>Ga0207646_10007170_pt1 | contig 11390 bp, 14 predicted proteins | sample KBSK5502metaG_FD_184343 | JGI IMG/M metagenome (GOLD analysis project Ga0207646, IMG submission 184343) | Corn, switchgrass and miscanthus rhizosphere microbial communities from Kellogg Biological Station, Michigan, USA - KBS K5-50-2 metaG... | ecosystem: Host-associated > Plants > Roots >...
GTTCTTCACGGCTACCTGCAGCAACTGCGGTGGTGAGGCGCGCGTGCCGTTCCAGCCCCGCGGCGACAAGCCGGTCTACTGCAGCTCCTGCTTCGAGCAGGTGCGTCCGTCGGCCTCGCGTAGCCGTTACGCCTAACTAGCGTTTCGAACGCGAACGAAGGGCCCGCTGAAAGGCGGGCCCTTTTCACTGGACGGAGACTACGTGCATGCGGACGCGCATCGCGCTCGCGATCGCCGCGGCACTCCTTATGGCATGCACTGCCGCACCGCCGCCCACACCGAGCGCCAGCCCGACCGTGAGCCCCATGACGCAAGTCGCCGCAACACCACTGCCCTCCGGCAGAGGGAGGTGGACCGCTGACGCCGGGATTTACGGCACCGACTTTCACTACGGCCTACCCGGTTACCTCTGCGGCGTCGGCTACAACTTGAGCTACGGCGACGGGGCGCCGCTGATCTCCGTTGACGTCGCGGTGCGCTTCCCCGATGTGTTCGCAGCGCACGTCGCTCGGTCCTCGATCGATCGCGCAATCGGCTGGCAACACCCCACGATGCAAATCTCGTCGTCAGCCCAGATCCACGATGCCGCGTGGCTTTCACGGTTCGGCGACGCGATCGGGGCGGTCTGCCAGAACGGTGCCGCCGACCTCGACTCGCTCCGCGGAACAATCCTCAAGGTGAACTGGGAGACGATCGAAGGATCGTACGAGGCGGAATTCGAGATCGACGAGGTTCGGGGACAGATGACCGTATGTGGGACGCCCGACGGGCGTATCCATATTTCGTGGACAGACCCGAGTCGAGGCTGCTAGGCGACTCGGACCTCCCCCATCAGAACTCCTCGGAGGCCACCTGCCGGATGGGCAGCCGATACGTGATCCGATGCTGCTTGCTGAAGTTGTTCTTCATGGCTTCCTCAACCCTGCGCTCATCTTCGTAGTACCGGGCGGCGAGTCGACGAATGTCGGCGTGCGCGATCGCCTGGTCATGCTCGATGCGCGCATGGCCGTCGATCCGGATCCAGCGGTAGCCATCCTCGACGAGCACAGTCATTCGAGGATCAGCCGCGAGGTTACGGTCCTTGACCCTGCCCTGGGCGCTGTTGACGACGATCTCGTCACCATCGAGTAAGTACCACATGACCGCGAGATGCGGTGAGCCATCGGGATTCTTCGTGCCGACGACGGCGAAACGTTTCTCCTCGAGGAATTTGCGTTGCGCTGGGGTGAGATCCTTTCGCGCCACTAGCGGAACATGTCGCGGGCCGCGGGGCGCACATATTCCTGCGCGGTCTCGTCCGAGTTCTCGAACGTAAGCCCGCGCACGATCGCGACAGGGCAGCGATCGAGCTTCCCCATGACGAGCTCCGCGGCGGCGGCGATCTCGTCGGCGACGGCGATCTCGGTGACCCGCAGCTCGTAGCCTTCGGGATCGCGCTGCCCGATGTATCGCTTGAGCGCGGGCAGGCCGGCGATGCCGATCGCGACGTTGGTGTGACCTTCGCGCCACGCGCGACCGAACGTGTCGGTGATCACTACGCCGACGGTCGCCCCTGCACGGTCGGCGATCTCGTCGCGGATGCGTGTGGCGGATGCGTCGGGGTCGACCGGCAGGAGCACGACCGTGTCGGGAGCGCCCGCGTTCGAGCGATCCACACCCGCGTTCGCGCACACGAAGCCGTGATGGGTCTCGACGATCAGAACGCCGCGCTCCCAGCGAATGATCTGCTTTGACTCACCGAGCACGACCTCGAGCTGCCGGGCGTCCTTGCCGGACTCCTTGGCCATCTCGAGCGCTCGTTTTCCGGGCACGACATCCGCGAGCCGCACGAGCCGGCCCTCGCTCTTCGAGACGACCTTTTGGGCCACAACGAGGACGTCCCCATCGACGAGCTTCTCCCCTGCTGAGGTGATCGAGGCGAGCACCAGACCGACCAGATCGTCGCGCGGACGCACCTCGGGGATCCCGTGGACCGGGATGATCGAGAGCGTCATGCGGAGAGCGCGCTAGTCATTCAACCGAGCAACGGAGTGGCGCACCCACTCCATTCCACAGCGCCGTAATCTTCATGGAGGTAAGTGTTAGCGCTCGGCTGGAAAGGGTCCGCGGAACAGTTCGACCCCAAACGGCTCCTCGACTACGCGGTACTCGCGGAGGAGCTTGGCTTCGACAGCATCGCCATCAGCGACCACTTCCACCCGTGGCGAGATACGGGCGGCCATGCGCCCTTCGCGTTCGCTTGGCTCGGCGCCGTGGCGGCGAAGACGTCCCGCGCGCGGCTCGGCACGAGCGTGGTCACGCCGTCCTTCCGCTACCACCCCGCCATCGTCGCGCAGGCTCTGGCGACGATCGCGCTTCTCGCTCCCGGTCGCGTATTCCTCGGCGTCGGCAGCGGCGAGTCCATGAACGAGACGCCGCTCACCACGACCGACTGGCCCGAGCCTGGCGAGCGCCTCCGCCGCCTCCGCGAGGCGGTGAAGCTCATCAAGCAGCTCTGGTCGGACGATTACGTGACCTTCGAGGGGAAGTACTTCCACGCACGCGACGCGAAGCTCTTCGACAAACCGTCTCACCCGATCCCTCTCCTGATCGCCGCGGGCGGGCCGCAGGCCGCTACGTTCGCCGGGCGCGAAGGCGATGGGATCATCGTCACGAGCGGCAAGGGCGCCGAGCTCTACAAGGACACGCTGCTGCCGGCGCTCGCGAAGGGCGCGCGCGAGGCCGGGAAGGATCCCGCGAAGCTCGAGCGGATGATCGAGATGAAGGTGAGCTACGACCACGATCGCACGCGCGCGATGGAGGACACAAAGGAGTGGGCGGCGCTCGCGCTTCCTGCCGAGGACAAAGCGGGGGTGGAGGACCCACGCGAAATGGAGCGGCGCGCCAAAGCCGCCGAGGACAAGGCCCACACGAGATTCATCGTGTCGACCGATCCCGACGAACACGTCGCGAAGATCAAGCCGTATCTCGATTGGGGCTTCGATCACCTGGTCTTCCACTTCCCCGGCCAGGACCAGGAGCGCGCGATGCGCCTGTACGCGAAGGAGGTGCTCCCACGGCTGCGGAGATGAGCGAGAAGCTGAGCACGCGATCGCTCGAGCTCCTCACTTTGGAACGCGTCGCGCGCCTTGCGACGGCGGACCAATACGCGCGGCCCCACGTCGTGCCGATCGTCTTCGTGTACGAGCCCCCCTTCGTGTTCACGCCGATCGACGCGAAACGGAAGTCGGTGGAGGACTGGCGCGACTTGCGCCGCATCAAGAACATCGAGACGAACGGGCGCGCGAGCGTGCTGGCCGACGTGTACTACGAGAACTGGTCGAAGTGCGCGTGGGTACGCATCGACGGTGTCGCTGACATCCTGACCAAGGGTGACGACCATCGGCATGCGCTCAACCTGCTCGCCGGCAAGTACAAGCAGTACGAGGGCATGCCCCTCCGCGACGCCCCGGTGATCCGGGTCCGGATCGAGCACATTTCCCAGTGGCACGGCTGACCTAACATCCGCGCTCTCATGGACTTCGGCTTCACCCTCAAACCCGACCACTCGCTCGAGCGAGTCGCGTCGCTCACGCGGCTCGCCGAGTCCGCCGGCTTCACGTACGGATGGCTCTTCGATAGCCATGTGCTCTGGAAGGAGCCATACGTCCTCCTCACCTTGATGGCGCAGAACACCAAACGGATGCGGCTCGGGACGTGTGTGACGAATCCAGCGACGCGCGAACCTACGGTGACGGCGAGCGTCCTCGCGGTGCTGCAGGAACTCTCAGGTGGGCGCATGGATCTCGGCATCGGGCGGGGCGATTCGGCGCGGCGCGTCCTCGGGAAGAAGCCCACGGACCTCGCGGCGCTCGAGGAGGCCACGAACGTCATCCGCGACCTCTGCGAGGGCCGCGAGGTCACGTACGAAGGCACGACGCTGCATTTCGACTGGACCGGCAAGCAGCGCCTCCCCGTCTGGATCGCGGGATACGGCCCGAAGGCCCTCGAGCTGACCGGGCGCATCGCCGACGGCGCGATCATCCAGCTCGCCGATCCGAGCCTCGTCGGCTGGTGCATCGGACTTCTCCGCGAGGGCGCGCGCAAGGCCGGCCGCGACCCGAGGACCGTCTCGGTCATGGTGGCCGCGCCGGCTCACATCGGACCGCGCGACAAGGTCCGCGATCGCGTCCGCTGGTTCCCCGCTCTCGTGTCGAACCACGTCGTCGATCTGGTGAAGCGCTACGGGGAGAAGGGTCTCCCCGCGGACCTCACCGCGTACGTGCGGAACCGCCCGGGCTACGACTATCAGCATCACGCCGAGTCGGGATCGTCGAACGCGGCGTTCGTCGACGATGAGTCGGTGGACCGCTTCTGCGTGACCGGCGAGGTCGACGAACACATCGAAAAGCTCCGTCAGCTCGCTGCGATCGGCGTACGTCAGTTCAACATCTATCTGATGAGCGGCGAGGAGGAACGGATCCTCGAGCTTTACGGTGAGCGCATCATTCCCGCGCTCTCTCGGGCGACGGCCTCCGCTTAGACGCGGACCGCGTGCTTTTTCGCCTGGAAGCGACGCGCCTTCGCGCGGTTCCCGCAGTCGCCCATGTCGCACCAGCGCCGCGACCGGTTGCGACTTCGATCGAGAAAGACCCACTCGCAGGTGGTCGAGGCGCATTCCTTGATGCGGTCGTGGTCCTCCGAGGTCAGTAGATCCGCGGCCGAGCGAGCGATGTCCCAGAGCGGCCGCTCCAAGTCGTCGGAATCCGAGGGCAGGGACCAGCCAACACCGTCTTTGTCAAAGACGAGGCGCGAGCGCGCGGCGCCAGCCGCTGCGGCATCGCCGATCAGCGCCAGGTCCGCGTCGCGCGGGCTCTCGCCTGAGGCGAGAGCAGAGAACACCGCCCAGATCGATTCGCGAAGCGCGATCCCGAGCTCATATACCGCCGCGGCGCGCCTTGGGTCTTGCTCCGCCCGCTGCAGCAAACGCTTCGCGACGACCGGCTGGAGACCGCCCGCGAGCACCGCGAAGCGGGTGATGTCGGCGTAGTTCCGCAGGTGATCATGGGTCGGGCTTACGTGGGTTCCGCCAACGGTGTTGGCGAAATCGAGGGCCAACGCTCCCCCCGAAAGCTCGATGTCGTGGTCCGGGACCGGAGGAATGTCGCGCATCTTATGGATTCAACCACCTAATAGTTATTGACTGGTTACAGAATAGAACCTAGCGTCAAGCAGGTCAAGGTCAGCTCAAAAGCTAACCATCGTCCGCCGCTAGGATGGTCAAAGGAGACGACAATGGAGATCCTGATTTTCGTGGCGCTACTCGTGGTGCTCGATGTCGCGGCGCAGCTCTACGCGACCGATAGCCGACCGCCGGACGCGGAGCGTAGAAGGGCCTAGATCTTCCCGGTCGCGGCGTAGCGGTCGGCGATCTCGAGCGCCTCATCGATCGCCCGAACGCCGATCGCGAGCTCCTCGTCGGTCACCGAGAGCGGGGGCGCGACGAAGAGCATGTTCCAGCGGCAGAAGATGTAGACGTCACGCTGGAGCAGCGCCGCCTTGAGGGCGTTGGCGAGGAGGCTCGACGGACCGTTCCAGCGCTCGAGCATCTCCTTCGAGCGGCGGTCTTTGACCAGCTCGATCCCGACGAAGAGTCCGCGGCCGCGCACTTCGCCGACCGACGGATGGCGACCCGCGACCCGGTGGAGCTCCGCGAGGAGCTTCTCGCCCATCCGCGCCGACCGATCGATGAGCCCGTCGTCGCGGTACGCCTCTATCGAGGCGACGCCGGCGGCGCATGCGAGGGGGTGCCCGCTGTACGTCGAGCCGACCCACAGCACGTTCGCGTCGAAGTGATGAGCGATCTTTTCGCTGACGATCGCGCCGCCGAGAGGCACGTAGCCTGACGTGACGCCCTTCGCGAAAGTGAGCACGTCGGGGACGACGCCCTCGTGATCGGCGCCAAACCACTTCCCGGTCCGTCCGAATCCGGTCATGACCTCGTCGAACATCAAGAGGATCCCGTATTTGTCACACAGCGCGCGCAAGCCCCGCAGGTAACCGTCGGGCGGCACGAGCACCCCCGACGTGCCCGGGATCGGTTCAACGAGGATCGCCGCGATGTACTCGGGGCCCTCGTACCAGATCACCTCTTCTACGTGCGCGAGCGCCTTTTGCACGTCCCCGCCGAAAACGGAGCGGTACGGATCGGGATTGAGGAAATGCACGACCCCCGTGATCCCGGGCTCGGCCGCCCACCGGCGGTTGTCGCCGCCGAGCGTCATCGAGCCCTGCGACTGGCCGTGGAACGAGCGCCATTGCGTCAGGATCTTGTGCCGCTTCGTGAAGAGCCGGGCGATCTTGATGGCGTGCTCGTTCGCCTCGCTGCCGCCGGTCGTGAAGATGGTCTTCGTAAGATCGCCGGGCGTGACCTCCGCGAGCAGGCGCGCGAGCGTGGCCCGGCTCTCCTCGCCGAACGAGGGAGTCACGTAGCACACGCGCTCGGCCTGCTCCTTGATCGCGCGCACGACCTTGGGATGCCCGTGCCCGAGGTTGACGTTGATGAGTCCGGACGAGAAGTCGAGGATCCTGCGCTCGCCCGCGTAGAGCCACGAGCCTTCGGCGCGTGTGACGACGACCTGCTTGATGCCGCCTTGAGCGGACCACGACACGAGAACGTGGTCGGCGGTGTCCTTGGCGACGGACGATGGGTCGGCGGGTCGTTTCGTAGCGACGGCCATCGCCGCGGAGTCTAGACCGCGAAAAAGAACGACCGCCGGGGCGCTCCCGGCGGTCGTCGATCAGAGCGCACCGTGCTAGTTGCCGCCGGCTGTCACCTGCACGGTCGCTTTCTTGTAGTTCGCGCCGTTGATGTCGGTGCCTGCTGCCTTCAACGCGTCCGCCGCCTTCTTGGCGAGGTCCGTTCGGAATGCGGCATCGGCTGGCTTGTTCTTCAGGACCTGGTACGTCGTCGAGATGTTGACGGTCTGGTCCCACGCTGCCTTGTCCAGCAGCCCGATGCCGTTCGGCGATGGCCAGATGAGCGCATTGATCTCGTTCAGCTGCCACGTCATGTGACCCTTGCCGAGCGTCGTGCCGGCCTTCAGAACGATGTCGACGCACTGGCTCTGGTTATCGCGGCAAAAGACCCAGCCTTTGAACGAGGCCTGCAAGAACTTCGTGGCGATGTCCTCGTTGCCCGACTTCTTGAGCCACGAATCGCGGACGAAGATGTGGTCCTGGAGCATCGCCGTGCCCACCTGGTTGAAGTCGATGACATTGAGTTCGGCCGGCGTGTAGAGCTGCCCGGTCTTCGGGTTCTTCTGCTCCAGCACCTGCGCGTACTCGTTGTAGATCATGGCCTGCGCCGCATCGACCTGGCCGTTCAGAAGAAGGGACATGTCGAATGGCTGGGCCACGATGTTGACGTCACTCGCCTTGGTTGGGTCGATGCCGACCTTGCGCATCGCGGCGTAGAGCTCAGGCTCGTTGCCGAACCCCCACGTGCCGACCTTCTTGCCCTTCCAGTCCTCGGGCTTGGTGATGTTCTTGTCCTTGAACGAGACCTCGAGCGTTCCGGACCGCTGGAAGACCTGCGCGATGTTCACGAGATCGGCACCCGCCTCACGTGATGCGAGCATTTTCGGCACCCATGCGATGCCGAACTCCGCCGCGTCAGAAGCCACGACCTGTTGCGGGACGATGTCCGGACCGCCCAGCTTGATCTCGACATCGAGACCGAGATCTTTGAAATACCCCTTGTCGAGAGCCGCGTAGTAGCCGGCGAACTGCGACTGAGCGACCCACTGGAGCTGGAGCCGGACCTTGGTCAGCTGTCCGCCGCCTCCCCCACCGGTGCCGCCAGCGCAAGAGACCGCGAGCATGATCGCGACGAGCGCGAACGAGAAAGAACGCCCTATGCCTCGCATTACCAACCTCCCTCATGCGCGATCGCGCGCGTTACGACGCGTCGGTGATGCGGGCCGATGCGTGCCACGGGATCGCGACGCGCTCGATCGCAACGATGATAAGGAAGAACGCAATGCTCACGCCCGACGCCACGACGATCGCCGCCCAGGCGTTGGCGAATCGAAAGAACGCGGCCTCGGTGATGATGAACTGGCCGAGGACCGAACGCGATCCTCCGAAGTACTCCGCGACGATCGCGCCGATGAGCGAAAGCGTCGCACTCACCTTCAGGGCGGTGAAGATGTATGGCAGTGCGTTCGGGACGCGGACCTTCGCGAAGATGGCGAGCTCGCTCGCCGCGTACGAGCGCATGAGCTCGAGCGATGCCTGGTCCACGAGCGTGAGTCCGCGGAGGGTGTTGATCATGATCGGGAAGAACACCAGGACCGCGACGACCATCATCTTCGAGAGCGGGTTCAGGATGCCGAACCAGTTGTTCATGATCGGCGCGAAGGCGATGATCGGCACTGAGTTCGCGGCGATCGCGAACGGAAGCAGCGCCCGACTCGCGGTCGCCCAGCGCGCGGTCGCGAACGCGACGACGAGGGCGGCCACACCGCCGATGACAAGACCGCCGACCGCCTCGACGAATGTGTTGCGTCCCACCGTGAGCAGCTCGTCGAAGTGCTCGACGAACGCCGCGGCGATCGAGCTCGGGGGCGGCAGAAGGAACTGTTGGATACCGAGCGCGCGTACGGCGAGCTCCCAGAGCCCCAGCACGCCGACGAACACGGCGACCGCAGGGAAGTAATAGGCGATGCGCCTGGTCAACTCGCCGCGACCTCGGCCGCGCCGGGGCGGCCAACCTCGCGGCCCCGCAGCCGTTCGCGGACGCGGGTGATGAAGCCGAAGTAGCGCTCGTCCTCGCGCGTCAGGTCATTGCGGGGCTGCGGGAGGTCGACCGGGATGAGCTCCACGATCCGGCCCGGCCGTGCCGACATCACGGCGACGTGTGTCGAGAGAAAGACCGCCTCGGGAACGCTGTGTGTGACGAAGACGATCGTCGTGCCGGTCTGCTTCCAGATCCGCAGGAGCTCAAGGTTCAGCCGCTCGCGGGTCATCTCGTCGAGCGCGCCGAAGGGCTCGTCCATCAGGAGGATCGCGGGCTCGAATGACAGGGCGCGCGCGATCGCGACGCGCTGCTGCATGCCGCCGGAAAGCTGCCACGGGTAGCGCCGCTCAAAACCGGTCAGCTCGACGAGCGCGAGCATGGCTTTGGCTCGATCCGCGCGTGCGCCCTTGTCCCTCGCGCTCACCTCGAGGGGAAGCTCGACGTTGCCCTGGACGGTCCTCCAGTCGAAAAGAACGGGGGCCTGGAAGACCATTCCGTAGTCGCGGTCGAGACGAGCGCGGTGCGCCGTCTTTCCGTTCACCTCGATCGTTCCGGCGGTGGGCTGAGTGAGATCGCCGATGAGCCGCAGGAGTGTCGACTTGCCGCATCCCGAGGGCCCGATGAGCGATACGAACGCCCCCTTCGGAATTACGAGGTCGATCTTTTGCAGAGCTGGTGTCTTGTCCGCGCCCGCGCCGAACACCTTCTCCACGCCTCGAACGCGCACGACCGCGTCGGTCATGCGTCGGAGGGCGCGCTGCGCCCACGTAGGAACACAACTTCGGCGGCGCGGACCAGCCCGAAGAAGCCGATGCCGACGATCGCGGCGACGATGATCGCCGCCCACAACTTCGGCGGACCCGAAACGTAGAACTGATTGAAGTTCAAGATCGCGCCGCCGAGCCCATCGCGTATGCCCGAGGGCAGCTCGCCGATGATCGCGCCCACGACGCTCGCGGTCGCGGCCACCTTGAACGCGGCGAAAAGATACGGGGCCGCTGCGGGCAGCCTCACCTTGACGAGGACGTCGCGCGACGACGACGCATACGAGCGCATGAGCTCGAGCGCGCGGGGGTCGGGCGAGCGTAACCCGCGCAGGCCGGCGATGGTGACCGGGAAGAACGTCAGATACGCGGAGATGACCGCAACGGCCAGCCACCCACCCCGCAGCCAGATCACGACGACGGGCGCGATAGCGATGATCGGCACGGTCTGCGAGGCGACGACGTACGGGACGAGCGCCCGCTCGAGCACCGGCGAGTGCACGAATACGATCGCCAGAGCGAGCCCGAGGAGCGCTCCGAAGACGAAGCCCCCGAACGCTTCGCGAAACGTGAAGATCCCCGCGTTGAACAGCACGAGCCCGAGCGGTGGCCCGTTCCGCTGCGCGGGTTCAACGAAGGACGCGGCGATGTCCCAGACGTGCGGCATGTTGAGATCGCTCGCGACCGTCCACTGAAAGGGAGGCGTCCAGGACTCGCTTCGATCGCCGCCCAGTAGCTTGACCACCTCCCACAGGACGGTCAGCGCGCCGATGACGACGAGTAACGACAGAACGCTGCGCGCGGCGCGGGACACGGCGAAAGTGTAGATACTGGATGACCAACTCCATGGACCTCGGCATCAATCTCTGGCCGCAGAACACGACCTGGCCGAGCATGCGCGAGCGCGCGTTGCGCGCAGATCAGCTCAAGTTCGACTCCCTCTGGGTCTGGGATCATTTCTATTCCATCAACGGCGATCTCCACCGGCCGAACTTCGAGGGCTGGCAGATCCAGGCCGCCTACGCGGCGATCACTCAGCACGTGAGGATCGGCTGCCTTGTGTCCTCCATCACACATCGGCATCCGACGGTGCTGGCGAACATGGCAACGACGCTCGACAACATCTCAAACGGCCGGGCGATCCTCGGGATCGGGGCCGGCTGGAACGCACTCGAGCACAACGCGTACGGCGTCGATCTGGGTACGCCGCGCGAGCGCTCGGATCGCCTCGCGGAAGGAGCGAAGATCATTCGCCAGCTCGTCGATGGCAAGCGAGTGACCTTCTCCGGCAAGTACTACGAGCTCGTCAACGCCGAGGTCCTGACACGGCCGATCCAGAAGCGATTGCCGATCCTGGTCGGCGGTGCCGGCGAGCAGCGCACGCTTCGCACCGCGGCTCGGTACGCGGACATGTGGCACGCCTTCGAGAGCCCCGAGGTCATGGCGCGCAAGATCGCGATCCTGAGGAAGCATTGCGAGGAGGTCGGTCGCGATCCAGGGGAGATCGAACCGATCGGCGGGAGCTGGGTCGTCGTCCGCGACGACCCCGCCAAAGCGAAGGCACACCTGCAGCGCGTCGCCGAGCACCACGGGATGTCCACGCCACCGAGCGCGATCATCGGCGGACCCGACGAGGTCGCGGAGAAGATGAGCGCGCACTGGAAGGCCGGAGTGAAGGGATTCATCGTCCGGTTCGCGGAGCCGTTCGACGACGAGAGCATCGAGCGATTGGCCACCGAGGTACGGCCGCGCCTCAAGGAACTCGTTTCGGAGACGCCCGAAGCCGTTTCCCGCTAGGCTTTTCACATTCCATGAGGATCGGGGTCGTGCGGGAGACCACGCCCGGC
>Ga0207646_10007173_pt1 | contig 11387 bp, 6 predicted proteins | sample KBSK5502metaG_FD_184343 | JGI IMG/M metagenome (GOLD analysis project Ga0207646, IMG submission 184343) | Corn, switchgrass and miscanthus rhizosphere microbial communities from Kellogg Biological Station, Michigan, USA - KBS K5-50-2 metaG... | ecosystem: Host-associated > Plants > Roots >...
TAGATGAACGTGATTCCGACCTGTTTCTGGATCGACTTGAGCTCGATCTGCATCTCCTCACGCAGCTTCAAGTCGAGCGCGCCGAGGGGCTCGTCCAGGAGCAGCACGCGCGGGCGGTTGACGAGCGCCCGGGCCAGCGCGACTCGCTGGCGCTGACCTCCGGAGAGCTGTGACGGCTTCCTGTGCCCGAAGCCCGCGAGGCGCACCATGCGGAGGGCGTCGGTCACGCGTCGCTCGCGCTCCTCGCGATCGACTCTTCGCACCATCAGCCCGTAGCCGACGTTGTCGGCCACGTTCATGTGCGGGAAGAGCGCGTAGTCCTGGAAGACGGTGTTTACGTCGCGATCGAAGGGCGGAACGCCGGTCACGTCCCGCCCGTGAAGCAGGATCCGACCCGAGGTGGGCCGCTCGAAGCCGGCGATCATGCGGAGGGTCGTCGTCTTTCCCGATCCGGACGGCCCGAGCATCGAGAAGAACTCGCCGTCGGCGATCTCGAGGTCGATACCGGCGACCGCCTCGGTCTCGCCGAAGACCTTCCGCACCGCTTCGAGGTTGACCGCGCCAACCGCAGACCGAGGCTGAGCGATGTTGCGGAGCGATTCGGGCGCCGGATCCGGCACGCGCCCAGACAGCGATGTCACCGGTTCGACGGCCACGAGCTCCTCGACCAGCGGCGGGCTCCCCACCGGCATGCGCCGGCGGCTCGGAGCGGTCCCGCGCTTCGGTTCGGGCACTCTGCCGTCTGCCGCATATCGCTGTCAAGCAGCGACGACTTGCTAGAGTTCGCGCCCTGTCAGCGGAGCAGCCGTGACCATCGTCTCGCCCGGCGGCGTCTTCTTTGGCCTGGCCTCAGCGCTCTCATTTGGTGTCGGGGATTTCGCCGGCGGTCTCGCGAGCCGGCGCGCGAGCGGCTTGGGAGTCGCTGCACTGAGCCAGCTGGTGGGCACGGTGCTGCTCGCCGGGTTCGTCCTCGTGGCTCGTCCGGACCTGCCAGACAGAGCTTCGCTCGCCATCGGCGCGGCCGCTGGGCTGAGCGGCGCGGTCGGCGTCGCGGCGCTGTACGTCGCGATGGCCACCGGCGCCATGGGGCTGGTTGCATCCGTCTCCGGCGCAGGTGCCGTCACCGTCCCGCTGCTGGTTGGCCTCTTCCTGCTGCGCCAGTCGGTGCATCCGCTGCAGGTGTTGGGCGTCGCGTGCGCCGCGGCGGCCATCCTGGCCGCGAGCGGCGCGTCGCGAGGCGGCGCGTCGCGTCGCGCACTGCGGTTGGCCCTCCTAGCCGCCCTCGGTTTCGGGCTCTGGTACGCGCTCCTCGATCGTGCTGCGCTAGGCAGCGGCCCGTGGGCACTCTTCACGTCGCGACTCTCGGGCTCCTTCACGCTGCTTGTGGTTGCGGCCGCGCGGGGAGGACTCGCGACCCTGCGGTCGAGCTGGCGTCTCGCGCTGTTGAGCGGCCTGGCCGACGTGGGCGGCAACGCGCTCTACGTCCAGGCCCGGGCGCTCATGGCGCTGGGACTCGCAGCCGCGCTGTCGGGGATCTACCCGCTCTTCACCATGCTCCTGGCCCGGATCATCCTGCGCGAACGGCTTCCGCGGCTGGGACTCGCCGGGGTGGGGCTGGCGCTGGTCGCGATCGTGCTGATCAGCGCGGGTTAGCCCGCAAAGCCGGTCAGCCCGGGAATCCGCTGCCGTTGCTGACGTGGCGTTGCTGCCGGCGCATCGGTCTCCTCCTCGTGCAATGCGGTGATGCCGCGAGAGGGGGACGCGCGGCCGCACCGCACTGAAGAGAAGACCGCAGAGGCCCTTATCGGCCCATTACCACGCGCTTACCGGACCCCCGACTATCATGGCCTCCGCCCGATGACCTTCGACCGCGTCGCCATCGTCGAGCGCGCCCTCGACGAGCTCCTCGAAGAGACCTCCCGGCCGGCAACACTGCTGGCACCTGACGATCCCCTGCGACCGGGCTCAGCGCTGACGGCCCGAAAGGCCATCGAGCTGTGGGAGGACCAGGTCGCCAGCCGCGCCCTCGACGTCGCTGCTCGCGAGCTGAAGAAGACCGACCGCAGCTTCTACACCATCGGCTCAGCCGGTCACGAGAACAACGCGGTCCTCGGTGCTCAGCTCCGGATCAACGACCCGGCCTTCCTCCATTACCGATCCGGCGGCTTGATGATGGCGCGCGCTCGCCAACTGCCTGGCCAGACGCCCATCTTCGACACGCTTCTGAGCATCGTCGCCTCTGCCGAGGACCCCATCGCGCAGGGGCGACACAAGGTCTGGGGCAGCCGCGCGCTGTGGGTTCCGCCGCAGACGTCGACCATCGCGAGCCACCTTCCCAAAGCGATGGGCCTTGCCTTCTCCCTGGCCCGCGCGCGGCGCCTGGGCGTGGCGAACGACCTCCCCGACGACGCCATCGTCGCCTGCTCCTTCGGTGACGCGTCGGTCAACCACGCCACAGCACTATCGGCGTTCAACACCGCTCGCTATGGCGTGAAGATCGGCCTCCCGATGCCCATCCTGTTCATCTGCGAGGACAACGAGGTGGGCATCAGCGTGCCGACCCCTCGCGGTTGGATCGCGGAGACCTTTGGCAGCCAGCCGGACCTGCGCTACTGGTACGCCGATGGCGAGATCGACCTGATCTGGGAGGTTGCTCAGCAAGCGATCCACTTCGTGCGCTCGTCGCGGCGGCCCGCATTCCTGCACCTGAAGACCGTCCGCCTGTGGGGTCACGCCGGAAGCGACGCCGAGCACGTCTATCGCGGGGCCGATGAGATCGCCGCCACGGAGGCGCGCGATCCACTGCTACGCAATGCGCGCCGACTGATCGAGACGGGGGCAGCCTCACCCCAAACCCTGGGAGACATCGTGCGAGACATGCGGGAGCGGGTCATGGCCGCTGCCGACGAAGCCGCGCGGCGGCCCCGCCTGGCGACGGCGGATGCCGTCGTCTCGCCAATGGCGCCTTATCACCCCGAGGCCGTCGCGGCACGCGCGCGACACCCCGCGCTGGAAACGGAGGCTCGTCGCGCGATCTTCGACGGATCGCTGCCGGAGGAGGCCTCGAACCCCAACGCTCGCACGCTCGCCGGCCATATCAACGCGGCACTCGCCGACGAGCTCGCGAGGCGTCCCGAGCTGATCGTGTTCGGTGAGGACGTGGCCCGCAAGGGTGGCGTCTATAACGTGACGCACGACCTCCAGCGACGCTACGGGGCGGGGCGCGTCTTCGACACGCTCCTCGACGAGACCTCGATCCTGGGGATTGCACAGGGTGCCGCGCACGTCGGCCTGCTGCCGATTCCGGAGATCCAGTACCTCGCCTACATCCACAACGCGCTCGACCAGATTCGCGGCGAAGCCGCCTCGCTGCAGTTCTTCAGCTCCGGCCAGTTCCGGAGCCCGATGGTGCTGCGCCTTCCGGGACTCGCGTATCAGAAGGGCTTCGGCGGTCACTTCCACAACGACAACAGCGTCGGTGCGCTGCGTGACATCCCCGGACTGATCCTTGCCGTACCGGCGCGCGGGGACGATGCAGCGAGGATGTTGCGTGGAGCGGTCGCGCTCGCCGCCGAGGACGGCCGCGTGGTCGTCTTCCTGGAGCCGATCGCTCTCTACCACGAGAAGGACCTGTTCGAGCCGGGCGACGGGCGCTGGCTGAGCGAATACCCGCCACCGCCCAGCATGCTGCTCCCTGGCGAAGCGGGCCTCTACCACTCCGATGGCGTGGCACCAGGCGACCCGGTGGACCTGTTGATGATCAGCTACGCCAACGGCATTCGGCTCTCGCTGCAGGCGCAGCGGCTCTTGGCCGAGGCGCATGGGATCCGCTCGCGCGTCCTCGACCTGCGCTGGCTCAACCCGCTGCCCATCGATGAGATACGCGAGGAGGCCGGCCGGGCCGAGGCGGTGCTCGTGGTGGACGAGTGCCGTGCGACGGGCGGAGGGGTGGCCGATGCAATCATCGCGGACCTCACTGAGCACGGGGTCAGGCGACATCTGTCGTCCGTGCGCGCCGTCGACTCTTTCGTTCCCCTCGGAACGGCGACCTCGGCGGTGCTGGTCGGTCTCGATCAGATCCTTGGTGCTGCGCTGGTATCGGTCCCGGCGCGGACGACGACATGAAGCGCGCTGCGCTCGTGTTTCCGGGTCGCGGCTCGTACACGGCCGCCAGCCTTGGGTCGCTCCCCGCCGAGGATTCGCTCGTGCAGCGCGTCGAGGAGCTGCGGCGGGGATACGACCTGCCTTCATTGCTGGAGCTCGACCGCGCGCAGCACTTCGAGCCGAAGGTGCACCTGTCGCCGGCCAACGCCTCGCCACTGATCTTCCTCACCTCGCTGGTCGACCTCGCCGCGACGCCCGACGGTGTGGAACCGGTGGTGGCGATCGGGAACTCGATGGGCTGGTACACGGCGCTAACGGCCGTGGGGGCGCTGTCGCTCGAAGACGGCTACCGACTCGTGCAGGAGATGAGCCTCCTCCAACAGGAGCCTCTCCCGTCGGATGGGCCTGGCGGCCAGGTCATCTATCCGCTCACCGGGGACGACTGGCGCCTCGATCCGGAGCTCCGCGCGCGCGTCGATGCCGCGCTTGCCCAGGGAGACGGTGACGTGCACCCGAGCATCGACCTGGGCGGGTACGCGGTGCTGGCGGGTAGCGAGACGGGGGTCGCGAGGCTGATGGAGCTGCTGCCGCCGACGCGCGTAGGGGAGCGCCTCTACCCCCTGCGGCTGGCGCTCCACGGCCCGTATCACACTCCCCTGGTGACGCACGTCGCGCGCGCGGCCCGGGAGCGCCTGGGGGACCTGCGATGGAACGCCCCCGAGATCGCATTGGTTGACGGTCGCGGCACGCGCTGGAGCCCGTGGTCGACCGATCCCGCTGCCCTCCGCGACTACACGCTCGGCGAGCAGGTCACGACCCCCTTCGGGTTCGCAACGAGCCTGCGCGTCGTGCTGCGCGAATGGGCTCCGGAGCTCTTGATGCTGCCAGGCCCAGGAAACTCCCTCGGTGGTATCTGCGGACGGGCCGTGGTGGCGGAGGGCTATCGCGGCATCCACAACCGCGCGGATTTTGAGGGCGCACAGGAACGCGATGGGCTCATCCTGTCGCTGCACCGATGATCACTTCCAGCCAACCTGAACTGCAGGAGCTCGTCGAGCTGCCAGCACCAATCGAGCTGGCGGCTACCCTCTGGCCGCTCGCCCACGGCACCGGGGATCCAACCATCCGATTCGCGGCCGATGGCGTGTGGCGGGCCATGCGCCTGCCCGATGGCGCGGCCACGCTGCAGCTTCGCCAGCTCGGCCCCGCGACGCTACGCGCCCGGGCGTGGGGTCTTGGAGCCGGCGCGGCCATGGCCATGATCACGGAGCTGGTGGGCGGTCTCGACGACCCGGCGGCTCTCGTGGCGCAGCATCACGTCCTGCGCGAGACCATCCGCCATCACCCCGGGCTCCGGCTGCCCCGCACCCGCCAGCTGCTCGACGCACTGGTGCCCGCGATCCTTGAGCAGAAGGTGACCGGAGTCGAGGCACGGCAGGCGTTTCGTTCGTTGATCTACCGGCACGGTGAACGCGCGCCAGGCCCGGCGCGACTATGGCTTCAGCCGCGTCCATCGATCCTCGCGGAGCTCCCGTATTACCGGCTGCACACGATGGGCGTGGAGCGCCGCCGCGCGGACCTCCTGCGCGTCGTCGCCCGTCGGGCGGCACGAATCGAGTCGGCGTCCTCGGCCGACGCCGCGGAGCGGGTGCTGCGCGCCATCCCGGGGATCGGCCCCTGGACGGCGGCGGAGGTGCTGCGGGTCGCGTGGGGAGCGCCCGACGCAGTCAGCATCGGGGACTTCCACATTCCCAACCTGGTCGCCTGGGCGCTCGCCGGCGAGGCGCGCGCAGACGACGCACGCATGCTGGAGCTGTTGGAACCCTACCGGGGGCAGCGAGGACGGGTGCAGCGCTTGCTGGAGGCGTCAGGCATTCGGATCCCCCGGTTTGGGCCGCGGATGGCGCCGCGCTCCATCGCGGCAATGTAGGTCGGGTGGCCGCGGTCGAGAGACCCCGCGCGTGACCGGCCTAGGTCACCACCAGCGTGACGGTCGTCGTGCGCGTCAGGCCACCACCGCTCGCGGTGATGGTGATCGTGTAGGTCCCTCGGGCGGTGCCCTTGTTCGTCCGCACCGTGAAGGTCGACGTAGTCCCGGCCGGCACGTTGAGTGTCTGTGGATTGAAGCTGAAGGTCGTGCCCTTCGCCTTGGGATTGGCGTTGGCCGACAGCGACACGAGCCCGCCGAATCCCCCGCTCGGCGTGGCCGTGACGGTGAACGTGGTCGTCCCGCCGCGCGCCACTGACCCGCTCGCAGGCGATGCACTGACCGTGAAGTCCGCGGCCTGTGGCGTTGCTGTTAGCTCGTTCGACTGCGGTCCGGTGCCCGCGACGTTGACGGCCGCGACGGTGTAGTAGTAGGTCGTCCCATTGGTGAGTCCGGCATCGATGTAGGTCAGCACATTGCCCACGGTCACGTGGAAGACCTTCGTGCCGCTCGTCGTATCGCGGTAGATCGTGTAGTTGGTGACCGGGGCGCCGCCGTTGGAGCTCGGCGCGCTCCAAGACAGGGTCACCTGCGCGTTGCCGGGCGTCGCGCTAAGCAGCGTTGGAGCCGATGGCGGGACCGGCGGTGGCGACTGCGGCGTGGCCGAGGTCTCGGACGAGAGCGATCCCTCGCCGACCGCATTCCTGGCGGAGACCTTGTAGTAGTAGGTCGTGCCGTTGGTCAGACCCGTGTCGTGGAAAGTCAGCGTGTTGCCAATCTCGGCGACCTCCGCCTCCCCGCCCGGCGAGGTCCCGCGATAGATCTCGTAGTTGGTGATCGGCGAGCCGCCATCCGATGAGGGCGCGGTCCAGCTGACGTCAACCGTCGTATTGCCTGCTGTGGCGCCGGGGTTCTGTGGTGGGCCGGGAACGGTCGGGGGCGGCGGTGCAGTGGAGGCAACCACCGCGAAGTTGCGGGTCTGCCACTGGGCGAACCAGCCGCAGATGAGGAAGCATGGGCCGGTGACCTGGCTGCTGCCCCACACCGCGCCGGCGTTGACCGGGTCGGGCGTCGCGCCCGCGTAGTCTCCCCAGCGGCACGGGGTTGACGGGCTGCAGCTGTAGTCCACGTCAGACGCGCTGCTGGTCCCGAGGACCAGCTCGCCGGTGTCCATCGTTCCGAGCGGCGTGGACGGGCCACGGCTCTGTGCGCCGATGATCGGCAGCTGGCTTGTCCCGCTGCGGTTGTAGAAGATCGCGGCGCTATCCCCGCCCTTGGCCGGCGAAATCGCGCCGTTGAACACGAAATCGGTTGGACTGTCGACCTGCCCCTGCTGTCGCAGGCTGGGTGGCGCGCCGCCGGTCACCTCGTACCAGCGGACCACGGAGCGACCTCCCGGGCCGGCGACGGTGTGCTGCGTCCAGATTCCCTTTGCACCGCCGGCGCCGGGATCGCTGACGGCGACCGCCTGCGTCAGGCGCGCATCGAGGGTATCGAGAGTGAACGAGCTCCCCGGCTGCTGTGCGGAGGCCGGAATGTCGAAGCTCGGCACGGTCACCGCTCCATCCGCGATGAGTGCCGGCACGCCTGATGTCGATACGAAGTGCCAGAGCTCGAGCCTCGTCTGCGGGCCAAGGTAGACGTTGTCGCCGCTCAGTGGCGTGTGGGCAGAGAGGACCCACCCGGAAGCCGAGGCATCGGAGGTATTGGCTGGCACCGGCGTATATGCCGGCGTGCCGTCCTGGTTCAGGAGGGGGTGCGCGGCATCGGCGAAGAAGTACGCCGTTGACGGTCCGGTGCACGATGCGTCGCCCAACGCCGGCTTGGGGATCGCCCAAAGCGTCGCGGTTTCGAAGGTGTAATTGGGTGCCGCGACATCAGAGAAGACATTGCTGCCGACGAAGATGAAGTCGTCGTCGTGTCCCAACTTCGGGTAGTCGTCCAGGTCGCTGCCACGCCCGATGCCGAACCGGCACCACCCGTTGGTCAGGTCCGATGGATCCGACGTCTTCGACCAGCCGAAGAGCAGCGCGTTATTGCCCTGGGAGACGGCGATCGCGGAATAGAACCAGCGGTTGGCCTGCGGGTCCCACTGGATCTGCGGGTCACTCACGGAGTCCAGCGCGGACGCGCCCGTGAAGCTGCCGTTGTCGGTGCTGCTCAGCATCGTGAGGTTGGTGCGGTCGAAGACGCCGATCTGCTGGTTCACCATCTCGACGTATCGGGTCGGGCCGATGGCGCCGGTCGAGTCCGGAGGCGTAGCCGCGTAGTCGCTCAAGCCGCTCCCGTTCAGGCCGTTGAAGAGGCCCGTGAGCGGAAGGTGCACCGGCGCAAGCGGACGTCGCTGACCGATCGAGACATGCGCCGCGGCCCGGAGCTTGGCGGCCCGCAGGGCACCCGGGGCCAGCGTATGTAACGGCATCACAGCGTTGCCCTTGCGCACGCGCGGCTGACCCGGCCCAAGCGCCCGCGGCGTCAGTGTCCCAACCGCGCTGAGGGTCGTGATCGGGACCAGCGCAGTCCGACTGGGTGACGTGGCTGACGCCGAAGCCCAACCGGGAGTCGCCAGAAAGAGGCAGAGGCCGAATGCCAGCACCTGACCAGCGCGGTGTTGCATGACTCGGATCGGCGCCACGTGTGCCCCTGCTGCTCGGAAGGCGATCATCTTGGAGATCGGACCAGCCAATGTCGAGAGGGAGAATCGGGATTTCGGTGCGGCCTCGCACTGGGCCGCCGGCAGGACGATCGGCGAGCAGCCTCGCTACCGCCGCCCGCCCAGGTTGGGGCAGGTATTGATGCGGGCGCCGACCGGGAGTACGGTGCCCTCTGCTGCCCTAAAGGCATAGCCGGGGGCCCGACGATCTTCGCGCCCGAGCCATTGGAGATCGCGTCGCAGTCCCTCGCCGCGATCCTCGCGACGTGGCTTGGGCTGACCGTGGTGTCCCGCGCCCCCCGGGACCGTGCGCCGCGGGTCTTCGCCTGGGTCAGCCTGCTGCTGGTCGCCTGGTCGGTCGCCATCCTGGTGGAGCGGACCACCGGCGACCCAGGGGTCGCCAAGAGCCTCAACGCGGTCGAGGACGTCGCCGCCTTCCTGCTGCCCGCAGCGGCGCTCCATATCATTCTGGCCTTCACCGCCGAGGGCCCCTACCCGATCTGGCAGAGCGGAGCCTTGATCGTGGCGTACGGGGTCGGCGTCGTGATGGGCATCCAGCAGATCATCGACCCGGACCATCCCCTCTCTGTCGTGGCCCCGCGCCTGGAGCCCTCATGGGTGTCAGGTCTCGTTCTGGCGTGGGCTTGGATCGCCTTCCGGATCGCGGTATTCGCGCTGGCCGTGGTGCTGGCGGCTCGTGCCTTCGCGGGGGCGGGTGCGGACCGATCGCGACGCAACCAGACGCTGGCCGCGCTGGTCACAATCGCCCTGGCATCCATCGGCGGGACCCTGCGATTCCTCCCTCGCGACCTTGGAGGTCCCAACTGGATCGGGATCTCGTTCATCACACTGGCCCTGATCGTGGCCACCTACGCCGTCTTTGGGCAGGGCGTCTTCCTCTCGCCCGTGGCCATCCGGAACGCCTTTCGCTACTCGCTGCTGGCGGGCCTCGCTGTCGCCCTCTACGTTGGGACCCTCGCGATCCTCGAAGCCTCGGTCGAGCCCATTCTGCACACGACGCTGCCGATCGTGATGGTGCTGGCGCTGGTGGCCACCGTGGCCTTGCTCGATCCCGTTCGCGAACGCCTACAGCGCCTCTTCGACCCTGCGCGGACCTCTCGCGAAGCCGCCAAGCGGCGGCTGGGGCGTGCTCTTGGGATCAACACCCTCGCCGACCAGCCGCCTGAGGTTGCGATCCAACCCGCCATCGAACGCCTGGCGCGCTACCTCGACTTCGGACAGGCGGTCGTCTCGACGACAGGCGGTGCCGCAGTGGCCACCCTGGGCCGTGGAGCTTCCGATACCGCATTCGCGCCGGCTCTTGCGGTGCCGCTCGTCGCCGATGGTCGGCTCTACGGGGAGGCGCGCTTTGGACCGCGCCTCGACGGGAGGCCATACTCGGCACGGGAGAGCGCCCTTCTCGAGGATGCGGCGAACTACTTCGCCGCCTCGTTGTACATCGGTGAGCTGCGCGACGAGCAGGCCCAGGCCATCGCGGACCTCGGTGCCCAGCAGCAAGAACTGGCTCGTCGCGGAAGCGACCTTCACGACTCAATCGTCGGGGCCGCCGCCACTGCGACCCTGCAGGTCTACGCGCTGGGACCGATGCGGGTCGAGCGCAACGGCGAAACGATCCACAGCTGGGGTGGCCCAAAAGCAGGCAGCAGGCAGGCCGAGGCCATCTTCGCCTTCCTGTTCGACCGCGGCGACCGCGGGGCGACCAAGGACGAGATCACGGACGTCGTCTGGCCCGACGTCGACATCGAGCGCGCGGATCTGGCCTTCCACCGCACGCTGGTCGGGCTGCGCGGCACCCTGGAACCGGCTCGACTACGACGCGAGGTGTCGCACGTCATCACGTTCCACAACGACCGGTACCGGCTCGATCCGTCGCTCGTCGCCTGGAGCGACGTGTCCACCTTTGAAGACCTCACCGCGCGCGGCGGCTCCGTGCGCGACCCGGATGAGGCGATTCGGTTGCTCGAGGAGGCACGTCAGCTGATGCGCGGCGACTACCTCGACGACTGTCCGCTCTACGGGGATAGCGAATACATCGAGGAGACCCGGCGCCTCCTACGCGGGCGGCACATCGACCTGCTGGTGACACTGGGCGAGCGCTACGAGGCGCGAGGCGATCGCCCCGCCGCGGCGACCGCCTTTCGCGAGGCACTGCTGGCGGCCGGGGGCGAGTGCCCCTCCGCGAGCGATGGCCTCGCGCGCCTTGGCGCGACCGCATGAATGACTCCGCAGTCGGGCCGCAGTCGCCGCCCGATAGGCTGCGCCCGTGCAAACGCGGAACTCCGTGCTTCGTTGGCTCCGCCGAGCGGCCGTCGCGCTGGCCATCGTCCTCGCGATCGCGGTCCTCGGTTACTCCACATGGGTCGGCTACGAGGCCTCGCGCCAGGCGGTCTCCGTCGACGAGAACCGCAGTCACGACTGCCGGACGCCAATGGACGTCTACGGCTGGCCGTATGAGGCGATCAACTACCCGCTCGCCGATGACGCGCGCCTCCGGGCGGAGAACAAGGACATGAGCAACTGCGCCAACCAAGGCGTCAAGGCCGGCAACGATGTTGTGACCAGCGACGGCATCCACATCGCAGGGTGGTACATCCCGGCCGGCGACGGTGCTCCGCCCACGGCCACAACGATCGTGCTTGTTCATGGATACGGCGGCAACAAGACCGGGATCCTGCATTACGC
>Ga0207646_10007174_pt1 | contig 11387 bp, 8 predicted proteins | sample KBSK5502metaG_FD_184343 | JGI IMG/M metagenome (GOLD analysis project Ga0207646, IMG submission 184343) | Corn, switchgrass and miscanthus rhizosphere microbial communities from Kellogg Biological Station, Michigan, USA - KBS K5-50-2 metaG... | ecosystem: Host-associated > Plants > Roots >...
GCGACCACGCCATCTCGCTGCCCCCGATCCGGGCCCTGGCGGCGGCCCGCCAGCGGATCGGTATCGTCCAGCTGGACGCCCACCTCGACCTCGTCGACTTCTCGCCGCGCCAGGGCTCGCTCTCCCAGAGCAACCAGATCCGGCGCGCGCTCGAGCTGCCTCAGATGAGCTCGGCGCGGCTGATCCAGGTGGGGTTGCGCGGGCTCAACTACCCGGAGTACGCGGACTTCTGCCGCGAGCAGGGCATCACCCAGTTGACAGCCGGCGAGGCGCTGGACCAGGGTGCCGAGGCGGTGGCAGCCCGCTGCCTGGAAGTCGCGGGCGCTGACGGCGCCGCCATCTACCTCACCCTCGACATCGACGCTCTCGATCCCAGCAGCGCGCCCGGCGCCGGAGCCCACGAGCACGGCGGGCTGACCCCGCGGTTCGTGTCGGCGCTGATCCGGCGCCTGGCGCCGGCGGTCTCGGCGTTCGACATCGCAGAGGTCAACCCCATGTTCGACCTGCACGGGATGACCTCCAACCTCGCCAGCAAGCTGATGTGGGACCTGATCCTGGCGCGGGTCAGCGCCGCTTGACCGTCAGCGTCCAGCGCAACCTCGAGATGCGCACGCGCGCGACGGGTGGCGCTGCGGTCGGACGTCTGGCGGCCGGCCGGCGGCGGTCCCTTCCCGGTCCTGCTGATGCGCACCCCGTACGACAAGACCCAGGCCTCGACCATCAACTACGCGCACCCGGGCTGGTACGCCGAGCAGGGCTATCTCGTGGTGCTCCAGGATGTGCGCGGCAGCTGGGCGTCGGCGGGCGACTTCGAGCCGTTCGCGCACGAGCAGCTGGACGGCCATGACGCGATCGAGTGGACGGCGTCGCTGCCGGGTTCCAACGGCCGGGTCGGGATGTACGGCGGCTCCTACGTGGGCGCCACCCAGCTGCTGGCGGCGCGTGGCGCACCGGCCGCACTCCAGGCGATCGCGCCGGGAGTCACGGCAGCGCAGTACTACGACGGCTGGGCCTACCAGCAGGGCGCCTTCGCCCTCGCCGTGAACGCGTCCTGGGCCAGCGACCTGGCGGCCGACCAGGCCCGGCGGGCCGGCGATGAGGCGGCCTGGCGGCTGCTGTCGGCCGCAGCCGCCAACCCGGGGCCGTGGCACGGCTACCTGCCGTTGCGAGACCATCCGCCGCTGCGCTCCTCGGGATACGCGTCGTTCTTCTTCGACTGGCTGGCTCACCCCTCATACGACGACTACTGGAAGCGCTGGAGCATCGACTAGGACTACGGGTCCATCTCGGCGCCAGCGCTGAATTACGGCGGCTGGTACGACGTCTTCGCACGCGGCACCGTGCGCAACTTCGCGGGCCTGGCGGGCGCCGGCGGGCGGCTGCTGATGGGGCCCTGGCAGCACGTGGCCTGGACGCCCCGGGTCGGCGTCCTGGACCATGGCGCGGGGGCGGCAGCCGAGATCGACCAGGCCCAGCTGCGCTGGTTCGACCGTTGGCTGCGCGATGCCGGCGGCCCTGGCGAGGCACCGGTGCGGTTCTTCGTGATGGGGCTGCGGACCTGGCTCGAGGAGTCTTCGTGGCCGCCGGCCGGGGTTCGCGAGCAGCCGCTCTTCCTGCGCAGTGGCGGGCGCGCCAACTCGATGCGCGGCGACGGCGCTCTCGCCGCCGACCCGCCCGGCGAGGAGCCGCCGGACCGCTTCTCCTATGACCCGCTGCTGCCCGTGCCCTCCCTGGGCGGGCCGTGCGCCGTTACGTTCGCGCCAAGAGAGCGGTGTCCTTCGCCACGATCTCTTCGACCGACACGACGAGAGTCGAAGAGGTTGTGCCTGAGGGCCGCTCGATTGTCGGCAGCCCCGCGATCGCCGGGCCGGTTGAGCGAAGTTCGAGTGCTGCCTCGAGTGCCGCGAAGCGGGCCTCAGAGCGTCGAAGGTGGTCGCGCACATCAAGAAGGACGGCTGCTTGGTCTGCCTCTCTCGAACCCTCAGTCCATAGAGACGTTAAGCGGCCAGAGGCAGCTGTGAGCAGGCCGAACCCGATGAAGATCGCGAGGCCCGCGACGATTTGGCCATCGTAGGTCACCGCCTTTATGGGGCTATAACCGACCGTAGAGATGGTTGTGAAGGCCAGGAACAGGGCGTCGGTGAAGGAGTGCACCATGCTCCTTGGCTGATCGAGCTCCGTCACATAAAAGGCATAGCCGGACAACAGCCAGAAAGCAAAGACCGTAGCGCCAAGGAGCCGTAGACCGGCGGTACTCGCTGCGTCCCCACGATCTCTGGCCAGCTTCTTTAGCCACCCTGCCATGTTGAAGATTCGCAGAAGGCGCAGAAGGCGCACCAGCCTCAAAGGGCCGATGGCCGGTATGCATGTGACCAGGTCGATCCAGTGGTCGCGAACGTATCGACGAGGACTCTGGTCATCCAGGCAACGAAGCGTGAACTCGAGAAAGAAGAAAGCCGCCATTCCCCAAACGAGATCATTCGCCAGATTCTGTCGCATTGGGTCTTCCGCAAATCCCAGAACGACATAAGCAATCGTAAGTATCCCCATCGCCAAGTCCCAGGGTTGGCGATGCGCGCCAACGAACCGACTCAGTCGTTGGCCCAAGATTGGATGGCCTCTGGCGCCGTTCACAATCTCTCCCGGTCAGTCACGCAGGAAATGACCCGCTAGCATCCCGCTTAACGGGACGTGGATCGCGCACATCCGCGTGCGCCATCAACTCTGCCGGCTCAGCGCGTAATTGAGATAGAACAGCACGTACTGAGGCGCCTGGAGCTTGAAGAAATCGGGCGCCTCCTTCTTATCCTGGAACATTGCCAGAGCGTCCGTATATGCCTCCACGTGAACGATGTGGGAGAGGGCGATAGTCACGGACTTGACCTGGCCGATGAATACGAGTCGCTGATTCGTCAGGACAAGCGAGCCGGTGCCGAGGTCCTTGATTAGCGAGGTCTGGATGGGATGTCCGCGAAATGAACCGACGCGATACCTGATGCCTGTGTGCCCGATCGGGAAGCTCAAGCCTTGGCTGCTCCCAGTCCACTGGGTTCGCGTCGTCTGGCGCGATAGGATCGCGCCGACGCAAATCCATGCCAGCTCACCACGCTTGAGAGTCAGCGGGCTCTCGATGGGGGCGGGCTCGTTGCCCTTCAGCCAAGCCGCAGTCCAGAGCGCATCGAACCCCAGTTTGCCGATTGCATCGTTCCGACGACCGATTTCGTCGTTCATGCCTTTGATCGTGCCCTGGGCCTCGGAGCTCTGCGCAGTGAGAGCGGTGGCCTCCTCGCGCTCCTGCCTCGCTCGCACCAGGAGGGCATCAGCGTCCGGAATGGTCCGTTCGGGTGCTCGCTCGCCAATCGCTAGGAGCGTCGATGCCACTTGCGCTGCCAACTGATCTCGCTGCTTGATCAGACCCACCCGATTCTGACGATCCCCAAAGCGCTCGAAAAAGCCGCTGAAGCCTCGGCGGGCACGACCGCTAATCGCTCCTAGTTGCCCGTCGATTTGGTCTATGCGCTGGCTAACCGTGTCGATCTCAGCGAGCTGGGCGCCTAGTGCGGCCGTGTCCCACAGCGATCTCTGGGCGACGAGGAAGCCGGCACCATCCCGAGCCTTGCTGGCCGCATCGCTTATGAGGTGGGCGGCATGGGCGTCGAGATCGCGGGCGCGAGCGATCATTTGGTCGCGCCGCTCGGTCAGCTCGTCGAGCGGCTCAAGCGTGACCGGGCCGCCCTCACTATCGACGATGACCGGCTGGGCCGCTGGCGCCGGCGTGACTAGCGTCATTGGAGGAGAGCCCTCGCATTCCCGCCGTGCGACGAGCAGGAGCCACTCCTACCGCCGGAATGGCTGTAGGTTCCGTCAGTGCACTGTTCTACATAGCCGGCTGTCTGCTGCCAGAACGAAAGGATGCAGTTGAAGTATTGGCAGAAATTCGACGATGGACTGTTGATGACTGCGCCGCTGCAGAAGTTGTAATTCCAGGGGTTTGGCGGCGCTCCGCAAAGATCTCGAGGCGCGGGCGGGGGCGCCGGAGTCGGCGTCTGGACGACCGGGGGTGCTGTCGGCGTTGAACGAGGGGTCGGTGTTGGCGGCGGGGTCGGTGCGAGCGTCGGAGCCGCGCTCGGAATTGGAGTCGTTGTCGGCGTCGACGTTGGCGCGGCCGCGAGCGACGTAGATGTCTCGGGTCGCGGCGTCGGCGAAGTCTCGAGGGCGGATCGCGAGCTCGACGTGCTCGCGACGGAAGCGGGGGTCATCGCGACCGACACGCCGAACGATGCGAACGACAGGACGAGACCTGCGATCAGACCGAGGTTCACGATCCTGACGCGCCAGAACCTGACCAGCTGGATGACAAATACGGGAATGCCTAACGCGGCCAAGAACAGTGTCACGACATCAATCCGAAACCCAACAAGGCCTGCCAGGACGCCTAGCAGACACAATCCATAGAAGACGGTCGCGATCGCCGCTTTCCACCAAGTCGCCGACCGGAATCCTGGGACGGCCCCGTAGAAGCCCGTGGGTGGCGGGCTCGTGTGCGCTGACTTCGGGAGCGGCTCGAAATAGCTAGACGGAAGCCGGTCGCCGGAGGTGTCGCTGCTCACCGACTCGTCTCCTCCGCTCTTCTAATCCGACTCGGTTGGTCGTGCCCCCTTCTCGGACGGCTACGTCCTGATGGTGGCGGGACCCGCGTAACAAGCGCAGTAACTTCGCGGTCAGTGATCGGGGAGGTCTTCGCCGACGCACGACGGCCACTTCAACATCGGCACCTTTTCAGCCGAAGGGGCGCAGGTCAGGGGACCCTGTCGCTGCAGGGCTCCTAACGCATCGATGTTTTGACCTTCGCCATCCAGGCCGGTCCGGTCTAAACCGACCGGGGCGACCGTCACCCCCGGCTGCTGTCCACCCCCTCGTCGAACTCGACCATGTCGGCCGGTTTGACCACCCGCGCCGTGAGCAGCACGTCCTGGATCGCGAACAGCTCCTCGATGGCCAGGTGGGGCAGCGTTTCCGCCGTGACCTGGACCGGCCAGGGCTCGGGGAGGAACGCCGCCAGCACCGTCAGCCTCCTGAACGCCGGTTCGCCGATCCTCCGATCCCCGCGCTGGACCATCGCCTCCAGCTGGTGCAGGAGCCGGTCGGTCGCGCCCAGCAGGCGGCGCAGCCACTCCGCGTCCTCGCCCTCCGGCGGCCGAGGCGGATCGGTACCCACCTTCCCATGCTGACGTCGGTGCCGCAGGGATTCCTGAGAATTCGCTGAGAATCCGGACCTGCCCCAACATGTACCGCCATGAGGCCGGCCGCGGCGGCGACCGCCGCCACGATCCTGCTGGCCGTCGCCGCCCTCCTCCTCTACCAGCACGACGGCGGCTGGATGTACGACGCCAGGGTCTACCGGACGGCCGGCGACGCCGTGCTGCGCGGCCTCGATCTCTACTCGCCCGCGCGGGGCCAGCACTTCACCTACACCCCCTTCGCCGCGCTGCTCTTCGCCCCCCTCTCACTGCTTCCGCTGACACCCTTCGCGCTGCTCTGGACGGCGCTCTCGATCGCCTGCCTGGGCGCCGCGGTCTGGCTGAGCCTGGACTGGATCGCCGTCCCCACGGGCCGAACCCGGTTCCTGCTGACCGCCGGCGTCTGCATCCTCGCATTCGCCGGCTTCGAGCCCGTGAGCCTCACGCTCCTGCTGGGCCAGGTGAACCTGATCCTCCTGTTCGTCGTGCTCTACGACCTCTGGCTGCCCGACCACAACCGGTGGAAGGGACTGGGGATCGGGCTGGCCGCCGGCATCAAGCTGATTCCCGCGTTCTTCATCGTCTACCTGCTCCTCACCCGGCGCCTGCGCGCCGCGGCGCTCGCCACGGCAGCCGCGGCAGTCACCGTCGGCTTGGGGTTCATCGCAGCGCCGGCCAGCTCGCTCGAGTACTGGGGCGGGGTCCTACTCCAGAGCGGCCGGGTCGGCGACCCCCAGAACGTGCGCAGCCAATCGGTCCAGAGCCTCCTGGTGCGCTGGCTGCACACGACGCAAGGCTTGCTGCCGCTCTGGCTGTTACTGAGCCTCGCCATCGCCGCTCTCGCGCTCCTGCTCGCCGTGATCGCCCACCGCCGCGGCGACGAGCTCCTGGCGGCCTGCGTCTGCGCCCTCGCGGCCACCCTGATCTCGCCCATCGCCTGGCAGCACCATTGGGTCTGGGTGCTGCCGCTGCTGCTCTGGCTGGCGGCGCGGGCGCGGCGCCAACGCTCATGGGCGCTGGGGGCGGCGGTCGTCATCGTCGGGCTCGAGTTCTACGTGCGTCCTTATATGTGGGGAGCGCCGGTCGATCCTGCCGCCGACCTCCACCTGGGCCTGGGGCAGCTCCTGCTGGCGAGCACCTACGCGCTGACTGCGGCAGCGCTCCTGGGGCTGGTCGCACTGCTGATGCGCGCAGACCGCCCCGCGGCGGTCGCCTGGTCGACATCCCGCCAGACGTAGACGCCGTCGATCTCCGCCGGCGGACCGTCCAGCACCGAGACGAGGAATTGCAGGATGCGCTGGCGCCCCGGCGACGGGCCGACCACCACCGCTCTGACGTGCATGTCCGCCAGGCTCTGCAGCGCGCGGTCGCGGCTGTCGCCTGAGAGCTGCGGGTCCTGGCCCGAGTCGAGCTGGTCCAGCGTTGTCTGCAGGTAGGTCGGATGCGGCCCCAGGTAGGGCCCGGGCGTGAAGGCGTCGCCTTCCGGCATCCGGAACCGGTAGCCGGCCAGAGCCTGCCAGTACATCGCATCCGTCGAGCGGGAGCTGGAGAACGGCGTCACCAGGACCACCGAGCCCCGGGGGACCGACTCGACCCCGCCACCGGGCTGAAAGAAGCGCGGCGCGGCCGCGGCCGTGCTCGGGAACGGCCAGACCGGAACCAGGCTCAGGACGCCGATCGCCAGCAGGGCCATGCTCCCCCAGCGGACCCAGGGGCCGCTCTGGTACGCCCGCCCGACCAGCGCCGCGGCCACCAGGGCGATGCCGAGAAATGCCGTGAGCATCAGGCGGGAGGGCAGCGCGCTGCCCAGCAGCGGCAGCCTGGCGACCAGCGCCCAGGGCAGGACCAGGTGAGGGTTGCCGTAGATGTGCAGCCTGGGCCCGAGGGAGAGCAGCGCCACCACCAGCGTCAGCAGGCCGGCCCAGCGCACGACCGGCCGGCGCCAGTTCACGGCCAGCCCGGCCAGGAAGAGCGCCAGCAGCGGGATCCCGACATAAGCGTCCCTCTCGGAGACATTGCCGGTGAGCTGGCGAATGGTTTCGGCCGAGCCTCCGAAGCGGAGCAGAGCCGGGTCGGGGCTGATGAAGCCGATCAGGTCGCTGACGTAGAAATCGGCCGGCTGCAGGGATCCCGCGACCTGCTGGGGCCCGAAGAGCTGAACCGCAAGCGGGTAGCCTGCGACCAGCAGCAGCACCAGCACGGCCGCCGCGGCGGCCCGCCCCACGTAGGGAAGCCGGCCGCCCAAAGAACCCCAGTGCAGGCCGGCCAGCAGGGCGATCCCCAGGAAGGCGATCAGCAGCGTCACCGCGAGCACCTCCTCGCCGGTCAGCAGCTGCAGGGCGCAGGCCACTCCGGCCAGCGCTCCCATCACCGCGGGGGGGCGGCGCTGGCGGACCAGGATCTCGTCCAGCAGCAGCCAGAGCAGCGGCGGGAAGAGCGCGATCATCACGTGGGGGTGGCGGGTGGCCTGGGCCAGCAGGCCCGGACTGAACCCATAGAGGAGACCGACCACCCCGGCCAGCAGGGGAGGTTCCAGGTAGCGCTCCGCCACCAGGAATGCCAACCAGGCCGAGAGGGCCACGCCGGCCGTGACCAGCACGTTGTACGCGACCACCGGCCCGAAGGCCGCCGTCACCGGCCAGAGCACCAGGGCCGGGAAGATGATCGAGGTGTTCCACATCAGGTTGGCCCCCTGCGGATAGGCGAGGTAGTCGGTCAGGAGGGGGTTGTGGAGCTGCGCCAGCTGGCTCGGCAGCCAGCCCAGGTACCAGATGAAGAGCTTGGGATCCTTGCTGTCGCCGATCCAGGAGGCGGCCGGGTCGATCCAGACCTTGGCGAACAGCGCCACCGCCAGCAGCGTGTAGGCGAGCAGCGCCGCCGGCCTGCGCATCCGAGCGACTTAGGCGCGCGCCTCCGCGATCGCCTTCCACACGCGCTCCGGGCTCAGCGGCATGTCGATGTGCCGCACGCCGAGCGGGCTGAGCGCATCCACGACCGCGTTCTGGACGGCGGGGGTGGAGCCGATCGTGCCCGACTCGCCGACCCCCTTGGCGCCCAGCGGGTTGTGCGGGCTGGGCGTGACCGTGGTGCCGGTCTCGACCTCGGGGATCTCGCCGATGGAGGGGATCGAGTAGTCCAGGAGCGAGGCGGTCAGGGGGTTGCCCTGGGCGTCGAAGAGCACCTCTTCGTACAGCGCCTGGCCGATGCCCTGGCCAATGCCGCCGTGCACCTGGCCCTCCGCCAGCAGCGGGTTGATGATCCGCCCGCAGTCGTCGATCGCGAAGAACTTGAGCAGCCGCGCCTCGCCCGTCTCGGGATCCACCTCAGCCACCGCGCAGTGGGCGCCGAAGGGATAGCTGCCCTCGCCGTTGAAATCGACGTCGACCGCCAGCCCGGGGTCCATCCCCGCGGGCAGCCGCGCCGGGTCGGCGGCGGCGGCGGCCAGCGCCGCCCAGTCCAGCGCCCGGCCGGGAACCCCCGCCACGCCCACGGTGCCGGAGCGGAACACGATGTCCTGCGGGCTCGCCTCCAGGAGGTGTGCGGCCAGCTCGCGCGCCTTGTCGCGGACGCCGATCGCGGCTTCGTGCACCGCCGAGCCGCCGTGCTGCATGGAGCGCGATCCGACCGTGCCGTGGCCGCGTTCCACAGCGTCGGTGTCCGAATGGAGGACCTGGATCTGCTCCAGCGGGACGCCCAGCTGCTCGGCCGCGATCTGCGCCAGCGTCGTCTCGTGGCCCTGGCCGAACGAGGTGGTGCCGCATCGCACCAGCACGGAGCCGTCCTCGCGGATCGTCACGGCGCCCCATTCGGGACCGATGCCGGCGGCCGTGACCTCCACGTACACGGAGAGCCCGATCCCCATCTGCACGCGGTCGCCGGCCTCGCGCCGCCGCGCCTGCTCGGCGCGCAGCCCTTTGTAGTCGGCGAGCTCGAGCAGCGCGTCCAGCGCCTTGGCGTACTCACCGGAGTCGTAGGTGGCGCCGCCGGCCGTGGTGTGCGGGAAGCGGTCGGGCGGGATCAGGTTCAGGCGCCGCAGCTCGGCGGGGTCCATCCCCAGCTCGACCGCCAGCATGTCCATCGCGCGCTCGATCATGGCCGCCGCCTCTGGGCGGCCGGCGCCGCGATAGGCGCCCAGCGGAGTGGTGTTGGTGACCACCACGTGCGCCTCGTAGTGGATGCGCGGGATGTCGTAGACGCCGGAGGACATCTGTCCGGTCAGGAACGGCAGGATGAGCGCGATCCCGGGGTAGGAGCCGATGTCGGCCAGGACGTGCAGGCGCAGGCCGACCAGCCGCCCGTCCCGGGTGGCGCCCAGCTCCAGGTCCTGGACCTGGCCCCGGCCCTGGGTCATCGTCATCAGATTCTCGGTGCGGGTCTCCACCCACTGCACCGGCCGCCCCAGCTTCTGGGCGGCGGCGGCGATCACCACCACCTCCGGGCGGGCCCCGGCCTTGGCCCCGAAGCCGCCTCCCATGTCGGGCACCACCACCCGGACCTCGCTCCCGTCGAGGCCAAGGGAGGCGGCGATCTCGTCGCGCAGCCCGAAGGGCGTCTGGTTGGTGGCCCACACCGTGAGCCGGCCGCCCTCGGGCTCCGCGCGGACGGCCTCCGGCTCCATCGGGACCGGCGCCAGGCGTTGGTTCACGAAGCGGGCGCGGATCGTGACCTCGGCGCCTTCCAGCGGATCGGCGTCGGTGCCCGAGGCGAAGTGCCCGGCCACGTTGGAGGCGTGCTGCGGGAAGAGGTGGACGGCGGATCCGTGCCGCGCGGCCTCGGCATCGACCAGGACCTCCAGCGGCTCCAGCTCGGGAGCCACCAGCTGCAGGGCGTCGACCGCCGCCTCCCGGCTCTCGGCGATCACCACCGCCAGCGGCTCGCCCACGAAGCGGACCCGGCCCTCGGCCAGGCGGGGCCGGGCCATCGGCGCGGGCACCATCTCGAAGCCGACGCGAGCGGGCAGGGCCAGGTCGGCAGCGGTGAACACCGCCACCACCCCGGGCGCGGCCGCCGCCGCGCTGACGTCGAGGCCGCGGATCTCTGCGTGCGCCAGCGCTGAACGCACGAAGGCGGCATGCAGAGTGCCCGCCGGCGGCCGGTCATCGACGTAGTTGCCCCGGCCGGTGACCATGCGCGCGTCCTCGCGCCGGCGGACCGCGTGGCCGAGGATCGAGCCCGGCGTCAAAGTCTGCATCGGTGCAGCCTAAACGCTGGCGACGGCCGCGTTTGCTGGAGTGACCTACGTCAATTGGGCGATGCGCGCGGGGGTGGAACTTGCTTTCATTTCAGGATGGCGATGCCCAGCGGCGCGCGCCCAGGCGCTGATGAGGCCCGGTACCGCAGCATGATCGAGTCGGCGCCGGCCTTGTTCTATCTGGCCGTCCCCCCAGACGGCCGGGCGGTCTATCGCAGCCCGCAGGCGGTGACGATGCTCGGCTACTCCGACGCGGAGTGGGAGGCGAACCCCAGCCTGTGGGCCGAGATCCTGCATCCGGAGGATCGCGACCAGGTGCTGGCCGAGTTCGCCGAATGCGCCAGGGGCGGCAAACCCTTCAGATGCGATTACCGGATGCTGACCAAGGCCGGGGACGTGATCTGGGTGCGGGACCATGCCACCTTGCTGCAGGATCCCGCCGGGCCCGGCCTTGTCGTCCAGGGCGTGGTCATCGACATCACCGACCAGAAGCTCGCGGAGCTGGCCGCCCAGCGCGCCCGTGGCGAAAGCGAGGACAAGTCGCGGTTCTTCGACAGCGTCTTCGAGCACGCGCCCTTGGGCGTGGCCCGGGCCGGGATCGATATGAGGGTGACGGAGGCCAATCCCCGCCTGCGGTCGATGCTCTGGAGCGGCGAGGGGGACATGATCGGCTCGCACTTCGCCCAGTTCCTGGCTCCGGAAGAGGCGGCGCGCGTGATCGGCGTCTTCCAGCCGCTCTGGAAGGGAAGCGTGGACCGCATCGAGTCGGACAGCCTCGCGATCCGTCGCGATGGCACCCGGGTCTGGCTGCACTGGACCGCGACCACGGTTCGCAAGCCGGACGGGCGCATCGACCACTTCCTGGTCATGTTCGAGGACATCACGGCCAAGCACCAGGCGGAGGAGACGGCAGCCGCAGCACTGGTGGAGCTCGAACGCCTGAACCACCTGAAGAG
>Ga0207646_10007176_pt1 | contig 11385 bp, 13 predicted proteins | sample KBSK5502metaG_FD_184343 | JGI IMG/M metagenome (GOLD analysis project Ga0207646, IMG submission 184343) | Corn, switchgrass and miscanthus rhizosphere microbial communities from Kellogg Biological Station, Michigan, USA - KBS K5-50-2 metaG... | ecosystem: Host-associated > Plants > Roots >...
GCTTTCCACAGTGCCGGCTCGTCAACGATGCCGCCGCGCGCGACATTGATGACGCGAACGCCGGGCTTGGCCGCGGCGAGCGCCCTCGCATCGACCAGGTGATGGGTTTCTTTGGTCAGCGGCACATGCAACGTGACGAGGTCCGCCTCCGCCATCAACCGTTCGAACGGCATCAGCTTGACGTTGAGCTGGGAGGCGCGTTCCTCGGAGAGCATCGGGTCGCTCGCGATCACCCGCATGCCAAACGCCTGCGCGCGGTGCGCGACCTCGCGACCGATGCTGCCGAGGCCGACCACACCCAGGACCTTGTCTTTCAGCTCGTTGCCGAGGAAGCGCGACCGCTCCCAGCGGCCCGCCTTGACCTCCTGGTCGGCCTGGGGAAGATGTCGAGTCAGGGCCAGCATCATCGCCATCGTGTGCTCGGCTGCCGCGATGGTGTTGCCGGAGGGCGCGTTGACCACCAGGATCCCGGCCCGGGTGGCGGCCGGGACGTCGATGTTGTCGACGCCGGCGCCGGCGCGCCCAATCACCTTGAGACGACTGCCGGCCTGGATGACCGCCGCATCGACGCGCGTTTCGCTGCGGACGATCAGGGCGTCATAGTCCGGGATGCGGGCAACGAGGGCGGCCGGGCTCAGTTTCAGCTCGACGTCGACAGCCGCGTGGTTGCGCAACCGGGCGAGACCCGCCTCCGCGATCGGGTCGGCGACGAGGACACGGGGCACCGGCTCAGGCGACGAGGCTGGGTTCGGACGACTCCAACGCACCCTGCGCGGCGGTCAATGCCGCACCGCGCGTCACCGGGTGCCCATTGGCCTCGAGGCCCCGCTCCAGCACCTCGACGGTCGCTACGACGTCGTCCTCGTGCACGGCGCCGAGATGACCAATGCGAAAGATCTTGCCGGCAAGCTTTCCCTGGCCCTCGCCGACGACCAGGCCCTGCTCGCGCCAGGTCCTGAACACCGGCTCGGACTTCTCGCCGCTCAACGCGGCCGGGAAATAAAGCCCGGTCACCGTGGGCGAGGCGGTCTCGGGGTCGGCGGCCAGCAAGCGCAGCCCCAGCGCGCGCCCCGCGGCGCGGAACCCGGCGGCGATGCGTTGATGCCGCTGGAAAATCGTGGACAGCCCTTCCTCGCGCATCATCGTCAGCGATTCACGCAATCCGAAAAGGATGCTCATCGCCGGCGTGGTGAACGTCATGCCCTTGGCTTGCAGCTTTTGCGCACGCTCCCAGTCGAAATAGAAGCGGGGCGCGCGAGCCTTCGCCTGCCGCTCCCAGGCGGCCTTGCTGACGCTCAGCATGGTGACGCCGGGCGGGAGCATCCATCCTTTTTGCGAAGCCGTGATGGCAACGTCCACGCCCCAGCGATCAACCGGCAGATCGATCGACCCGATCGAGCTGACCCCGTCGACCACCAGTAATCGTTGACGGCGCTTCACCACCTCGGCCAGCGCTTGCAGCCGATTGGTGACGCCCGTCGAGGTCTCGTTGTGGGTGATCAGGACGGTCGCGACCTCCGGCTCTTTGCTCAGAAGGTCGTCGAGGTCCTGAGGATCGGCGGCTTCGCCCCAGGGCGGCGCATAGCGGATCACCTGGGCGCCGAAGGCCTCGGCCAGATCGGCGAAGCGGTCACCGAAAGCGCCGATCGTGACCGCGAGCACCCGCTCGCCCGGCGAGACAAGGTTGGCCACCGCGCTTTCGAGGCCGCCGGTCCCGCTGGCCGGAAAAATCAGCATGTCATTCTCGGTCTGGAAGGCCCACTTCAGGCCCGCCTCGAGCTCGGGCAGGAGCGCTTTGAACTCGGGACCACGGTGGTTGATCATCGGGGCGGCCATCGCGCGGTTGACGCGGTCAGGGACGGGCGTCGGGCCGGGAATACGCAGCTGGGAAGTCTGTGCCATGGGTTCTATAGCTTACCGTTCGACCGGCGCCGGCGATAAGTTCGGCGGCGATAGGGCGGCGGCTGTGGTGTTCGCACCGCACGCCGGATCGCCGTGCGCATCACGACCCAGAGGACCATGATGCCGCCGATGATGAGACCCCAGCGCGTGGCGGTCGCTGTGCGGGCCGCATCCGCGGCGGAGGCCGCTTCGGCCTGGCGCTGGGCGGCCGCCGCAGCCTCCGCGTGCGCGATCTGGATCCTGGTCTGCTCGATCTGCGGGTCGGCGGCCAGCATCCCCTGGAAGATGCCCATCACGATCGCATCCCGGAAGTCGTTCTGCAGCAGCAGGCTCCGCTCACGTGGATTGGTCAGGTAGGCGGGCTCGACGGTGGCGGTCGGAATGTCGGAATGTACCCAGAGCTCCGGCTTGGTGACCACCCCGTCGTCCTGGATCTGAAAGCGGTTCAACGCTTGGGCGAGGCCAGCGTCGATTGCCTGCGCGAACGGAAGGCTATCCGGCTTGGGGTATAGGACGGCGGCGCCGTTGATCGACGGGTCGCCATCGTAGGCGTTGACATGCAAGCTGACGAACATGCGGGCGCCCGACGCGTGCACCCGGTTCCAGCGCTCCGAGATCTCGACGTATTCGTCGGTGCTGCGCGTGAGGACGACCTTCACCCGCTCTCTTCGGAGCAGCGTCCGCAGCCGGAAGGCCAGGTCGAGCGTGATTTCCTTCTCCATCACGGCGCCGACCACGACGCCCGGGTCCCAGAGCTGGGTCGGATCGCTGGTCGGGCTACCTCCGTGCCCAGGGTCGATGGCGACCACGTAGGGCGAGGGCATGATGAACGAAGGCTCTAGAGCTGCTGCCCGAGCCGGTAACAGGGACGTAAGCAAGACGACCCCGGCCGCGAGCACGACCGGGAGGCGCAGCAGTCGCAACTACCGCGAGTATACGGCGTCAAAATAAGAAGTCCTTAGACACCCCGGACTGACACGCTCGCCTTTCCACACCGGGGCTCGCTGATCTGCCCTCCGCAGAGGAAGGCAATTATCGAGTTAGCGCTGGTCGGCGGTGTAGGGCAGCAGCGCGACGTGGCGCGCGCGCTTGAGCGCAACGGCGAGACGTCGCTGGTGGCGCGCGCAGGTGCCGGTCACGCGGCGGGGCAAAATCTTGCCCCGCTCGCTGACGAAGCGGCGCAGACGCGAGACCTCTTTGTAGTCGATGAAGTGGACCTTCTCCACACAGAAGTTGCAGACCTTCTTATGCGGCTTGCGGTCGCGCTTTTCAGTCGGTGGTGGCATGGGGTGCTGGCAGGTGCTCCTTAAAAGGGGATGTCTTCCGGGTCGACGTCGCGCGACGGTTCCTCGCTATGAGCGGCCGGCGTGGCGACCGCCGCCTCGACGGGCTCGGTCGCGGACGGCTGCGATTGGCCGCGAGGCTCGAGGAACTGGACCTCGGTGGCGTTGATTTCGGTGGTCTTGCGCTTCTGGCCATCCTGGCCTTCCCAGGAACGGGTCTGGAGCCGCCCCTCGAGATAGACGAGGCTGCCCTTGTGCAAGTACTGCCCGCAGATTTCCGCGAGGTTGCGCTTGCCGATGTTCCACACGACGATGTTGTGGTAGTCGGTGTACTCCTTCTTCTCGCCATCGGGGCCCTGGCCATAGCGGTTCGTGGCAAGCGAGAACGTCGTCACCGGCGCGCCGCTCGGCGTGTAGCGCATCTCCGGATCGCGGGTCAAGCGGCCGATCAGCATGGCTTTGTTCAGGTTCATGACTTCCCCTCGTCTTGGCGAACCAATAAATGACGGAAGACGGTGTCGGAGATCTTCAGGACGCGGTCGACCTCCTGCACTTTGGTGCGGTCGAGGTCGAACTCTTCGACGACGTAGTGCCCTTCCCGCTGATCGTTGACGGTATACGCGAGCCGACGCTTACCCCACGGGGTGACCTTCTTCACCTGGCCCCCATTCGTCTGGATCAGCTGGCCGACCTTTTCGATCTCCTGCTGGACCTGCTGGTCATCAAGCTCCGGCTTGACGATATACATCAGTTCGTACGCCGACACACGCTACCTCCTTTCCCATGGATTTGCTCCGACTATGGCCTCACGGCGGCAGCGGAGCAGGAAAGCGCCCGTAAGTCTACCAAACCGGCAGCATCCCAGCTACCGGCGAACGACGTCGACGATGCGTCTGACCTGCTTGACGTGTGGCCGTTCATGGCCAGCCAGCCACCGCCCATAAAACAGGACCGTCCGCTCGAGTACCGCTCCGGCCCCCGTCACGGTCGCCGTACGTGACCAGCCTTTAAGCGGCAAGGGGTCAAGGACTGCCAACAGATCCGCACGCTGCTTGGCAAAGGCGCGCAACGATGGCCGGAATTCCAGTTCGAGGTAGTTCGTGCTGTTGATCCAGGTCCGGGGATTGACCGCCCGCAGCGTCGGCCGGTCCTTCGCAATCATGCTCACCATGCAGTTGCCCCAGACGTCGGCGCACGCACGGAGATGGGCGAGCACCTCGTTTGCGGACCACTCGTCGCGGGCGGGCGTGGTATGCAATTGAGCCGGCGACAGACCGGCGGTCAGCGCGCCGATCCGCCGCGGCGTTTCGACGAGCAGGCTGAGAACCTGCTCAATCGTGAGCGTTTTGTTGGGCATATGACGGGTGGTGGTCGGCGGGGGACTCGAACCCTCGACCTCTTGGATGTGAACCAAGCGCTCTAACCAGCTGAGCTAGCCGACCGGTGCGGTGATTTTAAGCCCCCCAGCGTGGGCCCCCACCCTGCCCTCCCCCGCACGCGGGGGAGGGGCTAATGTTTTGCGGCTTTCGCGAGGGCGCGCGTGACCGCCTCGGCAGCTTCCATCGGCAGGTACTGGATCGCCTCGGTCACAACTCGCTCGGCTTCCTCGGGCGGCAGTTTGCGCCGGACGACCTCTAATTGCTGATCGACCAGGTCGGCCAGGATCTGCGCCATCTCTTGACGCCGACGCCGCTTGAAGAGCTCCTGCTGCGCCGGGTAGCCGTTGCCGAAGGTGACCGGGAAGCCGAGCCGCTGCAACTCGGCCAGATCGCGGAAAACGGTCCGTTCGCTGACCTTCAAGACCTCGGCAAGGTCGAGCGCCCGGATGCCCGGTCGGGCGGTTGCCATCGACAGGATCACCAGGAGGCGATGCAAGCGACCGGCTCGGTTCACGTTGCTGAACGTAGCACTGCCTACATGGGTCTGCAATTTGGCGACGCTCCCTACAATCGGCCTCTGAGTGCCGTGGCGGGCGAGCCACGCCGATTCCGAGGCCGGATTCCGGGTGCCGCCTGGCTCGGGGTCGCCATCGTCGTGGCACTAGGGATCGTCTACCTGGCTCGCCAGATCATCCTTCCATTCGTCCTTGCGATCTTCCTCACCTATCTGCTGCTTCCCCTGGTGAACGCCATGAGCGCGCCGACGGGTGGACGGCGCGGAACCCCGCGCGTGATTGCAACTTTCCTCGCGCTCGCTGCCTTCATCGGCGTCCTGGGGGTCGCCATCATGCTCCTCGCGCCACTGGTTGCCGGAGAAGCCAGTCGCCTGGGCAGGGCGATGTTCGGTACCGGAGGCAACGAGCCCGCGCTGGCTCAGCGGCTCGCCGCTACCTTCCAGGCCTGGCGGGACACGATCTACGGCACCGGGGTCTTCTCCCCAGACGTTGAACGCCAGCTCGACCAGGAGGTGCGCGACGTCGTCGCCGGACTTGACGAGGCGGTGGGCAATATGGTGCAGGGGTCCTTCGCGCTCTTTCCCAAGCTCCTCGAGCTGATCGCGGTCCCGCTTCTGACCTTTTACATGCTGCTCGATGGACCGCGGCTGGTACAGGAAGCGCGGGGCTTTCTCCCGCCCGGCCGTCAAGATGACGGGCGCGAGCTGATGAAGCGGTTGAGTCGGACCTTGCAGGAATACGTGCGTGGCCAGCTCCTGACCAGCCTGTTCATCGCCGTGGTGGCGACCGTCGGCCTCTTTGTGATCGGGCTGAAGATGGCCCTGCTGGTGGGGGTCATCGCCTTTTTCCTCGAGGCCGTGCCGTTCTTCGGCCCGCTGATCTGGGGCGCCTTGGCGGTCGTCCTCGCGCTGGCCCAGGCGGGCCCCGGCAACCCGCTCCCGATCTTCGTTGGTGTCTTTGCGCTCCTCGCCCAGCAAGTCGACAGCCACGTGTTCGCTCCCTGGATCCTGGGGCGGTTCACGCGGGTCCATCCGCTGCTCTTGATCTTCAGCACCCTGCTCGGCGCCTCGCTCTTTGGGTTGATCGGCATGTTCCTGGCCGCGCCCATCACGGCCCTCGCCAAGGAGACGTTTCTGTTCGCGATGGAACGGGTAAAAGCTAGACGCGGGACGGGCAGTTTGAGCGTGTCTGCCTGAGCGCGATTCCAGTTGGTAAGGTGAAGAATTCCATGGCCAAAGAGACGAAAGACGGGAAGGCGAAGGCGCCCAAGGAACCTGTGGCAGAGGTACCCTCGGAGGTCGCCGCCGAGAACGGCGCTGCCGGCGGGGCCAAGGCCCGCACCGCGATTGACGACGTGATCGCGGCCATCGAAGGCGCCCGCGACAAGGTCATGGCCGATGAGGTCAAGGCCCTCACCAAGCTCGGCATTCCGCGTGCCATGGCGTACCAGATGGTCGCCGCCCGATTCCACCAGAACGTCGTGACCGACGGTGAAGGTGGCGGACCCGAGTTCGAAAACAGCCACTGGAACGATCGGTAAGAGTGAACCGCGACCGTTACTGACGGTCGCCCAGGCGCGCGAACGGATCCTCGATCGGGTCGTCGCGCTCGACAGTGAAACCGTTGCCCTACCGGAGGCCCGCGGTCGCGTGCTGGCCGAGGAGATCCGCTCGGAACGGGACGTTCCTCCGTTTGCCAACTCGGCGATGGATGGCTATGCCGTCCGAGCGCGCGATGTCGCCCAGGCGTCGGCGGCGCAGCCCGTGCGGCTTCGAGTGCTCGGCGAAATCCGGGCGGGCGCTGCCCCGCTGGGTTCCGTGCAGCCGCAGACCGCGTTGCGCATTATGACCGGCGCCATGATCCCCGACGGATCGGACGCGGTGGTGCGCGTCGAGGACACCGCCGAGCACGATGGCACAGTCGACGTGCGGGTTCCCGTGGCGGCCGGCACGAGCTTGCGGGCCGCCGGCAGCGATCTGCATCGTGGCGACCTGCTCGCGACCGCGGGACGCGTCGTCACGCCAGGATTGATCGGCGTGCTGGCCTCGGCGGGTCGGGTCGCGGTGCAATGCGTGCGCCGACCACGGGTGCTGGTCTTGACCACGGGCGACGAGCTGCGCGAGCCGGGTGAGGCGCTGGGACCCGGCCAGATCACCAACACCAACCGCTACACCCTGCTCGCCGCCGTCCAGGACGCGGGCGGCATCGTGATCGATGCCGGCGTGGCGCGCGACGAGCGCGGCGACCTGATCGAGCGGCTCGGCGCGGCCGGCGACGCCGACCTCGTGGTCACCACCGGCGGGGTGTCGATGGGTGCCTACGACCTGGTCCGCGGCCTGCTCGAGGAGCGCGAAGCGGTCACGTTCTGGCAGGTGGCGTTACGTCCGGGCAAGCCCTTGATGTTCGCCACCATCGGCGGCGTGCCGCTGATCGGGTTGCCGGGCAACCCGGTGTCGACCCTGGTGGCCTTCGAACTGTTCGTCCGGCCCGCTCTACTCAAGCTCCAGGGACGCACGGACCTCGAACGGCCACGGCTGACCGCGATCGCCGAGGAGCCGTTGCACAACCCACCACACCTGGAACAGTACTTTCGCGGGATCGCGCGGCACGATGGCGCTCGCCTCCTCGTTCGGCTGACGGGAGACCAGGGCTCGCACGTGCTCCGCTCGATGGCGGACGCCAACTGCCTGGTCGTCGTGCCGCTCGGGACGAGCGAGGTCGCGGCGGGATCACCGGTCGAGATCCTCCCTTTAGGGCCGATCGGCTAACTCGTTACCCCCCACCCGACCCTCCCCCGCGGGGGGGAGGGGGATTTCGGAAGTGTTTGGATTTACACTCTCTTGTGAGGGAGAACGGATGGCGCGAATCGACCCGGAACGGATCCGTAATGTTGCCTTACTCGGCCATAGCCACGATGGCAAAACGAGCCTGGCCGAGGCGATGCTCTACGCCGGCGGTACCGTCGATCGGCTGGGGCGGCCGGACGCGGGCAACACCACCTTCGACTTCGAGCCGGAAGAGGTCAAGCGAAAGATCTCGATCGGCACCGCAGTCGCGCACCTGACCTGGCGCGACCACAAGATCAACCTGCTTGATGCGCCAGGCTTCCAGGACTTCACCGGCGAGGTCGTCGGGGCTTTGCGCGCTGCCGAGGGCGCCCTGCTGGTGGTGGGGGCGAGCACCGGCGTCGTGGTCGGGACCGAGCTGGGATGGCACCAGGTGCGGGACCGCAATCTGCCGACACTGATCGTGGTCAACAAGATGGACAAGGAGAATGCTGATTACTGGCGCGCGGTCGACAGTTTCAAGGAATTCAACCCGCGGCCGGTCTCGATCCAGGCGCCGATCGGCCACGAAGCCAGCTTCAAAGGTATCGTCGACCTGCTGACGCGCAAAGCCTACGAATTCGATCAGCAGGGTCATACGAAAGAGATTGCGCTGCCCAGCGAGCTGGGGGCCGAGGTCGAGTCACGCCGCTCACCGCTCGTCGAGGCCGCCGCGGAGACCGACGATGCCCTGCTCGAAAAATACCTGGAAAGCGGTGAGCTGAGTGATGCGGAGGTCACGGCCGCCCTCGCCAAAGGCGTAGCGGCCGGCACGATCGTGCCGGTGCTGTGCGCCGCGGCCGGCAAGTCGATCGGCATCGGCAGCCTGCTCGATGCCATCGTCACGCTGCTGCCCTCGCCCAAGCAGGCCCCATCGGTCGAGGCGGTCAATCCGCGTACCGACCAGACGGAAACGGTGACTGCCGACCCGGCGCGGCCGCTGGCAGCGCTCGTTTTCAAGACCACTGCTGACCCCTTCGTGGGCCGGATCAGCTACGTCAAAGTCGTATCGGGGACGCTGACGCCCGGTACCCCGCTCTTGAACGCCTCCAAAGATCAGCCCGAGCGTCCGGGCACGATTGGATATCCGAAGGGCAAGACGCTCGAGCCGGCAACAGAAGTGGTGGCGGGCGACATCGCCGGGATCAGCAAGCTACAGATGGCCGCGACCGGCGACACGCTGACGAGCCGCGATCATCCGCTGCGGCTGCCGCCGATCCAATACCCGGAACAGACCTACAGCGCCGCCGTCAGCGCCAAGAACAAGCCCGACGAGGAAAAGGTCAACGCGGCGCTCGTCAAGCTCGTCGACGAAGACCCGACCCTGACGCTGGAGCACGAGCCGATTACGAAGGAGTCGATCGTGCACGGCATGGGCGATGTTCATCTCGAGGTCGTGCTCGAGAAAATGAAACGCAAGTACGGTGTCGAGGCCGTGCTCGCCGTGCCTCGAGTGCCCTACCAGGAGACGATCACCAGCAGCGCCAAGGCGGAGAAGAAGTACAAAAAGCAATCCGGTGGCGCCGGGCTCTACGGTCACTGTGTCATCGACATTGCCCCGGTCCCACGCGGCACCGGGTTCGTCTGGGAAGACAAGATCTTCGGCGGGTCCATCCCGCAGAACTTCCGGCCCTCGGTGGAGAGGGGCGTGCGCGAAACGATGGAGCAGGGGGTGCTGAGCGGCAATCCACTGGTCGACATCAAGGTCCGGCTGCTGGACGGATCGACCCACCAGGTCGATGGCAAGGACATCGCTTTCAAGCTGGCGGGGGCCATGGCGATGCGCCAGGCGGTCATGGACGCCAAGCCGGTCTTGCTCGAGCCGATCATGGACGTCGAGGTGTTCGTCCCAGAGCGCAACATGGGCGACGTCATCAGCGACCTGAACGGCAAGCGCGGCAAGATCGCGGGGATGGAACCCTCCGGTGATCACACAGAAAAGGTTCGGGCGCAGGTTCCGCTTTCCTCGATGTACCGGTTCCCGATCGACCTGCGCTCGATCACCCAGGGACGAGGACGGTACACGATGAAGTTCTCGCACTACGAGGAGGTGCCGGCGCACGCGGCGCAGGCGGTGATCGCCGCCTACCAGAAATCGAGGGGCGGCGAAGAAGAGGAGTAGGTCAGCGTGGGCGCGGCTCGCCCCAGAGTGGCACGCCCCCCCAGGCCAACCCGAGCAGCGTTTTCGCATCCTGCAGCTCGCCGCTCGAACGCAGGACCTGCAAGTCGTGCGTGTCGAAGGGGTTGACCCTGAAGGACTCATCGAGCTCGGCATGAGCCTCGGTCGGTGACAGGTCCTCGGCCAGGAAGAAGGTCATGCGCTCGTCGCAGTAGCCCGGCATCAGGTAGGCGCTGCCCAGCATGGTCCAGCGCTGCGCCTCGAGGCCTGCCTCCTCGGCGAGCTCGCGGCGCGCCGCGTCCGGGATCTCCTCGCCCGGTTTGTCGAGGGTGCCCGCCGGAATCTCCCACAACTCACGACCGGTGACATAACGAAACTGGCGAACCAGCACGATGCGCCCATCGGCGTGACGCGGGATGATCGCAACCGAGCCCGGATGCCGGACAATCTCTCGGGTGGTGAGGTGCCCATTGGGCAATCGAACTCGGTCCCGGTACACCCTGAAGAGTTTGCCGCCGTAGACTTCCTCGGTCTCGACCCTTTCCTCCATACCGGGATTATCATGGCTGCTTAGGTCATGATCGAGCGCACCGTTCTCGAAATCGCACAACATCGCTTCTGGGCCTGGCAGCGTCGCTCAGCCCCGACACCACGTAGCCAGCTACGCGAGACCGATCAACTGCTGGGCGCGGTCGAAGAATGCCGCCTGCGCGATATCACGTTGGTTCCGACGCACATCTGGCGCCGGATCGTTCATCTGCTTGGACAGCTGGACGGTAAGTACACCGAGAAGCTGGGCATCGACCGCTCGGTCGAGCGCTCAGCCGAGGTCCTCTTCGAGGCCCAGGAAGACCTCATGCTGGCCGCTCGAAGCCGCTGGCGCGGCCGGGCCGGCAACATCGTCCCCCTTTTCCGGGGGCGCTAGGGCCGCACCCTGCCCTCCCCCAAAGCGGGAGGGCAATCGGTTCCGAAGCCGTCGAAGCGCGCCCGGCCACCTGTGCCTTCACCTACGAACATATGTTTGCTTTTTCGCTCCGTTTCTGCTAGCCTGCACGCATGGGCGAGATGGCAATGTTGGTCGAAGGCACCCCGGGAAGCCGCCCGGTCAGCGATTTGACGACGGTCCCGCTGCTCCGACGAGTGGTCGAGAGCCTGGCGACGATGCGGCCCGGGCGGTACACCGTGTACCTGGGCCGACCCGATCCAGCCTCCGTTCGGGCCGAGTGGGATCAGGAGGTTGCCTTGCTGCGCTGCGCGCGGCGGGCGGTGGTCACCACACCAGACACGACCCCACTCCCGCAAGAGGCCGATCGACGCGATCCTGGTCTTGGGTGGCTGGCTCACGTCTGGTTCAGTGCGGTC
>Ga0207646_10007179_pt1 | contig 11380 bp, 12 predicted proteins | sample KBSK5502metaG_FD_184343 | JGI IMG/M metagenome (GOLD analysis project Ga0207646, IMG submission 184343) | Corn, switchgrass and miscanthus rhizosphere microbial communities from Kellogg Biological Station, Michigan, USA - KBS K5-50-2 metaG... | ecosystem: Host-associated > Plants > Roots >...
CCCCGGTTCGGTCAGGGCAAAGGCGCCCAGCAGCTCTCCAGTCGCCAGTCGCGGCAGCCACTTGCGCTTTTGCTCCTCATCGCCGAAAAGCAGGATCGGCTCGGTGCCGACGCTCGTGTGGACGTCGACGACGACCGCGGTCGACGCGCATGCCTGGGCGAGCTCCTCGATGCAGATCGCAAAGGCGAGCGCGCCCAGCCCGGCGCCGCCGTACTGGCGCGGAACGAGCACCCCCAGTAGGCCGGATTTGGCGGCCGCATCGATCGCTTCCTGGGGAAAACGGTGGTCGCGATCCACCTCGGCCGCGAGCGGCTGGACCACCCCTTGCGCGAGCTCGCGGACGCCGGCCCGAAAGCTGGCATGCTCGGGCGCAAGTTCGAAGTCCAACTCAGGCGTTACTTAGAATAGTTGGCTTGACAATGGACGCAGGGCCGAGATACCTCGAAGGCACCACCGTAGGGAGTGGCCGCGACATCATCGGCGTGCGGCGTGACCGAATCGCGGACATCATCAACACCGGGCGGGAGATCATCACCCGCGCGAAGAGCGAAAAAATCCTGCCCGACACCATCACTGGGGCCACGGCGGCGCTCCTGGTCACGATCGCAGGGTACGGGGAGCCGCTTTCCGAAGGCCAGTGGCGTGAGCTGGCGGGGGTGGTCGGTGGCATCATGCGCGACAGCACCTATGCCGACCTCGCCAGGCTGCGCACCCTCATCACCCAGGAGCAGTTCCTGAATGTGGCCCGCAACCAGGGCTACGCGCGGTTCATACGACGTCTCGACGACGGTCGATGGGTCTGCGAGCTGACCCCGAAACTTGAAGACCTTCCCGACGAGTAAAGTCTTCCGGATCTTTTTCGCAGCCGTCTTTCTCTTTGCCGTGTTGAGTCCCGCCGCGGTGGTGTTCGCCGTCGTCTGGACCGCGCCGCCCATCAGCACCGGAGCCGCAGCGACGACGCTGGACGTGCAATCAGAACGCCTTCTTCCTGAACCCGACCTCCAGTCGACGAGCCTGCCCAGCCCCGCGTTCAACGTCTACGCCAACACCCTGTCCGGAACCGTGCCATGTCCGCTGTGCGAGATACCGGCGCGGGTCTACGTGCCGAACAGCCGCGCAGGGACGCTAGACGTCATTGATCCCGCCACTTTCAGCGTCGTCGACCACTACCGCGTCGGCGCGATACCCCACCACATCGCACCGGCGTGGGACATGAGCGCGCTGTACGTCGACAACGAGGGTTCGAGCAGCCTGACGGTCCTCGACATCCACACTGGACGCCCGACCGGCCAGATCGGAATCCCGTTTCCCTACAACCTCTACTTCACGCCTGACGGCACCAAGGCCGTCGACGTCGTCGAACGACTGCAGCGAGTCGAGTTCCGCGACTGGCGCAACGGCTGGAAGCTGCTGGGGGCCGTTTCAATCCCATGGCCCGGTGCCGACCACCTCGACTTCAGCGCGGACGGCAGCTACTTCATGATCTCGACCGAGTATTCCGGCGTCGTCGCCAAGGTCGACACGATCAACATGCAGCTCGCCGGATACGTGCACGTCGGCGGATTGCCCATCGACGTCAAGCTGTCGCCCGACGGCTCCGTGTTCTACGTCACCAACCAGGGCCGCATGGGCGTGTCGGTCGTCGACCCCGTCGCGATGAGGGAGATCCAGTTCATCCCCACCGGCCGCGGCGCCCACGGACTGCAGGTATCGCGTGACACCAAGTCGCTCTACGTCTCGAACCGCCTCGAGGGATCGATCTCGGTCATCGACTTCGCCAGCCGCTCGGTGGTAGCGAAGTGGGTGATGCCGGGCGGGGGCAGCCCGGACATGCTGCAGCTGAACCCGGACGGCACGCAGCTGTGGGCATCCGGCCGCTATAACGCGCACGTGTATGTCTTCGACACGAGGACGGGCACCCTGCTCGCGAGAATCCCCGTGGGTGCGGAAGACCACGGCCTGACGTACTTCCCGAACGTCGGACTGCACAGCCTGGGACACAACGGGGTCTATCGCTAGGGAAGGCAACCCCAGTCGTCAAGCACGACCATTTGCGCCCAAATGGCTGGATTCGGGCCCTTGGGGTCAGGCTCCCAGGAGCCGCGCGATTAGCATTCGCTGGACCTCCGACGTCCCCTCCCCGATCTCATTCACCTTCACATCCCGCCAATAACGGGCTACGGGATAGTCCTCCATGAACCCGTACCCCCCATGGATCTGAACCGCGTTGTCCGCCGCCCTCTTGGACGCCTCCGACGCGTACAGCTTCGACATCGCGGCGAGCATCCTGACCTCGTCCGAGGTCTCCGAACCTTCATGCCCGTACGCCGCCGCGGCCCGATACACGATCGTCCTCGCCACCTCCGTCTCCATCGCCATGTCCGCGAGCTTGAACTGGATCGCCTGGTGCTTCGAGATCGGCTCCCCGAACGTCCGCCGCTCCTTGGCGTAAGCCAGAGCCGCGTCGAGGCACGCCTGGGCGACTCCGACCGACAGCGCCGCGATCGCAATCCGACCGCCAGTCAACGTGTGCAGGAACTGCCGATACCCCCCACCTCGCGAACCCAGCAAGTTCGCGGCAGGGACCTCGCAGTCCTCGAAGCTCAGCGGGTGGGTGTCGGACGAATGCCACCCGAGCTTTCGATACGACGCCAAAACGTGATATCCCGAAGTCCCCGAAGGCACCATGATCGCGCTGATCTCCGGTTCGTCATGACTTACGCGACCGGTGACCGCGGTGATCGTCACGCCCGCCGAGATGTCGGTGCCGCAGTTGGTGATGAACTGCTTCGCCCCGTTGATCACCCACTTGCCGTTGCGCGACTCAGCGCGCGTCTTGGTCGCGCCCGCGTCCGACCCCGCCTCCGGCTCCGTCAATCCGAACGCCCACAACTTCCGTCCCGCGACGAGGTCGGGCAACCATTGAGATTTTTGCTCTGGCGTGCCGAACTCGTAGATCGGCGACGAGCCCAGGCAAACCGCCGCCTCCAGCGTGATCCCCACGCCCGCATCCGCGCGCGAGATCTCTTCGATCGCAATGCATAGAGATAGGAAATCCCCGCCCGCGCCGCCGACCTCCTCGCTGAAAGGCAGGCCGAACAGGCCGAGCTCGCCCATCTGGCGGACGATGTCGTAACCAAATTTGTGATTCCGATCGAGCTCCTCCGCCGCCGGGGCGACGACCTCTCGCGCGAAATCGCGACACGTGTCTCGAATCGCCTCTTGTTCAGGAGTCAGTGCAAAATCCATCGCAACAATCCTTGCACGACTACTCAGAGGCGCTGCAAATTGCCGCCGGGATCAAGGACCTCGACGGCCCCAACGTCAACTCGCTGTGTCACACGCGCCTGTACTCGCATGGACACCGCGTCGAGCGAGCTCTGGTCCTCCTCCACGGGTTCACCAACTGTCCGCAGCAGATGGATTTGCTCGGCCGGCTCTTCTACGACCGCGGCTGGAACGTCCTCATCCCGCGATATCCGCGGCACGGCTACACGGACCGCTTGAACACCTCGATCTCCGAGCTCCGCTCGGAGCACCTCATCGCCCTCGCCAACCGCGCCGCTGCCGTGGGTAAAGGTTTGGGCGAGCGCGTCACCATTGCCGGGCTTTCTCTGGGAGCGATCCTGACCGGCTTCCTGGCGCAGACGCGCGACGGCATCGACCGCTCGGTGCTCATCGCCCCGATGCTCGGGCTGAAGCCGATCCCCGGACCGGTGCTCAGCGCGATGAGCCGCCTCGCCACCAGGCTCCCGAACTTCTACATGTGGTGGAACGGGCAAGAGAAGGACAGGCTGGGCCCGCCTTACGGCTACCCGCGATTTTCAACGCATGCCTACGCGGCCCTCTTCGATGTCGGCGACCAGCTCGTCAAGTCGGCACGCAAAACCACACCGAGATCCCGCACGACCGTCGTCGTCACCAACGCGGCCGAGCCGCGTCTCGACAACCGCTTCACATACCGGCTGATCGAATCGTGGCGCGCCCGCGGCGCGACCATCGAAACCTACGAGTTTTCACGAGACCAGGGTCTGCCGCACGACCTGATCGATCCCGGCAATGCCGCGCAGAACACCGCGCTGGTCTACCCGATCCTGTCGCGCCTGATCGAAGGTCCCTAGAGGCGACGGGCCATCTCGTACTCGAGGTGGCCCGGGCGGACGTCCTGCGCAGCGCCCGTGCGCACGAATCCGTTTCGCGCGTACAGGCGCTCCGCCGCGTGGTTGCCGTCGGTGACCCAGAGGAGCATCTCGATGTAACCGTCGAGCCGTGCCCAATCGAGCACGGTCTTCACCAGCAGGTCGCCGATGCCGCGGCGCCGAAACCGCGGATCGACCCACATCGCCGTCATAGCCGCCACGCCGCCCGTGTCGCCATCGCCCCCGCTGACGGTGCCGGCCACGACGCCGTCCTCCTCGACGACGAAGCGCGCACGGTCGACCAGGGTCTGGCGCCACCTGCGCTCCGCCGTGTCGCGCTCGGCCTCATAAGTCGAGCCGAAGGCGTAAGACGCTTCCTGCAGCGCATCGAGGCGCACCCGGCGGTAGATCTGCCAGTCCTCCGACGCGAGTCGCCTAACGCTAATTGCCGAGGACGAAGACCTTCAAGGCCCAGCTGAGCAAGATCGCCGCACCCGCGCCGAAAGCAGCGAGGCGCCACTGCCTGCGCGAGAGCCGTGGCACCCACGTCCGCCCGGTCGCGGCACCCGTGATCAATCCGCCGACGGCAACCAGCGTGCCGGCGAAAAGAGCGGGCCCGAGCGGATAGAGACGAACCGCATCCGCGAGGTCGCCCCTCCACATGTACGCAAACGAGCGCGTGCCGCCGCAGAAGGGACACGGATGGCCGGTCAGGTAATAGAAGGGACATGGCGGCGCGCTGAGATGGGCGGCCTGCAGGACCCAGAAGATCCGCGTGTAGGCAAGCCAGAGGACCAGCGCGCCCGCGACGGCGAGGTCGCGCATCCGGTCAGCCGGAAGGGCCTTGGTCAGGCCCAGAGGCATGGAGCTCACTGCAGCAAACCTACGATCTCGTCCGTCGTCTCCGCGACGGCGACGCCGGCCTTGCGGAACGCCTCTTCCTTGCTCTTGGCCGTGCCCCGGTTGCCCGAGATGATCGCCCCCGCGTGTCCCATCCGCTTGCCTTCCGGCGCGGTCCGGCCGGAGATGAAGGCCACCGTCTTCAGCCGGGAGCCGCTAGCGAGCAGCTCGGCCGCGCGCTCCTCATCGCTGCCGCCGATCTCGCCGATCAGGACGAGATGCGTGGTCGCCGGGTCCTGTTCGAAGAGCTGGACCACGTCGGCAAACGTCAGGCCGAGAACAGGATCGCCACCGATGCCGACGATGGTCGACTGCCCCATGCCCGCCGCCGAAAGGGCCGATCCCACCTCGTAGGTCAGCGTGCCGCTGCGCGAGACCATGCCCACGAAACCCGGGGCGGTGATGCGCTGCGGGATGATGCCGATCTTCGCCTGCCCCGGCGTGATCAGGCCGGGGCAGTTGGCCCCGATTAGTCGCGCCTGCGGATGCTCGCGGAGTATGTCCTTGACCTTGATCATGTCCTGGATCGGGATGCCCTCCGTGATGCACACGATCAGCGTGATGCCCGCGGCGGCCGCTTCCATGATCGCGTCAGCGGCAAACGGCGCAGGCACGAAGATCCCCGATGCATTCGCCCCGGTGGCCTCGACCGCGTCCGCAACTGTGTTGAAAACGGGAACGCCCAGGTGCTTGGTCCCGCCCTTGCCCGGGCTCGTACCGCCCACGACCTTCGTGCCCAACGCCTGCATCTGCTCGGTGTGGAAGCTGCCTTCGCGCCCGGTGATTCCCTGCACGATGACTTTCGTCGTTGAGTCAAGAAGGATGCTCATCTGGGCACTCCGGCTTGCGTCAATTCCACGATCTTCTTGGCCGCCTCCCACGCGCTGGCGCCGGGCTCGATGCCGTTCCGGCGCAGGATCTCGCGTCCCTCCTCCTCGCGCGTTCCGCTCATACGGACGACCAGGGGCAGCTTCATCTTCAGGTTGTCGCGTGCGGTCACGATGCCCTTCGCGACCTCGTCGCCGCGAGTGATGCCGCCGAAGACGTTGATCAGAACTCCCTTGACCTCCGGGTTCATGAGGATCACCGCCAGCGCGTTCTCCACGACCTCCGCCTTCGCGCCCCCGCCGATGTCGCAGAAGTTGGCCGCGCGCCCGCCGGCGCGCTGCACCAGGTCGAGCGTGCTCATGCACAGGCCCGCCCCGTTCCCGATGATGCCGATGTCGCCGTCAAGCGACACATAGGTAAGGGAGCGCTTCCTGGCTTCGACCTCGTAAGGATCACCCTCGAGCACGGAGCCGTACCGCTGCTCGAGATCCTTGTGCCGCCACGTGGCGTTGTCGTCAACCTCGAGCTTCGCGTCGCCCGCGATGACGTCGCCATTCCTGGTCACGACGAGCGGGTTGATCTCGGCGGTCAGCGCATCGTAGTCCGGGATCGCGCGGAACAGCTTCTTGATCAAAGATGTCAGCGGTCGTGCGATCTCCCCCAGACCCGCGTCGTACACGAGCTGCGTCAGCTCGAAGTCGAGCGGGCCGCGCCATGGGTTCGGATAAAGCCGCGCGATCGCGTGCGGCGACTCCTCGGCGACCTGCTCGATGTCGATGCCTCCCTTGGCCGAAAGCAGCAGGATGTTGGCCCGTGCGTCGCGGTCGACGGTGAAGCCGAGGTAGATCTCGCGCTCGATGTCGAGGGCCGCTTCGCAGTAGACGAGCGGCACCTTGAAGCCCTTGATGTCCATGCCGATGATCTGCGCGGCCGCCGCGCGGGCTTCGTCCGCCGTCTTCGTCAGCTTGATGCCTCCGGCCTTGCCGCGCCCGCCGACCGGCACCTGTGCCTTCACCGCCAGAGGGCCGACTTTCGCGAAGGCTTGCGCCGCCTCGTCGGGGGTGCGCGCGACCATGCCGGGCGGGATCGGTATGCCAAGCGAGGCCAGAACCTCCTTGGCCTGGTACTCGAGGAGCTTCAAATGTCTATGGCGAAGAGGGGTGGAATGGACATGGCGTAGAAGCCTCTTGTGGGTTGTTCTGCCAGCTGTTGCAGAAGCTCTGCTGGAAGGTGGAGTTGTTGACCAGGATGATGCCCCCGATCACGAGCACCAGGAGCACGACCAGACCAAACCCGCACCCGATGAGGACGGCTGGCAGGGCGATGCTCCGGCGACGCGCCGGCGCCTGCGCACCCAGCAGCTGCCAAGTGCTGCCGTCCCAGTACTGAAGGCCGTCGTCGGAAATCCAACGTCCCTGGGCGTCTCGAGTCGGCACGGCCTAAGTGTATGGGCGGGATTACAGCGGGATGTTGCCGTGCCACCTCGGAGACCGCTTGCGCTCCTTCCGCAGCGCGATCCGCAGCGCACGAACAAGCTCGCCACGCGTGCGCGACGGCTCGATCACGTCATCGATGTAACCGCGCTCGGCTGCGATGTACGGGTTCGCGAATCGCTCCGTGTACTCCTCGACCAGCTTGACCCTGTTTGCGGTTCCCGAGGCCAGTTCCCGCCGGTACAGGATATTCACCGCGCCCTCGGGTCCCATCACCGCAATCTCCGCCGTCGGCCACGCCACGTTGAAGTCCGCGCGGATGTGCTTGGAGCACATCACGCAGTACGCCCCGCCGTAAGCCTTGCGCGTGATCACCGTCAGCTTCGGTACGGTGGCTTCGCTGAACGCGTACAGAAGCTTCGCGCCATGCCGGATGATGCCGCCGTATTCCTGCGACGTGCCAGGGAGGAATCCCGGGACATCAACGAACGTGACGAGTGGGATGTTGAACGCGTCGCAGAACCGGACGAATCGCGCGGCCTTATCCGAGGCATTGATGTCGAGCGATCCGGCCATGACCTTGGGCTGATTGGCGACGATCCCCACGGCGTTGCCGTCGAGATGGGCGAAGCCGACCACCATGTTCATCGCGTAGTACGGCTGCACCTCGAAGAAGTCGCCTCCGTCGACGACCATGGCGATCACGTCCTTGATGTCGTAGGGCTCCTTCGGGTTGTCGGGGATGACCGTGGCAAGGGCTGGCTCGGCGCGTTCGGGATCATCCGTGGTGGTGATGCGTGGCGGCTGCTCGGCGCAGCTCTGCGGGATGTACTTGAACAGCTTGCGGACCTGAGCGAAGCACTCCTCCTCTGTCTCGGCCAGGAAATGCGCGACGCCCGACTTGACGTTGTGCACCTCGGCGCCACCCAGCGAATCGAACGTCACGTCCTCACCGGTCGTGACGCGGATCACCTCCGGCCCGGTGATGAACATGTAGCCGACACCGTGGACCATGAACGTGAAGTCGGTGATCGCGGGCGAGTACACCGCGCCGCCGGTGCACGGGCCGAGGATGAGGCTCAGCTGCGGAACCAGCCCGCTCGCCTCGACGTTGCGCCAGAAGATCTCCGCATAGCCGGCCAGCGAGACGACGCCCTCCTGGATCCGCGCGCCGCCCGAATCGTTGATTCCGATGATCGGGATCCGGTTGCTCAGCGCGAGGTCCATCACCTTGATCACCTTCCCCGCGAAGACCTCGCCGAGCGAGCCGCCGAAGACGCTCGCGTCGTGGCTGAACAGCATTACGTCGCGGCCATCGATCTTCGCCATCCCGGTGACGACACCGTCACCGAGCACGCCGCCGCTATGCCTGGCGAACAGGTCGATCTCCTCGAACGAGTTGCGATCCACCAGCCGTGAGATTCGCTCTCGAGCGGTGAGCTTGCCTTTGGCGTGCTGGCGGTTGAAAGCCTCCGCGTCGCCGTGGCCGGCCTCGTACTTGCGCTGGCGCAGCTCGTTGAGCGGGTCGACTTTCCGGGGCTTCTGACTCATCGCTCCATGAACATCCAGCGATGCCCCTCGATGTCCTCCACGCGGTAGCGCTTGCCCTCCCCGCCCTCCTCGACCGGCGACAGGATGGTCGCGCCGGCCGCCTTCGCGCGCTCGAAGTGGGCCGCGACGTCCTCGACGTACACGAGCACGCCGTCAACGATGTACGGCACCTCCGACCATTTCCGCGCTGCGTCGCTTTCCTCGCGGTGCCGTTTGGGTCCGTGGTAATGGGGCGACGGCGTGGCGAGCATGATCAAGCCCTCGCCGGCCTCCATCTCGCCGTGGCTGAGCCGCCCGCTCTCGCCCAGCATGCGTGCCCTTTCGCGAAAGCCGAAGGCACGGGCCAGCCAGTCCATCGCCGCAGGTCCGTCCTCGTAAGCCAGCATTGGAATCACGGCCGGGTAGTGGGTCATGACGCAGCCTCCCCAGGTTGGTATTCGCCGAACACGCCGCGCAGCACACGGCAGCACTCGCCGATCGTCACGTAGTCGGCAAGGGCGGCCTTGAGAGGCGGCATCAGGTTGTCGGTCCCGCGCGCGGCCCGCTCCAGCTCAGCAAGATGCCGGTCGACCGCGGCCTGCGAACGCCGCGCGCGCAGCTTCTGCAAAGCCCTCGCCTGCGCGACCTGGTGGCGCGGGCTGATCTTCATGATCGCGACGGGGCGCGCGTCCGTTTCCGTGTAGCGGTTCACGCCGACCACGACGCGTTCGCCGGATTCGATCCGCCGCTGCTGACGATAAGCGCTGTCGGCGATTCGCCGCTGCGTCCAGCCGGACTCGATGCAGCTCACGGCGCCGCCCAGCTCGTCGATCTCGGCCATGATCGCCAGCGCCTCCTCCTCCACCCGGTCGGTCAGCTGCTCCACGTAGTAGGAGCCGCCCAGGGGGTCAGCTACATACGGCACGGCGGACTCGTAGCCGATGACCTGCTGCGTGCGCAGCGCGATCTCTGCCGCGTTCTCGGACGGCAGCCCGAGTGCCTCGTCGTACGCGTTGGTGTGCAGCGACTGCGTGCCGCCCAGCACCGCACTCATCGCCTCGAGCGTCGTCCGCACGACGTTGTTGAGAGGCTGCTGCGCCGTGAGCGTGACGCCTCCGGTCTGCGTGTGGAAGCGCAATGCCTGCGATCGGGGGTCGCGGGCGTCGAAACGATCGCGCATGATCCGCGCCCACATCCGTCGCGCGGCGCGGAACTTCGCGACCTCCTCAAAGAAGTCCATGTGGCATGCGAAGAAGAAGGACACCCGCGGCGCGAAGTCATCCACGGTGAGACCCGCGGCTTGCGCCGCCTCGACATACGCGATGGCGTGGCTCAGTGTGAGCGCGATCTCCTCCGCGGCCGTCGACCCGGCCTCGCGCATGTGGTAGCCCGAGACCGAGATGGTGTTCCAGTTCGGCAGGCTGTGCGCGCAGTAGGCAAACAGGTCGGTGACCAGGCGCATCGACGGCTTAGGAGGAAAGATGTACGTGCCGCGCGCGGCGTATTCCTTGAGGATGTCGTTCTGCACCGTGCCCGTGATCTTTTCCGGCGCTGTGCCCTGCCTCTCCGCCACCAGCTGGTAGAGGAGCAGCAGCATCGATGCGGTGGCGTTGATGGTCATCGAGGTCGAGACGCGATCCAGCGGGATGTCCTTGAGGAGGACCTCCATGTCTTTGAGCGAGTCGATCGCCACGCCCACCTTGCCAACCTCGCCGTTGGCCATCGGATCGTCCGAGTCGTAACCGATTTGCGTAGGCAGGTCGAAGGCGACCGAAAGCCCGGTCTGGCCCTGCTTGAGGAGGAAGCGGTAGCGCTTGTTGGATTCGGCGGCCGTGCCGAAGCCGGCATACTGCCGCATCGTCCACAGCCGGCCGCGATACATAGCTTTGTGGATGCCGCGGGTGAACGGGAACGTCCCGGGCGGCGGCTCTTCCGCGGGCCGGTCCTCCGCCGAGTAGACCGGCTTCAGCGGAAGGCCGCTGTCGTTTTCAATCTCGTTCACGTCTCGACGAACTCCGTCAGCACGCCGCCCACGCTCTTGGGATGGACGAAGGCGATGCGCGTTCCGTGCAGCCCGATTCGAGGTTCCTGGTCGATTAGCTCGAGACCATGGGCGCGCGCGTCCGCCAACGCCTTGTCGATGTCCGGCACAGCGACCGCGATGTGGTGGAGGCCCGGTCCGCGCTTGGCGAGGAACTTGCCGACCGGGGTGTCCTCACGCAAGGGCGTCAGAAGCTCTACCTCGGCCTCGCCCGCACGCAAAAAGGCCGCCGCCAGCCCGTCCTTTTCATTGGTCGCGCGATGCGTCAGCTCGGCACCGAAGATCGTGGTGTAGAGCTCGATCGCTGCCTCGAGGTCATCGACCGCCACTCCAACATGATGGATGCGCATGGACGCCTACTATTGTCGCGAGCCGCGCCACGCCGGGAACTTTTCGGTCGCTTACGTCGTATTCGAGACGGAACAGCATGCGTAGGTTAGTCGTCGCGACCGTCCTTGCCATTGGGGGCCTTTCGTGCGGCGGTTCGGCCCCTCAGTCCGGCGCGACGA
>Ga0207646_10007182_pt1 | contig 11374 bp, 10 predicted proteins | sample KBSK5502metaG_FD_184343 | JGI IMG/M metagenome (GOLD analysis project Ga0207646, IMG submission 184343) | Corn, switchgrass and miscanthus rhizosphere microbial communities from Kellogg Biological Station, Michigan, USA - KBS K5-50-2 metaG... | ecosystem: Host-associated > Plants > Roots >...
TACTATTGATCACATGCAATGTCGTGCCCGATGTCATTGACATTTTCGGAAAAACGAGTCGGCTTGATGTGGCGGACGTCAGTTCGGCGCCTTCGACAAAACTGAGTGCGGAGTCGAAGAAAAACGAAAACGCCTTTACAGCAGATGCTGAGGGCGTCACTTCCAACCAGCCGTGCTGGTTCGATATTCCAGTTCCAAAGAGGTCTGCGATTCGTATTTCAAGTTTTCCAGACGCCGGAACCTTCAATGTGGATGGATTGACGATGGCTGTGTCGGCAATCAGAGCGCCTTGAGAAGTGCGTGCTGTCACTGTCACCTGAGCGTCCGTGGAAGCGGTGTTCACTAATGCCAGACCAAGCTCAGTTCCATCGACAGCTTCCAGCGCCGGCAAATACATGCTCGGAGCCTGGGCTGCGACCGGCTGTATCGCGAAAAAAATGAGTGCTGTGGCTAAAACAAGGTGACGGAACGGCATCGAATGAGGTTCCGTCGATAGTACGAAAGGGCCGTGCTTAATATCAATTAGGGCAAACGCCTTAGCAGCCCGTGGCAGAAGGAGATAATTCTGCGTCGGGCATCTGTGCACGCATTTTCCGTGGCGTCAGACCCTTGCTTTATCAGCTCTTTGGGTCTGACGCCGAATTTCGAAAATGCGTGCACAGGTGTCCGACGCACTTCTGCCACGGGCTGTTAAGGCGAAGTTTTGGCGAAAGGTGTGCACGTATTCAAATATGGATTCGCTGCAAATCAAACAAATCGCGTCTGAAGAGGAATTCAGACTCATCCATCGTATGTTTTTATCGCTTCCGGCCGGCAAGCGGACTGTTACTTTCGCTGCTCCTGATCGGAATACCGGTTGTACCTGGGTAACCGCGCGTGCTGCTGCCAGCCTGGCGGCCCATACGACAGCCTCCGTCTGTGTCGTAGATGCTAATCTTCGCTGGCCTGCTCTGCACAACCTCTTCCATGCAGAAACCTGTCGATGCTGCGGCAGGAAAATGAACGATCGGGGTCTATTGCAGGCTGTCGCCAGGCCTGGACCGATCCGCCAATTCATTCGGCCAACGGAGACCGCCAATTTGTGGCTGCTTCCCTCCGGGGGACCCGTTGCTGAGACACATCAGGTACTCCTCTCGGAAAACATGAAGAGCCGCTTCGCAGAACTTGCGAAGGAATTCGATTTTGTTTTAGTGGACACTCCCGCGATCAAATCTTCCGTTGACGCGAGTCTGATTGGTCAATTGACTGATGGCGCAGTGCTCGTCGTCGCCGCAGAGGAAACGAGAAAGAACACTGCGGAGGACGCAAGACGGGCGCTTGAGACCGCAAATATTCCGATTTTCGGAGCGGTTCTTAACAAGCGAACGTATCCGATTCCCGACGCACTGTACCGGCGTATATAAGATATGAATGGCAGCTCGGGGGGCTTCAGGACGCCAGGCAGACAGTGCAGACCGTTTCTGGTTTGTCCGATGGGCGTGTAGTCGGCCCAGCAGCCGATGTCGAGAACTTTCCCTTGATCCGCTGCGCGATGGCATCGGATTCCTTCATCAGCGTTTCAAAAAGCTCTGGTAATTTTTCGGCCGCCTCCACTTGCAGGCGACGCGGGGCGTCAGTAAAGAACCACACGTCAGATTTGTTGTGGCTGCTATTCAGGTAGCTGCCGGACCGCGTTCTTACCGTGATACCCCATCGGTTATCGATCCTGTCGTATCCCAGTTCCCGTCTCCAATAGGACGTCTGTCCGTCATCTTGACCATCGATCTGGATCCATACCGGGCCGCCGAGATACGTGCCGAGGTTCGAGGTTTTCAGGGCGTAATCGATTTCCTCAACCGTTTTGCCGAATTCTTTGAAAGTGTCGTTCAGGCTGACTGCGGTCGCGGCAAGTTGTTTATAGGAATTATGGACCTTCTCAAGAAGAGACAGGTGTTTCTCAGGCATCTTAAGACCCCCCTGGCCATGCCGGCTATTGTTCAACCGCAATAACAAATGCATTTCCATCGCCAGACAACCTTTTGGCAATGGATAAGTAAGAGAAGAACTTACGAAATGAACAAAAGCGGAATGGAGAAAACAAAGACACTGTGAAGCACATTCGTGCTTTCCGTGGTCCCTGACAAATCCAATGTTTTTGGAATTTTCCGTGCGTCAGAAATGTTGTGAGCACTTCCTATGGGCGGGAGAAGCCGATGGAGATTTGTTGCATCGATCCCTTGACTGATCCACGGTGGAGGCTCCTCGTCGAATCTCACCCGGACGCGAGTATCTTTCACACACCGGAGTGGCTCGAAGCCTTACGCCGCACGTACGGCTACGAGCCGATCGCCTATGCCTCGACGTGCACGGCGGGCCACATCAAGAGCGGAATTCCTTTTTGCCGGGTAAACAGTTTGCTCACCGGCCGGCGCCTGGTTTCGCTGCCTTTTTCCGATCATTGCCAGCCGCTCGTCGGCAATCCAGACGACTTGATTGCGCTGCTCGAGGCCGCGCGGCGTGACGCCGAACGTCAGCGGCTCAAATATGTCGAGATCCGGCCGCTGATTTCATACGAGGGCTCTGTCCAAACCAGGGCGAAGTTCGAGGAAAGCACCCGCGTCGTGGTACATCGGATTGATCTCCGGCGCAGCGAGCAGGATTTGCTGAACAGCTTCCACAAGGACTGTATCCGCAGAAAAATCGTGCGAACCGGTCGTGAACACCTGCGATACGAGGAAGGCAGATCGGCAGAGTTGCTCGGCAAATTCTACAGACTGCAATTGCTCACTCGACGGCGGCACCAGATCCCGCCGCAGCCCCTCGCGTGGTTCCGCAACCTGATCGAATGCCTGGGCGAGAAGCTCAACATTGCTGTCGTATCCAAAGGCGATACGGCGATTGCGAGCATCATCACGTTGTCGTTCAAAAACGTCGTGATGGACAAATACAATTGTTCGAATCCACAGTTCAACTCGCTCGGGGGCCCGGTATTTCTGATCTGGCGCAGCATCCAGGAGAGCCTCACGGACGGCCTGCATCATTTTGATCTCGGCCGCAGTGACTACACGAGTCCTGGTTTGATCGCATTCAAGGAACATTGGGGAGCCGCCCGATATCCTGTCAGCTACTTCAGATATCCCGCTCCGGCGGAGCCGCATTCTCATGAGTCCCGCCTCGCGGCGGCGGGCAACCGTTTTCTTGCGACTGTTCCCGATTCGCTGTTCGCTGCATTGGGAGGTTTGCTTTATCGCCATGCTGGCTGAAACGACGAATGAACTGTTTGCAAATATCATCGACCATCTTCGATATGAGCGGTATGTAAAGAAGGAGAGTATTGTTTCGACGGCCTTGCGGGACGTCTACTACGTGTTGCGCCCGCTGATGCCGGCCGGGATTCGGAAGCATCTGCATCGCATCCACCTGAACGACTGGCAAAGGATTCCATTTCCTGCCTGGCCCGTCGACACGACCGTCGAAACACTCTCCGAACAGTTGATGATGCTGGAGCTTCTACGCACCGGCATGCGAAGAATGCCATTCACCTGGTTCTGGCCCGATAGGTATTCGGGTTGTGTGATTCTGACGCATGATGTGGAAACCAAGGCTGGACGGGACTTCTCTGCGAAGCTCATCGATATCGATGAAGCCTATGGAATGAAGTCCTCCTTTCAGATCGTGCCCGAAGAACGCTATGAAGTCACACCCGCATTTCTCGATTCACTGCGAGCTCGCGGGCGCGAAGTGAATATCCACGGCCTGAATCACGATGGAAAATTGTTTCGAAACCGGAAGACATTCCTGCATCAGGTAAAAAGCATCAATCGATACGCGAAGCAGTTCGATGCCTCCGGGTTTCGGTCTCCTGTCCTTTATCGGAATCTCGAGTGGTACACCGAATTCGATTTTTCCTATGACATGTCCGTTCCGAACGTTGCACACCTCGATCCGCAGCGTGGCGGATGCTGCACTGTCATGCCTTACTTCGTGGGACACGTCCTCGAATTGCCGTTGACGACGACCCAGGACTGGTCGCTCTTCAACGTGCTTCAACAGAATTCAATTGAGCTCTGGAAACAGCAAATCGACATGGTGTTGGAGAAGCATGGACTCGTGAGTTTCAACATCCACCCGGATTACATGATCGATCATAGGCACCGGCGCCTCTATGAAGAGTTGCTGGAGCATCTGCGGAATGTATGTGGGGACCGTAACGTCTGGATCGCTCTGCCGGGCGAAGTCGATCGATGGTGGAGAGAACAGGATTCGAGCGAGCGGGCCTGTCTCGCATACGCGTCGGTCGAGGACGGGAAGATTGTGTACGAGGTGGGCGATACGAGGAAAAACGAATGCGTATTAGTGGAGCAATAGTCATCGGTGGTGACTATCGCGCATTGGGTATAGTTCGAAGTCTCGGCCGCCGCGGCATTCCCGTGTGGGTACTGACTAACGAGCATCGCGTTGCAACAGCATCACGCTATGCGCGTTTCGACGGAGATTGGCCAAAGCAGCCGGCGCAGCAGATTCGATACCTGCTGAAGTTATGCGATCTGCACGGGCTGGACGGGTGGGCGCTGTTTCCAACAGATGACGAGGCGAGCGCGGTGCTTGCACACCACCATGCAGTCCTCTCGAAACGCTTTCTCATGACAACGCCGCCATGGGATGTCCTGCGCTGGAGCTATGACAAGCGGCTCATGCACCGGCTGGCCTCCGAGACCGGCGTTGCTCAACCTCGGACCTTCATGCCGAAAAACCGTCACGAAGTTGTGCGGCTGGAATGTGGTTTTCCCGCTATTCTCAAGCCCGCGTTCAAACCCAACTTGAATCGATTCACGCGCGCGAAAGCATGGCGCGTGGAGAATGTACAGACGTTGATGTCGTTGTACGACCAGGCGTCTGAGCTTGTCGATCCCGGCATCATCATGATTCAGCAATTCATTCCAGGCGGCGGCGAAGACCAGGTTTCGTACGCGGCATTGTGCGCTGACGGCAAGCCGCTGGCTTCAATGACGGTGCGGCGCACCCGGCAATATCCGATGGACTTCGGCCGTGCCAGTTCCTACGTTGAAGCCGTCGCGGTGCCCGAAATCGTCGAACCTTCCCAACGTTTGCTCCAACAGCTGAATTTCACGGGCCTGGCCGAAGTGGAATTCAAACGCGACTCCACCGACGGCATCTACAAGTTACTGGACATTAACACGCGGGTCTGGGGCTGGCATACGCTGGGCTGGCAAACAGGCATCGATTTTCCATACCTGATGTGGCGGCTGGTGCGTGGCGAATCGCTTCCGGAGATTCGAACTCGAGCGGGAGCGCGCTGGATCCGCCTCTTAACGGATCTGCCTGCCGCCGCGGGCGAAATTCTTAGCGGGCGGCTGTCCATAAAGGAATATGCGCGTTCGCTCAGCGAGCCAATGGAGTTCGCGATCTTCGCCCAGGATGATCTTTTGCCGGCTTTGTTGGATCTGCCGTATCTCGCGCTGCTGGCATGCAAGCGGACCGGAGCCTTACTGCCTTTCAAAGGACTATTACTATAAAATCCTTGCCGGAGGTACTGTGTTGTCAACAAAAGGAAAGGCAACAAGCCATGCCGAAGAGTTCATCGAGGCCTCGCGAATTTTCTTGAAAGAAGATTATTTGCCGAAGCTGATCCACTGCGTGGAGCACATGGCGGATGACGATATCTGGTGGCGGCCGAACGAGCAATCCAATAGCGTTGGGAATTTGATCCTGCATCTTTGCGGAAACCTCAGACAATGGATCATCAATTCGATGGGCGGCGGGCATTTTCATCGGGACCGCGATGCGGAATTCGCATCCCGTGGTCCGGTGCCGAAAGAGGAATTACTCGCCAGTATTCGCGCGACCATTGACGAAGTGGATCGCGTTTTTGCAACCGTCCCCCGGGACGCGCTGCTCAAACATTTTTCGATTCAGGTGTACAGCACGACGGGTCTCCAGGCGATTTACCATGTCGTCGAGCATTTCAGTTATCACCTCGGACAGATTCTCTACATTTATAAAATGCGCACCGGAACGGATCCCGGCTTCTATCGAAACTTGTCGAATCCCTGATCGCGCGAGGGGTTGTTTACTTTTGACGACAGGTCTATATTGGAGTTGAACGGGTTCGCCGGTGGGAGTCACAGTCAGAGCTCTTGCCCTGACATTTGGAAAAAAAGGTCGCTCGCTGCCAGGGGAACCCGTTTCCACCGCCTGTTTCCTGCCGTCCTTTGGTTATAATAAGTCGGCAATATTGATGGCGCCGTACCCAAGTGGTAAGGGAGAGGTCTGCAAAACCTTTATGCATCGGTTCGAATCCGATCGGCGCCTTTCTTAAGGCTGCACGCATTAGTTAAGGTTTCGCGCTAGCGCGCTCACGCTCCGCGCGCGCTTGCGCTTCGCGTCCATCCTTTTTCATGCGCTCCGATTCCATCCACGACGTCGTTCGTATTCTGCGTAAAGAGATTCGGCAGTGGCCTGTGCCCGCGCTCGGCCACTACGTCGAGACGCCATACACCGTTCTGATTTCCTGCATCCTGAGTCTTCGCACGCAAGATAAGACCACGAATGCGGCAAGTGAGCGCCTATTGGCGATTGCATCCACGCCACAGGCGATGCTGGCGACGCCAGTGCCCGTGATTCAAAAAGCGATTTATCCAGTGTCGTTCTATCGCGTGAAGGCGAAAACGATCCACGCCATTTCCGAACAATTGCTCGAGCGGTTCGGCGGGGAAGTGCCTTCGCGATTGGAAGATCTTCTCGAACTGCCCGGCGTCGGAAGGAAGACCGCGAATATCGTCGTGACACTTGGTTTTCGAAAATCGGGAATCGCGGTCGATACTCATGTCCATCGAATCTCGAATCGCCTCGGTTATGTACGAACAAAAACGCCGGACGATACAGAGATGGCCCTTCGCAAGAAATTGCCCCGCCGCTATTGGATAGTCTTCAATGACCTGCTCGTCACATACGGGCAGAATCTCTGCAAACCCATCAGCCCTTTTTGCTCACGCTGCAAAATCGCCGAGTATTGCAAGCGTGTGGGTGTCGGGATAAGCCGTTAGCCAAACCGAACTACTTCTTGCTCAGCGAAGAAGGTGCCGACTGATTCCGCGGTGACGCTTTCTGCAGCAAACCGACCAGCTTCTGGCCGGAGCCTCTGCCGCTTCTCACGATGTCGCGCGCTGCGATCTTGCGCCCGTAGAGTTTTTCATTGGCTTTATTGTCCTGGCGCAGCGTGGAACCTTCCAGCGAGACACCGGCGAAGAGCCCGCGTGAACGGGAATACGTCAGGATTTCAGCTCGCATAAAGGCATCCGTTGCAGCCATGGCGTCGCGTCCTTTTGGTCCTGCGGCAACGGCGGCATCGGCGCCCAGCTTTACTTTACTCCGCAATAACGAGTCGACGCCGCGCGGGTTCATGACCAGAAGGAGAAAATCGGTGGCCTGGCCTCCGAGCTGGAGACCGATGCTTCCGCCTTCCAGGCGGTACATCGCGGGAGCTCCCCAGGGACCCGTAAAATTGTTTCCGGTCCGGCAGACGAGGGCTCCTCGCCCATAACTGCCGCCGATGCCCAACGCGAATTTCTTCACCGATGGCATAATCACGACGCACTCGGCCTTGTTCAGCAGCTCTTTTGGCAGAGCGTCGGGCATATTCAGGATTTCCTCCATCGCTTCCGCGCTGCTCGCGAGCCGCTCCTGTTCGTTGCTACTATCCGCCGCCAACAGCGCCGGCGTGACGATAATCAGGCTTAACAGACCAACAATCAGATAACGCATAAGTAATGTCATAGCCCGGCGACTATATCGTCGGGACATGCCGGCGCAGCGAAAAGTCATCCGGGCAATTTGCACTGTGTGATGAATTACCGAAAATGAGCAGTTTCGATACATCCATTTTTGAGGTGTGGCGGATTCGAATGTCCTCATTGTAGGTTCGCGTTTTCGCAACGAGGCGCGAACGCAATGGAAGATCGTTGGATTGAGCAACTCGAGTTACTTGAAGCATCGCTGGCGGAGGAACTGGAATCCTGCCGGCGCGATCAGGATGCCATTTTCCGGCAGCAGTGGGCGTATTTCGGTCCGCTGGCATTCACGCGCGATGCGTGCACGACCGTGTCTGGTTTCGTTCACTTCAGAGACGAGCTGGCAAACACGTTGCTTGTTGTGCCCCTTTCAGAATGGCGGCAGAAACAGCCTCTTCACCGCGTGAACCACGCCATTGAACGGTACCGATCCGATGTGCTCGACATCATCCACACGTTGCCGAAGCAGAACCACTCAGCAGTAATCGAAGCATTCTGGAATCGATTCAGGATTGCTCAGCGGCAAACCCGGCTGTTCCGATCAGCCGCTCATCAGCTGATACGCCCATACGAAATCGCGATGTACACGGTTTCCCGCGCCGCAATCGAATATGTGCCCACGGACCATCTGGAGGGGGAGCGGGCACGAGGGGCGTCAGAAGTGAAAAGGCTGGACCAGCTGATTTCCGACGGTATCGCCGAATGGCGAGATTCCTGGCTGCAGTACAAAGGTGATCTTCTGGCCGGCCGCCAACCGCTTTTCTCCCGATTGCCCATCTGGAGGATTGCAGCCGTGTCCAGCGCGGCGCTTGAACACTGGCACGAAGAACCGGACGTCACGATCGCGATTGCGGAAAGCCAGGATCGTGTTGAGCGCCGGATCGCCAGCATTGCCGTCGCTGTAAATGAGCAGCTTGGCGCGGAAGAAGATGCCGTTTTCGGCGAGCTGGAGAAAGCCATCGTCCAGCTCCGCCAGCTACTGAAAGACGACGCGCCGGGTGAATTGCACGTTTCGAAACCGGAAATCATACATGCGAGCACCCGCCTGCTCGATATCGAGAATGCCGTCGAGCTCACGCTGAAAGAAGTTCCCGATCTGCGAGTGAAGGTACAGCAGAGTTTCCGGCGCAATGCAATGCCGGAACTTCGCCGTACGCTGGAGCAATTCGAAGCTCACCAACGAAAGATCATCGCCGATATTGAACACGCATCGGAAGTCGTGGCTTTCGCGTTGGAAACAACAAAATCGCAAGCGGGCAGCGATGCCGGCATTTGCCGTGAAGCCACTCGCAATGCGCTGGCATTGCTTGAATTGACGCGAGCGCACGTCATGCCTGCCGTACCATCGGCGAGCGCCGGCGTGGCGCGTGCACTGGGCGCAAGTTTTCTCGATCACCGGCTGTTCTTTGACGTGCGGAGGGTGGAGATCCGGGCGCGCTTCGTTCAAAAGATTCTTCACAGGAATTTGATGGCATGGACTGAGAGGGGCATCCATTTCAGCAAATTTGTCGCTAATAAGAGTTGCGGCATTTCCAGAGCGTCGGTGGAGTGGGTGCAGACGACCATCGGTTGGCATGCGCCAATTACCGGAGCCAGGGTCGAAGTGATTACGCGGCCTGTCTTGCCTCCGGAATTCAGAACGGACCCGAACGACAGGCATCTACCTGCCATATATAAGCGATTGTTCGCGCCCGAACCTCTCGAGAATGCGCGCTTTCTCGTCGGACGAGACGCGGAATTGGCAGCTCTGGCCGAGGCCAGGGGATTCTGGGATACCGGCCGTCCGGCGACTGTCATCATCGTCGGAGAAATAGGAAGCGGCAAGACCAGCCTGATCAACTGCGCCCTCGCCCAATGGCCGAGCAACTCGCCGGTGGTGCGTGGCCAGTTCGAGTGCCGTTTGACCGAGGCAGCACAGCTTCGTTCATATCTGGGAAGCTTGTTGGGTTGCGATCCTGCCGAACTCGAGCACTTTCTCTTGAACGGGCGCCGCGTGATCGTGCTCGAAGATGTGGAAAAAACATTCCTGCGCCAGGTTGGCCATCTCAGCGCCATCCGCGCCCTGCAGGGTTTGATTGCTGCCACTTCCAGCTCCACGATGTGGGTACTGGCGATGAATCAGGTCGCATTCAGATTGCTGGATTCTACAGTTCAGTTCGGTCACACCTTCTCTCACCAGATCAATGCGGGAACGGCGCAACTGAATGAACTGCGCAAAGCAGTGATGCTGCGCCATAACCTCTCAGGCCTGCGTCTGGATTTTATGCCTGACAGTTCGGCAGGAGTGTGGTCCAAACTTCCAAAGCGTATTCAGAAGAAACTGGATCCGGAAGCCCGGTTTTTCTCAGCTTTGTCCCAACAGTCGAACGGCATTTTTCGCACGGCCTTCAACATATGGTTGGCGCATGTAGACTCGGTTGAATCGGGAACAATGCATGTGAAGCCGATCACCGTGCCGGATCTTGCCGGCATCATCGAGTCGTTGAAGTCGTCCGACCTGTTCACACTGCTTGCGGTGCTGGAGCATGGTGGTCTCGCTCCAGCGGAACACGCGTCGATCTTCCAGAAGGGACTGGCGGCGAGCCAGTCAGAAATTGATGAACTGGTCTCGCGGGAAGTCCTCGAATATGAGGTGAATCGCGCGGCTTGCCGGATCCGTCCACAGGCGATGCGCGTCGTCAATGAAGCGCTGTTCCGGCACAACCTGATTTAGACGGTAAAAATTATATGAATCTGCTGCTCAGTCTTATATTGCTCCAGGCAAATCACCAATCTTCAGCAATGCTGGACGGGCTTTCGCTGGAGAAGATCTTCTATGCCGCTGTCGTGCTGGTCGTGGCTTATGCGCTGGTTCGTTTGTCGGATCGCGGCCTCGATGCCTTTGCCAAACGCGCGCCGCGCGTTCGAGTCGTCGTCAAAATGCTGGCCCCGGCGTTCCGATTCAGCATCTGGTTTGTGACGGCAGCGATTATTTTATTCTCCATCATTGCTCCCACGCGAGAACCCATGCTTGCGCTGCTCGCATCCGTCGGCGTCGCGTTGGGATTCGGCGCGCAGGATCTTGTCAAGAACGTCCTGGGTGGATTTGTCATTCTTGTGGACCGGCCATACCAGCTCGGTGATCGCATCAGAATCGGACAGGCCTGCGGCGAGGTGGATCAGATCGGACTGCGAAGCACAAAGCTCAGAGCCACTGACGGCACGCGAGTGACGATCCCGAACAGCGACATTCTTTGCGGAACGGCATGGCGAGCCAGCTCAGGAACCCTCGACTCGCTGGTCGTGACTGAGCTGTTCCTTCCTCACGACACCGATCCCGCAAAGGCATTGGACATTGCCCAGGATGCCGCGTGCAGCTCGCCATATGTCCTTCTGACCAAACCCGTATCCGTCCACCTGTCGGACAAATTTCAGGACGGCCCGCACCTGCTCGTCGAGATCCGGGCGTACGTTCACGATCACCATTTCGAAAGGGCCATGCAGACCGACATCACCATGCGCGCTAAGTCCGAATTTCTGAAGCGCGGAATGCTGCGCTGGAATCACGAATACACGACACCGGCCTCCGCGCTCGTGGGGTAACG
>Ga0207646_10007183_pt1 | contig 11374 bp, 20 predicted proteins | sample KBSK5502metaG_FD_184343 | JGI IMG/M metagenome (GOLD analysis project Ga0207646, IMG submission 184343) | Corn, switchgrass and miscanthus rhizosphere microbial communities from Kellogg Biological Station, Michigan, USA - KBS K5-50-2 metaG... | ecosystem: Host-associated > Plants > Roots >...
CGGTAGACGCAGGGGACTTAAAATCCCCGGACCGGTGAGGTCGTGAGGGTTCGATTCCCTCCCGCCCTACCCTCACTAGAAGCCCATCCCAGGCCGATCCACACAAAGCACATCCCCACAACGGGGATTGCTTTTGTGCCAATTTTTGTAAAGTCCCCGTTGCGGAGACAATAGCCCTCCACAACGGGGATCAATCAATCCCCGCTGCCGAGGGCCAGTATTACGTTTTTTTCTTTAGAAGACCTCTGCTACTCTTTTTTCCTCCTATGCCTCTTCTTGCCCACCGACGCGATTCCTGCGATAGGAGAATAAGACGTGTGTTCGCGACGAGCCTCAGAGCTACGATAATCCTTGAGATAAATTTCTGTCACCTGTACTGTACTATGCCCCATCTCACGCGAAAGCTTGAATACCTCGCCGCCACGCTCAAGGTAGAACTTCGCGAACGTATGGCGAAACGTATGAGCGGATACGCGAACCCCCTCAATCCCGCTAGCTTTCTTCACACGACGTAGCAGCGCCCTCACGCCATCCACCCGCAACGGCTCGCCATACCGTCCAATAAAGAGTGCGGTTTCATCCAGGTCAGCGGGATGACGAAACTTCTGCATATACTTCCAAAGCAGTTTACCCACCTCTGGATGTAGCCCAATTTCACGCTCCTTACGCCCTTTACCAAAAACCCTGACATAAGCGCCACTAGACCCAGACACATACACATCGTTCACCCGCAACCCACTCAGTTCCGAAGCACGCATACCAGTATCTAGAAGAACCAGGAGCAAGACATAGTTACGAAATCCTTCTTTTGTCTTCTGGTCACAGACCGCCAGCATCTTCTCTATATGCTCAGTAGTAAAAGTAGGTATGAGGTAATCAGGAGCCTTAGGCTGGTACAGCCTTGAGGAAGGGTTAGAGTTCAACAATTCCTCATCAAGACACCAGCTAAAGAAGACCTTAATCACACGCACATACCCACGTACAGTAAAGGCAGAAAGCGGCTTATCTTGAGTCGGCACACGAGGATTGTTCGCGCCAGACTTTGAATTCATGAGAAGCTGGACAAACTGACGCAGGTGCACGATCTTTACGTCCTCAAGTTCTGCAACCTGAAAATCCTGCTCAAGCTTCCGAACAAACAAGCCGAGTCTTTTCCTGTACCATGAAATTGTCTCATCCGATAAACCACGAATTTTGCAATCTATTAAGAACTGTTCAACGACCTCACCTAGCTTCATAGCACCACCTCCTTACCCTCTCTTGGCAAAGCCATACACCGCCAACACTACGCAACCTGACGTAGCCGACCACGCTGGTAGGCCCAAATAGTCACCACTCGACGCGAATACAACCGCTTGCCTTCGCGCAGATCAGTCAGCGACTCCGCTAACGCCCTCCGCCGCCGCCGTTTGTACTCGCCTCTCTCATCGCTGAACGGGTCGGACTCATGCAGCACCCACACGGACCAACGCACAGATTGGCCCTCATGCCCTGGTGATACAGTCCTATCTTTTTGCATGGCATCGCTATTCATGCTATCCTGCCCTTGTGGCACCTGATCAGGAGAGACGTCACTTGTTCTCCTGTCAGAAGTTCTCTCTATGGCATGACTTTCAGGTGCCTGCTTTCCTGTCATCTTTCCATCCGTCTCATCAACCCCAGGACCCTCAATCTCCGATAAGAAAGTACCATCCGATTGACAGCTCTCTTGTGTAGCACTATCCTGTGCTTGAGGCAACTGATGATGAGCTCTCCGCTCTGGAAGCAACGTCTCCACTGCTTCCTCTCCCCCCACTATGTGCGTCTCAGGTGCCTCTTCCTGCTCCCCAAAGAGCCGCTGTCGCAGGTCAGCCGTTGGTTCAGGGAAGAAATTGCGCGAATAGCGAATACGATGTGCCTTACACAGTCGCTCGACGACCTGCACCTCTTGCACCTCAACCACCCGCTGCTGGTCATCCTGCCGTACCTTGTACTCGTAGACTCCCCCTCGATCATCCTCAGAGCTTCCCACCGTATCCAAAGCCACCATCGGCACTACACGCTGCTCTTCCTCTATGCCCCGATGCTCCCGCATGATCTCCTTGGTCAGATACTTGGTCACATAGCCCACCGCCGTACTGTTCTGTATCCGCTTCACTTTCGTGATGTAGGAGCGGCCCTTTGTTGCAGACCGTAACGCATCGCTTACGACCTGGTTTGGCAAGAAATCGACACCTTTGACTAACAAATGCCAGTGAAAGCCCACGTGTTCAAAGTCGCTATGCTCCTCGATCACTGCAAACACCTGAAGAGGATAGGCTGGACGCACCCCTATTCGACTCTTCCCCCGACCCTTTGAGCCACGCCGGAGGTACTGCAAGACGGTAGTCAGCACCCGCGCCGCCTCTTTGAGCGTCTTGCCCACCTGAGTTAAGGTGATAAACAATGTCGGTTCAGCCGCCTTGACCAGCTGCCGCCACATATCTACCTTGCGCGGTCCGCAATACAAGCACGACCAGGAGCCACATCGCGCCCGTACCGTCTCCCCTGTTTCCGAGTTCACAAATTTATGTCGCAACGCCCAGGCATCAGGGCAGAACAGCAGGGTATCTAGTTCGCACTGTTCCACCAGTTCCACATGCTCTCCCAACGGAAGCGGCTTGAAGCGGCAGGCTGTCTGACTCTCCACCATCGCATCACCTCCTCACTACATCACAGGTAGATGAACACGTCACTTTTCAACACACGCAGGTACGCCTCCATCAGTGGGCGCACGTCCTCCCAGGACAGACCACCAGCACCCGTCCCAAGTTTCGGAAAGGCGATACTCTCCACTCCATGACGAGCACACAGCAGCACCGTGGCAGCTAATCCTGCCTCAATAAAGGATAGAGCAGCGGGCAGCCGCCACTCATCCTTGGTCGGAAACCTCACTATCCAGGGGTCATCACCCCAATGCAGCAAGGGATGACCAATCTGCAACAGCCCATTAATGCAGCACTGTCGATACGCCCGGTACCAGTTCGGATACCGCTCCCTAAATTGAAGCGCAAGGCCACGACCAGCGACTCCTCTACAATTGACCGGCACCACCAGCGTGTGAGCCGTGGAAGTAAAGATGCTTCCCCCACAATACTCTATCCCCATCACTCCACCTCGCTTTCATCCTCATCAAAGAGGGTCCCATACTGACACCCATGCTCATACTGTCCAGGTTGATAGCTCAGACACTCATCATCGCAGAGTGGAGTACCATATCCGCCACCACAGTACATCCCGTGTGAATCTTCACTGCCATAGAGCACTGCCCCCAAAGGGTTACGGCTCTGGTCGGTATACCGCTCGTATCCCCTCTCACCATCAATCACTGCCTGTATGGGCACCTCGCCATACAAGCGCTTGGCACAGGGAACACAGTACATATCCGCATCCCCCACGATAGCAACCACCCCAGGCCACTTTCCAAACTTCTCTACCATAGGCACCACCTCACTTTCTCTCGGCAACCGACCAACGTTTGCTACTTGTGTGACTTGTTCTTTAAAGAGTCAAGTAAAGGCTCTATGGCGGTCGCTGAGCGGCGAGTGGGGAGACCCCGCCGCCGCCGCTGGCGCGCATCGACCGCCGCCCCTCACCCCAGGACGACCACCACACCCCACCCGTTCGTACACCGAGGTCTGGGAGTGTCCCGAACGCAAACAGGCGAGGCTTGCGTCTTCGTGGCCCGTCTTGGCTGGCGTGTCTTGACTTCGCGTGACAGAGCGCAAGCGCCGAAACGACCGAGGTTACACCGCAGACACCACCACGCCTCCCACCTCGCTCGTTTCGCTCTGCCGAGTCTGTCACACGAGTCAAGACCTTGCGCTTCGCTTCAGCGAGACGCCACCAAGACTCCCGTGCACCTCTCAGGGGCTGCCTCCGGCGGGCCTCACTCCCTCAGTTGCCCACAGAACCGCCCGCTTGCTTTGCTCTTGGGCGGTTGCTTGTCTCGCTGAGCCAACCCATGCGAACAGCACCCCCACCAGTTGCTCAGCGAGACGGCCCCACCACCGCCCCTTATGGCTTGCCATTGCACTAGTAACCCGGACGAAACGCCCTTGCGACATGCTCCCAAAAGATCACGGTATAGGTGTTCTGGATCAAACTCTCAAACAGGACCGAGAGCGGCGTCTGCTGCTTTCGACGAGCCGCAGGAGCCTCAATCCAGGTATCCAGCTGCAACTTAAACCAGTCATGCACCGCATCAGCGCCAGCATACAGACTTGATGCTTGACTGAGCACTGTTCTTATATGCACCTGAAGTTCACTGTTGCTCAGCACACTTCGATACAGCGTCATAGTAAAGAGGTTTGCGCCTGATGCAGCTCCACTCATCAGCATTTCTACTAGTTGCACCCACTCAGCATAGGCCAGGGCAGACCCCAGCACATCCCAGGCGAGCAGGCGCATCTCTTCATCATGCCGCATCTCGCGGTTGTGGAACATCGTCAGCCACTTGGTCAGAGCCACCTTGACCCACATCTCTACCAGCCGACCAGCAGCGCTGTCATTGGGTTCACGCGCAACCAGCGCAGTGATCTCATCCATCAAACGCTCCTCATTGCTCAGATGCAGATGCATGAGCCACGTACACTTGTTTTCCCATCCATTGTAGGGATGGTATATCATTCCATCCATGTCTATATCCCTCACCTCCTCACATTTCACTGCTCACATCCCCTGACGAGCCCACTGCCATGCACAGATCTCCCCGTTTCACTAGGCCTTACCAGGTGTCATTGCCGGTTAGCCTCCATTTCGCGGCGTGATCAGCGCTGCAAAGCCTGCCCACAGGTGCAGAAAGCGTGAGCGAGTGAATGACCGCACATTCCAGATGGAGGAGTCCGCCACCAAGACCCTGGTCGTATTCCCGCCCGTCACGACCAGCAGATGTCCACCAGGATAGCGCTCGGGAGGAAATCCCACAATCACCGGTGTCCCCTGGTTGGCCATGCCGATCACCTGGTCAAGTGAGAACTGATAGCCCCAGGTCGTGTGCAACCCAAAGTGGGCGACCGTTCGTGCAATGCCAACGTCTTCCACCAGTCCTAACTCCGGCGTAATAGCTCCAATGCGTGACTCGACAGCCAGCACATCCGTGAGGCGCATGTGCCATCCGTAGTAGTTCATGACCTCCGTCATGGCAGCAGTCGAGCAGGTCGAGTATGCCCAGGTCGTATATTCGGCGGTCGAACGATACTGCCGTGGGTCCAGTTGACTGATTCGCATAAGCTGTTGTCGCGTCTCAGGAGCATCTACACCTAACGTCAGGTGAAACGATGACACGACGACCACCAGCAACGCGCACAACCCCACGTACATGCCCATCTTCCTCATAGCATCACCTCCTCTGTAGCACACCCTCCTGACTTGCCCTCACAGCAGTGCTTTCCCCTCTTCAAGCATGTCATCGATCAGCGCATCCACCCGAAAGTACACCGCCAGCAAAGGAGACCCTGGCTTGTCCAACTGGACCATTCCAGGCGTTGCCACCACCTCGTATCCAAGAGCCTGCGCCAGTTGTTCACACAGTGCATTAGGAACGCTCTTGCTCAAGGCGCACCACCAGAGTAGCTATCTCTTCTCGATGCAGCTCGCGTTCGGCTCGACATGCCGCCGCCTCAGCGCAACCCACACAATGCACCCCATCCGGCGAAAACGCCAGCGGTGCTCCACACGCACAATACTCCATACGTCACCTCCTCTCCTCAGAGCTTGCCGTTCACCGCTCACTGAGAGCGCGTCTACCCACCAGCCCAAGCCAATGGGCAGCCGTGCGCTCACCGCGTCTCTTCAGTTGTCGGAGTCGTGTCATTGCATTACCTACCACCACCGCCTCTCACTCAGTTGGGACCCCTCATCACACACTCGGACATGTCTACGCTCTCATAGGGTCGGCTACCACCGACGCCGCGAGAGTACCACCGCCACCACCGCCACGATCCCAAGCACCATCAGCACACCCGCCGCCACAATCGTCGCTACCGCATCGTTGGTCGTCATTGCATCACCTCCTTCCCCTCGCATGGCTTGCTTGCGAGACAAACAGCCCCTACAAAGCCACACCTAGCACGTACAAGACAAGCAACACTGCCACCCATACCCCAAGGGCAGTAAACACCGCGCACAACCGACTGCCCCTTGCCACTATGGCAAGCACGACACACGTCAACACCATTGCCACCCCGATCGCTATCACCATAGCGCCATCTCCTCCCTACTGGCTTGCCATCTCAAACGCGCCCCATTCATCTATCCACGACTCATCCCCGTTGTCGTCCCCATCGTCCAGCAGTGACCCGTCGAGCCAGTAGCCCCGAACGGTTTCCGAGGCAACCGGCACCCCATAGGGCCGATCTCCCCGGAGTTCATATGGCCCACTATCCTGTCGCCCATAGCGGAAATCGTGCGGCTGGCCCCCCATCCGACGCACGAACCCATCCGCACGCACCAGCGCAAGATCTCCGCTCACTAGCCCTGCACGTCGGCAGCCCACCATACCCGCAAGACTGCGTACCGCCGCCTGCACATACTCCCGAAACATGCGCCGTTGTACTTCCGGTGGCAGCAGATGCCCCAGGCTATTGCAGAAGTCCTGGGGAGTCAGGTAGTGCACATCCAGCGGATGCAGGAGCAGCAACCCTTGACGAGCGCGCCACCTGGCACTAAACGCCGCCCAACTCGCCAGCCCCGCTATCTGTTGATGCTCGACATCCGCATTAAACCCGCGAAACATTGCCCGACGATCAATCAGGTTCATGGGGACACCAACCTTCCCACCGCCACCGGATGCACCAGCGCATCATTGGCGATCCAGTGCACATCCTGCACCAGTTCGGCAAACTCCGCATCACCAATGTGCAGCGCAGCCGTATACAGATCAGTGGTAAGTGTCACCACCTGCGACCAGTCCCCCACCTCAAGCGCACCATTCACCGCATCCGTCAATGCCTCTACGACATCCAGCCAACTCATATCCACATCCTCCTTGCTAATCATAGATGCGACCAGCACGCCACGTATCGACCGCATGCTCCACCGCCCCAATATACGCTGCCTCATCGTTGCCATCACTGCTCGGCGCATACTTGGGGATAATCTGCGCAACCGTGACACGCCCCCACTGATTCACGTACAGGTTACGGATGAGCAGAAACCAATGCTCAAAGCCATCTGACCAACTGTACATTTGTGCCCACCCACCGGCCACACACGGACGATCAGCAATACAGCGCTCATTGCCTGGACTCATAGTCGTCTGAGCTTCTCCTGTCACCCCAAAGGAGGACTCATGCTGAAAAAAAGCCAGCGCATACACCGGGTCAATACCATAGTGCACACCGAGATCATAGATAGCCTGACCTAAGCCAGCCGCAGGCGAATGATACGCAGCAAGTACCTGATTCAGAAAGTCAGCCGAAATCGTGGGAGGACCGACTACCGCATGCGAGCCATCTGCATGACCCACTGCAAGACCAGCATGCTGTTGAGGAGACAACACCCCCGTAAACTGACCCGACACCCACACGACCAGGAGCAGAAACCCCACCAGGAAGAACAAGCACCCTTTCCGCATAGGCCACCTCCTTTCCTCTACACATTCCACCTTTCCACACCCTATTCACATCTTATCCACATGGCCAGACGCCCGTATGAGGTATACACCTCACACGAGCGCCCTCCCATCACTCTTGATACTGGAGCTTGCCCTGGAACTCCTTATAGGCCCATACTTGTTCCAGGTAATCACGCCGGCTGTTGTACAGGCCATCCCCAAGCTCTCCGGCTGGCGCAGCTGGCGGGACCGGATAGTCTTGCAGATTGGGCATCTGCCAGCGCAAGTCCTCGCGGATGGCTTGCCATACGGATTGCAGGCGCTGACCGTAGCCCTCCATCTGCACGGTGAACTCCCGTTTCAGCGCCTCGTACTCTGCCTTGAGTGTGTCAATGTCCGGCTCATACGTCCCCACGACACCATCCTCCGCCGTATCCAACCCTGCCTGTAGCGCCATCCGCGCCTGCTCTACCCGCTCCTCCAGGCTCGTATCGTAGTAGCACTCAATACACTGGCGCAGGATAGTAGCCAATTGCCCAGGATAGAGCGACTCTAGCGCATCAAGCTCAACAGCCCCTTCACCATAGCGTTCCTCGAAGCCGGCCCGCCGCCGTTCTGTCTCCTTGATCGGGGTACGCGGCAAGCCAAAGTAGCGCACCTGCTCCACTGTGAGCACCACCGGAAACACCCGTACATCCAGGTCGAGCGTGCGTATGAAGAACTCGACTTTCCTGGCAATCGCTACCGGCATCGATTGACCAGCTGGGTCAAAGTCCGAGACATAGAAGATGCGTGCAGGCTTACCCACCTCTTGCAAGCGCGTGACCAGCGAGAGCGCCGACGTAATGGAGAGTTCCCCTGAGCCAATTTGCAGGTTGGCTCCATAGCGCTGGCACAGCGGCAAGAGAATATCATTCATGGTGGACTTCTCACACCAAAGCTCCATATGGTAGGGTTGCTCCCCCCGGTAGCCACTCACCCGATAGCCAGGCAGCTCAGGGAAATCAGGAAAGGCAAAGTCATACTTGTTGATGTATCCACCCAGGTACACCTGCGGGTCGCTTGTGTGACTCTCAGCGTAGATCATCGCTTCGGCATTCTTGCGGTCAACAAAGGCCGCAGGGTCTACCAGTTGCAGGTAGCGGGCCGCTTTCGATGCCATGTTGAGGAAATCCCAACACTCCACCGTGTTCTCATACGGCAAGCCATTGGGCAGCAGCACGGGCGGATTCTGGCTAACAATCTGGTAGTGAATGCGCCGTAGATGGACCCCTGTCCCATAGCCAAAGGCCCGCCACAAGCCCGCAAACCACTGTGCGATGGCCCAATCATTCTGTGTCCCCATGTAAAACGGGTCGTTCTGCGGAGCCAGGACGATCAGGTCGGTCACCCGCTGGCCGGTCTGCTTGGCGAGTTGCTTAATCGTTCCATAATCCATACCATCACCTCCACTTCTTCAAAAAAGCGGTGTGCGTGCGATCAGTGCCCATGAGTACCACGCACAAGCACACCACCGACACTAGTCAACAGACGCCATGTGCTTCTCAGGGTCAAGCAGCATAGTACGTACTCCCTGCGTCTCCCGTGGCTGTGCTTGCTCCTCAGAAGCCCCACGATCACGGAACGGCCACTTGAACCCCCCTTGCTTCGTACCTGAAGCGGCACCATCAGCCACACGAGGTACCCCGGTATACCCAGTGGCATACGGAGTCGAGGAAGCAGTAGACCGTGCTGATGCCCTGTTTGCCACTGGCTGGATGGGTGGAACTGACGGTCTCGCTTGCGGGGATGCTTGCGTCGCCCGCACCCCCGCATTACCGAAAGGGATCGGCCCCTCTTTCTGACGGGTTAAGTCCATATCCACCCAAGCTAGCACGACCGTCACCACGGGCACAATCGGCAAGACCACATACATCAACCCGAGCAAGAAGTCGTGCATGCCTCCCGTAAACATCGTCAGCCACCCCACATTGTGAATAGCCACCGCCGAATACATGAAGTTGGTGGACACTTCCACGATCTCCAGCACAATGCAGATGAGGAAGTACACCCCCACCCGCTCCCCGCGCAAGAGCCGATGCGCTAACCCACGACTGGACAGGTAGCCAAAGCCCGTAAAGGCCAGGGCCAGGCCCCACTTGATGAACGGCTGCATAAAGTCTCCCTCACCCACGTGCACCACATCCAGCGTGCTGTAAAACCACAGGATCGCATGCGCCGACACCGCCGCGAAGATCACCGAGAAGAAGCTGAGCGCCGGATGCTCCCACGCCCTCACCCAATTTTTCTTCCCACTACCCATTTTCACCTCCTAGCCACTACTGGGGAGCCAGCCGACAGACCAGCTTCATGAACCCCTTGTTCAACTTGACGCGCTTGACATACACCGGAAGTGGTTGCATCAGGGGAGGCATCTCCACCTGCACGGCCGCCTCCTGCAATACGTCAGAGGGCACAGGCGGCTTTTGCTTCTTCAGTTCCAACAGTTCGGGCAGACCCACCAACCCGCCCACAATCAGCGCCTCATAGGTCTGCTTCTCGTCCAGATCATACACATTGGCCTTGACCCCATCGAAAAAGGCATTGACTTCCGCATCTAAAATGGTTGCATTCATAAACATAGGCAACACCTCCTTTTCCACGTTACCTAACACTACCGTGAGCTTTCATCTGTCGCCCACACCACCACACGACCATCAATGACATCAGCCAAATGCTGATGCTCTTTACACAGGTGCAACAAGGCACCCACAGCCACACGAGCCACACACCCAGGGCATACCGCAGGCAAGCCGCACGACTGGCACACAAACCACCCAGGCAACGACGCCCACACCATTTTGTGCTTATAACAAGCCGTTTGCCGTCGTCCCTTGCCCATGCATCACACCCCCTCTCTGGCTCCATTGGTGAGGCCCCACAGACGGGCGGAAACCCGTACAGGAACCTCACCGACCAATCACACTCCACCACAACCACACCCCATCAAGGCAACACTTCCAACGCCTGGAGAAGCTCAGGCCAGTGGTATTCCTCCCCCCGCATCGCCGCGCATGCCCAGGCGTACCACTGGTCAAACGCCCAGGCCCTCCGCGCATCCCCCATCGCATCCGCACGTTCCGCCAACCACAGCAACAGCCCTGCCATCCGCCCCAGGTCCACCACCCTCCCAACCACAAGCCCTGCATGAGCACACACCACTTCACGAACGACTCTCACATCCTCCTCTGTCATCCAGGGACACACCCCGACCATCCCCGCCACAAACTCCTCAACCTCCCCATCCATCGATCACCGTCTCCTCTACTCCCTGGAAGAAGCTCCAACACGGCACACACCACCCCCCATACAGCCCAAAATCATGTGTTGGATGTAGCAAACCTCCACACTCCTCACACCGCACCCCACGAGCACCCCGAAACGGCCTCCGCGAGTGACGGACAGGCCGACGACTCACCAGGGACTTCAGAAAAGACGCTTCCCACCGCTTGTATTTCGCCATCCTCTCTACCTCCCCTGACGACCGCAACGCGGACAACGACAGTACGCGCACAACGGCACGTAGCACACCGGACAAAAGCGAGGCACCGCCAACCGCACACCACATAGTCCACCACACCTGATCACCAGTTTCCGCCACAGCTCAAGCATCACGACCACACCTCCTCACTTACCGCTGCTGCGGTCGGTAGACATTCAAGCCAATTTTTACCTCATCCCGACTAGGAACAGAAACATTCCCACCTGTTGAGGCGATGATCACAGATTTCCCACTCCCGGAAAGCCCATACGCTTTGCTCA
>Ga0207646_10007184_pt1 | contig 11373 bp, 10 predicted proteins | sample KBSK5502metaG_FD_184343 | JGI IMG/M metagenome (GOLD analysis project Ga0207646, IMG submission 184343) | Corn, switchgrass and miscanthus rhizosphere microbial communities from Kellogg Biological Station, Michigan, USA - KBS K5-50-2 metaG... | ecosystem: Host-associated > Plants > Roots >...
TGATCGGGGTAGCGCGCAATCGCGGCCACTGAGGTTCCCGCCGTTGTCGCGAAACCCGGGTCGATTCGGGAAAACGACGACCAGCCGTTCGCGTCCCAGTAGGCGGTATAAATCCCGCCATCGGTCCCTGTGACAAACAGGTCCAGGTGATCGGGGTAGCGCGCAATCGCGGCTACTGAGGTTCCCGCCGTTGTCGCGAAACCCGGATCGATTCGGGAAAACGACGACCAGCCGTTCGTGTCCCAGTAAGCGGTATAAATCCCGCCATCGGTCCCTGTGACAAACAGGTCCAGGTGATCGGGGTAGCGCGCAATCGCGGCTACTGAGGTTCCCGCCGTTGTCGCGAAACCCGGGTCGATTCGGAAAAACGACGACCAAACACTCGCGTTGACGATGGTAACGCTGAATCCGCCCACGAGCGCGGCGGTGACCAGCACGGTCACACCCGAAGCCGAGGTAACCGACTGGCCGGGCACTAACGCTGTCTGAGTCAAAAGCCGAATCAGGGGGTCGATTTCACCGGGGAACGGAGTTGTCGGATTCTCGACCCCAGCCAGCTCGTAAACGATTACCCCTTGAGACGCAATGCCGCCGACGCCGAGCATGCTGTTAAAATTCCACTGGTTGCCGCCCTCGTATTGGTCGACCCTCTGTCGCGCCTCGACAAAAAGCGGATTGCCGCTGTTGATCTGCACCGCAGTAACCCTGCCTGGCGGAGGGGGCTGCGCGAGTGCGAGCGAATGTAGGTCGAACTGAGATGTCCGCGCCGAGGCGAGAGCGATCGCAGAGGGGTCAAGCCAGCCGAGCTGCACCTTGGTGTAGGCGGTGGGGTGAGTACCGCAGCTGCAGTCCATGTTGTCGAAGCTGTTGAGGTCGTTCGCACGGTCATTTGTGTACAGGTCCATGTACCAGCAAAGCACGTGCGTGAGCTCCATCATCCAGACTCCGACGCCTTCTACCATTGCAAACCTCGCCCAGAACCCAGGGGCGGATCCTTGGCCTGTGTTCGGGCCACCGTTCATTACCAGTGCCGCCGCGTCGAACCCTTGGTCTCGGTACAACTGCTCGAACTGCGAAGCAAGGAAGTCTGGAGGCACATCTCTTTGGTCGAAGGTGTAAACGTCCTTCACCTCCCCCTCAATGTCAGCCCTTCCTTGTGAGATCGTCTGGATGTAATTACGCAACGACACATCCACACCTCTCAGAGCGTCGGGCCAAAAATAGATCCGGCTCCAGATCTGCTGCTTCCAGTTATCTCCCTGCGGGCTGCCGGGGGGGTCGAACGATGGCCGAGAGAACGGAACGAACGCGACCCGTTTTTTTCCAAGCCACGGCGGCATAGCCCCGAAGGTACTCCCCAGGACTCCGCCGGTCAAGGCTAACGCATGATGCTAAGTTGGCGCTCATGAGGGCTCGGCCCTGTCTCCCCTGTTGGACTAGGGTAGCGTTTTGATTCGGTTTTTTTCGTTGCTTTCCACCGATACAATAATGTGAGCCCGAACGATGAACTCGTTCGTTCCTTTTGGGGACACCCAGAAAGTATGTGGACAGAAAGGGACTGCTCGTCATGCCTGATGAAGTCTGGTGCGTCATCGAATTCCGGTGTCATTTTCATTTGTATTGGCCCTATGCACAGCCGACGCTGCAATTAATCTCGGCGGATCAAGAAATCTGGTGCCAGCGGAGAGATTCGAACTCTCAAACACCTGTTTCTAGGACAGGCCGCTATTCCAATTCGCGCACGCTGGCACTTGGTGCACAGGGGAGGATTTGAACCTCCGCGTCCCACGGGGAGACCGGGTTACAGCCGGTCCGTTTCGGCCGGGCTCACGCACCTGTGCAAACTTGGCGGAAGGTAGACGAATCGAACGCCCATCGCTCATCACGATGCCCCGGTTTTCAGGACCAGTTGCCGGCCATTCAGCAGTACCTTCCGCATGGCGGAGAGTGCGGGAGTCGAACCCGCTACCCTCTTGCGAGAACCCTTGTTTAGCAGACAAGTGCCTTACCGTCCGGCCCACTCTCCATTGAATTGTCAAAGAACAAAGGAATTCTGGTAGGCCCGGTGGGATTTGAACCCACAAAAGGGCTGCTCTTGAGGCAGCTGCGTATGCCAGTTCCGCCACGGGCCTGAAGTTATAAATTGTGCAGCAGTTAATAACTCAGTCGGGATGGACTGAGTCGTAATGACAATCGAAATTGAAGCAGGCGCTTCACAACATCAACATAGCATGAAACGGCAACAAAGTACATCTTGAACAGCAGCGTGATTCCGGTGTATTCATGGGCGTGAGTCACCCTATTCCGAAGCAGTCCTGGTCGCCAACGAACAAGGTTGGTGAGATTGAGTGGCGCCGCGCGAAACGAGCGCACTAGGCGAATCCGCGACAATCCGGCCAGCCGAAAGAGCTAGTCTCCTCCCGAACGCCGCCACTGTAGAGGCTCGGTGCGACACCACAATCAACGTCGAAGCGGAAAGGTGATCCAAGACATTGCGGAGAATGACAGCTTCGGAGGAAGGATCGAGGCAGGACGTGGCCTCGTCCAAGATCAGAATCTGCGGCCGCTGCAAGAGAGCTCGTGCGATCGCCAGACGTTGCCGCTGGCCTCCCGACAATTGGCAACCATCGGGTCCAATGCGTTGATCAAGGCCATCGGGGAGTTCTGCCACAAGCTCGGTAAGGTCAGCCAGATGTATCGCCGTCCGCAGGTCGTACTCTGATGCCCCCGGCCTGACGAAGAGCAGGTTTGATGCAACGGTGCCGTCAAACAATACCGGATCTCGCGGTAGATAACAGACAGAACTGCGCAAGCTTTTGAGCTGAATACTTCGAACGTCCTTCCCACCGACACGGATCGATCCCGACCGTACGTCATACACGCGCGGAATGAGCCTGGCCAATGTGCTCTTGCCGGCGCCGTTCTCTCCGACGACGGCGATCTTCTCGCCAGCGGCAATCCGTAAAAACGGAACGCGCAGCGCATTCTCAAGTCCGTATCCAAACTCAACGGCCTCGAATTCCAATGCCCAGTTTTGCTTCGGAAACTCGGCACAAACTAGGGCTTCGGTTATGCTCGGGCGCACGGCAAGAACGGGCTGCAGCTGCCGGATACTTGCGAACGTTCTCTGTGCTCGCGCGTAAAGCTCTGCCGCCCCGCTCAGTGGATCAAAGAGTTGGGTAACGAAGCTGTAGAAGGCCACCAGACTGCCAAGGCTCAAAGCCCCTGCGAGCACGCTCCAGCCTCCGTAGCCGATCACCGCTGCCATGGCGAACACCACCGCGAATGAGGTCCATACGGTGAACCTCACCCCTGTCTTGAACAGCGCGAGGTGCGAACGAGTTGTCCGCGCCAGGAGGCGGAATGCTTTTCTTTCCTGGTTTTTTTCGCGGCTCAGTAGTTGGATGGGAAGAACGGAAGAGATGTGTTCCTCGAGAAAAGCGTTCCAAGCGATCAGGTTCTGCTGCACGGTATCCGAGTCTGCCGACAACTTCGTCCGGTAGTGCTGTCGGGCAACGAGGAACACGGGAATGAGGGGCAAGATCGCGAGCGTCAGCTTTGGGCTCAGTACGAACATCGTCACGACCGTGAAGCCGGTGGTCAGGCACATGCGCAAAGATCGAGGGGAGAAGATCGGAGCCAAAGTACGCGACCTCTTCGATCGGCTCTTTCAATGGATAGATCACAGCCCCGGGAGGTGTGTTCTCGTAGTAGTCCGCTGAGAGTCGGTCGAGGTGCCGCAACATATCAATGCGCAACCGCAGCGCCATCTTCTGCACCGCATTGAGGGTGAGGTAGTTGCCCAGGCTCGCGAGCGCGGTTCTCCCCTGGTAACTGAGGAGGATCAGGACCGCCGCGCCGACAAGCAACCCGGTTTCTTTGCGCGGCAGAATCTGATCAATGAGCCACTTCAGAACCAGCGGCGTGAGAAGCGCCAGCAGGCTGGCGGCGGTCGTGCAGAGAAAGCTGGCAATGTGCCAGCACACAAACGGTCGGATCCGGTTTGCGAGCCAATGCAATTCACTGGGGATCTTCGGAGACAGAACGACCTCCCATGCTCAGGTAGCCGGCATTGGCTGGGGCACTTTGAGAATGGAGCTTATGCATCCAGTACTAAAAGCGTCCAGAGAAAACGTCTGTCGTTCGGCTTTTGTTCAATTCCTAGCGACTGCCTCTGAAAACAAAGAACGTTGCTTGAGCACGGCACCCGACCGGCTCGTTCGCGATTCCGACCGACTCAGGTCAGCGCGCGATGGTACACTCGCTTGCAAATCAAAAGGTCTGGTACCGGACTGATGCCGAAGAGAAAGGCCCGCAGCATTCCTCCCAAGCTGACAGAAGCTGAACAGGACTTGCTCACGCACGTCGAACAGGGCTATCAACTTGAGACGGATTCGCTCGGCGGCAACCCGGTGCTGCGCCGATTGAAAGATGGGGAGGTACTTCGTCCGCTCTCCGCTAATCGCAACACGATCAAAGCGCTGGAGGAGCGCGGCTTGATCCGCTCAGGCAAAGGCCGCGATTCGCTCACGATAGTCTGGCGAGTGAACAAGCAACGGTAGTTGGTGCTGTTCGGCGCCTGCTGCGATAATGAGACTCTTTCTATGTGCGGAAGATATCGAGTTTCCCGCCGGAAGCAAATCATTGAACAGCACTTCGATGCTCCCGGCGAAGAGGACTGGAATCCTCGTTACAACATTGCCCCTACGCAGCCTGTCCCCGTGATACGCCAGCATCCCAAAGAACCTCACCGCGTCTTCTCGTTGATGCGCTGGGGTTTGATTCCGTCCTGGGCGAAGGATGCGTCCGGTGCTGCCAGGATGATTAATGCAAGGTCTGAAACAGCTCACGTCCTGCCTGCGTTTCGGGATGCGATGAAGTCTCGCAGATGTCTGATTCCGGCCGATGGGTTTTACGAATGGAAGCGAACAGGGACTCTCAAGCAACCGTTTTGCTTTGAAGTGAGTGGGGACGAGTTGTTCGCATTCGCGGGCCTGTGGGAGCGTTGGCGAGATCCAAATGGGGAATGGGTCAGCTCTTGCTCAATCCTCACAACTACGCCGAATGCTGTAACGTCACAGGTTCACGATCGCATGCCGGTGATCTTGAGCAAGGAAGCATACGAGTTGTGGCTGGACCCGGGATTCACCGACGTCGCCGCGCTCTCGCATCTGCTGAAGCCATACGATGAGCGCGACATGCGCTTTTACCCAGTCAGCAACAGGATCAATCAAGCTTCAAATGACGACCCGGAGTGCTCACTACCAACGGAGGTTATCGAAGCACAGAATCGTTTGTTCTGATTCCAGTTCCAGCGCATTGACTGTCTCCCTAACCGAAATCAGAACTTGAAGTCGAACTCTGGCTCATCCCAGCCACTCGCGAAGAGCGCTCCAACCTCAACTATGGCTTTGTATTTCTCTGGCTCATGGCTTCTGAGCCACAGCAAGGTGTAGATTCGGTTGACTGCCGTTTTATTAAGCAACTTCATCTCATCGTCAGTGATGTGAGAATACTTCTGCTTGCCCACGCATCGTGGGCAGTCAACCCCGGCATGGATGTCTTCGATTGGGCCGTTGCGGAAGGCGTTCACAACGATGCTCTTAGCTTCCTTAGCTATAAGTGGGTCAATGGCCGAGTGACGTTTTCGCATTGCAAAATCATAGACCACACTTTGCATTGGCCTATAATCCGAAGCAGGAGCAAACCATGCCTTTGTTCATTTGCCGTTGGCAAAACGGAGATTTTTCCGCCGTGAGTGCGGCTTCACGAGAGGAAGCTATGGAACTGCTCGACGAAGTCGGAAACGCTGACGTGGCCGATCTGTTCACGGTGAAGAACTTCATGGTGCATTTTCAATTAAAGGCACAAGCAGACAGGGTTGACGACCCGCTGCCCGTCGGAATTGAAGCGTTCGGAGATGACGCCTACGAGATGCTCGGCGAGCGTGTGTACCCCGTATACAGCAAGGTGTCAGCGGAGATCGTTGACGCCCTGCCCAGCAATGGCGATGTGCCCAAAGAGATGCGCGATACTGCGCTTGAGAAGTTAAACGAAGCCCTTGTCACCGAGCGAATGCGGAAATGGGACTCGAGAAAGCCAACGCTATCGGATGATCCAGAGGTCGCAGAGCTTCAGAAGGAGCGCGACACACCAAGACCGATCGCCGAGAAGATCGTAAAGGAGCATCGTCGTCGCGTTATCGCTGCAATGCCCTCATCAAGTGACAAGGTTCAATAATCGGTTAAGAGACGACGCGTTCAACCTGCGATCGCCATATTTGCCTGAGCGCGGCTATCCCTATGCATATTAGCGAGATACATGCATTATTGCTAGGATTTGATTGTCAGTTTAGTTCTATTATAGAACTATATTGACATAGTCCTCCGAACACGCCCATACTGTGGCCATGCGCTCCCGTATGGACGAATTGCTTCCCTTGGCCGAACAGAACGATGGTTTGGTGACAGCCGCGCAGGCCCGTGCCTTGGGCATCACGGGCTCAGTCTTGGCCCGGCTTACGCAGCGAGGAAAGCTGCAACGGGCCGCGCGCGGCGTCTATCGCATCCCGTACTTTCCTACCGACCCGCTCTCGCAATACCGGGAGGCGGTTCTGTGGGCGCGCGCGAGCCACGGTCCCGAGCAGGTCGCGCTCTCGCACGAGACCGCGTTGGGCGTATACGGGATCTCGGATGTGAATCCGGCGCGCGTCCATCTGACCGTCCCCAAGCACGCTAGACTTCGGCGCCAGAAACCGAAGTGGATTACCATTCATCGCGGCGACCTGGCTTCGAGCGATGTGACCTCGCATGAAGGCCTGCCGCTCACGACCGTGGCGAAAAGCGTGATGGACATGATGGAAACAACGGGGCGGTTGGCGCTGGTCCGCCAAGCCATCAGGGATGCGCGCAAGGAAGGTTACATCAGCGCCGCGGAACTGCAGCGGCTGACACGGCAACTGAGCCAACACGTGCGCACCCAGAAGACGCAGGCGACAGCTTGAGCGCACAGCCCGCACAGCGTCTCGAGAAGATTCTTGCCCGTGTAGCACGCGAGCAGGGCCTCGACCAGCAACGCCTGCGGCGATGGGTCTCGTTTCTTGCGCTTTGCGGTGTGCTGGAACAAGCCGTCGAACGCGGCGTAATCGACACCTACTACCTCAAAGGGGGAGTAGCGATGGAGCTGCGTTTCGCCCGCGCCGCCCGCACCACTAAAGATTTCGATCTCGGGCTTGCCGGCAATCGAGCGGAACGCATCCGCAAACTCGAAGAAGTCCTGAAGCTGGGGTTCGATGCCTTCACCTTCCGTCTGAAACCAGAGATTCACCAAATGGAAGTGGCGGACACGGTGCGCCTCGAAGTTGCGGTTCAATACAAGACGCGATCCTGGCAAACGGTGGAGATCGACCTTGGCCCGGGCGAAGCGCGTGAAGTAGACCTGGTTGCGCCGGCCGTCACAGGCATTGCCGAGATGGGCTTGCCCGTCACGTCGCATGTGCGTTGCATCAGCATTCACGAACAAGTCGCACAAAAGCTCCACGCCTGCACGGGCCGCCAGCGCGAGGATCGCGCACGTGACGTGCTCGATATTCTTCTGCTTGATATGCTGGGCCAACTCGATTATCAGCGCGCGCGGGCGGCGGCGGAACGTCTTTTCGCGGAGCGCGCAGCGAATGCCTTTCCTCCAGGTGCGGCGCTTCCCGCAGAGTGGCGGCGGGAACTCGAAGCTTTAGCGCAGGAACTCGGCTACCGGACGACAAAGGCCCAAGAGATCGAGTCAGAATTCGCGGCCGTACTTGAGCGGATTGTGACCGCCGCCGCTCCCGAACGCTAGTCGAGTCGCCTGTGGCTTCAAAGCTTGCGAGCAACTGCCGCAATTTTCCCAATGACCTCAGCGTCTCGGTTTCGGAGTTGCTCTCGCTTATGAACTCCGTCGGGATAGGAGTGAACGACCAGGCTGTTGTTCTCTCGGCTGCAGCAGCCAAGCAAGTAGGTTCCGTCACGCTTGAGGATGACGTACAGCGGTTGTTGCCATAACGGTTTCGAGCCGCACCCATTTAGTTTCTTCTTCTGCCGATTCACGACCGCAAGTACTCCACCCGCCAGATATGGGTGAACAGCACTATGTGTCCCGCCGATCCAGAAGAAGTCTTTGAGTGACAGCCTTGGCAGGCCAGAAAGCAGGTCGATCGCCCCCCGCAAAAAGAAGGGTACCTCCCCAAGTTCAGCGACAAGTCGCCCCAGGAATCCCCCTTGCTTAACCTCATCGATCTCACCAGCCATCTCAGCAGCCATTTCATCGGCTGGCCATGGTCTGCCGGTCAGCAAGTCTGGAATTGGTTCTTGTCCAGCCTCCCGCAAGTTGAGGCCAAGGGTCTCGAATATCGTATTCAGACGCAGCGAATAAATCGGGCAGAAACTAACAATCTTGTGAAAGTGGCGTGGAGGGGTGTTGAGGACTTCGTAGTCAGACAACGAGCCCGACGCTGTGAAATACCTCCCCATCGCCCAATGCATCTGCGATCTGTCGACTCATGGCCGCCGCTGCGCGGAACGAGAGTCCCATTTCGAGCCTTGCACGGCGAAGCAGCGGACCCAGTTGAGATGGTTCGGGCGAAAGCACATCCGGCCTCCATCGTTTCGACAGACGCTTTGCAATCGATGGCGGCTGCGGTGTGAGCAGGCTCCGGATCTCGAAATCCGCTACGCCCACAATCCTTGCTTCTTCGGGAACTCTGAATTGAACTTGGGCGTATGGCAATTGTGTGCTGATCGTGGCAATCCGCCCGCGTCCGACTGCCCGAATATGGCAACAACATACTCCCCTGGCATGCTGAATCAGGAATAGATCCGCGGATCCTTCCCCGGTGATTCGCTGCAGAGCCTTGTCTGTGATTCCAAGATTCACGCGCACGATGCTTCCGGGAAGGAGTTCCGGAAAAGCCATTGCGTCCTCGTCGCCGATTTTTGCGTACAAGAAATTTTTGGCCAGTTTCGGCAACGAATCAAGGCGACGTGGCTGAGTCCAATCGAGGAGCTGTGACAACGGGACCACATCAGCGGGGGGAGCACCACTACGCAGGTTCTGAAACCACGGAATGCGCGAAGTCGGATCGTCCAGGGATGATTCTAGAAGTGCGGTGCGTCTTAAAGCAGGCTGGATCTGCAATCGGGGAATTGTTCCGATGTCAAATCCAAAGACCTGCAACCAGTCCCTCAGGCGGTAATCGGAGATTCGGCTGAAGGCGAACAACTGAAACAGGCTTGGGCTGAAACTTCCATGCGAGAGATCGTAATAGAGGTTGTGCGGCACGTAGTAAGGCGACCGTCGGCCAAAGAGCGTCGCCGACCTCTCGGACGCCCGGTGCAAGGTGAGATGTTTGCTTGCGAGGATGGATTTGACGCGCTCCGCAAGCTCAGTGTTTGATCCTGCCTCACCCTGCGAGGGCACCGTCAGACCTCTCGTCGCATCTTTCTCGCGAGAAGCTTTCCCCCTCAGCGCCGCTCAAAAGTCAGAGGTCAGCAAGTTGCAGTGCGACCTGACCAGTTTTCCCGGCCACTCAATCTGCTCGCAGAGATCTGATTTCCGTTTAAACAATTCGTCGTTGCGTTGCCACAAATATTTGCGCGGTGCCCGGAATTCCGGACAGAGCGTCGACTTGCGGCAAAAATCGGGGGTTTCAGAGGATCATGATCGAGGTTATAGGTGAGGAGGTGGTCGAAGTCCCGACCACGCTCTGTATAGGTTAGCCCACTGAGGAGTTAGTGAACTGTAGATCTCCTTCGCGAGTATTCCGGTTTTCCGAACAAAACTCATTCACGGTAGACAAAGCCCATAACTTGCGCCTACGATAACGAAACGCCAACGAGCCGTGCCCGATGTTGGCCCCGCCGTCAAGTTTCGAAGCTGGTAAACGCCTACGGGCGAAGCGCGAGCGGCTGCGCCTGTCTATCCGGCGGGTCGCGAAGATCAGCCAGAAGATTGCCGAAGAGAAAAACGACCCAGCTTTCTTCGTTCCGCACAATTGGATAAGCGATCTCGAAAACGGTAAGTCCAAACCGCGCCTGGCCAAGTTTCACAGTCTCAGTCTCATCTATGACTGCGACATCAACGAGATATTGGCCCTATTTGGTCTCAATATCGCCGACCTTGGCAAAGAACGGGGACATATCACCCTGCCACATACTCACTTGGGCGGTTTACCGCTTACGCCATCAGAATCGCTTGTCGTGGCCGCACCGCAGTTGCCAGCTAAGCCTCCGTTGGAGAAGACAAATCTTGTCCATCACATGTTTCAGGGGCTCGGTGAAATGCCTTTTTTCCTGCTCCAGCAAGCGGGTCCACAAGAGGTGCTTTATGGGTATGTCGGGACCGACGATTACACGCTTGATCCGCTCATACGTCCAGGCGCATTCGTGCAGATCGACCCGCAGCAGAATAAGGTCACCAAAGGCGTCTGGCCGAGCGAACACGAGCGTCCGGTTTATTTTGTGGAATTGCGTGACAACCGCTATGCCTGCAGTTGGTGCGAACTTGAGAGAAACAACCTGCTCCTTGTCCCGTCACCCAAATCTCCGGTGCCCATCCGGCATCTTCGATATCCGCAGGACGCCGAGATCGTGGGGCGTGTCGTAGGCTTCGCGCACCTGATCGCGCCCTTGCATTCGAAGACCGGTGCCGCACCCCCGCCCGGTTCGAATATCGTTGAACCGTAAGGTGAATCAAGATTGCAACAGCGGGCGATTCTACTTCCGAATATCTGCTGATTCGGCCGCGAACACAATTTTCAGACCGGCCCGGCACAGCTCCTGAACTGCTTGAGGGGTCAGTGCGCGGCCTGCAGCCGCTTGCGCGGCACTCCGAATATCGTCCGTCATCTTCGAGAACATCGTATCGACGGCTCTTTCCACGATGCGAATTGCACCGTGAGAAAGCTCCTGCCTCAGCCGGTTCCACTCTTCTCTGAGTACGCTAAGCGATCCGCCAAGTAGTTCGATTGTGTCGTGCAGATACAAAATGTCCTTGGCACGAGAGCGCCGGTCGCGTTTCTCGTGAATCAACAGTTTCTGCGCCACGAAACGGGTGGGGTGGGCAATGCGTACTTGCTTGGGCGTTTCAAACAGAAAACCATTCTCTCGGGACAACTGGACCGTCCACGGGGAGTTCAGCAGGACATCGACGTAGCGAAGATTTTGAGACGTTACCCCTGCAACGCGCGTCGTTGCGCGGCGATTGCCATCGCGATCATATTCACTTCCGATAAGTGGGCTCAAGAATTCGGCGTAAAACTCCCCATGCTCATCTGCGAGCTCATAGTGAGTGGCAGGAGGTTGATTTTCTCCAAGGAATTTCTCTTCAAAACCGGAAGCCTTT
>Ga0207646_10007189_pt1 | contig 11367 bp, 10 predicted proteins | sample KBSK5502metaG_FD_184343 | JGI IMG/M metagenome (GOLD analysis project Ga0207646, IMG submission 184343) | Corn, switchgrass and miscanthus rhizosphere microbial communities from Kellogg Biological Station, Michigan, USA - KBS K5-50-2 metaG... | ecosystem: Host-associated > Plants > Roots >...
GGAATCGCTGACCGCAGTGGAATCGAGCACGGCCTGATGGCAAAGCAGACGTACCAGCCCAAGAAGCGCGCCCGGAAGCGCGAACACGGCTTCCTGGCTCGCATGGCTTCCCGGGGTGGCCGCCGCGTGCTCGCCCGCAGACGAGCAAAGGGGCGCAGCAAGCTGTCCGCCTGATCCGGCCAAGGACGTGCCGCCCTACCCAACCCTCCGACGGAAGGGGGACTTCGACGCATTGGCTCGCGGCGGGACGACACGATCCTCGCCACTCCTGGTCCTGCGATCGTTACGGACCAATGGCGCGGCAACCCGGATCGGGCTCAGTACACCCCGGTCGCTCGGAGGAGCGGTCCAGCGGAATCGGGTACGACGTCGGCTGCGCGCGCTGATGCGCGAGCGGTACGACGCATTAGGAACAGGCTGGGACCTGCTGGTGATCGCGCGGCCTGCCGCCGCACAGGCGACCTACGCGGACCTGCGAGAGGCGCTCACCAACGTGCTCCGGCGAACGGAGATCCGACCTTGAGGCTGATCGGGCTGGGGATGATCACGGCATACCAGCGGCTCACCGCCTGGATGCCGCCCAGCTGCCGCTACGAGCCGTCCTGCTCGAGATACACGTACCAGGCGATCGAGCGCTACGGCCTGGTGCGCGGTTCCTGGATGGGAGCACGCAGGATCGCGCGGTGCCATCCGCTTCATCCCGGCGGCTACGACCCGGTGCCGTGAAGCCGAGCGCCCATTGATTCCCATCATCGCCGCCGGCTTCTTCGGGATCGAGCACTTCTCCCCGCCGTGGGACGTTATCTACCTGCCCCTCTTCAACCTTCTGGTACTGGCGTATCGGCTCATATTCAGCGACTTCGCGCTGGCGATCATCGTGTTCACGGTTGCCATCCGCACCATCCTCGCGCCGCTCTTCGCGGCACAGATCCGCCAGCAGAAGGAAATGCAGCGGATGCAGCCGCTCATCCGCGAGGTACAGCGCAAGCACAAGGGGAACGCCCAGAAGATCCAGCAAGAGCAGATGGCGCTCTACCGCGAGCACGGCGTGAATCCGCTGGGTGGATGCCTGCCGCTCGTGGTCCAGATGCCGATCCTCATCATCCTGTACCAGGTCCTCATCAGGGCCTCGAACGTGGTGACCCTGACCACCGACCAGGTCAAGGAGCAGGCGTTCACGCAGCTCAAGGCGGCACTGCCCGGCATCACCCAGCTCGGGACCTCCGGCAACCAGGTGGCCTTCTCCACCCCGGTCAGCGGGCCGTGCAACTTGTCGCAGTTCGATTCGGGGCCGTTCACCCACTTCCTGCCGCTGAACTGCCAGCTCCTGGATCCGCTGCATCTCTCCGCGGGGATCAAGACAACGTCGGCGTGGCTGATGAACCCGTTCACCGGGGTGCATCTCAATCTGGCGCAGCCGGATCACGCGTTTGCGTTGGTGATCGGCGGGTTTGGGCTGTCGCTGCTGGCGGTCATCGCCGGGGTCCTGCAGTTCGTGCAGGTCAAGATGACGGCGCCGCCGTCGAATCCGGACGACGCCACCTCCAGCGCAACGAGCACGATGACCTACATCTTCCCGCTGCTGACGGTCTTTTGGGGAGGCATCTTCGCCAGCGGCCTGATCCTGTACTGGGTCGTCTACACCGCCTACCTCGTCGTCCACCAATTCCTGATCATGGGCTGGGGCAACCTGTTCCCCATCCTCGGCTGGTCGCCCAGGTGGGCCACCTCAACGGCGGGCATCTCTGCCGGAGCCCGGAGCGCCAATCCCCGTCCGAGACCGCCGCCCTCATTGGATACCCGTCCGGCAACCGATCCACCGACAAACCGCAATGCAGGTCCATCCGACCAGGGGCCGCGCGTGGCATCACTGCCGCGCTCCAATAGCCCGCAGCGCCCAGCTGAGCGGCGCCCCGGCGGCAAGAAGAAGCGAGGCCGAAGGCGATGACATTCAGAGAGTTCACCGGCAAGAACGTCGAAGAGGCGATCCGCTCCGCCATGAAGGAGTTTGACTCCGACCTCTCGGAGCTGGACATCGAGATCCTCTCGCAAGGGAGCCGCGGCATCCTGGGCGTCGGAGGTGAGGAGGCCCGCATCCTGGCTGCGCCACGATCCGCCGTGGCCGCCGCGCCCAGCGTGCGAGAGGCGTCGCCGCCCATGGATGATGCAATGACTAGCAGCGCTCCGTCGCCGGAGGCGCCTGCCGCGATTGGGGACCTCGGCGAGGAGGATGCCTCCGCCGACCAGGCGATCGAGCTCGCCCGTGCCGAGGAGAACCGCCGCAGGCGCGGTGGTCGGGGTCGCGCCCCTCGCGGACGCGCCGAGGATGTCGGCCCCGCTCGGGCGCCTCGCGCCGAGGCACCGGCAGCCATCGAAGTGGCACCCAGCGAACGGACGGGATTCCGGGAGCGGCCGGCTCGCGGCGGACGGCCCCCACGCGGGGATCGGTCCTCACGTCCAGACCGCGCCGATCGTACCGACCGTGGTGACCGCCCGGCTCGCGAGCCCGTCCCCTTCGTGCCAGCCAAGCCGATGGAGGAGCTGTCGGAGAAGGAGCGCGCCGTCGTCGACGAGGCCAAGGCCGTGCTGGAGGAATTCCTCCGCCTGATGAATCTGAGCGGGACCGTCGAGATGGCCATGGGCACCGAGACCGCCAAGCTCAACGTGAAGGGCGATGACCTGGGGGTCCTCATCGGCCGCCGCGGCGAGAAGCTCGCGAGTCTGCAGCACTTGGTCAACCTGATCATCGCTCGCCGGGAGGGCCAGACCTTCCGCATCGCGATCGACGTCGAGAACTACCGAGGGCGCCGGGAGGACCAGCTGCGCGACGTCGCCCGCAGGGCTGCCGAACGTGTCCTGCAGACCGGCAAGATCATCCAGCTCGAGGCGATGCCGGCCGTCGAGCGCCGGATCGTGCACATGGCGCTCGTCGAGAATCCGCGGGTCCGAACCCAGAGCGTCGGGGTCGAGCCCAACCGGCGGATCGTGGTCCTGCCCGCCGACAAGGTCGGGGGTTAGGCCGACCGGGCATACTCGAAGGCTCCCCGCCGCAGCGCTATGCACCGGACGCCCGCGGCCGCCGTCGGGCGGCTCGGCCCGCATGGCCTCTGGGTTGGATTCGTGGCTGACGGTGACGGATTCCACCTCGCCTTCGCTCAACCCGGCGAGGCCACCGCGGTCTCCCCGTCGCGTGGCGCGAACCGTATCGCGGAGCTTCTGGCCGCGGCGATCGTCTATTTCGAGGAGTCGCTCGATCCTCCGCCGCCCGAGATGGAGGCCACGCAGGCGGATCTGGCCGAGCTACTGGCCTGGATGGCGACGGAGACCGATGCAGACAGGCAAGGCCCCGTACGCGAGGCACTGGACGCGATCGACGATGGCTTGGCCGGGGACGCCGTCGTGGCCCGGCTCAGTGAGGCTAAGCGTGGGCTCACCGGGGAAACAGTCGAGCAGGCCGATGCGATCGACCTGCTCGCGGAGCGCGTGAGGGATCTGAGAGGTAGGAGCGCCGCCGGCGAGGCGTCGCCATCGGTCTAACTGCTGGGGGCTCCTGGAGGAGGTGGAGGTGGTGCGCCACCGCCCGATCCGCGGGTGCCGCCGCTCCCGATCTGGAACTTGCCGCCCTCAGCCTGGAACTCCTGCCAGCCGGCCCAGCCCATGACCAGGCCGCCGACGATGCCGATGATGATTCCGATAAACCAGAGGCCGCCATACAGAGCGAGGAGGGCGAACGCTCCCAGGATGGCCAGCAGGCCAAGGAGAGCGCCGACCGCCGCGATGGCTCCCACGATCAACATGAGACTGCCTTTGGAGCCCGGAAGGGTCGTCTGCGGAGACCACTGGGGGAGGAACACGATCACGATCATGGCGAGGGCCAGCAGGAACGAGAGCCACAGACCACCAGCGCCATAAATGCTTCCGATCTGCGCGAGGATCGCGCCCACGATGGACGCGCCGGCGCCGTATACGGCCAGCTTCTCATTGCCGTTGAGCTTGCTGAAATCCATGTGTCCGAGCATGCCCTCCTGGGTGAGCGGCCGCGAATGATAAAGGAGGAACCTGGTTCGACCGCCGCAGGACGGTAGCACACGGAATCAAGTCCCTGAAAGGTCGCGCCTGCTGCCAAGATGCCGCCGATGAGTGAAGCGGTTCTCGCCTGCCCGGCTGCCTTCGCGTCGACTTCCGTCCGACGCCAGAAGCCGGATCGGGCTAGCCTCGTGGGCTGGGCAGCCCCGGGATGAGTGTGGTGGAGATGGGGGAGAATCGAACTCCCCGTCCAGAACCGAGTCGCCGGAGACTTCCTACAGGTGTTTCCGGCCTACTTGCGCTTCGCGATGCGGGCCCCCGACCGGCGGGGTGCTCCGCTAGCTATCCGGTAGTGCCTTTCGGCTCTTAGACGCCGCTCACCGGAGTCGGCGGCGCCGCACCTCCCCTGATGACATCTTCGCCGTCCGGGGAGGTGGGACGGCGTCGATGCTCACTGACTAAGCAGCGAGGGCGTAACTGTTGTTGCCAGTTACTGGCTTGCCCGCGGTTTTACGAGGCCTGCGGGCGACCTCGACCTGCGATCTCCGGTCCCTGAGCCCTGTCGAAACCTGACATCCCCACGAACCGAATGGACCGATTCTACCACGCCCCCATTCCAAAGTGAACACCCGTTCACTTGATGGGCGGGGCGACCACCGCGCGCGACCCTCCACCTCCACAAATTCGGGGAGGCCAGCCGGGCAGGCAACGAGCCCATGCTCTCCGAAGATGGAGGCGCCGCGCGGGGGCTCCGCGGGCTGTTGCATTGCCAGCTAATGGGTCGTCGGCCGGCGCCATCAACTCCCTAGAGCTTTACCCGCTCCTTTGTCTCCCTTTCGAGCTCGCGACGTCGATCCCGCTCGGCGATCGTACGGCGCTTGTCGTGCACCTTCTTGCCTCGCCCAATCCCTAGCTCCAGCTTGGCGCGACCATCTCGGATGTAGAGCCGCAGCGGGATGACCGTCTGGCCCTTGGCCTGCGTCCGCCCGACCAGCTCCGCGATCTGGTCCCGATGCAGCAGCAGCTTCCGCGTCCGGCGCGGCTCGTGGTTGTACCGATTGCCCTGCTCGTACGGAGCGATGTGCGCCCCGATCAGCCACGCCTCGCCCTTCTCGATGCGGGCATACGCGTCCACGAGGTTCACGCGGCCGGCACGGATCGACTTGATCTCCGTGCCGGTCAGCACGATGCCCGCCTCGAGCGTCTCGTCGATGGCGTACTCGTGCCGGGCGCGGCGATTGAGAACGATAGTCTGCTCGGGCATCGGTCCAGGCGTCGGAGATCGGTCCTTGGAGGTGTCGGAAGACATGGAAAGAGCCGGCCGCTTCAGCCGGCTCTTACCTCGCAACCACGCGAAGGGTGTACTAACGCACCGCCTCGGTGGTGGCGTGACAGGAACTACTCACTGCACACCACCTCCTTTCGTTGCTCGGCATCCTAGCAGGCCGGTGCGAGGCGTTCAACGACCAGGCGGTTTTCGGCGGGCGGAGTTTCCTAGAACCACGCCCAGTGGAGCCCACCGTCATCCCAGCTGACCAACGCTGCTGGTGTGAGGGCGGCCGTCGGGCTGCCGGACGCCAGCGGCAACGCTTGGCTGCCGGTCTGCTTGGCGAGGAATGCGAGCGCCTGATCGAGGATCAGGTCCTTCTCCGGAGCTGTGCCCGCGGGGATCGTGACCGCCACGTCTGGAATCACGCCGTTGGGGTGCACGCTGTCGTGATCCGGCGGGAACCAGCGGCTGATGGTGATGCGCACGCCGCCCGCGGCCCCGTCCTGGAGCGGTGCCCAGATCTGGACCGTGTTCTTACCGAAGGTGTGCTCCCCGATCAGCGTCGCCCGGTGACGCTCCTTGAGCGCCGCGCTCACGATCTCGGACGCGGACGCGCTTCCGTTGTTGATCAACACCACCACCGGGATCTTGGGATTCGTGGCCAACCCGCCGCCTTGCGCGGTCCAGGTTTTGATCTCGCCCCCCGTGGATTCCTGGGTGAAGAGCGTCCCCGAGCTGACGAACTCGGATGCGATCTGCTGAGCCGATTCGATGTAGCCGCCCGGGTTGCCGCGCAGGTCGAAAACGATCTGCGTCGCGCCCTTGTCCAGCAGGGCTTTGAGCGCAGTGTGGAACTGGTCGGGGGCCGACGACGAAAAGCCGTGCAACGCGATGTAGCCGACGTGCCCGTCGAGCATCTTCGACTCGACCTCCTGGGTGGTGATCTCCTCCCGGGTGATGGTCAGGTCGAAGGTGCTGCTTCCGCGCCTGATCGTCAGCTTCACCTGGCTGCCGGATGGGCCGCGTACATTGGTGATCTCTTCCTGGATGGTCGAGCCATTCACACTCTTGCCGTTCACGGCGACGACCACGTCGCCGGGCTGCAGGCCCGCCTTGTCGGCAGGGGACCCCGAGATGGGGCTCACGACGACCAGGACGCAGTTCTCCGACAGCGTGGCGCAGGCGGACAGGTTGGCAGGCTCCTTGAGATTCTTGACCGCCATTTCGGCGCCGATGCCGCTGAACTTCCCGGAAAGGGAACCGAGCGCCTGCTGATATTCCTGCGGCGACATGTATCCGCTGAACGGATCCTGCACCCCGTCCTGGAACATGCCCTGGATGGCGCCCTCGGCCAACTTGGTGTCGTCGAGCTTGTCGACGTAGTTGGACTTGAGCTCGTCGTAGGCCTCGCAGAACGCCGCGAACGCCGCGGTTGGAGCCGCGCAGGTGGCCGACTGGCGGTTGCCACCGGCCACCAGGTAGCCGCCCGCGAAGAGGATCGCGCCGAGGACGGACGCAAGGGCCAGGGCAACGATCCAGGTGACGGTTGAGCCCCGCGCGGGCGCCGGTGCAGGCGCAGGCTGGTTGGAGAGTTCGGGCGCGGAATCGCCGGGCGCGTCAGGGTGCGTCGGCGGTTCGAGGGATGTCATCTCAAGAGCCGCGCGAGTCTAGCACCGATGCGTATGGGCCGCGCCGACGGCGCTAGGCGGCCAGGTACGAACGCACGCTGATCCAGGAGCCGATCGCGCCGACCGCCAGGCCCACCGCCAGCAGGAGCGCGGAGAGCGTGGCCAGGAAGCGAGCTCCGACCACGGTGGGCAGCTTGAAGACGTCGTACATGACGGGCTGGATCGGGTCCCAGACGACCGCCACCAGCCCAATGGCGACGAGCGCGCCGATCAGGCCGCACAGGATGCCCTCGAGGATGAACGGCCAGCGGATGAACGAGTCGCTCGCGCCAACCAGGCGCATGATCTCGATCTCGCCTGATCGCGAGTAGACCGCGATGCGGATCGTGTTGACGATCATGAACAGGACGGTCAGCCCAACCAGCGCGATCGCGATGAGGCCGACTGTGCGGACCAGGTTGATGACGCCAACCAGCTTGTCCAGCTCGTCCTGCTTGGTCGTGATCTGAGCGACTTCCGACCGCTCATGGAGCGCAGTCGCTACCGATTCGCCCATATTGGGATCGGTCAGCTGGATCTCGATGCTGGCATAAATGGTGATGCGATTCTTCGGGTCGTTGCCTAGGTCCAGAGTCTGACCGCGAGACTGATAGACCTCCTTGAGCCGTTGCATTGCTTCGTCGGGGCTCACATAGTCCACGGCCTTGACGCCGGGGAGCCCTCGCGTGTAGGCGATCAGCGTGTTCAGTTGGGCGGGAGTCAGATCCGCTTGATCGGGCTTGCCCACCAGCTGCGCGGTAATCCCGACCTTGCTCTCGATGAACGAAAGCCCGCTGTTCAATCCGGTGATCACGATGTAGAGGCCGGACAAGAGGACGAGCATCAGCACGACGGTCGCCGTGGTGGCGAGGCTCATCATCGCGTTGCGCCAGAAGCCCTGCCAGGCGCGGATCACGCTGAAGCCAGTGAAGCGCAAGAAGCCCATCGGTCAGTACTCGCGCTCGTAAGCGGCTTCAGGCTCGTCACGGACCAGCTTTCCGTCCTCCAGGGCCAGCACCCGACGCCGCATGGCGTTGACGATCTCCTGATTGTGCGTCGCCATCAGGACCGTGGTCCCCAGCACGTTGATCTGGATCAGGAGCTGGATGATCTCCCAGCTTGTGACCGGATCGAGGTTGCCGGTCGGCTCGTCGGCGATGAGGATCGCGGGGTCGTGCACGAGCGCACGAGCGATCGCGACTCGCTGCTGCTCGCCGCCGGAGAGCTGGGTGGGGAGGTGGTCCCCGTGCTGGTGCAGGCCTACCAGGTTGAGGAGCATCGGCACCCGCCGTCGGATCTCCGCACCGGAGGCCCCGGTTACCTCGAGCGCGAAGGCCACGTTCTCAAAGACTGTCTTGGCGGGCAGCAGCCGGAAGTCCTGGAAGACGATGCCAATCCGTCGCCGCAGCCTCGGCACCTCCCGCCGGCGGAGTCGCGCAAGGTCGCGACCCGCGACAACCACCCGGCCCGCGGTGGGCTGCACCTCGCGAATCAGCAGCTTGATGAACGTCGTCTTGCCCGCGCCGGAGGCACCCACCAGGAACACGAAGTCACCGCGGGGGATTGTCACGTCGACCTCGGAGAGCGCGATTTTGCCGTTCGGGTAGGTCACTCCCGCATCCAGCATGGAGATGACGGTCTCCCGGGCGGCGTCAGCCTCCCGCCCGGAAGCCAGCGCGGCCAGCTCCTCGCTCGTCATCGGTCGAGTCGTGACACTCATCGCGCCGCCTTCTGCTCGGGCTCCCCGATCTTCGATCGCAGGTAGCCGTCGATGAACTCGTCGATCTCACCGTCCAGGACGGCGGTCGGGTTGGAAGTCTCCACGCCCGTGCGCAGGTCCTTTACCATGGTGTACGGCTGGAGAACGTAGCTGCGGATCTGGTTCCCCCAACCCGCCTCGACGTGCACCCCCCGTAGCTGCGCCATCTCCGCCTCGCGCTCCTCCATCTTGCGCTCGACCAATCGCGCTCGCAGGATCGCCATCGCCCGTTCCCTGTTCTGGATCTGGCTGCGCTCGTTCTGGCAGGTGACCACGATGCCGGTCGGAAGGTGCGTGATACGCACGGCTGAATCGGTCTTGTTGACGTGCTGTCCGCCTGCGCCGGAGCTCCGGTACGTGTCGACCCGCAGATCCTCGTCGCGGATCTCGACCTCGGCGTCCTCGGGGACCTCCGGCATGACCTCGACGAGCGCGAAGCTGGTGTGGCGCCGCTTCTGCGAGTCGAACGGGCTGATTCGCACCAGGCGGTGCACGCCGCGCTCGGACTTCAGCCGGCCATACGCCCACCGACCACTGACGCTGAAGGTAACCGACTTGAGGCCGGCCTCCTCCCCCTCTGTCTGGTCGAGGATCTCGGTCTTGTAGCGGTTCCGCTCGGCCCAGCGCAGGTACATGCGCAGCAGCATCTCCGCCCAGTCCTGGCTCTCGGTGCCACCCGCGCCGGCGTGGACCGAGACGATCGCTGGCGACGCGTCGTGAGGCTCGGAGAGGAGCAACTGCCCCTCCATGCGCGTCCAGTCCTGCTGGAGAGCCCTGAGATCGCGCTCGAGGTCCGGGATCAGGGAGGCGGAACCGGCAGGGTCGTCCTCCGCCAGCTCCGCGATCTCGGCGAGGCCGCGAGCGCGCTCTTCGAGGCCACGCCAGGCGCCGATCTCCTCGCGCAGCTCATCGGCCCGGCGCAGGAGTGTCTGCGCCGCGCTGGGGTCTTCCCACAGGCTGGGATCCGCGGAGCGACGATCTAGGTCGTCGAGCTCGTCCTGTTTAGCGGGCAAGTCAAAGCCGCACCGCCGTATCGGCCACGAGGCGTGCCAGTCGCAGCGCCTCGTCCTTAATTGCGTCCAAGGGGTTCCACCACCGTCAGCTCGATTTCGGTCAGACGCACGCTCTTGTTGCGGATCTTCGCGGGGTTGACGCACGGGCAGTAGGTCTGGCGCGGGCAGACCCCGCAGTTGCCATCACAGTCCAGCGTCGCCGCGTAGGCGCAGCGCATGCAATCACGTTCACATTGGATGAGGTCTTCGTAGGGGACCGATGGGTCTCTGAAGCGGGTGACCAGCGGAAGTTCCGTTGCCGGGGTTGGGAGTGGTTCGGCGACTCGACTGGCGGTCAGCTGCTTCACGAAGCTCTCCATGTATGGCGAGTACGACGGGATCACCGCGTCCCACGTTCTCTGTTCCGACCATCCTACCCGCTCTTCGCGTTCCTGAACAGGGGGTGAATTGTCCTGTTTCTCGCACGGATTATGGGCTTTTTGCCCAAAGTGGGCCGATGGCGACCGGTTTGCGGCTGTCCGGCCAGGGGCCGCCAGGGCCGGCGGAGGCGAGGATCGAATGTATGACAAAAGGCGATCTGGACGGTCGCTGGCCGTCCAGGGGCGATGGCGATGCGTACCTGGCTCAGGTGCTTCCGAGGGCCTCTGGAGTGGTCTTCAGGCCCCGTGGCATTTCTTGTACTTCTTTCCCGAGCCACACCAGCAGGGGTCGTTTCGCCCGATCTTGGCAGCCCGCGCGCCTGCCGCCGAAGCACCTGCCGCTCCCGCAGCCGTGACGGTCGCCCCTCCGCCGGACGAGGTGGTGGTCCCACCGGGGGTCATGCCGTCCGAACCATCGCCGATGACGTCCGGACGGCTCTCCTGCATCCGACGCGCCGGTTGCGCCGGCGGCTGGACGACGGTGACGCGGAAGATCGTGTGGGTCACGTCGTGGCGGATGGTCGACTTGAGCTCGTCGAACATCCGATACGCCTCGATCTTGAATTCATTCAGTGGCTCGCGCTGGCTGTAGGCGCGCAGCCCAATCCCGCGGCGCATATCGTCCACTGCAGTCAGGTGCTCGACCCAGAGCGAGTCGATGACCCGCAGCAGGACCAGGCGTTCCAGGACGGGGGTCCCCTCATCGCCCACCTCGCGCTGCTTGAGGCCGTAGTGCTCCTCGACCAGCTCTGCGAGCGTCGTTTCCAGCGCCGCCGGATCGCGAGCCTCGTCGATGACCGCAAGGTCCGCAGGAGCGAGGGTCGGGACCATCGTGGCGAGCTGGGTCTTCAGCCCCTCACGGTTCCACTCTGAGTGGAACTCCGACGAGGTGGCGGCGGCGACCATGTCGTGGACCTCGTCCTCGAGCATTCCCAGGATGGTCGGCGACAGCTCGTTTGAGCGCAGGATGCGCTCGCGCTCGTGGTAGATCGTCTCGCGCTGGCGATTGATGACATCGTCGTACTCGACGACATGCTTGCGGGTATCGAAGTTGTAGCCCTCGACCCGCGTCTGCGCCCCCTCGATGGTGCGGCTCACCATCCCAGATTCAAGCGCCGTCTCGTCGTCGAACCCGAGCCGGCCCATGATGCTGCTCACCCGGTCGCTGGCGAAGCGGCGCATCAGGTCGTCCTCGAGTGAGAGGTAGAAGCGG
>Ga0207646_10007190_pt1 | contig 11365 bp, 8 predicted proteins | sample KBSK5502metaG_FD_184343 | JGI IMG/M metagenome (GOLD analysis project Ga0207646, IMG submission 184343) | Corn, switchgrass and miscanthus rhizosphere microbial communities from Kellogg Biological Station, Michigan, USA - KBS K5-50-2 metaG... | ecosystem: Host-associated > Plants > Roots >...
GGAATGTGGATACGGCGTAGTGATTGTGCTCCGTGCTCCTCCATTCGCGCTGTCGCCGTGTCGTCCATCGCGGACTCATGTGGGGCGCTCTGCTCTTGCCGGCAGGGTGCCGGGTCTCGACTACACCACCGGCGCCACCTGCGGGAGGACAGCGCCTCGCTGACCGCTACCCCTGTGATCAGGGCATCGCCAGCGATCCGGCGGTGGTCTGGGCCGAGAACTTCGAGGAGGGCTCAGTGTCAGCGGTGACGTCGCGCTACCAGGACTACAAGAACACAGGCGGCATGGCGCTGGTCACCGACAAGCCTTCAGGGAGTTGCGGGACAGCGTCGATGAAGTTCACCGCCGACGGCGGGAACGCGGCCACACAGGCCACCGATCTGTACAAGCGCCTGGACGCCGGTCAGGACGAGCTGTACGTGCGCTGGTACGCCAAGTACCAGTCAGGCGCGCCGTGGCACCACACAGGCGTGTGGTTCGGCGGCTACAACCCGCCCAGCAACTGGCCGAACCCGCAAGCGGGAATCAGACCTCTCGGAAACGACCGGGTCTCCTTTGCCGTGGAGCCGGTGTGGGGTAGCGGCGGTCCCAATCCGGTCTTGGATTTCTACAACTACTGGATGCAGATGCATACCTGCTCGGGCTGCGGCGGATCCTACTGGGGGAACGCGCTCATCAGCCGCACCGCCTTCACCCCCTCCGACAACACGTGGGCGTGCGTCGAGGTTCACGCCAAACTCAACGCCGACATGGCGTCGGACGCCGGCGCAGTGCTCGAAGTATGGATGAACGACTCGCTCATCCAGCGCTTCCCCGATACCGCAGGGACCGGGTACTGGGTGCAGGACCACTTCTGTCCGGCTGGCGCCGACGGCTCGCAGTGTAATTACTCACCCACCGCTTCAGGCCCGCCCGACATCCAGTTCCGGACCACCACGGATCTGAAGCTGAATGCCTTCTGGCCGCAGAACTACATCACCGACCCCGCCTCGGGCAGCGTCTGGTTCGACGACATGGTGATCGCCACGGTGCGCATCGGCTGTCTGAGCTAGACCGGCGCGCCGTCAGCCCGTGAGCACGAGCACGACGACGCCCCACGCGAGCGTCAGCAGCGTCACCGGCACGCCGATCCGCGCGTACTCCCCGAACCCGATGCGCACCCCCCGGGTTTGGGCTCGCTCGGCCACGATGAGGTTCGCCATCGAGCCGATGAGAAGCAGGTTCCCGGCGAAGGTGGAGCTCATCGCGAGCACGCGCCACATCAGATCCGGGTCGGGGAGTGTGGGGACGGTGTTGCGCCACAGGATTACGGCGGGGACGTTCGAGATCAGGTTCGAGAGTGTCGTCATCACGCCGCTCACGGCCAGGGCCGCGCGCCAAGGCGATCCACCCTGCACCAGGCGCAGCGCGTGATGATCGATCCAGGCCACCGCTCCGGTCTGCTCGAAGCCGCGCATGACGACGAACAAGGAGCCGAAGAAGAGCAGCAGCGACCATTCGACGCGGTCGATCGCATAGGCCGGATCCCGCTGGGCGATCGCCACCATCACCGCACCCGCGGTGATCGCGACGAGCGGCAGTGAAGCGCCCCCGAGCCACGCCATGACGGCGACGCCGAACAGCACGAGCGCCTTCAGGACCAGCGGACGGTCGAGTGCCACCGGTACGGTCTCGAGCCGCTCGCGGAACGGCTCGCGCAGCTCGGCGCGATACGCCCACCGGAGGTACCCGTAGGTGATCGCGAGACCGCCGCCGCCCACCGGCAGCATGTGGGCGAGGAACGCCCCGAACGAGGTGCCGCTCCAGATCCCCACCAGCATATTCTGCGGATTGCCGGTGACGGACACGACGGAGCCCACGTTGGCGCCCATCGCCAGGCCGATCAGGTAGGGGTTGGGCTTGACGCGCAGCGGTCCGAGCGCGGCAAGCAGCACCGGCGTGACGACGAGGCAGATAGTGTCGTTCACGAACAGCGCGGAGAGGAGTCCGCCTCCCACCACGACGCCTAGCAACAGCCGCTCGGGCGTCCGGGCGCGCCGCAGGATCCATTCGGCTGCCCACTCGAAGAACTTCCCCACTTCGAGATAGCCGACGATCAGCATGAGGCCGAGCAGGAACACCAGCACGTCGAAGTCGATCGCCGCGTAGGCCTCCCGCAGCGGCAGCACGCCGAGCACCACCATTGCGACCGCGCCGAGCAGGCTCGCCGCCGGGCGATTGAGGCGCAGGAACGGAAGCCGCTGAACGGCGATGAGGAGGTAGGTAGCCGCGAAGATCGCGAGGCCGAGCGTCACCGACGGCCCCGGCTCATATCTCCCAGTTGGAGAACAGCACCCCGCCGCCCGGATGGGCCTCCGGATACCCCTCGTAGGTCATCCGGAGATCGGTCCAGCGCACGCGATAGCCGCGGGCCACCAGCCGGCGGAAGGCGTCGTCGAAGCGGGTCTGGCATCGCACCGCGACGCGCCGGATCCCGGCGCGGGCCGCGGCGGCTTCGGTGGCCGCGATCGCGGCCTCGAAGCTGTCCGGGTCGCGGGCGGCGAGCTTGAGGACGCGCACCTCGTCCTTCGGCCGGCCCTCGGCGAGCGGCGCCGAGTGCCACAGCACCAGCGCGTCCAGTCCGTCGTCGCCGTCGATGAGCGACGTGTCGCCGAGGCCGAGCTCCGCGGTGAGCAGGATCTCGCGAGTGAAGTCGTAGCCTGGAGCGAGCGCGGCGACGAGGTGGCGGGCTGCCTCGACCGCCTGGTCGCCGGCCGCGTCCTTGCGCTGCGACAACAACACCGGGGCCCGATGCCCCCGCGTGACGATATCGTTGGTGAGCGTCACGGTGAGACGGCCGGGGAAGAAGCCGAGCCGCGCGTAGAATCCGATGTTCTCGACGGTGCGAGGCATCGTCTCGAGGCCCAGCGTCGCCACGTTCTGCTCGAGCAGCCAGTCGAGCGCCGTCCGGACGATGGTCTTCCCCACCCCCGCTCCCTGGCGATCGGGCCGCACCGCGAGGGGTCCCATCCACCCCTCGGCGCCCGAGCGGTGGGCGATGTTGAAGGCGACGACGTGCCCGGCCTCGTCGCGCCACAGCATTGCGCCCGGGCCGGCGTCGAGCAGGGCGTAGCGCCACACTTGAGGATTCAAGTGTGGCACGCGCACGCCCACGAGCCCGTCGCGGCGGTACCGGTCGGTGAACGCGTCCGCGAAGACGCGGTTCAGCCCATCGGTGTCGCGCTCGCCGGCGGGCTCTGGCCCGTAGACCTGACGCTCAGGCAGCCACGCCCGCATCGGCGGCTCCCAGTGTGGCGGTGTCGTCCCGGACGACGCTGGCACCGCGTGCCGGGTCGAAGTCCACGCGGATCACCCGATCGAGGCCCTCTCGCACCTGCTCAATGTGCGTGATGAGGATGACCTGAGGGAAGCGGTCGGCCAGCCGGCGCAGCAGGCCGACTACGTGCAGGCGCCGGGCCTCATCGAGCGAGCCGAAGATCTCGTCGAGCACGAGCAGCGACAGCGGCTGGCCCGCCCGCTCGGCGATCATCTGCGAAATCGCGAGCCGCAGCACGAGGCTCGCGATGTCCTCTTCGCCGCCCGAGATGACCGGCTTCGGTACCCCGCCCTCGAGGATCGTGAGCGTATAGTCTTCCGTCAGCTCGAGCTCGTCGTAGCGGCCGTCGGTGAGGTCGGCGAGGAAGCCGGAGGCGAGCTCGGCGATCTCGGGGCGCATGCGCGCGTTCAGCTCGCCCCGCAGGTCCGAGAATGCGCGGTCCAGCTCGTTGTGGAGGCGCTGGCGCGCCTTGAGTGCGGCGATCTGGCGCTCGCGCTGCGCCCGCTCGGCTTGCCGTCGCTTCGCCTCCGCCAGATCGTCTTCGGCGCGGTTCAGCTCGCCGCGCGCCTCGACGACCGCGAGCTCGGCCTCGCGCAGGGCACCGACGGCCCGATCGTAGCGATCCTTGGCCTGCCGGTACCCGGCGTCCGAGAAGCCTTCGGCGCGGACGGCCTCGGTGAGCTCCCGCACGCGGCGCTCGCCGGTCGACAGCTGCTGCTCGGCCTGCTCCGCCTCCTGCACGAGGCGCTCCGCGCGCCGCGCGCGCTCCTCCAGCGCGGCGGCTTCGAGCGCCACCGGCTCGAGCTTCGCGAGCTCGGCCCGCACCGCGTCGTGTCGCGCCGCGTCGTAGCCGCCGGGCCGCGCGGTGAGCTGGCGCTCGAGGTCACCCGCCCGCCGCCGCGCGCCCGCGAGCTCCGCGCTTGCGCGATCGCGTTCCTCGACCTGCGCCCGCAGCTCCCCCGCCCGGGCACTGGCACCGCGGTTTTCCTCGAGCACGCGGTCTCGCTCGGCCTCCGCATCCAGCAGCTTGGCGGGCGGTTGCGCGAGCTGCTCGAGCCGCTGCCGGAAATACTTCCCGTCCCCGGTGATCACCTCGAGCTGCGCATCGAGCAGCGCGAGCACGCTCGCGTATTCCGGCCCGAGCGGCCGCTTACAGGTGGGACACGTCCCCTCCGGGCCGAGCTTCACGATCTGGTCGCGCTGCTCTTTCACCTCTTCGTACTGCTTGAGGAGCTCGGTGCGCTTCGTCTCGGCATACTGCCGGTCCCGCACCCACACCGTCCGCTCCTCTTCCGCGGTGCGCTCGACCAGCTCCAGCCGCTCGTGCAGCCCGCGCGCCGCCGCATCCGCGCGGGCGAGGGCCTCCGGCACGTCGCCCAGCTCGGTGACACGACGCTGCAGCATGCGGATGTTGCGGGCCAGCTCCGCGAGCTGCGCCTCTTCCGTCCGGCGCGCGTCGGTCTCACGCTGCAGCCGCTCGAGCGTCGCGACCTCCTGCTTGAGCTGGGCTACCGGCGCGAGCTCGGCGCCCAGCAGGCGCAGCTGCTCGCGGGCGGCGAGCGCGTCCGCGAGCTCCTTGTCGAGCCGCTGGAATTCCTGACGCGACGATACCACCGCCTGCTCCGCCATACGCCGCTCGCCGTCGAGCGACAGTGTGCGCTCGCGGCGGGTCATCCAGTCGTTCCAGCGCGGCTCCTCGCGACCCAGCGCGTCCTCCGCGGCGCGGCGCGCGGCCTCCACTCCCTTCGCCGACGTCCGGGCCCCCGCCAGCCGTTGTTCGGCGGCCCGCCGCGCCGCGGCGAGCGCCGCGCCGTCCGGGAGGCCGGCCTCGAGACCCCGCACCTCCGCCGCCACGGCGTTGCGGACTTCGCGCACCCGCTCCTGCGCCTCGCGCAGGCGCTCGTACCCGAGCACGCGCGACAGGAACGCCGCCCGCTCGGTCTTGCCGAGCGCCGCCATCACCGCCAACTCCTTTTGGCCCGTGAAGTAGGTGTTGAAGAACTCGTCGTGCGTCATTCCCAGCGTGCGCTCGAGCTTCTCGGTGACCGCTTTGAGGGAATTCGCGATCACCTGGCCGTCCTGGTGGAGCGCCGCGGTGGAGAGCCCGCGCGTCACGCGGTACTCGTGGGCGCCGAGCCGGAACTCGAGGTCCACCTCGACGCCGGCCCGGCCCTTCGCGCCGAGCCGGCGGATCGAGTCCTTGTCCCCGCGCACCGCCTGCACGCCGTACACCGCCCAGGCGATCGCCTCGAGGATGGTCGTCTTGCCGGAGCCGTTCGGCCCGATGATCCCCGTGATCCCGGGGCCAAACTCGAGCTCGGTATCGGCGTGCTGCCGGAAGTTCACGAGGCGGAGCCGCAGCAGCTGCATCAGGCCCCCCCATCACCGTCGTGGCCGACGGGCGCCACGTACTCGACCCCGAGCCGCACGAACTCCGCGCGGTCCAGGTCGGCGTCGAGCGGCCGGTGCTCGAGAAACTCCTGGACCGTCTCGGGCAGCGTCTGCCGGCGCCCCGGCGCCCCCGATGCTTCGGTGCGGTGGACTTCGGGCCGGCGGAGATCGAGCTGGAAGTGGAGCGCGCGGGCCTTGTAGGCGCGGATCGCGGCATGGTCCAGGTCACGGGCAGTGGCCCGCGACACGTCGAACACCAGCTGCCGCACGATCTGATCGTCGATCGCCGGCTTCGCGCCGGCGACGGCGGCGGCGATCTGTTCGTCCAGCTCCTTCGGCGTGAGGCCCTTGCCCTCGATCGGCGGGAGCTCGACGTGACGCCGCACCGAGGCGATCGGCCGGAAGGTCACGCGGGAGCCCGGGAGCTCGACGAGGAGGTACCCCTTCCCGGCGCGCCCGCGGTCCTGCTCGTCTTGCAACTGCCCCCAAGGATTGGGACTGATGTACTCGAGACTGCCCGCATACCAAACGTTGGGCTCGACCTGGTGGGCGACGTGATAATGCCCGAGCGCGACGTAATCCCACTGCGCGGGCGCGAGAATCTCTCGCGTCACCAGCGCGCCCCCGTACTCCATCGTGCCGCGATCCTCCCCCAGGCCGGGGACTTGTCCGTGCGTGACCAGAACGTTCAACCGCGTGCCGCGCTCCGGCCGCAGCGCGGGCGGCTCGCTCCCGACCAGCGCCTGATGCGGAACCGCAAGCACGGAACAGTCGAGCTTGGAGAAGACGATGCGGCGCGCATGCTCGACGGCAATTTCGACGCCCAGGGCCTCGTACAGACGGAGGATCGTCCCCGTTTCGGTGGACCGGGGTGTGGAATGGTTTCCGGCGATTACCACGATCGGCGAGTCGGGCAGCCCCACGCGCAGCCGCTGAAGCTGCTGAAAGCAGAACAGGATCGCGGCGTTGGTGGGGCGGACCGAGTGGAAGACGTCCCCCGCGAAGATGATCAGGTCCGGCCGTTGGACCAGCAGGTCTTCGACCGCGCGGCGGAACGCCTCCGCGACGTCGGCCTCGCGCTGATTCCCTCCCCGCGGCGTCTGCCGGTCGTACTGGCGGAAGCCGAGGTGCAGGTCGGCGAGGTGCGCGAGCTTCACCGCGTCACTTGGCCTCGGTGAGCTGGAGCGACGTCTGCTGCGTCATGGCCATCGTCATCTCCGGCTGACCCTTCGCCGCGCTCTTCATCTTGATGGTGCCGCCCATCATGGCGCGCACCTGGGCGCTCCGCGTGAGCGAGTACAACTGCTCTCCCGAGAGATTGCCGGTCACCCGCAGCGTGCCGGTCTCCGGTGCCCCTCCCTCGCCCTGCTGCGTCAGGGTGATCGGGTCATCAGGAAAGCTCGTCTCGATGCCGAGCAACACGGACGTGTCCGCGCCGGCTATCTGGATCTCCTTGACGGTGATCTTGGTGCGGGACTTGAGGGGCTGGCTCGTGCGCAGCGCCTGGCGGCCGAGCGGGAGCTCGTGCTCCGCCACCCACGAGTCGCCGACCCCCACCGGACCCTCGGGGAGCGGGTAAGCCATGGATTTCATGCTGCTGCCCAACTGCTCCGTCACCGGAGACGGGGTGCCGGTGAGTCCGGTGAACGCGGCGCTCAGCACCTGCATGCGGTCGTCGAACACGATGTCGCTCTTCATCCCGCGCATGCGGTCGAGCGCCGGCCGCATGGCCCCCGGCCCCATCCCGGGGGCGTCGAGCGAGGTCGAGTCGAACGTCACCGTGACGGCCACCCCACCCTGGGCGGGGCCCTTCACCACCTGGGTGTAGTACATGCGCATCCTGAAGGTCTGCTCCGGCATGGCGCTCATCGGTCCGCCTTCGATCCGCATGGCATTCTGTTGATCGAGGGTGTAGTGGTACGCTGCACCCGCCGGCGGGTGGTAGCGCAGGGTGACCTTGGGTCCGCTCGCACCACCGCGGCAGCCGCCGACCGTGAGGAGCACCGTCGCGGCGAGAGCGAGTGAACGGGCAGGGCGCATTCCAGGACTCCTGTCGTTTCAGTAAGGGTCGTCGGAGATCGGATTGAGCGGCGCCACACTCTCACGCGCGGCGGCCGGAGCAGCGGCGACGCGGCCGCCCAGCTGCTTCCGGAAGTGCGCCAATGCGTCCTGGGGCCGGATCTGGCGGGTATGCGCGAGAGCGCGGCGCACGTCCTCTTCCCGCCGGTCGGCGATCAGATCCTTCACCAGGTTCGGCCGCACGCGCCGGTCGAGCTTCACGAGCTGCCGCACCACCGCGTCCTCGAACGGCAAATCCGCCGCGGGCGGGAACCGCTCCACGCCGTCCCGGCCGCGCAGCACCGCCGGCCGCGGGAACCGCACGAAGATGGGCTGCGTGAAGTGCGGGTGACGCACCATCAGCTCGCCGATCGGCAGCGTGGCGAGCTTGATCTTGGTAGCGGGCGAGAGGACCTGGTAGCCGGGCGTCGCGAGCTCGTCCGAGTCCATGCGACCAAACACGATGGTGCCCGCGTTCCCCACGACGCGCCGGTGCACCTGGGAACGGAACTGCTCGGCGCCGAACAGCACCAAGCCAAGGTAACGCCCGCGCTCCGAGATATCGAGCAGCATTTTTTTCACGTAGGTCTCGGGCCCGTCGGCAGGCGCGTACTTGTTCAGCTCGTCCACGAACACGACGACGGCCTCGACGCCCAGGTCGCGACGCTCGAGATGCTCGCGCAGCTTCGACACGACGCGCGCGAACACGAGATCCTGGCCGAGCGGATCGACGTTGGCCACGTCCACCACGTAGACGGCGCGGTCCTCGAACCGCCCCCACGGCAGATCGTTCGACGGGCCGTCATCGGTCACCAGGCCCTTGGCGCGGGTCGAGATGTTCGAGAGGCGGTTGCGCACCTTGCGGATGGTCGCGATGTGGTGCGTCCGCCAGGTGTCGCCGCGCCCTCCCCCGAGCTCGAGGCCGTCGAAGATCGACCGGAACAGGCGCTCCAAATCGGCGAAGGTGACCACGCGATGCGCCCCGCCGAACCCGTCGTCGAAGTCCTTGTCCACCACGCGATCCGACAGGAAATCGATGAAGGCGTCGGCTTTCGCGTCGATGTCGTCGCGGTTGAGCAGCACCTCCGCGTAGTCGAGCACCTCGCGCAGACCCCAAACGAGCGGCTCCACGTCGCCCACCAGGTCGGGGTGCGTGCGCAGCGTGTTCAGGTTCACGCCGTCGGCCTTGAAGGGGGCGTAATAACGCACCCGGTCGAACGGCTGCGGCCGGACGGCGAGTCGCTCGTAGCGACGGCGGTCTTCGTCCTCGAGCGCGCCGGGCTGATCGAGGAAGCACAGGTCCGGGCCCTTCACGTTGAAGCACACCGCGGCGATCCGCCCCTTGTGGGCCGGAAAGTGCTGGAAGATGGACCCGAGCAGGAATTCCGCCGCGCTCGTCTTGGTGGCGAGCCCCGACACGCCGGAGATGTTCAAATGCGCCGCTTCCGGTCCGAGCAGGAAATCGGCGTCCAGGTAGACCGGCGCCTCGAGCGCACCCGACGTGTAGAGACCCACAGGAATCGCCGTGGGCTCTGCCCCGCCGAGATAGGTGTCCATACGGAGCGCCTGCGCGACGTCGACGTCGCTGGCGACGTGCACCTGCCCGAGGGGGACCGGCTGCAGCGGCTCCTCGGGTTTCTGACGCAGCACCGCGGCGGTCCACAGGCGGATCTCCTGCCGGACCGTCGGGCTCTCGGCGGCCCGGGCGGGATCGCCTTCGGCACCCACGACGTCGTGCAGCGGGGTCGCCAGGTCGGAGTAGGCGAACCCGTCGGTCACGACTCCGTACACCACCTTTCCCGCTTCCCCTTTCCGGTTTCCCGGTTCTTCTTCCACCCGGACGATCGCTCCGATCCCGATGGTCGTCTCGTTCGCGGTCCAGAAGTGGAATTGGTGCGGCGTCGCAGGCTTCTGCTCGGTGGCGACGACACGTCCGACGGGGGGAGGATCGCGTCGGTCGATCACGATCCGGTCCTCGGGAGGCGGGAGGCGGGATACGGGATGAGGTCGCGCGGCGCGCGTGCTCTCAAGTAGGTCTCCACGTCATGGATAGGATAAAGTAACCGATCCCACCGGCGGTCGGGGGTCGCGAGCGGGGCGCGCTCATCCACGAGCCACGCGGAGATTCGAGGTGCGAGCGCGCCCGTGTCGGGATGGGCGCGCGCCTCCACCCGCAGCAGGCCGTACAAGAGGTCGTTCCCCTCCCAGGGCCACAGCCGGAGATACCAGGAGTGGATCTCGCGGCGCGCGCCGCGGCGCTTCGGCCGGAATACGCTGGTGCGGTGGACCGCGGGCAGCGTCAGCGCACGCTCGAGCTCCGGCCCCGTGAAGTACTGGGCACCGTGACTCTTGACGACGCCCAGGGCGCGCGGGTGCGCGGACAGCGCGGCAGAATCGGACAGCACCCCGTCCACGACGAGCCACTCGTCGGAGCCAAGGGCCTCGAGCCGCCGCTCCGCCAGCCGCCGCTCGAGCGCGGCGCGGGCTTTCTGCACTTCGATCCGCGCGGCCGGCAGGGCGCGGGCAGGCTGACCGGCGTCATCCGCGGAGATCTCGACGACACGGACCCCCGTGCCCTCGAGCGCCCCGCGCACGGCGGCGGGCAAGCGGTCGAGTCGGGTGATGGCGAGCTCGTCCGCATCCTCGGCGACCGTGTGGGGGCGCCGATCGGCCCCCCGGAGGCGGATCGCGGCGGCGACGTACGCCCGCACGATGGGCGTGACCCCGGCGTACCCCACCACCCTCCACTGCTCGATGCCGTCGAGAAAACCGACGGCGGCGGGCGCGAGCGGTTGCGCCCCGGCCAGCGAGTGCACCCGGAGCTCCGGGTCCTCCACCGGCTCGGCGCCGGTGAACTCCTCGAGATCGGTGCGGCCGACGCTCGCGTCGGGGACGTAGGAAGCCGGCACCACCCCCGCCGCGAGGATCGCGTCGACCCAGGAGCGCGGCACGGTCAGCGTGTCCGGAGCGCCCAGCCGAGGTAGGTGACGCTCAGATCGTCGGTGAGCACCCTTCGCCCAGTTCCGTCGCCGGCGCGCGCGACGCCTTTCATCTCCTGTACCACCATGTCATGGCGGGCGAGCGAGTCGGTCAGCTCCGCCGGAGTGATGAAGCGGGCGAAGTCGTGGAACCCTTCGGGCATGGTGTGTTGCACGTACTCCTCGTCCCACACGACCTGGAGGAATCCCGCGATCGTGCGGTTATGCGTGAGCAAGCCGAGCCCGCCGCCGGGCGCAAGCACGCGGGCAATGCCTGCGATGGTCCGCTCCAGATCGTCGACGTGCTCCAGCACGTCCACCGCGAAGACGAGGTCGAAGGTCCCGTCGAGGCCGGCGCCGCCCAGGTCCTCGGCGGTGCCGCGGCGGTAGTCGATTGAGAGGCCCGAGCGGCGAGCGTGCTGCCGCGCCGCCGCCAGTGATTTCTCCGACGGGTCGACGCCGGTCACCGTCGCCCCCTCCGCGGCGAGCGTCTCGGCGAGGATGCCGCCGCCGCACCCCACATCGAGGACGCCCTTCCCGCCGAACCCGCCGAACACCCGTCGGAAGTATTCGACCCGCAACGCGTTCAGCTCGTGCAGCCCGGCGAAGGGGCCGGCGGCGC
>Ga0207646_10007191_pt1 | contig 11365 bp, 10 predicted proteins | sample KBSK5502metaG_FD_184343 | JGI IMG/M metagenome (GOLD analysis project Ga0207646, IMG submission 184343) | Corn, switchgrass and miscanthus rhizosphere microbial communities from Kellogg Biological Station, Michigan, USA - KBS K5-50-2 metaG... | ecosystem: Host-associated > Plants > Roots >...
GAGGACTTCGCGCGCTTGAAGTAGAGATGCAGGTCGTGCTCCCACGTGAAGCCTATGCCCCCGTGCAGCTGAATGCCGGCACCGGAGATTTTGCGGAAGGCGTCCGAGGTGTACGCCTTGGCCATCGATGCGGCCAGCGGCGCCTCGGGAACATTCTCGTCCACGGCCCACGCGGCGTAGTAGGTCAGCGACTTGGCATTCTCGACGTCCACGAGCATGTCGGCGGCCTTGTGCTTGACGCCTTGATACGAGCCGATGGGCTTGCCGAAGGCGATGCGGATCTTCGCGTACTCGGTGGTCATGTCGAGGACCTTCTGCGCGCCGCCGCACATCTCGGCGCACAGCGCGACGGTCGCGCGCTCGATGACGCGCGCCAGCGGCGCCCAGCCGGCGTCCTTCGACCCGAGCAGCGCGCTCGAAGGCACCGCGACGTCGTCCAGCCTGACCTCGCAGAGCTTGCGAGTCTGATCCATGGTCGGCAAGAGCTTCACCGACAGCCCCTTGGCACCCGCGGGCACGAGGAACAGGCTGACGCCCTCCTCCGGCTTCTTGCCCTCGCGCGTGCGCACCACCACCACGAGCGCCTGGGCGACGTGGGCGTCGGGAACGAAGAGCTTGGTGCCCGACAGCGTGAAGCCGTTGCCGCTGGCCTTGGCCGTCGTCGTCACGCCGGCGGCATCCCAGCGCGCGTTCGGCTCGGTCCACGCCAGCGTCACGCGGGCCTCGCCCTCGGCGATCTTGGTGAGCCACTCCTTCTTCTGTGCGTCGGTGCCGGTCTCGAGGATCACGAGACCGCCGAGAAGCGTCGAGAAGAACGGCCCCGGCATCACCGCGCGCCCCATCTCTTCCATCAGCACCGTGAGGTCGACGAAGCCGAGGCCGGCGCCACCATACTGCTCGGGGTACACGAGTCCCAGCCAGCCCTGTTCGGCGAGCTTGGTCCAGAACTCCGGCGTGAAGCCGGCGTCCTCGGCCATGCGAGCGCGGACGAACTCCGACGTGCACTCGTTCTCGAGAAACTTCCGTGCGGTCGCCCGCAGCATCTCCTGGTCGGCGTTGAATCCGAAGTCCATGACCTCTCCTAGCCCTTCGGCAGTCCCAGCACCCGCTCGCCGATGATGTTCTTCTGGATCTCGGTCGTGCCGCCCTCGATCGAGTTGGCGCGCGACCGGAGGAAGGAATACTGCCACACGCCACTGTCGACTGCGACGTCGGCGCCGCGCGCGAGCATCGCATAAGGCCCCTGGATCTCCATCGCGAGCTCTTGAAGGCGCTGGTGCGTTTCGACCCAGCCCATCTTGCCCGCCGATGCCTCGGGGCCCGGCAGCTCGCCGCGCAGCAGCTTGGTGACCGCGCGGGCTCCCGTGTACTTGAGCGCCTCGGTGTCGATCCAGAGCGCGGCCAGCTTTTGCCGCATGACCGGGTCCTTCGTCATGGCGCGCCCATGCTTCTCCATGCGCCTGGCCATGTCGACGAGCGCCTCCAGGGTGATGCGCAGCCGGACTTGAAGACCGAAGCCGAGGGCGAGCCGTTCATACATCAAGGTCGTCAGGCCCACCGCCCAGCCGTTGTTCACGCCACCGAGGATCTGCCGCTCGTGCACGCGGACGTTGTCGAAGAAGACCTCGTTGAACTCCGCGTCCCCGGTGATCTGCTTCAGCGGCTTGACGGTCACGCCGGGTGACTTCATGTCGAGGAGGAAGTAGGTGATGCCCTTGTGCTTGGGCGCGTCGGGGTCCGTGCGCGCCAACAGCATCATCCAATCGGCGATGTGCGCGAGGGAGGTCCACACCTTTTGGCCGTTGATCACCCAGTGCTCGCCGTCTCGGACGGCGCGCGTCTGCAACGAGGCGAGATCGGAGCCGGAGTTCGGCTCCGAGTACCCCTGACACCAGATCTCTTCGCAGGAGAGGATCTTGGCCGGATAGCGCTTCTTCTGCTCTTCGGTGCCGTACGCGATGATCGTCGGGCCCGCCATGCCGACCCCGAGGATGTTGAGCACGGGCGGCGCCTTCTGCAGCGCCATCTCCTCGTGCACGACCATCTCCTCGACGAACGTCAGCCCCTGGCCGCCGTACTCCTTGGGCCAGGTGAGTCCGATGAAGCCGGCGTCGAACAGCGCCTTCTGCCACCGGCGGAGGAACTCATAGGCCTCGGGGCGCGGAACCTCGGACAAACCGAACTTCTTCCAGTCGTCGGGAATGTTCGCGGTGAGCCACGTGCGCACACGCTTGCGCAGCGCTTCTTGGTCGGGAGTCAGTGTGAAATCCACAGTCCCCTCCTGGGGATGGACAGGTCAGCGGGCGCTGACTGAACGGTGGTTCATTCTAGGAATGGGTCCGCGGCGAAGTCAAGGCATATACTCCCGGATCGTGCTCTCCGTGTCGCTCTCACGCCTGCAGAACCGCGTGCTCACGCTCGCGCGCTTCGGTGGCTTGCCCGGCGGCGGCGTGACGCGCATGTGCTGGAGTCCACCCTACGAAGCCGCGCGTGGGTGGCTGCTGGACGGGCTGAAGAGCGCGGGGCTCGCCACGTGGGTCGATCCCGCCGGTAACGTCTTCGGCGCCCTCGGCGCCGACGGCCTGCAGTCTGCGGCGCCGATCGTCCTCACCGGCTCGCACATCGACACCGTTCCCGAGGGCGGCATCCTGGATGGCGCGCTCGGCGTGCTCGCCGGGCTCGAGTGCCTGCACGTGATCCGCGAGTCACGCACGCGCACCGCGCGACCGATCGCGGTGGCCGCCTGGAGTGACGAGGAAGGCCGCTACGGCAGCCTCTTCGGCTCGCGCGCCTTCTGCGGCCGGCTGGACGCCGCGGCGATCCCGAACATGGCCGCGGTCGATGGTGATCGGCTCGTCGACGCCATGCGCCGCGCTGGATTCGACCCGCTCCGCGCCGCCGAGGCGGCGGCGCCGCGCGGCAGCGTGAACGCGTACGTCGAGCTGCACATCGAGCAGGGACCGCGGCTCGAAGAGGCGGGCATCCCGATCGGCGTCGTCGAGGCGATCGTCGGCGTGCGCCGCGCGCGCGTCGTCTTCCACGGCCAGGCCGATCACGCCGGGACCACGCCGATGGAGCGCCGTCGCGACGCGTTTCTCGCCGCCGCCGACTACGCGCTGCAGGCGCGCGACCTCGTCGTCGCGCGCGGCGGGGCCCGCGCCGTGACCAACATCGGGGTGGTGCAGGTCCATCCAGGCGCCAGCAACATCGTCCCGGGCCGCGCGGAGCTCGTGCACGAAATACGCGATCCCGACGCCGCCGTGCTCGAGCGGCTCGCGCGTGACTGCGACGCCCTCGCGCGCGAGGTGGCGAGCGCGCGCGGCATCACGGTGGAGGTGCGCCCGATGTCGGCGACGACGCCCGCCCCCTGCGCGCCGCGCGTGCAGGACACGATCGAAGCGGCGTGCGCCTCCCTCGGTCTGGCGTCGCGGCGCCTCTACTCCGCGGCGGGTCACGACGCGCAGAATCTCGCCGGCCTCACCGAGTCGGGCATGATCTTCATCCCGTCGCGCGGCGGCAAGAGCCACCGTGTCGACGAGATGAGCGACTGGGACGCGATCGAGCGCGGCGCCAACGTCCTGCTGCACACGTTGTTGCGTCTGGCGGCATAGCCGGCCACCGCCCGGTTGCGGACGTCGGGAGGGCGGGGTACCGTCACTCGGCGTGAAGCTCGTACCGAGCGGAACGCTCACCGTTCGCGTCGCGCTCGCCGCGCTCGTCCTGCTCACCGCCGGCTGCGTTTGGAGCGGGCCGATGTCCACCGTCGAGCCCGGCTCCGACTTCGCGCGCGCGATTCTCCACGTGTACGCGATCATCACGTGGGCGACCGCGATCATCGGGCTCATCGTCTTCGTGGTGCTCGCCTACATCCTCGTGCGCTTCCGCGCGCGCCCGGACGCGCCACTGCCCGCGCAGCTACGCGGTCACACCCTGTTGGAGCTCGGCTGGACGATCGGGCCGGCCCTCGTGCTGTTGTTGATCGCGATTCCGACCATCCAGGTCATCTTCCGCACGCAGACCATGGCGTCGCCGCCGGGCGCGCTCCAGGTCACCGTGCGCGGCTGGCAATGGTGGTGGGAGTTCCAGTATCCGGACCTCGGCGTCGTCACCGCCAACGAGCTGCACCTGCCCGTCGGACGCACGGTGGTGCTCCATCTCGAGGGACCCGACGTCATCCATTCGTTCTGGGTGCCGCATCTCGGCGGCAAGCGCGACGTCGTGCCCGGCCGTCACAATCGGATCGTGCTCACCCCCGAACATCCCGGCGAGCACTGGGGGCAGTGCGCGGAGTTCTGTGGGGCGTCGCACGCCAACATGGGCATGCGCGTGATCACGGAGCCGGCGGCCGAGTTCGACGCCTGGGTGACGCGCCAGAAGGCGGATCCGGTGGAGCCGAGCGGGCTCGCCGCCGACGGCAAGGCCGTCTTCACGAAGAGCGCGTGTGTGGGCTGCCACACCATCGCCGGCGTGTCCGCGGGCGGACTGGGACCGAACCTCAGCCATTTCGGCGCCCGCAGCACGCTCGCCGGCGGCATGTGGCCGAACACGCCCGACAACGTCGCGGCGTGGGTGCGCGACCCACAGCGGCTCAAGCCGGGTGCGAAGATGGCGGATCTCGGTCTCACCGAAGAGCAGGCAAAAGCCGTTGCCGCGTATCTCACGGGACTGAAGTGATGGCGGACAGAGCGGAGCCGCGAGCCCTCTATAGCAGCCCACCCACGGTTCGAGCCGGGCACCCTCTCGTCGCTACGACAATCTCGTGGCTGACCACCGTCGATCACAAGCGGATCGGCATCCTCTACGGCGTGACCGCCTTCCTCTTCTTCCTGGTCGGCGGGATCGAGGCGCTGATCATCCGGCTGCAGCTGGTGCGGCCGCACGCCGGCATCGTGGGCGCGGAAACCTTCAACGCGCTGTTCACGATGCACGGCACCACGATGATTTTCCTCGCGATCATGCCGCTCAACGCGATGTTCTTCAATTACATGATCCCGCTCATGATCGGCGCCCGCGATGTGGCCTTCCCCCGGCTCAACGCGCTCTCGTACTGGATCTTCCTCGTGGGCGGACTGTTCCTGAACCTGTCGTGGCTCGTCGGCACGCCGCCCGATGGCGGCTGGTTCGGCTACGCCAACCTCACCACGCGCCAGTTCTCGCCGGGCCTGGCGATCGACTTCTGGATGCTCAGCCTTCAGATTCTGGGCGCCTCCTCGGTGATCGCGGCCATCAATTTCATCGTCACGATCCTGAACATGCGCGCGCCGGGCATGACGCTCATGCGCATGCCGCTGTTCGTCTGGATGTCGCTGGTGACGCAGTTCCTGATCGTGCTTGCCTTCCCGCCCGTCACCGTGGGGCTGATCTTCCTGATGTTCGATCGCTTCTTCGGCACGCACTTCTTCGACGTCGCCGCCGGCGGCGACCTGCACCTCTGGCAGCATCTCTTCTGGATCTTCGGCCACCCGGAGGTCTACATCCTCATCCTGCCCGCATTCGGGATCGTGTCGGAGGTGCTGCCCACCTTCTCGCGCAAGCCGCTCTTCGGCGCGCAGATCATGATCTACTCCGGGATCCTGATCGGCTTCTTCGGCTTCAACGTGTGGAGCCATCACATGTTCGCGGCCGGCCTGGGGCCCGTGGCCGACGCGGCGTTCTCCATCGCCACCATGATCATCGCGATCCCGACGGGGGTGAAGATCTTCAACTGGCTGGCCACGATGTGGGGCGGCACGCTGCGTCCCACCGTCGCCTTCCACTACGCCGCCGGTCTCGTGGCGCTGTTCACCATCGGCGGGCTCTCGGGCATCATGCACTCGTCGCCGCCCGTCGACCTGCAGCAGACGGACAGCTACTTCGTGGTGGCCCACCTGCACTACGTCCTCATCGGCGGCAGCCTCTTCGGCATCTTCGCGGGCGCCTACTACTGGTGGCCGAAGATCACCGGCCGTCTGCTCGACGAGCGTCTGGGACGCGTGCAGTTCTGGACGATGTTCGCCGGCTTCAACATCGCCTTCTTCCCGCAGCACTTCCTGGGCGTCGCGGGCATGCCGCGCCGGGTCTACACCTACGGCGCCGACAGCGGCTGGGCGTTCTGGAGCCTGGTGTCGACGGTCGGCGCCTTCCTCATCGGCCTCAGCGTGCTCCTCTTCGCCGTGAACGCGGTGCGCTCGCTGCGCCGCGGGGCGCTCGCCGGCGGCGACCCGTGGGACGGGCGCACGCTCGAATGGCGGACCTCATCGCCGCCGCCGGCCCACGACTTCGACGAGATCCCGCCCGTGTACGGGCGCGATTCGTTCTGGCTCGAGAAGTACGGCGATGCGCGCGGCCGCAAGCCGGCGCCGCTGCCGCCACGACCGGAGCCGCATGACGTCCACCTGCCGGCGCCCTCGCATTGGCCCATCGTCATCGCGCTCGGCATCGGCTTGGCCGCGGTGGGCGCGCTCACGAGCCCGGGACTCGTGCTGATCGGCGTGGCCGTGCTCGTCGTCGGCGCGTTCGCGTTCGCGCTCGAGCATCACCAGAATCCCGCGCACGTGTCGCAAGAGGGCGGACTCGGCATCGACCACCGCAAACTCGCGATGTGGGTCTTCCTCGGCTCCGAGTGCTTTCTGTTCGGCACCCTCATCGCGACCTACATGGCCTACAAGGGCCGGAGCGTGGTGGGACCGCTCCCCCACCAGATCCTCAATATCCCGGTCACGACGCTGAGCACCTTCGACCTCCTGATGTCGTCGCTGCTGATGGTCCTGGCCCTGGCCGCCGTCCAGCGCGGCGACCGCGCCCAGACGCGCCTCTGGCTCGCCGGCACCGCGTTCTTCGGCCTCATCTTCCTCGGCTTTCAGGCGTACGAGTTCACGGCCTTCGTGCACGAAGGGCTCACGCTGCAGACCAACCTCTTCGGCTCGACGTTCTTCACGCTGACCGGCTTTCACGGCGGTCACGTCACGCTCGGCGTGATCTGGCTGCTGACGTTGCTCGTGCTCGAGCTGCGCGGTCGGCTGGGCGCGCGCAACGCCATCAAGGTCGAGGTGGCCGGTCTCTACTGGCACTTCGTCGACGTCGTGTGGATCGTGATCTTCACCCTCGTTTATCTGGTCCCATGAACGAACAACGCGCTCCTGCGATGACCGACCAACACGCTCCCACCGGGAACGAGCAGCACGCGACGATTCGCACCTATGTGATCGTTGCCGCCATTCTCACGACGGTGACCGGGCTGGAGTTCGGCGTCATCTATGTACGGCGGCTCGCGCCGGTCCTCCTTCCGTTGCTCCTCACTCTGTCCGCAGGAAAATTCGCGATCGTCGTGATGTTCTTCATGCACCTGCGCTATGAGTCTCGCGTACTGACATTCCTCTTCGTGGCGCCGCTGGTGCTGGCCACCCTGCTCGCCGTCGCGGTCATGACCCTGACCGGGGACTTCCTGGTGTTCGGTCGCTGAGGCGATGGCGGCACCGGCGTTTTCCTGGCTCGGCGGCGAGATCCACGCGGACGTCGTGCTTGGCGTGGTGCTGCTGGCGGGTGGCTATACATGGGCCACCGTCGCGTCGCGCCGGCCGACGCCGCTCGGGCCCCCGGCGGCGTTCTTCGCCGGCTGCGCCGCGCTGCTCCTCGCGCTGAACGGTCCGCTGCACGATCTGAGCGACTACTATCTGTTCTCCGCGCACATGGTGCAGCACCTCGTGCTGACGCTGCTCGTCGCCCCACTCTGGCTCGCGGGCACGCCCGGCTGGATGCTCGACGCGCTCGCCGACCGCGCCGCGTCGGTGCCGGCGCTCGCAGCGGTGATGCGCTGGCTGACGCGGCCGCTGCCGGCCTTCGCGACGTTCGGCGTCGCGATGGTCACGTGGCATCTCCCCGGTCCATACAACGCCGCCCTCGAGACGCACGCCTGGCATGTCGTCGAGCACCTCGTCTTGCTGGGCGCCGCCGTCGTGGGCTGGTGGCCGATCCTGTCGAGCTCGACACGTCTGCCGGCGCTGCCCTATGCCGGACAGCTGCTCTACCTCTTCGTGTTCGGGATGCCGATGACGGTGGTCGCGGCCATGGTGACCGGCGCCGAAGACGTGCTCTATCCCTCGTACGCCGCCGCGCCGCGCCTCTTCGATCTCACGCCGCTCGCCGACCAGCGGCTGGGTGGTCTCATCATGTGGGTGCCGGCCGGGATCATTCCGGTGGTCGCGTTCACAGTCGTATTCTTCCGATGGGCGGCGGCCGAGCGCGAGGTCGACACGCCGTGAGGCCGGCTTCATCCGGACCTACGTGGCACCCCCATTGCAGTCTCCTGAAGCGCCGGCCACGAGCGCGTGGCCACGAGGGGAGACACAGACATGGCAGTCAAGGTGCAGTTCAAACCCGTCGGACGCGGTGGTCACGAGTGGATCTGGAAGGCGCGCGATGAGAGCAACACCATTTCGATCTCCGGGCAGCGATTCGACTCGCTGAGCGACGCGGTGCGGGATGCCCGCACTCAGATCGACGGCCTCGACGCGGGGCCCGATCCGGACGACGACAGCCCGTTCGCCGCCTGAGCGCCGCTTCACCCTCCCGCGCACCCCGCTCGACTCCTGAGTAAATTCTCCAAAGCGCTGCCAGTTTTACCCGGGGCCGGTGCGGCCCTGTTATGATGGCAAGGCTCCCATGAACATCTGCGTCGTCGGAACCGGCTACGTCGGCCTCGTGACGGGCGCTGTCTTCGCCGACCTCGGCAACGAAGTCATCTGCATCGACAATCAGCCCGAGAAGGTCGCGGAGCTGAGCGCCGGGCGCATGCCGATCTACGAGCCTGGGCTCGAGGAAATGGTCGCGCGCAACGTCGCGGACGGACGCCTCTCGTTCTCGACCAACCTCGCCGAGGGCGTGCGGCGCTCGGTCATCGTCTTCATCACGGTCGGCACGCCGCCCAAGAGTGATGGCCAGACGGATCTCACCGCGGTCGGCGAGGTGGCGCGTGGCATCGCCGAGGCGATGGAGCGCTACACCGTGGTCGTGAACAAGTCCACGGTGCCGGTGGGCACCGGCAACTTCGTCCGCGAGGTCATCGAGCGCCACCAGAAGACGCGGGTCCCGTTCGACGTCGTCTCCAACCCCGAGTTCCTGCGTGAGGGCTCGGCCATCGAGGACACGCTGCGCCCCGACCGCATCGTGATCGGCGCGCCGACGCAGCAGGTGGCGATGTCGCTGCTCGAGCTCTACGCACCGCTCGAGCGTCCGATGATCATCGTCGACGTGCCGTCGGCGGAGATGATCAAGTACGCCTCCAACGCGTTCCTGTCGGCCAAGATCTCGTTCATCAACGCGATCGCCAACATCTGCGAGTTGGCGGGCGCCGACGTCACGCAGGTCATGAAGGGCATGGGGCTCGACACGCGGATCGGCTCCGCGTTCCTGTCGGCGGGACTGGGATACGGCGGCTCGTGCTTTCCCAAGGACACCGACTCGCTCGTCGCGACCGCGGCCACGCTCGGCTACGATTTTGGGCTGCTGCGCGCGGTGGTCGACGTGAATCGCACTCGCTCCGCGCATTTCGTCGCGACGATCGAGAAAGCGCTGAATCCGCTGGAGGGTCGCGTCGTGGCCGTGCTCGGCCTCGCGTTCAAGCCGAACACCGACGACATGCGCGACGCGAAGTCGATCGAGGTCGTCTCCGGCCTGCTGGCCAGAGGCGCCATCGTTCGCGCCTACGACCCGGTCGCGACCGCCAACGCCCGGCGCCTTCTGCCGGAAAGCGTGGACTACCGCGACTCGCCCTACGACGCCGCGACGGGCGCCGACGCGGTCGCCCTCGTCACCGAGTGGAACGAGTTCAAGTTCCTCAACCTCGACCGACTGCGCTCGGTGATGCGGCGGCCACTCATCTTCGACGGACGTAACCTCTGGGAGCCGGAGCGGATGCGCCGCCTCGGCTTCGAGTACCACTCGATCGGCCGTAAGCCCGTCCTGCCGAACGCGTAGACCGCCGGGATGCGCGTACTCGTCACGGGCGCGGCTGGCTTCATCGGCAGCCACCTTTGCGCGTTCCTGCTCGATCACGGCTGCGAGGTGGTAGGGATGGACAACTTCATCACCGGCTCCCGCGACAATCTCAATCACGTCCGGGACCGCCACGGATTCGTGCTCATCGAGCACAACGTCACGAATCACGTGGGGCTGGAGGCCCCGCTCGACTGGGTCTTGCACTTCGCCAGTCCCGCCTCACCGCTGGATTACCTGGAGCTGCCGATTCAGACGCTCAAGGTGGGTGCGCTCGGCACCCATAACGCGCTCGGCGTCGCGCGCGCGAAGAGCGCACGCTTCCTGCTCGCCTCCACGTCGGAGGTCTACGGCGACCCGCTCGTGCATCCGCAGCGTGAAGATTACTGGGGCAACGTGAACCCCGTCGGTCCGCGGGGGGTGTACGACGAGGCCAAGCGCTTCGCCGAGGCGATGACGATGGCCTATCACCGCGTGCACGGGATCGAGACGCGCATCATCCGCATCTTCAACACCTACGGCCCGCGCATGCGGCTCAACGACGGCCGCGCGATACCGGCGTTCATGACCCAGGCGCTCCGCAACGAGCCTCTGACCGTGTTCGGCGACGGCTCGCAGACGCGCTCCTTCCAGTACATCTCGGACCTCGTGGACGGCGTCTGGCGGATGATGGAGCGCGGGACGAGCGACCCGGTGAACCTCGGCAACCCCCAAGAGATGACACTGCTGGAGCTGGCCAAGCGCATTCTTCGCCTGACCAACTCGCGCAGTGAGATCGTCTTCCGCCCGCTGCCCGTCGACGATCCCAAGGTGCGCCAGCCGGACATCACACGCGCACGCACGCAGCTCGGCTGGGAGCCGCGCGTGGACACCGACGAGGGCTTGAAGATGACGGCGGAATGGTTCAAGAAAAAGCTCGGAGGGAGGTGACCGCGATGATCGACGAGGAGCTGAAGGCGATCCTCGTGTGCCCGGCTTGCAAGGGCCCCCTCGTCTTCGAGGAGACCCGCATCATCTGCCAGGCGTGTCGCAAGGCCTATCCGATCCGCGACGGCATTCCGGTGATGCTGATCAGCGAGGCGCAGCCCTGGGCGCCCGGCGCGTAGGCGCCGGCGGCGCCAGCCAGGCGGTCATCCTCGCCGGCGGCCAGGGCACGCGCCTGCGGCCGCTCACGGTGGCGCGCGCCAAGCCGGTGGTGCCACTGCTGAACCGCCCGTTTCTCGCCTATCAGCTCGCCCTGCTCCGTCAGCACGGCGTGACCGACGTGATTCTCGCGTGCTCGTACCGTGTCGACGACGTGCGCGCCGCGCTGGGCGAGGCCGAGCATCTCGGCGTACGCCTGCGCTACGTCATCGAGGCGAAGCCGCTCGGCACCGGCGGAGGCATCCGCAAC
>Ga0207646_10007194_pt1 | contig 11360 bp, 10 predicted proteins | sample KBSK5502metaG_FD_184343 | JGI IMG/M metagenome (GOLD analysis project Ga0207646, IMG submission 184343) | Corn, switchgrass and miscanthus rhizosphere microbial communities from Kellogg Biological Station, Michigan, USA - KBS K5-50-2 metaG... | ecosystem: Host-associated > Plants > Roots >...
GTTAGTTCTTGGCCGTTGGCTGTTCAACCGCGTCATCTATCAACTCGCAGACGACGTGTCCGATCATAATATGACACTCCTGTATCCTTTGAGTGTCATTCGAAGGAACAATTACCTTGTGATCGCAGAGCGGAGCGAGCAGTCCTCCATCCCCCCCAGTGAGAGCGATCGTCTTCGCACCGATCTTCGCAGCCTCTTGAACACCAAGAATCACGTTCCTAGAGCGTCCACTCGTACTGATTCCTACAGCAACATCTCCTTCCTCGAGGCTAGCGCGGACTTGTCGGGAGAAAATTTCATCGAAACTGAAGTCGTTACCAATAGCCGTGAGGATCGAGGTGTTAGTTGTCAGGGCGAGAGCTCTCAGAGGCGGCCGCTCCTTCTTGAACTTGCCAACCAATTCTGCGGAAATGTGCTGAGCATCTGCCGCGCTTCCCCCGTTTCCGAAGAAAGCAACCTTTTTTCCTTGTCGAAGAGCGGCTGCGATAATTTGAGCCATCTCTATGATCTCGTGCAAGCACTCCCGAGAGAGCCGTTCCTTCGTCTCGATACTTTTCCGTATTGATGACCGTGCTAGCGACATCTCCGTGTCCCTATGACTCAAAGGCCTATTCTCCGCAGGCGTAGCTCCGGCCATTTGCGCATTGGCTACTTTGGGCTTCGCCAAGTCTGCAACCCATCTTCGTCGAATCTCACCGGGAAGGCTTTCGCTCCTAGACTCTCGAGGGCGTTTTCGACGTGGACCCGCTTGCCTGAGTCGCAGTAGAGAAAGAGGAAACCTCCGCCTCCCGCTCCGAGCAATTTTCCACCAATGGCACCATTCACCTTTGCAACATGTAGGAGCTTCTCAACATCTTCGGTGGATATTGCCTGATCGAGCTTCTTCTTGATGTCCCATTCTGCATTTAGCATCTCAGCGAAATCTCTGAGGTTGCCTGTAAGTAGGAAGTCTTTCATCTGCAAGGTAAGTTCTTTCATGCGCTGCAGTGCTTGCATGATCTCTGGGTTCCTGTGCTCATATGATTCGATCTGTCGCTGTAGGATCCCGCCCGATCGTCTTGTAGTTCCGGTGAAACAGAGGAGACTATTGTATTCGAGCTCATTCAAGGTCTCGCGTTTGATCCTGAGAGCGTTGACGATATTGGCTTCCTTCTTGAATTCGATAAGGTTGAAGCCCCCGAATGTCGAGGCGTATTGATCTTGCATTCCACCGGGAACTCCAACATCGTTTCTCTCAACGTCGTAGGCTAGATTCGCAATGTCATAATCAGTCATTGAGTTGCCCTTCCACTCTCTAAACGCTCCTATCAGGGAGACACATAGAGCGGAAGACGACCCGAGTCCCGTGCCTGGTAAGGCATCATAGCGGAGACTTGCATCAAAGCCTTGATCAACACCAAATCGTTTGGCGACGGCCCGAACAAATTCTACCTCTCCCCCACCCTTCAGATCCTGAAGGGTCTCTGGACCATAGCGGACGTCTTGGTCTTCTCGTGTCACACTGATTTTGCGATCATCCCTTGGGGCAATGGAGCAATATGCGTAACTTTGGATTGTTGACGAGAGGACAACGCCCCCCTTCAAAGCGGGGTATGGAGGAACATCTGTTCCTCCTCCCGCATAACTAACCCGTAGAGGTGCTCTCGCGCGAATCCTGATCAGTAGGATCCCACGCCGCGACACTCATCTTCTGCAACTACGATCCTACGAACTGCATCTGCAAGACCCTCTCCATTCGTAGGGATCCTAATACCATGACAACCCGCCCGTTTCGCTGCTTCGAGGTCTATCTCTTTGTCGCCAATCATCCAAGACCTTGTCCTATCGATTCCCAGTTCTCTCGATGCCTTCAAGATTAGTCCAGGTTGAGGCTTTCTGCAAGCACACCCTTCGTCGGGGCGATGAGGACAATAGTAGATTCCATCAATCTTGCATCCTAACCGTGCAAGTTCCGCCCGGAGTTTCTCATGTATCCTTGACATTTCATACTCAGTAGTAAGTCCTCGCCCAACGACAGATTGGTTTGTTATGATCACTATTCGGAATCCTCTTTTCTGAATTTCTAGAAGGGGCACCTTAATGCCTGGTAGAATCTCTAGCTCCTCCGGGGTTTTGACATAGTCCTTCCGCTCTCGAGTGAGAACCCCGTCTCGGTCGAAAAAGACTGCCCTAGAGAGGGGCAAAGTTGAGAGCCATTGTTTGCGGGACTTCAATACGTTAATAGTTTTTCCTGCAAATCACTTGACAGTCTCCGGCCTAAGGGCTGACTATGCAACTGGAAGGGATACTCCGAGCCCGGCTGACCAGGACCTGCTCGAAATCTTGACGTCTAGCAATCGTTTGAGCTACCGATCTCGAACAGGTATCATCGATTTTCCTCGCAAGGTTTCAGCGGAACGGAGTCTTGTCAGTCGATAGGGCTTTCGGGAATATTGCGGTGACCCGAGCTTCCTATTGGAAGAATCCTAAGTAAGTTGGAAGTCGATACGTCCGGTCCTGACATATTGAACAGATAGTCACCAAAAAGATGAGAGGAGTAGAATGTAACTCTAGGCCGTGTCGATGACAAACTCAACCTTTTTGTGCCATGAAAACCTCTCCGCGGCCGAGAGGATATCTATGCCCGTGGCTACCATAATCATCCCAGTTTGGAACGGTGAAAGCGGGCTGCAGACTTGTTTGACCTCCGTTATGAAACAGGACTTCGACTCGTCCGAAGTCATCATCATAGATGATGGTAGCACTGATCGATCTTTGGAGATCGTGAAGAATACTGTTGCTAAAGATCCTCACATTCGAATTCTGGCCCACACTATGAATCAAGGTCTAGGAAAGACACTAAACGAGGGCATCAAGACCGCAAGAGGAGATTTCATTCTCATTGTCCACCAAGATTGTGAAATGGTCGACGCGAACTTTCTTAGCACGTCCGTTGCAGCGTTGGACCAACACCCAGACATCGCCGCCGTTACTGGGCGCCGAGTGTATCATGTGAACAGCTTCTCCGACAGTGAGAAACTGTTCATGGTTGCAAATGGACATCTTGCAGAAATCGATCACGAAGAAGCTAGTTCCGAGGACCTGACCTTCACTGAACACAAATGTGACCTGTTCCGTAAGAATCTAGTCGAGAGCGTCGGAGGATTTCGCGACGATAGGTTCCGTAGTTCCGGTGAAGACCAGGTATTGAGCAGCAGACTTCGAACCTTAGGCTACAGACTAGTAAGGTTGGGATCAATCACATACAGATTGGGATTCGGCAGCAAGGAAGCTTCTGTCAAGGGAATTTTTGAAAAACTTCATCGCTATGGGAAAACTCAGGCAGGAGTCCTCGTTTCCGAGCGCTTCTCTGCTATCAACGGCATCTCCCACAGCAAAGCGCTGTCTGAGAGAGCGATCAACAGGGTAGAGATGCTCCTATCCGCGGTAGCTGTCGCTGTGGGAATGCTACTTGCATTCATTTCCCCATATTTCCTATTGCTCTCACTTTCCACAGTAGCGCTTCGAATGCTAGTTTACGCCTCAAGACTTCGCAGAGTACACGGACGAGTCAGGTTCGCTCTACTCGGGCCTCTCTTGGATATGTTCTACTCGGTTGGATTTGTTGAGGGCCTAATAGCATCCAGCGTTGGAAAACGACTATGACCTCCACAGTTTCATCTTACTTAGTGACTCTCCCTGCCAGAAACGAAGAAGCACGACTCGTATCGGCCGTACAGAGAGTTGACGGACTTTTGCAACAACTCGGCCACCCGTACATTCTGCTGATCGCAGAGGATGGTTCGACCGACAATACCTTCGGGGTGGCGAAGGGACTAACCTCCTCTTATCCTAACCTCAAGATAGTACACAATGATTCAAAGCTGGGCAGAGGAAGAGCACTGCGGAACGCCTGGCAGTCGACGCTAGCCGATGTTTACGTCTTCATGGACGCCGATCTTGCCACAGACCTCCGCTTTCTTCCCAAGCTTGTCGCAAGGATGCAAAATGAAGGTTTGGATTTCGTAACAGGGTCTCGATATTCTCGCGGTTCCAATCTTCGAAGGCCGCTTTTGAGAAAAATGTTTTCTCTCGCCTACAATGGATTTGTTCGGGCTCTATTTGACACAAAGATTTCTGACCATCAATGTGGATTCAAAGCCTTCAGCAGGAGAGCAGTGATGACTGTTCTGCCGCTGACCAAGGAGAACGGGTGGGCATGGGACACCGAAATGATTGTGTACTTGAAGAGCCTCGGTTGGAAGGTGGCCGAGATTCCTGTCTCCTGGAGAGAGATGAAATCAGAACGAACCCCAATCAAGAGACTGATACGCGACGTCTATGAGCAGGGATCCGGTCTTGTGCGAATTCTCGTGAGATCTAAGAGATTAAAGACCAACCCTATTACTAGTCATGTTCATACGACTTGATAACAGGCTATCTCAGGCTCGTAAGACTATTCAGAGCCTAGTAGACAGCCATCCCTGGCTTCTGCTCGTTGCCATCGGGGTTGGGGCCTTTATCGTCTTCACAACTTTCTCTATCGAGAGGTATCTTGCTCTTCAGACGAATTTTTTCGACCTTGGACTAGATTCGAACTCAATATGGCGGACAATCAACGGGTATGACTCATGGCCATCGCTGATTTTTCCCTCGACTCCAGGACACGTCAATCACATTTCGCCGATTCTTGGTTTGGTCGCTTTGGTCTACGCTATAGCCCCAGATCCAAGAACGCTTCTGGTCATACAAGCCGCTGCAGTAACGCTGGCTATTGTGCCGTTATACCTACTTGCTGTCCGAGAGACGCGCAGTCAATTTGTGTCCCTAGCAGTGGCTGGGTTATACTTGGTAAATCCCGGCCTTCATGGAATCGTAAGATACGATTTCCATCCGGAAGCATTCATTCCACTCTTCGTATTTCTGGTCTACTATTTCCATTCGGGGTCGAGGCCTGGACTGTTCTACTTATCAGTAGGACTGATGCTGGCGACAATTGAATACTCCGCCGTTCTAGGCGTTGGAATAGCCCTCTCCCTGTGGCTGAATAAGAAACATCTGGACAAGCGAATTCTTACAACCCTTCTATCCTCCCTTTTCTTGTTAGTCATCATCATAGCATCGACGATTGGCCGGGCATTCGAGATTTTCAATTGGCCTTCAAACTGGCTCGCCGTCCAGTTCTTTGGAGTGGCTTCCTCACAGAACAGTAGCTATCTTCAGTCAGTCGGTGGATTTCTGAATAGTCCCGGAATCCTGTTTACCTTTGTCGAGAACAATATCGTAGCGAAGGGAACATACTTGCTCATCGTGTTTGCCCCTATGTGGTTAGCCGCGGTCAAATATTCCAACAGAATACTTCCAGCCTTACCTTGGGTGGTCGTGGTGCTCATTTCCACAAGATATTCGTACTCTAGCATAGATTTCCAATATTCTGTGTTTCTGATCCCCTTCATTTACCTAGCAGCGATACCCTTCTTCTCTCAAATTAAGAAGCAAAGAAGACTGGTCCTTTCCTTTGCGGTAGTAGGACTGTCCATCATGTTGATCTACAGCGCAATTAGTCCGCTAGGACCGAATCCGCAATGGCCTCAACCAAATCCCCTATTCGCGACCGTCGCTTCCGTCAGCGATAGCATTCCTCAGAATGCGACGATCTTGACGCAGAGCGACTTGTATCCGCAACTATCCAACAAAGCATATGTTACACTCAACTACTCGGCCCATGAGCCACCTCAGTACATCTTTGTCAATACTCAATCCAGCTGGTACGACTGGACTAACCCTTCCTTAGGCTACACGCTTTCTACCCACCAGCAGCTTGACCGCCTTACTAGTCAATATGCGTACAAAGTGGTATTCATTTATCTAGGAGTGCAACTGTACGAGCTTGATACAGCTTCCGTGACCATTCCGTGAATTTCTAGGCTTTCTGAGTCTTGGAGGTGACCATCTCCTAGAGACTAACGTTGAAGAGTGAAGGTTACTTGCAACCAGTCAAAGTCTGAAGACTGTCCTGAACTCGAGACGAGAACGATCGTCACGTTGACATTCGTCGGGATCGGAATTGTTACTCGCTGCCAGCTGTTGCTCGTTACGATTTCACTAAGCGTTGCAACGCTTTGGTTTCCCACTGTTATTTCGAGAGAATAAGTAACCCCGTTCGATTTCCCAATGGCGGCGTCTGCCAAGGCGAAAGTTGTGGTCAGGTTTCCATATGGGTTGTCTTGGAAACCCGCCTGGATGAAAGAGTTCCCCGAGCCAATCGGAGGGAGGAACGCCACTTGATCTGGCTTGGTGAGCCCTCCCACTGTTGGTAGAATCGTGTTGCTTATCGATGAAACGAGAAGATGGTTGAATCCATCTGTCCAAGTATTGTCGACGAGGTTGTACGAAGTAGAATTCGAAAAGGCGATCACATTGCCCATGTGTTGGGATAGGTCCCAAATGGGGCTATACTGGAAGATCGGAATACCATCGATCATTTGTGCCAAGACGAAGTTTGTTGCGAAGGCGTTCTCCCAAATGGGATGAAGAGACATTATGAAGAGCATCGGAGGGGAATTGTCCCCCACAACATATTTGACGTTTCCAGCGCTCATGAATTTAGCTATCTGGCTGACATTTGGGAAGAGGTGAAATGGGTCGTAGGGAATAGGGTTGAAGGGTTCAGGGCCAGGCTTTCCATAAATTTGCATTTCTGATATTCCCAGCGCTATCTTGCGGTGGGCCAACATCGCGATGGCTGGGTTTCCAACTAGGATTTGATCCTGAGGGTCAGTGTTCGCCTGAATATAGGAAGCGATATCGTTGATAGTTGACGATGGCTGATTTCGCCACGTCATTTCGGTATTTAGCAACATTCCTGTTGTCAACAGTGCGTTGAGCAAAAGCAATCCAAGAAACAGAAAGGCAAAGGGGTTCCTCGGTATCCTAGCGGATATTTTCAGCGAAAAAGGACCTAGGAGCTCAATTATGGATTTGATTCCTGGAGCGGCAATAATGGTGATTACTGGCGCGAAGTAATAGTAGTAGTTTACCAAGGGAACTCCGAATAGGGCGACCAGGAGTGCTGTCGACAAAAACCAGTAAATCACCAAAGCATGCCTCGAGTCGAGTCTCCCGATAGAAAGGATCCTTCTTGCAATGTCGGGAAACAAGATCCCCCCAATAGTTGGCAACAAGACCAGGAAGGCAAGGAAAGCGAAACCGTAGAACCAGCTCGGCTCGTACGCTCCAAACGAGTTCTGAGGAAAGTAAGTCAACCCGGCGACGGAGACCAATAAAAATCCACTCACAATGGCAGCAGCGATGCCGGTTGCGAGCCGTCTCCTTTGCAGAAGGCGACCGAAGACTACAGCGAGAACTAGTAGCCCCGCTGGAGCGACAAGGTAGAGCCACTCGCGAACTGCAACATCGAAGACTCTAGCCTTGAAAGAAGGAACTGCCACTTCGCCATAGATGAAGTAGGAAGCGCTCTCCTGTTGACCACCGAAGCCGAAATTAGAGAGCATCCAGTTCAACGAACTATTGAAACTAAAATAGGCGAAAATTACCCCTGCAGCAAAAACGAACCCAGTTATAGCTGCGGACGAGTAGGCCAAGAATGTCCTAAACGAACGTTGAGATCCCTCCCTCTTCCAGAATAGAAATGCAAGGAGGAGTGGTACAGTAACTATGTAAATCGCGATTCCTCTGTAGACGAAGGTCGACGCTCCAAGGATAATCCCGTACATAACGAATAGCCAAGGATTCCGTGTCCGGACGCCTCTTGCGAGTAGAAGAAGCGCGAATGTGGATAGAAAGAGCATGAGCGTGCGTTCATCGAATACGGTAGTGTACCAGATCACGGTCGGAGACAGACTGTATGCTACAGAAGCGATGAGTCCACTCCACTTGTCAAAAATTTCCTTAGTAGCTTTGTAAATCACGGGTATGGTAAGAGTACCTGGTACTGTAGATATGAGGGAGAGGGCGAAGAAGTTCGAGCCGAGATATCTCGTTGACAAAGCTACCAAGTAGATATAACCCGGATCCCTAAGGAAAAAATCCCTGTACGGTGTCGCACCACTGTTGATCAAACTAGCCCAGTAAAGGAATGTTCCTTGGTCCCATCCAACCGGCAAAATGAGGGCAAAATAGAGACGCGAAGCGAGACCGATTATTCCAAGGGTTGAAACGATAATGAGAATATTGTGCGATTTAGAAATTCTCAACGGCCCTCTATTCATCTTCTTTGAAACGGTTGAGTTTTGTGACCAAAGCCGAACTGGCTTTCCGTCAATTTAATGTTTCAGTAGCGGATAGACTACACTGCGTTGCCTGACACACCAGAATTGTTTCCAAGGCCGTGATATTACTTATACCGGGCAGAGTTTTGAATCAACCGGGGCAAGTTGTCACGCCTGAGTTTTACCTGCAAGGGAATCCAAAACGACATTAGCCCCCGGTCACTAGTAAGGTAGGTTCGAACCAAAATGAAGATCAGCACAGTCATAATGCTATACAATGAGGAGGAAGTGATCGATGAATTCTCGGCCCGTCTAATAAAATCCCTTGAGGCATTGAATAGGGATTATGAAGTCATATTTGTGGTGGAAGGAACAGACGCTACCCTGCAAAAGGTTAGCGATCTAGCGAAATGGAACCCGCGAGTCAGGGTAGAGTATCACGAGAAGAGACTGGGACTCGGAAAGGCGACGAAGAAAGGCCTAGCCCTGGTTGATCCCAAGTCAGACTATGTGTTGACCATGGATTCAGACCTGAATCATGATCCGGAAGAGATCGAGCGGCTCCTGGAGGCAACAAAGGAAGCCGACGTGGTCGTCGGTTGTCGATCGAGAACCCGGGGACTCGTCAGGGAATTGCCCTGGTTCAAGAGAATGGTCAGTGCCTCCACCAACTGGGTGTTGAGGAATACATTCAGGATGCAGTCGAGCGATGTGACATCAGGGTTCCGGATCTACTCAACAAAGACTATTGAGAGTGTTAGGGACGAGCTGGTGGCCAAGAACTTCGAAGTTACAGCTGAGTTGCTCATCAGGGCTAAGAAGAAAGGATTCTCCATAACGGAGGTCCCCATAACTTTCACTCGTCGACCGAGAGGAACGAGTAAGCTGAGCTTCGTCAGAAGCGGCATCGGATATGTCATCCTATTATTCCGTCTAGGAATCTAGAAACAGCGGCCTAGACTGCCGGCCATACGGTTTCTGAAGGGGAAGACGTCGTCTGGGCTAGCGTTCTTCTCGCTTCAGAATAGGTACCGTTGAGGACGCGCCGCTTGCATCTGTCGGGGTTGCCTTTCTTATCATCTCGATCAGGTGCTGCTCAACATGAGGGTGTAGGATAGTCGAGGCACCCTCCTCTTCAGAGGGCGTGTGCTCTGTCAGGATCATATGTTCCAGCTCCCTGTGTGTCCGTCTGAGCTTCATGTAGAGGCCCATGGCCACGGCGCTGAAGATTCCCACAGTGCTCAAGGCGACAATCGTAAATCCGCTACCTTGCAAGGACGAGTTTACGTAGGTCTGGAAGTAGAAGTCGTTCTGGTAATTCTCTACCATCCAGAACCCGAGATAAGCGATGATAAGCGACTGGAGTATGATAAGGATCTTGACCGGACTGGGAATGTATCTCTCTGCAGTCTCGATATGCTCGCTCGTAAACTACCACCAGGATCTAGAAGCCCTCGACTCCGAGTCCAGTTCATCTAGCTTCCCGGTTCGATATGGGCGAATTGTGCCCTTGGGAATGGATTGATAGTATCCAGGTTAGAGCTTGCAGGAATTGGCGTTACTGTCCTAGCCTGATTCGTCCTCATCGTCGTTGCTACCTTGGACGGTTCCACGCTTAGCGCTGGAACCCGCTGCGATGACTGGTTTCGGCCTGGGCAACATTGCGATGCCTGCTTTGCTCCCTCTCTCGCTTCTAGGAGATGAGACCTGTGGCTTCTTGACAGTTTTCCTTTCTGAACCCCGCCTTCTCGCCGAGTCCTCATTATCCAGTCCTTCCTTCCGTCTTACTTTCCTCATTGTGAAGTAAAGCACCGTAGCCGCTGTGGCGGAGGCTACGCCAAAACCAACGCTGACAATGGGGACGAGTATCGGGGAGAGACTGTTCACGTAGCCCTGGAAGTATGAGTTGTTTAGATATTCAGCGTAGACCCAGCCGCCCAGCCCGATTATTACCGCAAGTTCTCCGAGGATTATGATCCAGCCTCTGCGAGGAATATTCCACCATTCCAACAGATGTATGACCTGGACCCCCGGTACGGTCCAATTGTTTGGAAAGTCGGGGATTAAGGCGACGCGTAACCTGGTTCTGTTAACTTATCGTTGGATAGGTTAACTTGCTCTCATCGACTCTAAGGATTACCGTCGTCGGGTTCCATTTCACAGCTTCAACTGGGAGCCCTTCCGCCTCAGAAGCATCTAGCTTCGTCTTGGCCTGGAACGGTCGAACCTCAACCGCCCCAGAACAGGCACTGTCGCCTATCATCTATTGTAAGCCTCTCTCACACCCGTAAGCCTCTTTCTAGGTCAGTAGACCGTTACCGGCTTCTTCCACGGGCGCTCATACACGACGACACACTACCATATCCTAACCGGAAGATAACAGTCTGAGGCCGACGAAAGTCGAATCCAACGAAGAGTCAACAGAGCCCGTAACCTCAGCCATTTATGTGAGGGGTTGAACGGGGGAAACGTCTCCAGCGATTGCCCGTTTGAGTCGTCGCTTTCCGAGATACCATCTGAGCCCTTGAACAGCTCCGAGAGCTAGGATTCCGCTGAGAAGAATATGACCGAGGGTGATCACGGTCAATGCTCTTCTCGAGAATGCGAAGGCTGCCAGGGGAATGCTTCTGTCTCCCGCAAAGAGCAGTGTTAGCGTGACGAAGGCGAAGAGCGGGATTCCGAGCCGGAGGCTCTCCCGTGAAGGCTTGAGGACCAGTCTGTAATCGCCGTTGAAGTAGGCGTAGACCGGGACGAGGGCGAAAGCTCCAATCTCAAGGGCTGTGTCGGCTAGACTGGGAATCCCGAGGTTCAGCCCAACATCATAATTGGGAAGGAGTGGATAGAGAATGGGTATCGTTCCAACCAGGGAATCGCCGAGGAGGTGCGAGAGGATTCCTATGGAGAATGCGAAGCCTAGTCTTCCGAAGAAATAGGTGAGCACGATAGCAACCGGGACGACTACTATCAGCGAGTGCGTGTACGTGTGGTGTACTATGTAGGGCTGGAAGTAGATGTCAAAGTCGGGGAGTATTCCTGAGAGGAGAGCGAGATATGCTGGAAGGTTGACGTTGAGTTCTCGCCCGGTCGCTTTCGAGAACAGGTAGCTCCAGCAGCTGTGGCCTAGAAGAAACATTTTGCTGGGAAGTCCTC
>Ga0207646_10007195_pt1 | contig 11358 bp, 6 predicted proteins | sample KBSK5502metaG_FD_184343 | JGI IMG/M metagenome (GOLD analysis project Ga0207646, IMG submission 184343) | Corn, switchgrass and miscanthus rhizosphere microbial communities from Kellogg Biological Station, Michigan, USA - KBS K5-50-2 metaG... | ecosystem: Host-associated > Plants > Roots >...
CCGGACCAGGGCCAGCCGGGTCTCCGCCGACCGAGTGACCTGCTGCGGCACCGCGGGGTCGCCCGCCACGGCCTGGGTCAGCGCGGCGATCCGCTGGTCCGGGGCGATCCCGGCGAACGTGGCGAGGTACCCGGCCGCCGGGTCGGCCCGGTCCACCAGCGGCAGCGGCAGCCCCGCCACGATTTCCGCCCCGGCAGGACGCCGGAGCGGAATGGGGGGACCTGTCCCCCCCAAGGGGGGTATGGGGGGATTGGTCCCCCCATGAGGGGTCTGGGGGGATGAAATCCCCCCAGTTGCGGGGGGTTCCGGGGGGTCGTCCCCCCGGGTAAATACCGTGGAGAAGACGGATCTCGGCACCCCGTCGGCGGTCGCGAGCACCTCGCGGAGCACCCCGGTGAGCTGCTCGGCCATCTCCCCGGCCGAACCGAACCTGCGCTCGGGGTCCCGGTGCGTGGCCCGGCGCAGCAGCCGGGCGAACGACTCCTGCTGGCCGAGCAGCGGCACCCCGTCTGGGAGGCTGGTGGAGAAGCGGCCCTGGAAGCCACGGAACTCGAAGGTGAGCACGGCCAGCGCCCGGCCCACCGTGTACAGGTCGGAGCTGACCGAGGGGCCGTCGGTCTCGATCTCCGGCGCCTGGTAGCCGACGGTCCCGTAGATGGCCTCGTCGCTGTCGATCCGCCGCACGCCGCCCATGTCGATGAGCTTGAGCTGCTCCTCGGTCTGGATCACGTTGTCCGGCTTGAAGTCGCAGTACACCAGCCCGCGGTCGTGCAGGTAACCCAGCGCCGGCAGCACCTCGACCGCGTACGCGATCGCGTGCGCGAGCGGCACGGAGCCGCCGGAGGCGCGCGCGTCGACCAGGATCTGCTTGAGCGACTTACCGCCCACGTACTCCATCACGATGTACCCGGCCGACTCCCCCGTCCGCCGGTCCGGGTGCTGCACGAAGTTGTAGATCCGCACGATGTTCGGGTGCTCGACCTCGGCCAGGAACTGGCGCTCAGCCACCGCGGCCGCCATCGCGTCCGCGTCGCCGGTATTCAGCAGGCCCTTGAGCACCACCCAGCGATCGCTGACGTTGTGGTCCCGGGCCAGGTAGATCCAGCCGAGCCCGCCGTGTGCCAGGCAGCCGAGCACCTCGTACTGGCCCGCGACCTCCTCGCCCGGCTCCAGCTTCGGGCTGAACGAGAACCTGGTACCGCAGTTGCGGCAGAACCCCTCGGCCAGCCCGGGCCGCCCGTCCCTGTCCCGGCCGACGGGCTGGTCGCACCCGCTGCAGTACCGCTTGTTCTCCGGGACCTGCGGGTTGGCCAGGACGGCGCTGGCCGGGTCGCGGTACGGCACCGGCGGGATCTCCACCAGCCCCGCCCCCAGCCGGCCCCGGGCCGACCGTCCGCTGGTGCGCCGGGACCGGGAACGCGAACTCTGACCAGAGCCCGACGCGGCGGAAGGGGCCGAGGACGCGGGAACCGGCGCGGACGCGGCCAGCCCGCAGGTGTCGCAGTAACCGTCCTGGATGGTTCCGCCGCAGCCCGGCTGAGCGCAGGTCATCGCGGCTGCACCCCGAGAACGGCCTGCTGGTAGCCGGTCACCGCGGCCTCGGCCGCGGCTAGGTCGCAGGGCGCCGTCCAGAGCAGGTCGCGGGCCCGATCGTGGCGTTCGGCCAGGCCGGGGTCTTCGGCGCCGCCGAGCCGGGCCGCCTTGGCCTTGTAGGCGCCGAGCAGCCCGCGTAGCTCGTCGCGTTTCGCCAGGGCCGCCACCACGGCCCGTTCGGCATCCCTGAAGCCGGCCGTCGCGGTGGCCAGCTCGCGGTCGAGCAGGTCCAGCTCGGACGCCAGGCGCGTCCACCGGCCGCCGGCCAGCAGCGTGCCGAGGTCGTTCAGCCGACCGGACAGGTCCGCCATGTCCGGGGGTACCGGCGGCAGCGCTCCGGCGGCGATCTTCACCGCGGCCTGCTGCCAGGCCGTGACGGCATCCTCGCGGGCCGAACGGGCCGCGGCCGCGGCCGCCGTGACCTCTGCGACGCGCTGGTGGGCTTCGTCCCGCAGCCGGACCAGCTCGTCGACGCGGCTCGCGGTCGCGGTGACCCGCTCGGCGAGGCGGTCCGGCCCCGAGGTGTCGACGCTGCCGTCTGGTTGCCATAGGGCCAGCGGGTCGGAGTTCAGCGTGACGCGCAGCCGGGCCAGCTTGCCCTGGGCTGCGGTCAGGTTTCCAGTCAGCGCCTCGTCGCCGAGCGTGGCGGCCTGCGGCATCACCCGGGCCAGCTCGGCGCCGACCGCGTCCAGGCGGCCCGCCACCTCGGTCCAGACATGCTCCGCGGCCGAGACCACCTCGGTTACGGTGCTGAACGCGCCGCGCATCCGCGCCACCGCAGTGGCCATGGTCAGGTCCTCGCGACCGGGGTCGGCCAGGTCACGGCCGGCCAGCGGGGCGGGACCCGAGGCCAGTTGAACCGAACGGCCCGCGAGGAGCTCGCTGATGGCGGCGAGCTCGCGCGGCCCGAGGTGCCTGGCTGCGGCCTCGGCGGCCTGGTCGACTACGGCCGAGTAGGCCGAGAAGATCTGGAACAGGGTGCCCAGCGTGGCGGCGGTGGCGTCCCAGCGGCGCTTGGTGCCGCCGGTGAGTTCGGCCCCTGCCAGCAGTTGCTTGCCGAAGCTGGAGTCGAGCTCGAGCATGTTGGCCTGGATCGCGTCGCGTTCGGCCACGGCCGCCTTGACCGCGGCCGCGGCCTGGTCCCTGGTCATCACCGGCACGGTCATCGGTACTCCGCCAGCCGCCGGGACAGGCCCCAGGCCGAGCCGACCGCCATGATCAGGGCGAGCACCACGATGCCTGCCTCCAGCCCGGTGAACGCGCCGGATCCTGCCGCGGCGCTGTCGGCGAAGGTAACCTGGTCGGCGCGGATCGCGGCGGCCAGGTCGGCTTCGAGACGGCTGAACAGCGTCCCGGCCGTGTCGGGACCCGACCCGATCACCAGCCGGGTCTCGGCGCCGTAGTCGAGAGCCTTGTCGAGCTTCTGTGCCTGCTGGTTGACCGCGAACCAGGAGCTCGCGTCCTGGCGGGCGGCGGTGATCGATCCGGCGGCGCCCGGGGTGCTCTGCTGGCCGGCCCTGGCCAGCAGCGTGCTGAACGTGCCCTGGGCCGCGCGGAAGTCCTGCTGGAAGTCGGCGTCGCCGGTGCGGGAGATGAGGTTCAGGGTCTCGTCGCCCCGGGCCTGCAGCGCGGCGATATCGGCCTGGGCCAGCGTCTCGGCAGGCGCCGAGCCGTGCCCGGTGGCCCGCAGCAGGTCCGCCCGGCCGCCGAGCAGCGCGACGGCCATCCAGGCCAGCGCCACCAGGCCGGCCACCGAGGCCGCCAGCAGCCCGACGTTGAGCGTGCGGTGGGTGCGCCGGGACAGCCACCGCTGGGACCGGTAGAGGAAGAAGCCGAGGGCCAGGCCGGCCGCGAGCGTGACCCCGGCGAGCGGAAGCCCGGTGGCCTGCGCGCTCGCCGCCGTCAGCCGCGCGTTCTCGTGGGCGTACACCGTGCGGGCGGCGGGCAGCAGCCTCAGGTGCATCTCCTCGGACGCGACCTGGATGAACGAGGCCCCGGCCGGATACCCGAGCGAGTTGTAGATCTCGCCGTCCTCGACGTAGCCCGTGTAGACGGGCAGTTCCGCGGACAGCGTGCTCAAGCTGCCGCTGACGGCGGAGCCGCGGCTGGCGGCCGTCACCGCCTTCAGGTCCGTGGTGGCGACCGCGATGTCGTGCTCGTAGCGCTGCCGCCCCGGGAACGGCTGGACGCGCCCGTACAGGTAGCCGGTGGAGGCGGTCACGTCCGCGTCGGCCAGCGACTGGTACATCTGCTGGGCGTCGAGGCTGAGCGGCTCGCTGACCGAGGCCGCGTCCCCCGCCGCCGACGCGCGCTGGCCCACCATGAGCGCGGCCAGCGCGCCCCAGCCCAGGCACGCGATGACCAGGCCCATCCGGATCAGCCGGACCTTGCCGGGCGTGGTCGAGCCCCGCGGGAACGCGAACCAGCGCCGCCGTGCCGCCGACCGTCGCACTGGTGCCGGCTGCCCGGTAACCGGGCCGCCCCCGGTAACCGGGCCGCCCCCGGTCACCGTGGCCGTCATATCCGACCCGCCATGCCGCTCCCCGTCATCGGTACCAACGAACCATGACGTTTACCATTTTGCCCGCACTCAGAGGGTCCATTGGGTTAACGCACACCGACGAAACAGGGTTCACCGGCCACCTGCCGCCCGCCCCCGTCACGACCAGGTCTTCGGCCGGACCGCGTTGGCCATGTCGACCAGCTCGATCCGGCGGCCGCGATCCGACGTCAACCGGGCCAGTGCCCGGTAACCGCGTTCCAGGCCGAAGCGCAGCGAGCGCTCGTTCGGTTCGCAGCCGAGGATGAGGCCGTCGCCGTCGGCGCGTTCCAGGCTGCGGCTTGAACCGGACGGCAGTGCCTGGCCAGATGACGGGGCCTGGCCGGACGGCGGGGCCTGGCCGGAGGTGGCCCAGCCGAGGGCGGCGCGCAGGATCTCCACGGTGAGCTGCTGGCGGCGTGCCTCGTCCAGGGCCAGCCGGCCCAGCCGGCCGCTGGCCTGCCGCAGGTCATCGTCGGTCATCCCGGACGACACCAGGATCCGCACCGCGGCGATCTGGGCCGCCGCGTGATAGCTGGACGTCTCCGGCACCGCCGCGAGCGCCGCGATCGCGCCGGGCCGGTCACCTGTCGCCAGGCACGCCCGGGCCACGCCGAACGCCGCGCTGATGCACGACCGGTCCACCGTCCAGACAAGCTTGAAGTAACGGCCTGCCGAGGCGGTGTCCCCGGCGGCCTCGGCCGCGAAGGCCAGCGCGAGCTTGGGCGCGAGCTCCCCCGGCAGCTCGTCGTAGACCGCGCTGAACGCGCCGCCGGCGGCGGCGGCCTCGCCGGTCGCCAGCAGGCGCAGGCCGTCGGTCCAGGCGATCCGCCAGTCGGACGGGTCCTCGGCGGCCAGGTCGCCCAGCGTGGCTCCGGCTCCCGCGTAGTCGCCGACGTCGAGCTGGGCGCGCGCCAGCGCCAGGCGCGTCTCGGCGGAGGTGGCCACCTCGGCGGGCACGGCCGCGTCGCCCGAGATCGCGCCGGACAGCGCGGCCGCTCGCTGGGCCGAGTCGAGCCCGGCGAACGTGGCCAGGTAGCCAGCCGCCGGATCGGCCCGGTCCACCTGCGGCATCGGCAGCCCGGCAATGATCTGGGCTGCGCGGGGGACGGCCAGCGCGGCCTGCACGCCTCCCGTGGAGTCATCGCCGGCCCCGATCACCTGGAGCTCGGGGCTGAACACGGTGGAGAAGGCCGGCCGGGGCGTGCCGTCGGCGGTCGCGAGCACCTCGCGGAGTACCCCGGTAAGCTGCTCGGCCATCTCCCCGGCCGAACCGAACCTGCGCTCGGGGTCCCGGTGCGTGGCCCGGCGCAGCAGCCGGGCGAACGACTCCTGCTGCCTGAGCAGCGGCACCTCGTCCGGGAAGGTGAACTTGTAGCTGCTCTGGTAGCCCTTGAACTCGAACGTGAGCACCGCCAGCGCCCGCGCCACCGTGAACAGGTCAGAGGACACCGACGGCCCGTCGGTCCCGATCTCGGGCGCCTGGTAGCCGACCGTGCCGTAGATCGGCCCTTCGCTGTCCACGCCCCGCACGCCGCCCATGTCGATGAGCTTGAGCTGCTCCTCGGTCTGGATCACGTTGTCCGGCTTGAAGTCGCAGTACACCAGCCCGCGGTCATGCAGGTAACCCAGCGCGGGCAGCACCTCGACCGCGTAGGCGATCGCGTGCGCAAGCGGCACCGAGCCGCCGTCGCGCCGGACGTCCTGGAGGATCTGCTTGAGCGACTTGCCGCCCACGTACTCCATCACGATGTACCCGGCCGACTCCCCCGTCCGCCGGTCCGCGTGCTGCACGAAGTTGTAGATCCGCACGATGTTCGGGTGTTCCACCTGGGCGAGGAACTGGCGCTCGGCGACCGCGGCGGCCATCGCGTCCGCGTCGCCGGTATTCAGCAGGCCTTTCAAGACCACCCAGCGATCGCTGACGTTGTGGTCCCGGGCCAGGTAGATCCAGCCGAGCCCGCCGAAGGCGAGGCAGCCGAGCACCTCGTACTGGCCCGCGACCAGATCGCCCTGCTCCAGCTTCGGGCTGAACGAGAACCTGGTGCCGCAGTTGCGGCAGAAGCCTTCGCTCAGCCCCGCCCGGCCGTCATGGCCTCGCCCGACGGGCTGCTCGCAGTTCGCGCAGAAGCGACGGCTCTCCGGGACCTGCGGGTCGGCGAGGATAGCGCTGGCCGGGTCGCGGTAGGGCACCGGCGGGATCTCCACCAGCCCCGCGCCCAGCCGCCCCCGCGCCGACCGCCCGCTGGTACGCCGGGACCCCCTGGTTCCCCGGGTGCCCGAGGTCCGGCGGCTGCCGGCCGTCCCGGATCCTGCCGTCCCGGATCCTGCCGTCCCGGATCCTGCCGTTCCCGATCCGGCGGACACGGAGGCTCCGGACGCTGATCCGGCGGCCTGGGCGGCGGATGGGGCCGGTGCCGGTGCCGGGGCGGCGGCCAGGCCGCAGACGTTGCAGTAACCGTCCTCGATCGTCCCGCCGCAGCTCGTGCACGTGCTCATGACTACCCCGCTCCCCTCAGCCCGCGTAGTGCGCCGGCGGAATGCTAGCCACCGGGGTGCCGATCCACTGCCGGTAGCTGGCGACCCACTGGCCGTTGGTCCGCAGTTGCTGCAGGACCGCGTTCACGAACCGGACGAACTCCGGGTGCTGCTTGGAGATCGCCAGGCCGTAAGGCTCGTCGGTGAGCTGCGGGCCGACCAGCTTGGTCCACGGGTCCTGCGCGGCCAGCCCGTCCAGGATCGAGTCGTCGGTGGAGATCGCGGCCACGTCGCCCTGCTGCAGCAGCACCAGGCAGTCGGTCCAGTACGGCACCCGCACCGCGATGGCCTTGTGCGCCTGGATGCGGGCCACCGAGTCGGACCCGTAGGTCGCGCAGACCTTCTGGCCGTGCAGGTCATCCAGGCTGGTCGCGCTGGAGTTCTTCAGCACCAGGACCCGCTGGTGCGCGTCGAAGTAGACGCTGGAGAAGTCGATATTCTGCAGCCGGTCGCAGGTGATCGTCATGGTGTGCGCCACGATGTCCACGGTGCCCGACATGACATCGGGGATCCGCTGCTGGTCCGAGATCGCCTTGAACTGCACCTTGCCGGGGTCGCCGAAGATGGCCTTGGCCACCGCCCGGATCATGTCGATGTCGAAGCCCTCGATCTGACCGCTGAGCGGGTTGAGGAAGCCGAAGTGGTAGGTGCTCTGGTCCACGCCGGCGATGAGGTAGCCGCGGGTGCGGATCTTGGCCATGAACGAGCCGGCTGTCACCTGCGGCGGACCGGACGGGCGCAGGCTGCTGGCCTTCGGATCGCAGGTACTCGCGGCGGGCGCGCTCACTGCCCGGGGCCCCTGGACGCCGGCCGGCTGACCGGGTGCGGCGGTCGCCGCCACGGCTCCCAGCGCCAGCCCGGACGCCGCCAGCACCACCAGGAGTGCCCGCCGCCAGGGCACGCCGGGACGCGGCCGCGCGTTCACCGGTACTCCGCCAGCCGGCGGCTCAGGCCCCAGGCGCAGCCGGCCACCATCACGAGCGAGGCCACGATCATGCCCACTGCCAGCCCGGTGAACGCGTCCCGGCCACCGCGGGCGCTGGCGGCGAAGACGGCCTGGTGGGTGCCGATCCCGTCGCTGAGGGTCGCGGACAGCCGCGCGAAACTGGTGGCGGCATCACCGCTCAGTGCGGACTTCACCGCGTCGGCATGATTCCCGGCGTCGTCCTTCGCGCGCAGCTCCGTGTGCGCCTGGTACCAGGCCCGGGCCTCGGCCGCGACGTCGCGCCCCGGCCCCCCGCTTCCCGCCGCCGTCTGTACCGCCGCCAGCAGCGTGCCGGGTCCCGGCCCGAGGAGCTTCTGCTGCGCCACGTAGTCCTTCTGGTAGGAATCCTCGCCGCCGTTGTCGATCAAGGTAAGGCTCTCGTCCGCGTGCGCCCGCAGCGCCGCCACCTCCGCCCGGGCGAACGCCTGAGCCGGCGCGGATCCCTGCTGCTGCGCGTGCAGCAGGTCGCCCCGGCCGACCACGAACGCACCGGCCAGCCACACCAGCGAAACGAGCCCGGCCACCGTCGCCAGCAGCAGCCCGTAGTTGACGACCCGGTGGGTGTGCCGGGACAGCCACCGGGACGAGCGGAAGAGCACGTAACCGAGACCCAGCCCGGCCAGCACCGCTATCACGATGAGCGGTAGCCCGGTGGCCTGCGCGCTGGCCGAGGTCAGCAGGGCACTCTCCCGGGTGTAGATGTCGCTGGCGGCGGGGAGCAGCGTGTCGCGCAGCAGCGCCGAAGCCTCCCTGAGGTAGGCCGCGCCGAGCGGCAGGCCGAGCCGGTTGTCGGCCCGGGCCGTGCCCACCTCGTCGGTGTAGGCGGGCAGCTGACCGGACAAGATGGCCAGGTCGTCGCCGACGGCCACGTTGACTGCCGACGCCGACTTGGCCAGGTGACCGGGCAGCTGGGTCCGGGCGGCGGACGACCCGACCAGGGCGCTGGCCGCCTCGATCCGGATGGCCGCCTGGGTGATGTCGGCCTGATAGCGCAGCCTGGCCGCGGTGGGCTCCAGGCCGCCGGCCAGGAACGCGCTGGCCGCGGTGGCGTCGGCGTCCGACAGGCTGGTGTAGATCTGCTCCGCGTCCAGGCTCAGCGGCTCGCTGACCGCGACCACGTCCGCCGCCGCCGAGGCGTGCTGGTCGGCCGTCAGCGCGGCGAGCACGCCCCAGGCCAGGCTGAGCACGATCAGCACGGCGAGCAGCAGCCGGAGTCTCGCGGGCGTGGTCGCCCCGTCCAGGCGAGACCGCCACCAGGCGCGGTGTACCGCCGGCGCGGGGGTTACCTGGCCGGGCGAAACGCCGACACTCGTTGTCATGGGCCGACCGCCAAAACCGCTCCCGTCGCACCGGTTGCCCGGTGCCGTCTGGCTTTAAGTAAGTTCATACCAGAGGACGGCGGCGCGCGGGATAGCCGCACGCGGTTCGCTTGTGTCGGCCTGGTCCGCGGGCCGTGCGCGGCCTAGCCGCGGTGCACCGTGATGACGGTCCACGCGCCCAGGTTGATCCGGTCACCCTCGTGCAGGGTGACTGTTTCTCCGATCGCGATTTCACGGCCGTTGACCAGCGTGCCGTTGGCCGATCCTGGGTCGCTGATGGACCAGGTGCCGTTCGGCGCGGCGGTAAGGACCGCGTGCAGACGGCTGACGCCCGGGTCTACCGGCCGGTCAGCCAGGTCAATCTCGGGTACCAGATCGCGGGCTGCACTCCGCCGCCCGATGCGCATCTGCTTGCCGATGAGCCGGATGCGCCGTTCGGAGATGTGCGCCGGAAACCCGACGCCGGCGCCGAGGTCGCCGCGCTCCATCCTGATCCTGTCGTAGTAGACGCGGTCCGAGGCAACCAGCACGGTCCAGGTGACGCTGGTGAGGGATGGTATAGGAGTTGTGGGCGGGGCTGAGGGGACGAACTTGGCGGCGGGCCTAGCCGGGTCTGGCCTCGACGCGACCGGCGGCGGCTCAGACCAGGGTTGAGGCGCGGGCGGCTCAAAACGGACCGGAGGCACAGGCTCGACACGGGCCGCGGACGCGGGCGGCGGGGGTTCGGGCGGAGCAGGCGAGAATAGCGATTCCAGCAGGCCCACCGCCCCGGGATCCTCGGGAGGTTGTGGTGTCCGGGGCACGCTGGGGGCTTCCGGCGGGACGGACGGTCGCCCGGACTGGCCAGCGGGCGCGGTCGGTGGCCGCGGCGGGCTGGACGGGGAAGGTGACGGCTCTGAACGGCTCCAGGCCGAGAAGGGCGGCGACTCGGGCTTGGGGACCGGAGGGAACAGCGATTCGGGCGGGCCGGACGATGCCATGCCGGACGGCGACGTCTCCCGCGGCTCGGCGGGGCCTGCCGGGGCGGGGGAAGAAGACTCCGCCGGATGGCCGAGAGGGGCGAAAGGCCGCCGGGCGGACACCCGGAAGCCGCACGCCTCACAGAACTGACCTGCCACGGCCGACCCGCAGCGCGGGCAGGTCTCGCCACCACTGGCCACGAACCGTCCGGGCGCGTGGTGCTTCCCGGTCAAGCCGCCCGCACGGGACGGCGAACTAATGATCTTCGTCCCGCAAACGTCGCAGAAGTCACTGCTCGCCGAGTCGTGGCCTTGTGGGCACACTGTCCCCATACCCGCCCCTTTGAACCGACGATTCCTTTAGGTTCACCCAGAGCAGGATATGTGCCGCGTGCGTGTTTTACTGGTCTTTCTCTACCCGTGACGTGAGACTCAGGTCAGCGGCCGCGCCATGGGCGGGATCGGCGCAGGCAGTTCGCTGATACCGCCCAGGTAGCGGTCGGCGGCCGCGGCGGCGCTGCGCCCCTCGGCGATGGCCCAGACGATCAGCGACTGGCCCCGGCCCATGTCTCCGGCCACGAAGACCCCGGGCACCGAGGTGGCGTACGAGCTGTCCCTGGCGACGTTGCCCCGCTGGTCGAAATCGACGCCGAGGCCGTCGAGCAACCCAGGCCGTTCGGCACCTGTAAAGCCCATGGCCAGCAGCACGAGATCACAGGGCAGGTCCCGCTCGGTACCGGGGACCGGGTCGAACCTGGCCGCGTCGGCCAGCCGCAGCGCCCGGACCCGTCCGCCTTCGTCGCCGAGGAACTCCAGCGTGGTCACCGCGTAGGTGCGCTCGCCGCCTTCCTCGTGCGCGCTCGAGACCCGGTAGATCATCGGGTACGTCGGCCACGGCTGGTGATCTGGCCGGGCCGCGGGCGGCCTGGGCAGGATCTCGAGCTGGGTCACCGAGGCCGCGCCCTGCCGGTGCGCGGTGCCCAGGCAGTCCGCGCCGGTGTCGCCGCCGCCGATGATGACCACGTGCCGGCCGCGCGCGCTGATGGCCGGATCGTCCGGGGCGGCCGGGTCCGCGGCGACCACGCGGTTGGCCAGCGGCAGGTACTCCATGGCCTGGTGGATGCCGTCCAGCTCACGCCCTGGCATCGGCAGGTCGCGCGGCACCCGGGCGCCGCCCGCCAGCACGATGGCGTCAAAGGAATCGCGGAGCGTTTCCGCGGAAACGTCGGTGCCCGCGTCCACGCCGCAGCGGAACCCGGTGCCCTCGGCCCGCATCTGGTCGAGCCGCCGGTCCAGGTGCCGCTTCTCCAGCTTGAACGCGGGGATGCCGTAGCGCAGCAGGCCGCCGGGGGCGTCGTCGCGCTCGAAGACGGTTACCGCGTGCCCGGCCCTGGTGAGCTGCTGGGCGGCGGCGAGCCCGGCCGG
>Ga0207646_10007197_pt1 | contig 11355 bp, 9 predicted proteins | sample KBSK5502metaG_FD_184343 | JGI IMG/M metagenome (GOLD analysis project Ga0207646, IMG submission 184343) | Corn, switchgrass and miscanthus rhizosphere microbial communities from Kellogg Biological Station, Michigan, USA - KBS K5-50-2 metaG... | ecosystem: Host-associated > Plants > Roots >...
TCGGGATGTCGACCGGATGCTCACCGCCGGCCGGAGTTTGCTTCCATTCTTCCTTCAAGAATAACGGCGCTCGCGTCGGTGGTGCAGCGCCGCGCTGTCCCTGTCCTCGCTCCTGCGCGAAAGCGCTGCAGGCAATGATTAAAACAATCAGGCACGTGACCGTCGATACGACTACGCTGCGTCGTGGCATGGAAAGGCCTCCCTTTATTTAGCGTCGGGCCCAAGTATACGGTACTTCGCTTCCGGAACAGTATCGAAACGAAACATCCCACCGCTCAACGTTTTTGAGCCTGAAAAAAGAGGCCGCCGACTTCGTTAGACCCCCCAACCACTTAGCCGCCTTTCGCCGCGCTGGAACGTGTCCTGCATTTCCGTCTAACGGAAAAGCGAACACAAGCCGATATAGGGGATTCAGGGAGAATCCGAATGAAAAATAACACGGACGGAAGGATTCATAGCAACGCGGGTTTCTCGCTGCTGGAAGTGATGGGTGTCACCATAATCTCACTGGTTGTCACGATGACAGCGATGCCGAACATGATCGCAGGGATCGGCAATGTCCGCCTGCGCTCCAGCATGACGAGTCTGGCGGGCGTTCTGCAGAATTGCCGAATGCTTGCCGTGAAACAGAACCGAACCATGTCCACGCATTTCATGACGACGAACTACGGATCTGCGAACGGCGTCATCGCGTACGTGAAGCTGGCAACGGATCCGAATCCGGGTACGTTTGGGGCGGGGGATTCGCAGGTGCAACTCGAGCAGCCTGTGACGCGCGTCTCGACTCTTTCCGGACCGAACGCTCCGACCATTGCTTTGGACAGCTCATACCTCGGTTTCACACCAGACACCGGTGATCCTTCGTTCAATCCAACCGGGCTCCCGTGCGCTTATTCCGGTGGAAACTGTACGAGCAAGGGCTTCGTTTATTACTTTCATGATTCGCGTCCAGCCGGACAGACCGGCTGGGCTGCTCTTTCCATATCTCCCGCCGGCCGTTTGAAAAAGTGGTACTGGAACGGCTCGACGTGGACGGACTGATCGTCGACTCCTAAGTTCCTCCTTTACAGGCCCTCGTTTTTCGAGGGCCTTTTTTCTGCGCAAAATAAATTTGATCTGCATGGCTATTTCCCTTACGATGTCGGAGAAATGGCCAAAACAGATTCGCTCGGACAATTCGAACAGCTCGTGCTCACCGCGATTCTCGCGCTCGGCGACAAGGCATACGGCGTCACGATTCAGGAAAAGGTCGAGGAATTCTCGAAGCCGAAATCCGTCTCGCTGGGCGCTGTATATGTGACGCTCGACAGGCTGGAAGACAAAGGCCTCATTTCCTCCTGGCTCTCGGATCCGACACCCGAGCGCGGTGGCCGATCGAAACGTTATTACCGTCTGGAAGGTCTCGGCGAGCGCGCGTTGCAGGAATCGCTGACCACAGCGCAACGCATGGTTGCAGCAGTCGAAGAAGTGTGGGGAGCTTTACCGATTCCGGGGCGCAAAAAATGGAAACCCATCCGCCAGAATTAATTGAAGCCATCGTTGAAAAGCTGATCCCGCCCGCATGCCGCGAGCACGTGTTGGGCGATTTGTGTGAGCGATTCGAGTCGCGTTCTCAATATGTACTCGATGCGCTGCGAACGGTGCCATTCGTCATCGCCAGTCAGGTGCGCCGCACGTTCGATATCGCGGTGTTTTTGTCGGAAGCTTCGGCGCTTTATATCGGATTCGCAGCGGCGTCGCTCGCAGGCGGACCTGGATTTCTGTACGACCACTCCGCGTTTCTTCCAATAGCGCTCGTTATGGCGGTTGTGCTCATCGTATTCACTCTCCGCGATGCGTATGCAGATCGAAACGATCGATCGGAACAAAGAGCTGCTTTCGACGTCTGGCTGGCGCTGGCTTTGGCATATGCATCACAGGGCAGCATGCGTCTGCTTCATCCGCAATGGCTGCTACCGGCATGGCTGATGTCGCTTGGAGTCGTAATCAACCTGCCGGTGCTGTTCCTGCTGCGCCGTTTCGTGCAGAACAATCGCACCGATCCGGCGGCCGTCGCTGGCGCTGCGGCCGCATCGCTCGATGAATTGAAACGCAGAGCCGTATGGGCACATTCAAGGGCGTGGACCTTGAACTGGACCTGGCTGGCGTTGAGTGTCGCCGTGTTTTATTCAACTGTAAATCTGCTGTCTCTTGCGTTTCCATTTGTCTTTCTCGTTCTCGGATGGTTCGGCGGGCGGCCGTTGCCTGCGACTTTCAATACGGACGAATTCACGCTGAGCCTCGCCGGATTCCTGGTCGTGTGTGCGTGCTGGTTTGTCTTGAGGTCTGTCAACCGGCGTGCGGCACAAGCCCTCCAAAAGGAGATCGACGAGCTCGATAAGCAGGAAAGGGGAAAATCATGATTGGCATTTTCTTCACTGCGGCGCTGCTGCTGCTCCAAAGCGCAAATACAGGATTGGATGGCCGATGGGAGGGCGCGATCTCTGCGGGGCCGGCAAAGCTTCGTGTGGTCCTGGATATTTCGAAAGCATCGGATGGAATCTACCTGGGCACGCTGACGAGCGTCGATCAAGGCAATGTGAAGATCCCAATCGACCAGATCCAGATGACAGGCGACTCCGTTCGGCTCGAGGTCAGGAGCGTTCGAGGAATATTCGAAGGAACGATCAACAGCGACAAAACGCAGCTCAAGGGTACGTGGACGCAGGGCGGCCCGACAATACCTTTGGAATTTGCCCGCACTGCTGCAGCAGCCGCTCCGGCAAAGCCGCCGGATACTCCTGGCGCAGCCACGCCACCACCCAACCCATTTGGCCTTCCGCTTGAACTCAAAGTACCCGTCGCGCCAACTCCGCTTGCGACCGGCGGCAAAACCCATCTGGTTTACGAACTCCACATCACGAACTTCGGCGGCCTGGAGATGCTTCTCAGCAAACTCGAGATACTCGGCGGCGATCGAACGCTCGCGTCATATGAAGGCGCGGAGTTGAATTCGATACTGCAGCCTCCGGGACTTCCCGGTTCGGCCGACAGGCGTGCGATCCCGCCGGGCATGCGCACCATTGCGTTCTTATGGATTGCGATCGATGCCGGGTCCCCGCTTCGCTTCGGCACCGGATCACCGCCCGAAATCAGATGCTCGAAGGCGCCATAGTGAAGATCGCCACAAGTAAGCCGGCTGTTCTCGGACCGCCACTTCGCGGATCGGACTGGATCGCTCTCAACGGACCAGGGAATAGTTCGATTCATCGCCGGGCCATTGTTCCGCTGAATGGTAAGACTGCCATCGCGCAACGCTTCGCCATCGATTGGTCGAAAGTCGGTTCGAACGGAAGAATGTTCGATGGCGACGAGAAAGACAACAAAGCGTACGCCGCTTACGGCGCAGAAATCCTGGCTGTCGCCGATGGAATCGTTGCCTCGACGAAAGACGGCATTCCCGAAAACGTTCCGGGCATCACTTCGCGCGCCGTGCCAATCACTCCAGAGACCATTGCAGGCAACCACGTCGTTCTCGATATCGGCGACAACCGCTACGCCCTGTATGCGCACATGCAGCCGGGCAGCCTCCGCGTGAAAACCGGAGATCGCGTGCGGCGAGGCCAGGTGCTCGGTCTCGTCGGCAACTCCGGCAATGCGACCGGCCCGCACCTGCACTTTCATCTCGGCGACAGTCCCGCCGGTCTTGAGGCCGAGGGACTACCCTATGTCATTGACTCCTGGGAGTCGATGACCGGTCCTGCAACATGGCAAAAGCGGCAAAGCGAGATGCCGTTCCAGAACGAGCGCGTCCGATTCAGGTAATTCCACGTCGGACGCACAATTACCGAATTAGCCGCGATGGGGCGATTGAACCTAATTCGGTAATTGTGCGTCCGACGTGGAATTACTTTTCCGTTGCAAATGGGGCGTTTATAGTGTAAGTAAGTGCTTACTTACTATGAAGCGACTGATCTTCCTGCTCATTCTTGTGGGTGGTGCCGTCGGGGCTTATTACGCGATGCGGCAGCCGCCGGGGCCTCTCGTTTTGACCGGAATTGTCACGACCGAGGACGTGATTATCAGTCCACAGGTAGGAGGACAGATCGGGCAATTGATGGTGAGGGAAGGCGATCAGGTCGAGCAAAATCAGCTCATCGCGGTGATGACGACGGACGAATTGGAAGCCGACCGCGCCTACTACGCCCACACGGTCGAGAGCATTCAATCGCAGGTAGGGGAAAACGAGGCAGCGCTTCGATACGAGCAGCGCCAGACGGAAGATCAGATCCAGCAGGCTCAGGCGTCCCTGTCCACAGCGATTGCGCAGGAGAAGGAGGCGCAGGCGCAGCTCGAAAACGCGCACATTGTACTGGAACGGACGCAGAAGCTTTCCCAGGAGGGCGTGGCCCCGATTCAGCAATTCGATTCAGCCAGGACTTCATACGACGCGGCGAAGGCCCGGCTCGACGCCTCGCAGAAGCAGATCGAGGTTCAGCGTGCTGCGGTTGCAGTCGCGAATGCGAACTCCGAGCATGTGCGCGTACAGCAGAGTCGCGTGCGTACCGCTGAAAAGCAGCGTGAAGCTGCAGCGGCGCAGCGCAAGCGCGCGGACGTGCGGCTTTCTTATTCCGAAGTGCGCGCTCCGGTCGGCGGGATCGTGGATGTGCGGGCGGCGCGCGAAGGTGAAGTGATCAATGCCGGCCAGCCCATCATCACTTTAATCAATCCGGACGACCTCTGGGTGCGCGCCGATATCGAAGAGACCTACATCGATCGCATTCGGCTCGGCGATCAGTTGAAAGTTCGCCTTCCTTCGGGCGAAGAGCGCATGGGCACGGTGTTCTATCGCGCGATGGATGCGGGTTTCGCCACGCAACGCGATGTAAGCCGCACGAAACGCGACATCAAGACATTCGAAATCCGGTTGCGTGTCGACAACAAAGATCGCCGTCTCGCCGTCGGCATGACGACTTATGTCGAAATGCCGGTCACGTGACGGTCATGTGACGGTCGTGTGACGTCGTGTAACGGGGGCCGCCATGGCTGATATCGAAGTTCGCAACATCGTCAAGAAATTTGGAGAGTTCACGGCGGTCGACGGCATTTCGTTCTCGATCGATCACGGCGAGATCTTTGCGCTCCTCGGCCCCAATGGGGCGGGGAAGTCGACGCTGATTCGCATGCTGACGACATTGATTCCGTCGACATCGGGCAGCGCCGAGATCTGTGGACACGATGTCGTGAAAGAAGCCGACGCCGTCCGGCATCTGATCGGCGTCATTCCCCAGGCGATGACCAGTGATCTTGACCTCAGTGTTGAAGAGAACATTCTGATCTACGCTAAGCTTTACGGCGTCTCGCGCGAACGGCGCCGGCGATTGATGGGCGAATTGCTCGAAGCCGTCGAACTCACGAAGTGGAAAGACAAGCAGGTCAAGAATCTTTCGGGCGGAATGCGAAGGCGCGTGGAGATAGCGCGAGGTCTCGTGCACGAGCCCAAGGTTTTCTTTCTGGATGAGCCGACCACAGGTCTCGATCCGGTGTCGCGCGTCGCTGTGTGGGAGATGTTGAGGCGATTGAAGGAAAGGCGCGATCTGACGGTTTTCCTGACGACGCACTATATGGATGAAGCCGACAAGCTCTGCGATCGAATCGGCATCGTCGATCACGGCAAACTCGTCGCGCTGGATTCTCCAATGAAGTTGAAAGCGTCCATTTCGGGAACAAACATTCTTGAAGTCAGTTTTCCCACAACGCCCGCGGGATGGGAAGATCGCATGAAGAGCCTGCCCGAAGTCCAGAACGTCTCAGCCCAGGATAATGTTTTCCGCATTGCCACGACGAACGGTCCTGCGACGACGATGGCGCTGCTCGAGGCGGCGGCACAAATCAATTTGCCGGTGCACTCGCTATCGGTGCAAAGCACGACACTGGACGATGTCTTTGTTCATTACACCGGCCGGCAATTACGGGATGCCCTGCAGGAAGCGTCGCCGAGAGAGAGCGCTCTCATGATGCGAAGGTGATGCGAAGAGGTTGAACGATGCACAGAATGCTGGCGATTTTAGAACGCGATATCCGGCGGTTTCGCCGCAGTCCGGCGCTGATCGTGATGTCTCTCGTGATGCCGATCTTTCAGCTGGTCGTGCTCGGCTATGCGTTCGGCGGGCAGGTGAAGAATCTTAAGCTCGGCGTTGTGAATCAGGATCATCGGCTGCCTTCGGTGAAACTGCGCGAGCTGTGCCAGGCCGTCGCGGCCAATGCGAAAACATTCGAGACCATCGACTATAGCGATGCCGGTGAAGCGCTTGCCGACTTGCGAAATGGCCGCATCAATGGCGTGCTGACCATACCCGCTGGTTTTTCGCAGCGCGTCATCGACAGGAATGGACCGCAAGTCGCGCTCATCGAGGACAACACCGACGGGTTCCGCGCCTCGGCGATGGTGGGTTCCGTCACGGGCCTGATGGCCGCCTACAATCAGCCTGCTTTGAAAATGCATCTGGCTGGAGAGCCGAGCCTCGAAGTGGTCGAGGTATATCCCTATGTGCCGTACGTGCAGTACCTGCTGCCGGGTTCGGCAGTCATGTCGATCTTCATGATGGTCATGATTGGCGGCGGCATCATCTTTATTGATGACAAGGCTCGCGGCCTCCACGAGGGATATCTCGTAACGCCGATTACGAAACTGGAATTGATTACCGGCTTTAATCTCGCAGGTACTCTGAAGGCGGTTCTGGCAGGGGGCGTATTGGTGACCGTCGGCGCGGTAATCGCCGGAATTCCGAATCCGTTCGAACCGATGCGGCTTTTTCGAGTGTTCGTGGTGATCATCATCGCATCGCTCGCGCTGGTGAGCATGATGTTTCTGCTGATGGTACGCGTCAGTGATCCATTGTTGCCGAGAGCCATGTTCGGAATCTTGAATACGTTTCTGTTCTATCCCAGCGGCGCGGTTTATCCGCCGGAGGCGTTTCCGGGTTGGATGCAGGCCATCGCAAAAGTCGATCCGATGACGTACATCGTTCACGCGTTGAAGAACCTGATGCTGAAGAACACGACGTTCAGCGCGATCACGTTCGATTTGGCGTTTTTGATCGTGTTCACCGTAGTCGCAATGACGGCCGCGACGTTTCTCTTCAAGCGGACGTTGTAATAGCCACAAAAAGGCACAAAAGTCACAAAAGTTTTTTGTGAATCTTGTGCCTTTTTGTGGCTATTCCCGTTTACGGTAGCGTGAAGACAACCAGCTCTTCTTTGCCCGGCGGCTCAGGATCATCCAGCGCGCTCGCACCCGCCGCGAGCACGGCCACGTACTGCTTTCCGTTCTTACCCTGATACGTAATCGGAACCGCGTGCGCGCTCATATCCAGCTTCGTGGTCCACAGTTCTTTTCCCGTCTTCGAATCAAAAGCGCGAAAGCGCTTATCATTCGTCGCAGCGATGAATACGAGGCCGCCGGCAGTGGCGATCGGGCCGCCCATGCTCATGCGGCCGGTGTTTTTCTTTCCTTCCGGCAGTTCATCGGTGACGCCCAGGCGTACCTTCCATGCGATGTCACCGGTGTTCGCATTCACAGCGATGAGCTGGCCCCATGGCGGCTTCTGGCATGGCCAGGCATGCGCTCCGGCATTGTTGATGTTGCCGGAACGCGGGTCGCCTTCACTCCACTGGAACCGCGACGTCGGTCCCACAATGCTGTTCCGGCGGTATCCATTGCCGCGCTGCCCGGCCGCCGTCTTCTCAACCCATCCGATGCTGGCCTCATCCTGAGTGTTCACGAAGACGTATCCCATCGTCGGATCCGATGCCGTTCCGCCCCAGTTGACCCCACCGATTGAGCCCGGGAAGAGCACCGTCGATTGCGGCTTTGCCCCTTCTTCACGGTAGAGGTACGGAGTGAACGGTCCAACGTTATACAAACCACCGCTGCGTTCGACGAGTTCACGGCAAAACCTCGCATGCTCTTCGTTCGTGTCTGCGGCTATGACGATGTCCTCCGGCTTGAAGCTGTCACGCGCGAGCACAGGAGGCTTCAATGGAAAAGGCTGAGTGAGAGAACTGTGTTCACCGGGCACATTGCTGATGGGAACCTGACGCTCCTCCACGCCGAATACCGGTTTCCCGGTGACGCGATTCAGAATGTACATGTGCGCGTGCTTCGGCACGGCGACCAGAGCCGGAATCTTTTCACCCTTCACGTTGATGTCGACGAGAGCGGCGGGGGAGGGCAGATCGTAATCCCACAGATCGTGATGCGTGACCTGGAAGTGCCACTTCATTTTTCCAGTTTCTGCATCCAGCGCAACGATCGAACTGCCGAACAGGTTGTCGCCGGGACGGTCGCCGCCGTAGTAGTCATTCGGGCCGGGCGCGTCGTAGGCGGCGTAAACGATTCCGCGTTCCGCATCGATGCTCATCGAGAATCCCCACTGCGTCGCACCGGGACGATTCCTGTAGCTGTCGCCGCCCCACGTTTCGATGCCGGGATCGCCGGGCTGCTGCGGAATCGATCGGAACTCCCACACCTTCGCGCCCGTGCGCGCATCGAAAGCGCGCGTTCCGCCGGGATTGCCGTTCGTGCCGACGATGAGCAGGTTCTTGTAGACGGCGGGCGCGGATTCGTACGGAATAACCATATCGACTTCGCCGCCGTTGCCGAATCCGGAAACCGCTTCGCCGGTGTAGGCGCTCAATCCGGTCAGGCGAGCTCCCGAAGTAAAGAAGATGCGAGGAGGGATGTTCCCATCACCCGGCCAGAACGCGACCCCGCGCCGCGTCGGTTCTCCGGTTTTCATCTCGAACGCCCAGACTTCCTTGCCGGTCTCCGGTTCCAGCGCGACGACCCGATTGTTGGTCGAGAGGTACATCATGCCGTTCACGACGATGGGCGTGACTTCCGAGCCTCCCGTGATGCCTTCCGCCTTCACCTTTCCGGTTTTGAAAGTCCACGCGCGCGTGAGGCGGCCGACGTTTTTTGTGTTGATCTGCGTCAGCGGCGAGAATCGCGTTGCTGCAAGATCACGGTTGTACATGGGCCATTCAGCCCCTGGGTTCTGCGCCATGAGTGCGGCACTAATGAAAAGTGAGAGCATTCGCATGCGGAAGAATTAGCCACAAAAAAGCACAAAAGTCACAAAAAGTTTTGTGCTTCTTGTGCCTTTTTGTGGCTATCTCTCTGTTGAAGGTCGCAACTCGTATTCTTTCGGCGGCTCCGCGCCAAGAAGGTTCTTCACGAAGTAATCCCAGCGGCGGCGAATCATGTAGGGTTCGGTCGCGAAGCCGTGACCGCGATTCGGCAGCAGCAATAGATCGAAATCCTTATTGGCTTTGATCAGTTCGTTCACAACCAGAAGCGTGTTATCGGGAGGAACGTTGGAGTCCGTGGTGCCGTGGGCGAGCAGCAACTTGCCCTTCAGGTTTTTCGCGACGAGTTGATTGGCCTGATTGTCATAGTTCGTTGTGGTTTCGGTTTTGCGCACGAGCAGGCCCTGCCACTTCTCGGCCCAATCGTCTTCGTAGTTGCGATTGTCGTGATTCCCCGCTTCAGCGATCCCGACCTTGAAGAAGTCGGGAAATCGGAACATGGCATCGGCCGCAGCATAGCCGCCGCCGGAGTGGCCCCAGATTCCCACGCGATCGATGTCGATCCACGAATAGCGCTGTGCCAGTTCCTTCATTCCCGCGACCTGATCGGCGAGCGTGTTATCGCCCATATTGCCGAAGTACGCATCATGAAATTTCTTGGACCGCCACGGTGTTCCCATTCCATCGATTTCAACAACGATGAATCCGAGCTCGGCAAGCGCCTGCGAATCGCTGCGCGCCGAGGAGAAATTGCGGCTGCCGACGCTTCCGGTTTGAGGGCCCGGATAAATGCGATTCACGATCGGATACTTCTTTGCGGGATCGAAGTCTGAGGGTTTGTACAGAAGCCCGTAGAGATCGGTGGCGCCATCTCGAGCTTTCACCGTGATCCGAGTCACCGGTTTCCAGCCGTTAGCGACAAGCCGGGAGACGTCGGCCTTATCGAGCGTGTTAAGCAGTTTCCCTTCACTATCGCGCAGAACGACAGTCGGAGGAACATCCGGCCTGGAGTAGCTGTCGACGAAGTAGCGGCCGGAAGGCGACATCGACACATCGTGGGTTGCATCCTCCGGCGTGAGCACTGTCAGGTTCTTTCCGTCGAGTCCGACACGGTAGAGGTGAACGAAATACGGATCGCGCCCGCTTTCTTTTCCAACTCCGAGGAAATAGACGATGCCGCTCTTCTCATCCACTTTCAGCGTTTGTGAAACGTTGCCCGGGCCGCTGGTGATCCTGTTCTTGAGTTTCCCGGTTCCGAGGTCGTACAGATAGAGATCGCCCCAGTTGTCGCGCTCGGAAAACCAGATCACCTCGTTCGAAGCGGGAAGAAAGCGCCAGTTGGGCCGGTCGTTTCCGCCTTCGAAATACGTTTCGACTTTTTCGTCGATCACATCGCGAACTTTGCCTGTCGCGGCATCGGCAACGCGAAGTGTTGCGCGTTTGTGATCTCGCGAAGAGGAGATGAAAGCGAGTTGCGTGCTGTCGGCGCTCCACTGGACGTCGGCAAACGTACCGTCGCACTGCACGTGATCGCAAAGCGACGACCGATGCGGATCCGGGGGCATATCGAGGCGAATGACGCGGGCGTTGTCGACATCGATGATGACTCTCGAGATCTGAAAAATTTTATCGTCGCCCGCGAGCGGATACTTCCATGCCTCGAGCGTGGGATGCCCAACCGTGGTATGGACGAGATACATTTCACCGACACCCCGCGCGTCGTGTTGAAATGTGGCGATCTTTTTCGAATCCGGCGACCACAACACAACGGGACGATCACTGCGAATCCAGCCGGCGTTGTCGGTCGCGTAGCCGAAATCCTTCACACCATCTTTAGTGAGCTGAGCCTCCTTGCCGGAGGCAACCTCACGCACCCAGAGATTGAAATCGCGAATGAACGCTGCGCGATTGCGGTCGGGCGAGAGGACACTGTTGGCATCAGCGCGAGGGAGCGGAGTGCATTTGACCTCTTGTTGTGCCTCGCAGGGGCCACGTGTGCCGCGCACAGGATCGACGAGAACGATCTCGTTTCCTTTCTCCGTTGTGACGCGATACCAGAAACGGTCGTCAGGCAACCACACGGGCCGCGCGGGCGCATGCAGCACCAGCCGGTTCGTGTTGTAGCCGAGAAGTTTTTCGGCGCGCGTGTAATCGGATGCGGTGAGGGTACGGGATTGGGACCAACAGGGAAGCGCGAGAGCTAGTGTAAGTACGGCGGGTGCGAGTGGATGAGCGGAGCGAATGCAAGCCCGGAAGGGCGCAGCCATTAATAGACGGAATGACATG
>Ga0207646_10007198_pt1 | contig 11354 bp, 9 predicted proteins | sample KBSK5502metaG_FD_184343 | JGI IMG/M metagenome (GOLD analysis project Ga0207646, IMG submission 184343) | Corn, switchgrass and miscanthus rhizosphere microbial communities from Kellogg Biological Station, Michigan, USA - KBS K5-50-2 metaG... | ecosystem: Host-associated > Plants > Roots >...
ATCCGCCTCGTCCAGGAGGGCGCGCGGGTGGCGATCGCCGACGCCCTGATCGAAGGCTACGGCGCCAACTTCGCCAACATCGCCGAGATCCGCGACGACGTGGAAGTCCACACGGCCGATGTCCGCGACGAGAGCGCCATGGTCCGCCTCGTGGAAGATCGTGACGTGATCTTTCATCTGGCGGCGCAGGTCTCTCACGTTATGTCGCTCTCGAACCCGTACCCGGACATCGACATCAACGTCAAGGGAACGGCCGCGCTGCTCGAAGCCTGCCGCAAGCGCAATCCGGCAGCCGTGGTCGTGCGCTCGGGCACCCGGGGCCAATACGGCCCGGCGGTGAAGCTTCCGGTCTCCGAGGATGCGCCCTCCGACCCGAGGGGTCTGTACGAGATCTCGCAGCTGGCGGCGGAGATGATCTGCCGCGCCTACCATCGGATTCACAATATGCGTATTGTTCCCCTTCGCCTGACCAACATCTACGGTCCCCGTGCGCAGATGAAGCACTCCCAGTTCGGCGTGGTCAACTGGTTCGTGCGCCTGGCTCTGGACGGCCGACCGATTCCTGTTTTCGGATCGGGCCGCCTGATACGCGATTTCCTCTACGTGGATGACTGCGTCGCGGCGCTCGTGCGGGCCGCCGAGGAGCCCGGAGCGGCCGGCGAGATCTTGAACGTGGGCCACGATCGGCCTTCCACGTTCCTGGAAGTCGCGGAGATCCTGCGCGACCTCATTCCGCAGACGGCGATCGAGTTCACCGATTTCACACCCGAGCGCAAGGCTCAAGAGCCGGGAGACTTCCTTTCGGACATCACCAAGATCCGCCGGTTGCTGGACTGGGAGCCGGCGGTGGGACTCCGAGAGGGGTTGTCGAGGACCGTCGAGTTCTACAGGGAGAGACGGCGTGATTACTTCTGAGGGGCGAGTGGGAGAGGGGGTGAGGGGGTGCCCCCCATTCCCCCACTCCCCCACTCTCCCCCTCTCCCCCTCGCGTGCCATAAGCTAGGGCCTGACTTTGACAATCTCCATCCACCCAACCGCGTTGGTCGCGACTGACAAGATCGGCGACGGCACTCGCATCTGGGCCTTCTGCAACGTGCTCGCGGAGGCCACCATCGGGCGCGACTGCAACATCTGCGACCGCTGCTTCGTCGAAAACGACGTGGTGATCGGCGACCGGGTCACAGTCAAGTGCGGCGTCTCCCTCTACGACGGCATCGAGATCGAGGACGACGTCTTTGTCGGTCCCGACGTCTCGTTTTCCAACGATCCGCGTCCCCGAAGCCGCGTGCGGCCGGCGGATCACCCGCGGACGCGCCTCCGCCAGGGGGCATCGGTGGGCGCGGCCGCGGTGATTCTTCCGGGCGTCACGATCGGGCGCTGGTCGATGGTGGGAGCGGCCTCCCTCGTCACCCGCGACGTGCCGGATCACGCCCTCGTCTTCGGCAGCCCGGCGCGCCGCCACGGCTTCGTCTGCCGCTGCGGACAGACGATCCCTTTCTCCGAGGGGCGAGCGACGTGTGCCTGTGGGCGGCGCTACACTCTCGCACCGGACGAAGCGGTGCGGGAAGAGTCATGAAGACGCAAGTCGAGATCCGCGTGCCCTTCGCCGCGCTCGAGAACGATTACCTCGCTCGCCGTGAGGCGATCGATGCGGCGGCCCTGCGGGTGTTCGCGAGCGGCCGCTTCATTCTCGGCTCCGAGGTGACCGCGTTCGAGACGGAGCTGGCTCGCTATCTGGGTGTGGAGTTCGTCGTTTCGTGCGGCAACGGCACGGAGGCGATTGCCTTGATGCTCATCGCCGCAGGCGCCGGCCCTCACGATGAAGTCGTCCTTCCCGCCAACGCCTGCGTTCCTGTCATCGCCGGCGTGCGGCTTTCCGGGGCGAAGCCGCGCCTGGCGGACGTCGACGAGGAGACGCTGACGCTCGATGCCGCCAGCGTCGAGCGAGTGCTCACGCCGGCGTGTCGCTTCCTTCTTCCAGTCCACCTCTACGGGGGCGTCGCGGACCTCGAGGGATTGGGCCGGCTGGCCGCGGAGCGGAAATTGACGCTCATGGAAGACTGTGCGCAGAGCCATGGGGCGACCTATTACGGGAAGAAGACCGGCTCTCTGGGGCGCGCCGCGGCGTTTTCGTTCTACCCCACCAAGAATCTCGGCGCCTATGGGGACGGAGGCGCCATCGCGACCGGCAACGCGCTCCTGGCCGATCATGCGAAGAGACTCCGCCAGTACGGCTGGACCCGACGCGACTTCGCCGAGATAGAGGGGCGCAACTCGCGGCTCGACGAGCTGCAGGCGGCGATTCTCCGCGTCAAGCTCTTCTCGCTTGACTCAGAAAACGAGCAGCGGCGCAAGATCACCAAGTATTACGACCAGGCTTTCGCGGACCTGCCGGTGACTCGCCTGTCGGGCCGCCCCGGGTCAGTGCCGGCCTGCCACCTTTATCCGGTTCGGACCGAACATCGCGATGAGCTGCGTCAGCATCTGGCCTCGTGCGGCATCGAGACCGCGATCCACTACTCTCTTCCCCTGCACCTCCAGCCGGCCTACGCCTTTCTCGGGCACGCTCGCGGCGATTTTCCCGTCTCCGAGCGGGCCTGCGAGACCGTCCTCTCGCTACCGATATACCCCTCCCTCCAGGAGGAGCAGGCCGAAGCCGTCGCCGCCGCCGTGCGGGAGTTTTTCGGCCCGTGAGCGGCGGCCGGGAGCGGATCTCCGTCGTCGTCCCCGTCTACTTCAATGCCGCGACTCTCCCGAAGTTAGCCGAGCGTCTGCGGGCCGCGGCCGAAGGATCCGATTGGGATCTCGAGGTGCTGTTCGTGGACGACGGCTCCGCCGACGACTCGTGGCCGAGAATCGGGCAGATCGCGCGGGACTGGCCTGCCGCGCGGGGTGTCCGGCTGACGCGAAACTTCGGCTCGCAGATGGCGATCCTCGCTGGCCTACGAGAGGCGACGGGCGACGCCGCGGCCGTGCTTTCCGCAGACCTGCAGGAGCCTCCGGAGATGCTGCCGCATCTCGTGGATGCGTGGCGTCGGGGCGCCATGGCGGCGCTGGCGGTCCGGCGCAGCCGTCCCGAGACCTGGGGAGCCCGAGCCGCGGCGGGCGTGTACTACTCGACGCTCCGGCGGCTGGCCTTCGCGCAGATGCCGGAAGGCGGATTCGACTGCTTCCTAATCGGGCGGCCGGCCATCGACTTCCTGATCGAAAACCGCGATGTCCACACCTCGCTTCCAGGGCTGCTGCTCTGGGCTGGCTTCCCGACCATCCTCGTTCCCTACGATCGCGTCGCGCGGGCGGAGGGAAAGTCGCGCTGGACGCTGCCGAAGAAGATCAAGTACTTCATCGACTCGGTCGTCTCCTTTTCCTACGCGCCGCTGCGCTGGATGTCTGTCGCCGGGACGATCCTCGCTTTTCTCGCCTTTGCCTACGCTTTGTTCCTCGTCTTCTTCAAGCTCTTCCATGGCCAACCGGTCCAGGGATGGACGACGACGATGGTCGTTTTGGCTTTCCTCTCGGGCGTGCAGTTGCTCTGCCTCGGAGTTCTGGGGGAGTATCTCTGGCGCACGCTCGACGCCGCCCGCGCGCGAAAGGGGTACCTCGTGCGGGAGCGCACCAAGGATCGGGAAACGGAAGACGTGAAACGGGAAACGACGACGGAAGCTCCAGTCTGAGGGCCGACCGTCGATCCGCTTCCCTCGTTTTCCGTTTTCGGTTTCCCGTTCCCCGGCCCTAGGGCAACGCCGCGAGCAGACTGGCCGCGACCCTCTCGACCTCTTCGTCGGTCAGCTCGGGGAAGACGGGAAGCGCAAGAACCTCGCTTGCCGCCCGCTCGGCCTCGGGGAAGGAGCCTTCGCGGTATCCGAGGCCCCGGAAGCATTCCTGCAAGTGGAGCGGCACGGGATAGAAGACCGCTGTGGAGATGGCGTCCTTGGCCAGACGGGCTCGGACCGCGTCGCGGGCGGGAACGCGCACGATGTACTGATGGTAGACGTGGTGGTTCCCGTCGGCTTCCTTCGGCAGCCGGAGGCGCCCCTCCCCCGACGCCCCGGCCAGAAGCTCGCCGTAGCGGCCTGCGATCGCACGGCGGCGGTTGTTCCAGGCCGCGAGCCGGGGTAGCTTGGCCAGCAGCACGGCCGCCTGAAGCGCGTCCAGCCGAAAGTTACCTCCCACACGATCGTGGCGGTAGGTCTCAATCGAACCGTGGACACGCAGGCTCCGCAGGGTCTCCGCGAGCCTGTCGTCGTTCGTGGTGACGGCGCCGGCGTCGCCCGCCGCTCCCAGGTTTTTCGTTGGATAAAAGGAGAAGGCGCCCAGCTGCCCCATCGATCCCGCGGGCCGGCCCTGGTGGGTGGCCCCGACCGCCTGGCAGGCGTCCTCGAGAAGCGAAACCTTCCGGGCAACGGCGATCTCCAGGATCGCCTCCATGTCGGCACACTGCCCGTAGAGGTAAACGGGCTGGATGGCGCGCGTTCGCGGCGAGATCGCACCTTCCAGCCGCGAGGCGTCGAGGTTGAAGGTGGCCGGATCGATGTCGACGAAGACCGGACGCGCGCCGAGCCTCGCCACAACCCCTGCCGATGCGAAGAAGGAAAACGGCGACGTGATGACCTCGTCTCCGGGACCGATTCCCAGAGCCATCAGCGACACCAGCAACGCGTCCGTCCCCGAAGAGACTCCGATCGCGTGCGCCGTGCCCACCTCCCGGGCGAAGGCTCTTTCGAATGCTTCGACAGCGGGGCCTAGGACGAACCGGCCTGTCGCGAAGAGCTCTTCCACCCGCCGCGCGATGTCGCGTTTCAGCGGCTCGTCGTAGCGCGTCAGGTCGAGCATGGGAATCGGCCGCGCGGAGATCATTCGGCGCGGATTGTATCCGCGGGTCTCCTGTCTCCAGAAAGCCGGGCGCCCGGGCTTAAGATGACAGTCGCGCCGTTCTTCGGGGAGAGAAAGGAGCCGTCATGCGACTCAGATCGGGACTTCTCCTCTTGCTTTTCCTCCTGACCCCTTTTTTTGCGGTCGGAACCGATCGGAGTCCGACGCCCTCGCCTGCGAAGGAAGCGTTGATTCGAGACCTCTTGAAGACGACCGGTACGACCAGCTTGATGCAGCAGATGAAGAGGCAGATCTTCGACACCTTTCGAAGGATGGCACCGAGCGCGGGCGAAGAAGTCTGGAACGAGCTGGATCGCAGATTCGACATGAATGAGCTGGTCGAAAAGCTCATTCCGATCTACGACAAGTACTACTCCGCGGAAGACCTCAAGGGCATCCTCCTGTTCTACCAATCGCCGCTCGGGCAGCGCGTGCTGTCCACGATGCCGCAGGTGGTGAGCGAGAGCATGGCGGCCGGACAGGAGTGGGGGCGCCGCAAGGGAGAAGAGATGGAGAAGGAACTTCGCTCCCGGAAGCTGCTTTCGCCTACCCGCTCGGAGCGGTCGGCTAATTCCTCCTCTTGCGAAGCAGGTGCGCCGTGAATCCGTCGTTGGTGGGGCCGGGCAGGATCTGAAACCTCGCTCCCGCGACCCACGGCGCCAGAGACGGCGGGGCCGCGATCGGAACGAGCTCGAGGGAAGCATCGGCCGACAGGGCCTCGTCGACGACGATTTCGTTTTCCTCCGGCTCGAGACTGCACGTCGAATAGAGGAGATAGCCACCCGGCGCGAGCAGGCGCGTGGCGAACCGAAGCCCTTCGCATTGCGCCGCGGCGAGACGATCGATGGCCGCCGGCGTCACGCGATAGCGGATCTCCGGATTTTTCCGTAAGGTCCCCGTTCCGCTGCAGGGCGCATCGAAGAGGACCCGCTCGAAGCGGCCGATCGGTAGAGGGAGATCCCGCAGGTCGCCCGCGACCGGGTGTACCTGCCCGATCCCGAGCCGGCGGCGGTTCTCCAGAAGAAGGCGAAGCCGCGAGAGGGAGCGGTCGAGCGCGATCGCGCGTCGAGCTCGGCCGAGCAGGACCGCGGCGAAGGACTTGCCGCCGGGCGCCGCGGCGAGATCGACCAGCAAATCTCCGGGCGGCAGGAGCAGGGGCAGCGCCTGCGCTCCGACATCCTGGATCGTGAAGCGGCCCTCCGCAAAAAGGGGGGAGCGAAGAAGATTTCCCTTCTTCACGACCAGGCCGATCGGCGAGATCCCCGAGGGCTCGACCGCGATTCCTTCCGCAAGGAGCGAAGCGGCAAGCGACTCGCGATCGCCTTGCGTCGAATTGGCCATCAGATCGAGCTCCGAGGCCTGGTTGTCCGCCTCCAGGATCCGGCGTGCCGCCTCGAGGCCGAACCGCTCGATCCAGCGCGCGACGAGGAACTCGGGATGGGAGAAACGGAGGGCGAGAAGCTTGACGGCTTCTGATCCCCCCTCACCCCGCCCCTCTCCCGGGGGGAGAGGGAGTCCCTGCGCCGGCGCTCTCGCTTCGCGGGCGCCGGGACTGCGTAGGAGGTGGCGCAGGACACCGTTGACGAATTTCGCGGTCCGCACTCCTCCGCTCTCCCGCGCGTGGCGCACGGCTTCGTCGACGGCGGCATGCTGCGGGACACGGTCGAGAAACTGGATCTGATAGAGAGCCACCTCCAGGACCTCCCGGAGATTGGGAGCCAGGCGCGAGAGGGGAAAGTGGATGGCGCCAGCGAGCTCGGAGTCCAGAGCCGACTTCCACCGCAGAACCCCGAGGGTGAGCTCCCGCATGAGATTGGCGTCCAAAAGCGAAAGGCCGCTGGAGCGCTCGGTCAGGGTCGCCGTCGCCCGCTTCCCTTTCTCGAGCACTTCTCGCAGCACGCCGACCGCGCCCGCACGCGCGGGCGAGACTCCCCGGGCGGTCATGAAAACCGCGCGGGAAGGATGCGGATTCCGCGCGCGAACTCCGAGCCGCCGACGAGCCGACCGCCGGCGCGCTGCGCCCCGGTCAGGATCAGGGATCGACCCTCGCCTGCCGCCACCAGCGCTTGATCCTCCTCGAGCCAGAGCGTGCCGGGCTCACGGTTTGTCGCGGGTCCCAACTCGAAGGAGTGGATCTTCACGCGCACTTTGCCCAGGAACGTGTAGGCGCCGGGCCACGTTGTATAAGCGCGGAGGCGTCGATCGATCTCCGCGGCGGGCCGCGTCCAGTCGATGCGGGCGTCTTCCCGCCGGATCGGCCGGCAGAAGCTGGGAACTCCCTGCTGCGGCCTCGCCGTCAGCGTTCCCCGCTCCAGCCCTGCCAGCGTCTCGACGAGGAGGTCTGCCCCCGCCTTGGACAGCCTCTGCGAAAGAGACCCGGCGTCCTCCCTCTCTCCGATCTCAATCCGACGCTCGAGATAAAGCGGACCAGCGTCCAACTCGTCGATGACCTTCATCGTAACCACGCCCGTTTCTCGGTCTCCGGCCAGCAGCGCCGCCTGGACCGGCGACGCGCCGCGGTGCCGGGGCAGAAGGGACGCGTGCACGTTGACGAAACCCAAACGGGGAATCGCGAGGACCTCGCCGGGGAGCAAACGCCCATAGGCGACCACGACTCCGACGTCGGGAGCGAGCTGTCGGATCCGGTCGGCCAAATCCGCCCTGAGCGCAAGCTTGTCGGGCTTCTCCATGGGGATGCCCCGAACCGCGGCGAGTCGGGCGAGTGCCGAGGGGACGGCGACTGCGTGCCGGCCCGCGGGGCGATCGGGCTGAGTCACGACCAGCGGAACCGGAGAGCCGCTTTCGAGCACACGCGACAGGGCCGGAACGGCAAACTCGGGCGTTCCGAAAAAGACGACCTTGAGGGTCACCGCGATACTCGAAGAGGACGTAGGACGACGGTCGTAGGTGGTCGATTGATCGCTTGGGATTCTCTACGACTTACGTCCTACCACCGCGTCCTCTTCCGCGCTACCCAAATCCTTTTCGATGTTGGGTGATTCCGGCTTCGCGAGCTCGGGATGCCTCAATCTCCAGAGCCGCAGCGCCGCCCAGATCCCGCCGGCGGAGAAGAAGACGAGAGCCAGACTCACGACAACCCCGAAGAGGACCCAGGCACGCGGCCACCCTTTCTCGAATCCATAGATGCCCACCGGCAGGAGAAGGAGGAAGCAGTAGAGGGAAACCAGGATCGTCCGGCGCATCTCGTGCTGTCGATCGACCGGCGGATCGAGAAAGCCCAGTCCTCGGGCGAGTCGAAAGAGGAGATAGCCGGCGGCCGGCGCGCCCAGCAACATCACGAGGAGCCAGAGCAGTGGGCGGTTCATCGGGGCTGCCGGTCCACTTCTTCGAAGTAGTCTTCCGCCACCAGGACTTCGCGGGGCTTGGATCCGCGGGGAGGCCCGAGCAGCCCGTCGCGCGCCATCATGTCGATCAGCTTGCCGGCGCGGGAGAAACCCACTCCCATGCGGCGCTGAAGGAACGAGATCGAGGCCATTTTTTCCTTCACGACCAGCCGCGCCGCCTCGTCGTACAACGGGTCCATCTCGTCACCCGCGTCGTCGCGCCGGGTGGCTTCGACCGGCTCCCGCGTGACCTCTTCATTGTAGTGAGGCTTGGCCTGCTTCCTCAAGAATTTGACCAGGAGAGCGGTCTCCTGCACCGACACGAAGGCGCCGTGCACGCGGCGAAGGCGCGAAGTGCCCGGAGGCAAGAAGAGCATGTCGCCGCGCCCGAGCAGGCGCTCCGCCCCGTTGCCGTCGAGAATCACCCGCGAGTCGATCTTCGAAGAGACCTTGAACGCGATGCGCGAAGGGAGGTTCGCCTTGATGAGCCCCGTCAAGACGTCGACCGACGGACGCTGCGTCGCTACGACCAGGTGGATACCGACCGCGCGAGCCTTCTGCGCGAGCCGCACGATCGCCTCCTCCACCTCTTTGGGCGAGGTCATCATCAGATCGGCGAGCTCGTCGATGACGATGACAATGAGCTCCATCGGCTCGAGCTTCAAGTCCGGGTCGTCGTTGTGCTCCGCTCGAAACCGTGCGATCGTCTCGGGGTCCCGGATCGCCGCGTTGTACTGCTCCGCATTGCGGACCTGACCGAGGTCCGAGAGCGTCTGAAAGCGCTCATCCATCACTCCGACCGCCCACTTGAGCGCGTTGGCGGCCTTTCTCGGGTCGGTGATGATCGGCGTTAAAAGGTGCGGGAGGTGCTCGTAGATCTCCAGCTCGACCATCTTGGGGTCGATCAAGATCAGCTTGACCTGGTCCGGCCGAGCCTTGAAGAGGATCGAGGTCAGAAGCGCGTTGATGCTCACGCTCTTGCCCGAGCCCGTGGTCCCTGCGATCAGCAGGTGGGGCATTCCTCGAAGGTCATCGACCACCGGCTCGCCGTGGATGTCTTTCCCGAGCCCGAGCGTCAAGAGCGACGGGGAGCGTTGAAAGGTCTCCGACTCCGCGACGTCGCGTAGCGCGATGACCTCTCCTCCGCCGGGGTTCGGTACTTCGATCCCCACGGAGGCCCGCCCGGGGAGCCGCTCGATGCGGACGGCCTCGGCGGAGAGCGCGAGCGCGAGATCCTCGGAGAGGCCCATCACCTGGTTGACCTTGATCCCGGCCGCGGGCCGGAACTCGTAGGTCGTCACGACGGGGCCGGGATGATATTCGACGACTTCCCCCTCCACTCCGAACTCGGCGCACTTGGACTCGATCAGGCGGCCGGTCTCCGCGAGGAGCTTCCTGTCGACGGGGTTGGCCTGCTCGCGCTTGTGCAGGAGGGAGACGGGCGGATAGGTGTATCCGGAGACAATCAGCGGCAGGCTCTGCTGCGAGTCCGGCTTCTTCCGCGGGACAGCGGCCGCGGCCTCCGCTCTCTTCCCCGCGGGCGCCGTTTTGGTCAAGGAGAACTTGCCGGGACCGGGCACCTCGCGCAGAAACGGAGGCTCCTCCGCGGCGAAGGGGATTTCCTCGAGCGTGACCCCCTCGCGCCGCGCCTTCTCCAGATGTTTCGAGACGACGCTCTTGCGCAGCCGGTCCTTGGTCCTCCGGTCGCGGCGGCGCACCCAAGAGACGTTCATCCGGCTCCAGAAGCCCGCCAGGCGCACACGAAGTCCGAGAAAGGTCTCCGCCAGCGAGACCTGCGTGGCCAGGGGTATGGCCAGCAGGAACAGAGTTCCCGCGAGAAGCGCGGCTCCGGTCGAGCCCAACCGCGCCCGGGACGCGTCCGCGACCGCCCGGCCCACGATCCCGCCGACTTCCGCCTCCTCTCCGAAAAGGGTCCGCCGCCCGAGCGAAAGCGAAAGCAGGGCTGGAACCGACAGAAAAAGGAGGAGAACCCCGGCCGCCTTGGTCCCGGGATTCGGAAAGGGCCGCTGCCAGAAGCGCCTCCAACCCCAGAGGAGAAGGAGCGCGGGCAGAGCCCACGCGGCCAGTCCGAGGATCGCATAGAGGGCGGACGAGAGGTCGGCCCCGAATCTCCCGATCCAGTTGGACGGTGAAGCGGCCTCCCCCGTGGTGACGGAAAAGAGGTTCGCGTCGCGCGGGTTGTGGGAAGCCAGAGACAGTGTGCAAAGCACTCCCGACAGAAGGAGCAGAATGCCGAGTGCTTCGCTGACGATCCGGCTACGCCAGAGCGATTCCTGACTCAATCCGATCCATTATGGGGCAGAAGCCGGCGAAAGGCGAAGGGCGCAGGGCGAAAGGCGATTCGTACAGAGCCAGACACGGTCGATTTCGCGATTCGTCATTCGCTCTTTGCTCTTCGCCCAACGCCCAGCGCCCAAGTCCCGAGAGATACGATCCGGCTGTGAAGAAGAAGATCCTCTTCCTGTGCACCGGCAACGCCGCCCGCAGCCAGATGGCCGAGGCCGTCGCGCGACTGGATCACGCGGAGGTCATTGACGCCGTGTCGGCGGGCTCGCGCCCATCCGGAGGAGTCCATCCCGACGCCGTCGCCGCCATGGCCGAGCTCGGCTCCGACATCGGGGAGGCGCGCTCTAAGCCGGCCTCGGAGTTTGAGCGGGAGGCCTTCGATGCGGTCGTCACCGTGTGCGATTCGGCCGCGCGCGATTGCCCGGCCTGGCCGCACGCCCAAAGGATCGAGCACTGGTCGATCGAGGACCCTTCCTTCGAGCCCGACCCGGCAAGCCGGATGGAACGATTCCGGCAAACGCGGGATGACCTGAGGAGACGCATCTCCGCGCTCGTCAGCGCGGGCGCCACAGCAGCAAGAGAACCAGGAGAGCCAGCGCCGAAGTGACCAGCGCCGCCATGCCCCACCGCAGCGATTGCGGGCGGTAGTCGATCCGCACGGTATGGCGGCCGGCGGGACCGGAAAAGTGATCGGGTCTCCGGGCTGGAGCCGGAGGGACACCTCCTTGCCGTCGACGGTCCCGCGCCAGCCGGGAAAGAAGGGATCGGCGAGCAGGAAGAAGCCCGGAAGCGACGCGTCGATCTCGATGTCCCAGCGAGTCGGATGCCGCT
>Ga0207646_10007199_pt1 | contig 11354 bp, 4 predicted proteins | sample KBSK5502metaG_FD_184343 | JGI IMG/M metagenome (GOLD analysis project Ga0207646, IMG submission 184343) | Corn, switchgrass and miscanthus rhizosphere microbial communities from Kellogg Biological Station, Michigan, USA - KBS K5-50-2 metaG... | ecosystem: Host-associated > Plants > Roots >...
CGTGAGTTCGGGCCGACGACTGAGTACGGCATCGGCGTGTATGCCCTCGAGAAGAACAAGATGATCAACGGCCAGCCGGCACGTGCGGTGAGCTTCTTCCTTGATGGGAACGACCCGGAGATCCTGCCGCTCGTCGGCGACGGGCTGCTCCCAGCCGACATTGATGGCAAGCAGAAACCGTTGACCGACGCTGCCGTACCGCTCGTCGGTACACAGGATGACGGCGGCCCCTATGGCGCCACCTTTGACGCGCTGAACATCTGGGACCTGAGGGTGAAGTGGCGCTCAACGCCGACCGCTTCCCTGGTGCTGAACACCCAGCTTCCCGTCGGTGCGTTCGACTCCATCTTCCCGTGCGGAACGGTGCCAGGCACGCTGCCACCCAGCAGCCGGGACTGCCTGCCGCAGCCCGGTATCACCGATGGGAGCCAGTACCTGGATATCCTCTCGTATCGGCAGCGACCTACGTTCCGGCTCGCGTATCGGAACTTCAAGAGCTACGAGGCGCTGGTTACGAACCAATCCGTTGAGGCATTGCCCGGGGTCGCCGGCGTGCGTTGGTACGAGATCCATCGGAGTGGGACCACGTACTCGCTCTTCCAGGAGGGAACCTACGCCCCGAATGACGGAGTGCATCGCTGGATGGGGAGCATTGCCCAAGATAAGAAGGGAGATATCGGCCTCGGATACAGCGTCGTGAACGGAACCACTGTCTTCCCTGGCATCCGGTACACCGGACGCCTGACCGGGGATCCCCTTGGACTGATGACGCTCGGTGAGGGCGTGATCATCAACGGGACCGGCGTGCAGACCAGCTTCAACTCACGCTGGGGCGACTACACGGACATGACTGTCGACCCTGTTGATGACTGCACGTTCTGGTACGTCAACGAGTACTACCAGACGACCCAACCGCCGCCAGATCGGAATTGGCAGACCCGGATCGCGAGCTTCAAGCTGCCCGGTTGCTGACGTCTCATCGGCCCCTCTTTCAAGCGGCGAGGCCCCCGGGCCTCGCCGCTTTAACACGTCGTGCAGCGAAGCGGAGTGGCGGTCGGACGCGGCTGGTACCATCCGCCGCGACTTTCGGGACTATCGGGATCGTGACCTCCAGCGGAGGCATCGGTACCTGGCTCCCATTGCCACCCGAGCACCTGTCCACATAGGCTCGCGGTTGCCGAATGGCGTTCCGGCGGGTGTCAGCCGTCGGCGACGTCGTTCCGCCGCCTTGCTGGTCCGGGGGTAGACCTCGTGGGCGCTTGATAAAGGCAAACCCGGCGCGAGCCGGGGACGCAAAGCCACGGGACTGAGTACGTGCCCACTTATTCACGTAGCCGGGTTGCCAGGAGGTATTCGCAGATGTCGTTTTGGGATGGATCCCACTGGGTGGCGGATGTGCCCGCTCGCCCCTCACGCGCCCCTGACATCGCGCGCCGCCTGCTCGGAACCACCGCCGAGGCCGGCCTCATAACCGCACTCATCTTTGGCCTCATGGCCGGCAGCGCCTTCGCCGCCAAGAACGGCGGTGGCTCGAAGCCGCAGGGCGGCGGCGGCAGCTCCACACTTACAGGACCGGTCATGGTCCATGACTGGAACAGCAACGGCGCGCCCAATTACAACGACGACATCACCTTCAACGTGTCAACCACGGCCACCACTCGACCCGAGGTTGGGTTGCGCTGCTGGCAGGGTACGAATTGGGTGGACGACGCCTACGTTTCGTACTTCGACAGCTGGTTGTCGGCGCCCTACTTCACGCTCAACTCGACCAAGTGGGACGCTACGCTCGCCGCTAGCTGCACAGCTCGGTTGTTCTACTACAACAAGCGCGGCCAAGAGAATGTCCTCGCCACGCTCTCTTTCGAGGTTGCGCCATAGGTCGCTGCAATCTCGAGGATCAGAAACGAGACGGGCGGTCGCAAGACCGCCCGTCTCTCGTCTGTTGCGCCGCAGTCGGCTGGAGCGAAGGGTGTGTGCCGAGACCTCTTCGTATGGAGCTTCCGGCCGAGAGCAATGGAAAAGGAGAGGTCCCGGCATTGCACCGGGACCTCTCGGTTGGCTTGCGCTCTCTTAGGAGCCGGCTGATTTAGGGGTTGTTATTGACGGTGACCGTCGAGGTCTCGCACTTCGTGAAGCCGGTGGCAAACGTGCTGGTCGGACTGAAAACGATCCTCCAGAAGTAGCTACCGGCATTGGTCGTGTCAACCAGGAAGGTCTTGTTGGTCGTGTCGTAAGCGGCGCCGGTCGACGTGGCGGTGAAGGCACCACCATTGGGCACCGGCTCGGTGTAGACCACCGTGCCGACGGCTGGGTCGCAGCTGCCGGACAGCAACTGGATGCTCAACGTGCCCGCCAGCGTGCCGGAGGGCGTCGAGACCACCACGTGGTCATTCGGCAGCCAATTCTGCTGCGAGGTGCCCGATGACGTGGTCGTCACCGTGAAGCACTCGTCGTGGGTGTTGTCGCTCGACCCAGTGTAGGCCGAGACGCTGGGTACGTAGGTGGCGCGGAAGCACCAGACCCCGAGTTGGTTGGCCACCACGGCCGGGGAGGAGGAGGCTTCCGAGGCCGGCGGGCTCGACAACGCGATCGCGGTCGCGGTGCGCGGGTTACCCGTCAGTGCGGTGCCGTTGCCGCTTGCGCAGACCTCGGCACCGGCTAGACCGGTCACCTGGGTCGGGTCGCAGATGAAGAAGTTGACGCTGCCGAGCGGCGTGCCGTCGGCACTATTCCCGGTCACCTTCGCATAGTCGAAGACCGACGCATTGAGAGACACCGAGGTGACAGCGGCACCGGTCCCGTCGACCGGGTGGGTCACCGTGGTCGTCGCCAGCTGGCGGACGATGACGTCCTCCAGCGGGTCGTTACAGGTCAGGTTGTGGTCGGTCCCGAGCGTGTTGCCCGACGTGTCGGGGGTGTAGCTCGCGACCCAGTGGTAGGTGCCCACCGCGTCGGGTGTGAAGCTGACCGGGCCATACGAGCCGTTGCCGCTGACGGTCAGCGACTGTGGGTTGGTGCCCGTTCCGGTCGCCAACGTGAGGCAGTCCGTCTTGAGGAGGGTGAAGGAGATCGACCCTCCCGCCGGAGCCCCGGGGGTGGTGGGATTGATCGACCCGTCGTTCAGGCCGCCCGTACCGGGCTGTGTGGCCGCGCCACTCAGCGAGGCGGTGTCGGTGACGGCTTGCCCGAGGAGTACCGATGCCCCTGCGGTTGTGCCCAGCGTCGTCGGCACCGGGGTGACAGCGAAGCATTCGGTCAGCGACCGATCGCTGCCGGCCGGATACAGGTTGTCGCCTCCGTAGTCGGCGCGGAAGCAGTAGTGGCCAACCTTGGTCAGAGTAACCAGGCTGGACGTAGCCGTCGAGTTGGTCGTCCCGGCGACTAACGATTGGTCGGTCCCGAAGTGACTCCCGTTGCTCGGCCCACCCACCGTCGCGTCGCACTGCGCGAGCGCGTCGGTAGTGGCCGGGCCACAGATGTAGAACTTGACGGTCCCCGTCGGCAGACTGGACGAGCCGTTGCCAGTGACCGTTGCGAGGTCCTTGACTTGGACCGAGCCACCGCCGATCGAGATGGTGTTGGTGCCGGAGTCGAGGGCACCGCCGGTCGAGGTCTGCGGGGTGGTGACCGTGGTCGCGGTGCAGTTCTCGAAGCCGCCACCGATAAACGCCTTGGGCTGCGCGGTCAGCGAAGGCGACGCCCGGCTGACCCCCATGAAGCTCGCGAAGCAGCCCGTCTGACCAAGCAAGGTCAGGTCCAGGCCGGCCTCCATGAAGCCGCCGGCGTAGAAGGTGTTAGCGGACGCGCCGGTTGGCTTCTCTTGAACGAATCCAGTCCAAGGTGCCGGAACCGTCGAGTTGGCGGTAGTGGCGCATCCCTTGGTCGTTGAGCTAATGCCGGCGCCGCAGTCGCCGAAGGAGGCTAGGAAGTTGAGGACCCCGTCGCTGCTCGTCGCTGCGCCGGGTCCGTTGCCGACCCACTCATAGGCGCGGGCCGTGGTCGTGCCACCGCCGGCGCTGAAGGTGGTGAGGATCAGGAGGTCGCCGTGCAGGGGTGCCCCACAGTTGTCGGTGGTCTGCCCGGCGTAGCAGTGCGCACCGCTGAAGCCGCCGCCGTCGAGCGGCCCCACGGCCTCGTGGAAGAACCAGAAGCCGATGTCCTTGGAGCCGTTGACCGCGAAGCGGTCCATGCCTACGAAGATGTTCTGGTCAGGAGTGGCGTACTTGGCCGCGTACGCGTTGTTGATCTGGTCGGCGTCGGGCACCGACTGGTTGGTCCATGTCCACTGCGAGATGTTCTGCGTGTCGCCCGAGGTGCCGGTGAAGGTGGTCGGGCCGGTGAACCCGTTGGACGACGACGCCGTGCCGCTATTGGGTCGGTTCTTCCACGTGCAGGCCGCAGCACCGATATTGCCGCAGCCGGTGTTGGCCTGAACGTCAGCGTAGACCTGATCCCAATCGTGTCCGGTTGGGGCGCCGGCTAGATTGATGCCGGTCACGTCGTTGCGGGGTGCCGAGCCCGTATGGCTAGCTGCCGTCGTGCCACCAACGCCGCGGGTGACGGTCCAGACCCGCGAGTCAAGCGGGGTGTCGGCCGGGTTGGCAAACGCACAACCACCGGTGCTGCCGGCGGTCGCCGCGACTGCGGTCACGGTCAGTCGCTCGGCGTCGATCTGGATGGTGAACGGCCTGGTTGGCGCAGTGACGAGTTCACAGACCTTGATCGTCAAGTCGGTGCTGGTGGCGCTGCTCTGCAGCGCACCGAGGTGGGTCGAGGTCAGGTCGTGGTTGGCGTTCCTGTCGAGCTCAAAGTTGGAGCTGGTCAGGGTGGCCAACGCCAGCGTCGCGACGAGAAGCGTCAGCGAGGCAACAACGCCCGCCAACAGTGCCCATCGCTGCTTGGCTCGTGGATTCTTTGTGGAGAGTGTCATGCGAGTGTTCCTCGTTCCGTACAGGAGCGATAACGGTCCTCGCGGACCGGCGTGGAGTGCATGGGAGTAGCTATCTGCCTCCGTCTCAATGCCGCAGGGCGCCGCTATGGGCGTCCTGCGATGTGCTTCAGCGTGACTGGCCGGCCCAGAAGGTCCGGGGCACCGCGTCAGTTCTCGCGGTCCAACGCGTTCGCGCTCTCCGCTATTCGCCTCCTTCTCGCCCTTCGTGCCGTCTCGCATCGGCGCATGAGCACATCCCTCCCCTCCCAATCGGGCTAACGAAATCGGAGACCCCGCGCAGCCCATTAGAGAGATGAGGGCAGACGCGGTAGACAGGCGCACCCTTCCGGGCAGAAGAAGCGCGGAGGCCAACTACGCGGGAGGCTCGGGCACTATGCAGTTGGCCGGAGGGGCAACTCGCAACCCCGGTAGGCGCGAACCTAGTACTCGGCTAGTACGAATGTCAATGCATTCGACGACACTTAACCGACCTTTAGCCCATCTCCCGCGTCCCGCCTGAGTGTTAGCTGGTGCACCTTCGCACCAGTTGTGACCCAACGGGGACCGGATAGGCGGACCTCCATGCTGTCCTCGCAAGACGCGGTGGCCGCACTAACCGGATCTTGCTGGTCGGATTTGGCCTTGCGGAGGGTCGGTCCCCCTGTCCGCCTTCGGCGCGACCGACCGATGGGGCCGAGCGGCAAGACTTCCGTGGTTAGGCGCCAATGAACCCCGCAAGAGGTGCCAGCGCCATCCACAATGCCTCATCCGTGGTGAGGCGTCCCGGCCTAATGTGGGGCGGTCGGGCATGTCGGCCTATGCCAACCAGCGCCGGTTGGCGCGCCTGAGCCGAACCGCCAACAGCAGCAGCATCGGTGCGTCGAGTGGATGAGAAGGCCCGAGGCATCGCCCCGGGCCTTCTCGCTATCTTGCGGTCGAGCCGCGTCTATGGATCGATGACGATCGTGCAGTGCACCGTCGTCGGAGCACTGATTCCTGTCACTGTGTCGGTCGTGGTCCATCCGGATGGCACGGGCGACGAGGTCGCGGTTCCGGTGGTGTTGTCGCACGAGATCGTCGCGCTCGTCTCACCCGAACCTCCATCACGGAAGTTGACCTGGATGTCCGCCTTCGGCGGGTTGGTGAACACGGCCGCGGTGGCGGTCGGCTCGTTGGTGCTGCAATTGGTACCGCTGGTAACGGTGACTCCTACATTCGTCTGGCTGGCACCAGCGTAGCCAGTCGGGGGCGAGGTCTCGTTGACCGTGTAACTACCCGGCGCTAGGCCAGAGATGCACACCTGGCCGATGGTCGAGTCCTCGTCAGTGGCGGTGCCAGCCGGGTTGTTGTTGTCCTTCACGCTCGTGCTGTAGCCGCCTGGACCGGTGATGGAGAAGACCGCTCCGGCGTTCTTGACCAGCGGGTTGCCGGTCTTGGTGCTCTCCTTCTTGATCACGAGAGCACCGCATTGGACGGTCACGGAGGCGGTACTTGAGCCGCTGCCGTCATTGCCGGTTGTGAAGCTGGCTGTGTTGGTCACCACCGCGCAGTCAGCCTTTGTAGTGGCCGACGTGATGTGGATGGGGCCAATGCTCGAGTTGGCGGCCAGAGTGGCAAACGTGCAATTCAGCGTCTGGCTACCCGTCGAGCCGGTGATGGAACATCCCGTGAACGCGGGACTGAGCGACCAGTTCAGGTCGCCACCAGCCGGAAGTGGGTCGCTGATCACGACGTTGGTTGCCGCGATCGCGCTGGTGTTCGACACCGTGATGTCGAAGCCGATCGGGTTGCCCGCGTTGACCGGACCAGCCGGGTTGGCGGTCTTGAGGATGTGGACGACCGGGTAGATCCGGACCTGCCATTCCTCGAAGCCACCGTCGCTGTTGTAGTTGGTGCCACTCAAGGTGCCGGTCGTGCCCCACTGGCTGTACAGCACGAAGTAGGTGTTGCACAGCGGGTTGCCGTAGTCGCAGTTGATCGAGGCGACGTCGATCCCCGAACCCGACTTGTTGATGGGGATGTCGTAGCGCAGGTCGCCACGACCCGAGCCCTGGTTGACGTCCTTCATCAGAACCTGGCCGTTGTAGCTGTACTGCTCGGTGACCGTCGTGCCGGCCGGCGGGGTGTTGAAGGGGTATCCCGTCAGCGTCGCGGCACCCGGGCCGCTCGCGAAGTAGACCTCGACCTTGTTCAGCGAGACGAAGGGCGTGCTGTTGTTCTCGTTGACGTCCACGAACAGCTCAAAGCACGTCTCTGAGCCAATGGTGACAGGGGGCGTGGTTGTGGTCGTCGGACAGGGGCGCTGCGGGATCTGGCTCACCTTGATGGCGTGCGTCCAGGTCCCCACCTTGGTATCGAACTCGGTGGTCCCGTTCGTGTTGTAGCCCTGCTCCGTGGGAGTGCCCTGGATACGCACGAACGGGTCGAAGATACCGGTGCCCGAGGCGCCGAACGACGTATCCGAGTCGCCGAAGTAGCTGACGAACGCACCTCCGGCGGTTTGCTTGTCTACCTGTGACGTGGTCCTGTCCGCGACTCGGACGTCGACGGTCCCGCTGTCGCCCAGGAAGACGGCGAACACCGTTACTGCCAGCAGCCCGGCTGCCGCCAGCAAGCCTCCCGCGATTACCAAGTACGTCGACCGTCGCGGTCGCTTCCCTCGGATTACCCGTGTTAACACCTCGTGATCCTCCGTGACGGACAGATGCGGGCGATGACCAGCCTCACGTTCGGCCCTCCAGTCGTTGAATCAGGGGCTGCTCAAGCGCAGTGACGGCTATCTCGCATTCGCCTCCTTCTCGCCCGCTGTGCCGGCTTCGATCCGGCAGATGAGCACACCCCTCCCCTCCCAATCGGGCTCACGAAACGGAGTCCCGCGCAGCCCAAATGGATGGATGAGGGCAGGCGCGGTAGAGAGGCGCACGCTTCCGGGCGGAAGAAGTGCGGAGGCCAACTACGCGGGAGGCTCGGGCACTATGCAGTTGGCCGGGGATTGCGGCAGCTCGGGAGCCCCGGGGGCACACGGAACGTAGTACTTCGGTACTACACGCGTCAAGACCTTGGCCGACACCTTAGGACCGATTGAGCGCAAGGCTCATATCCCTCGTTGCGCGCCCGGCACCATGCCGCCATCAGTGCAAGGAGAGGGCCCGGCCGGAGCCGGGCCCTCTCGACTAACGGCTTGGTTGGCTTACGGATCGACCGTGATCGTGCAGGTGACGGTCTGTGGAGCCGACCTGCTCGTGTAGGTGCTCGACGTGGTGTAAGGAGAAGGCGGCGCCGTGGAGTCCGGGGGCTCGAGCGGGCTGCAACTAATCGTTGCGCTCGTCTCGCCCGATCCGTCGTCCTTGAAGTTGACTTGGAGGTCATAGAGCGGCGCATTCGTGAATGTCGCCGTGGCCCCCGTGCCCGGCTTGCTCGTCGTGCAGTTGGTCCCGTTGGCCACTGTCACTGACTGGTTGGCCTGACTCGCGCTGGCGGCTCCGTAGCCAGTCGGAGGCGAGACCTCATTGATCGTGTAGGTTCCGGGCGCCAAACCGGAAACGCAGACCTCGCCGGCCAGGGCGTCCTCGTCGGGCGCTGCAGCGGTCGTATCGTCCGTGACGTTGAAGCTGGTTGTGCTCGGCGAGGGTCCGGCGACCGAGAAGACAGCCCCGGCATTCAGAACGAGCGGGTTGGTGCCCTTGGTGCTCTCCTTCTTGATCATGAGCGCACCGCAATTGACGGCGATCGAGGCGCTGGCGCTCCCGGAGCCGGCGTTGGTGGAGGTGAAGGTGGCCGTGTTGTCGTAGGTGCCGCAATTGGCAGCAGTGGTGGATGCGCTCACATGTACCGAGAGCGAGCCGCCGCTGGCTGCCAGCGTGACCGGGCCGCACGAGAGCACCTGGCTGCCGTCGCCGCCCGTGATCGTGCAGTTCGAGTTGTCCGGGCTCTCCGCCCAGTGGACCGGCGACAGGCCAGTGCCGCCGGGCAGGCTGTCGGAGATGGTCACGCCAGTGGCGTCGGCGACACCACTGTTCGTCACGGTTATCGTGAATCCGATGCTGCTACCAGCGTTCACCGAGGCGGCATCGGCTGTCTTGGTGATGCTGACGTTCGGGGTCTTCTTGACCTTCCACTCCTCGAATCCACCATCGCTGGTGTAGCCACCGGAGCCGAAGTTACCGGCGGTACCCGACGTGGTGCCCCACTGGCTGTAGAGAACGAACCAGGTGGTGGAGTCCCACGTATGGCCGGCTATCGGGACCCTGTAGCGGAGGTCACCGCGGCCCGACCCCGAGTTCACGTCGTTGATCAGGATATTGCCGTTGAAGTCGTACTCCTCGGTCGTGACGTTGCCAGAGGGCGAGGAGAAGGCTGGTGGAGGTCCGCTCGTGTACCCGGACAGCACGGAACTGTTCGTGAAGAAGATCTGGACCTTGTTTAGCGAGATGCGCTTAGCCGTGTTGCTGTCGTTGATGTCGACGAACAGTTCCCAGCATCGAGCCGAGTCGCCCGTAAAGCGATTGCAGGCGACGATCGGGATGGCGTTCACCTTTATGGCATGCGTCCAGGTCCCCGTCTTCGCGTCGAACGTCACCGGGGCGTCGGTGTTGAAGCCCTGCTCGGTAGGGCTGCCCTGGAGGCGCACGAAGGGGTCGAACAGACCCGTCCCGGATGCCTGGCGCGCGGTGTCATTGCTACCGATGTACGAGACAAAGCCTCCCGCCGCGCCCAGCTGACAGTCGGCAGAGGAGTTATTGCTGGCGACCGTCACGTCGCAGTTGCCAGTGAAACTAGGGCTGCCAGTGCCCGTGTCGTACTGGGTAACCGCGATAGCCACCGCGACAATTAGGCCGATGGCGGCGAGAGCCGCCGCGCCAATCGCCAGGAGTACGGACCGGCGGGGCCGCTTTCGCTGAATTAGGCGAGTGAACACGTCGTGGTCCTCCGTGTCGAATTACACATGTGGACGATGATCAACCTCAAGATTGACCCTCCCTTGGTCGTTGGATTAGGGGTTGCTCAAACGGGTCGGCTATCTCGCACTCGCCTCCTTTTCTCGCCCGTTGCGCCGGACTCGACCCGGCAGATGAGCACATCCCTCCCCTCCCACGAAGGGCTGGCGAAAGCCGAGTCCCGCGCAGCCAAAACAAAGAGAGATGAGGGCAAACGCGGCAGAGAGGCGCACTCTTCCGGGCAGAAGAAGCGCGGAGGCCATGCGGTTGGCCGGGTAGGGTTAGCTAGGAAACCCCGGGCATGCACCGTAGTACTTCGGTACTAAACGCGTCAATACCTTTGACGAGACTTTCACGCCGCCCGGTGACGGCCGGCACCGGCGCGACCGAATACTGGAGGCGGCCCGGGTATCCCTTGTGGACAGGAGCCTGGCGGCTAAGGGCGCCCTCGTGATATCGCTCTCGGTTGAGATCGGCCGCGCAATCGCAGGAGAACCGCGAGCCCGCCACAAGCGATCAGCAACAGCAGCATGATCCCAATGAACCACGCAGAGGTGGCCGCACTCGCGGAGCGCACCACCGAGTTGGGCCCGGCCTGACTTGCCGCCTGCGTCCTCGCGCTGGACGAGCCGATTCGGACGACCGCGCCACGCGACGCCAGGATCGACTGAAGCGCCGTGACGTCGACGTCCTGTACGGCGGTCCCGGACCTGGCGGCCAAGGAGGCGGCGACGCCGGCCGCCTCGCCCATGCTCATGAACTGCGGCTCAACGCGCAGCGAGGCGAATGCGACATGGCTGGCCGAGACGGTCACCGGATCGAGCAGGTTCAGAATCTCGGAGCGCCGGGGGACCAGAATTCGGTACGGGATGTCGTAGCGCCCCCCGATCGGCGTGGCGAGGGCCCCCTCGACCACCAGGCTTGATTGCGGACCTGCCAGGAGCCGCGTGGCGTGAGCGTCGATGGGGTACGCGCCCACGCCAATGGCATCGGGCTTTTGACGCTGATCCATCAGGTCGGGCTGCGTGAGCACGAAGTCGGACACCATGCGGCGCGCCTCGCGGACGTACAGCTGACGCGGCCAGTGCCCGCTGTCGACAAACTCGTCGCGGCACAGTCCCCAGCGGCGCAGCTCGCTCTGCACCGAGGCCGGCACGGACGGATCGTTCGCCAGGAAGTACAGAAGCCCGGCTTCGTACCGGTAGTGCGCCTGCCAGATGGTGTTGCGTTGGGCATAGCTCGCCGTTGGATACGCGTCGCTGCCGCCCACTAGGTCGGTGGACAGTGGTCCCGCCGCGTTGAGGTCACCCTTTCGCTCCGGAAGCGCGCTGATGGTAAGCACATTGGCCAGCACTGGGTTGCGACCGGCCTGCTCCAATGCCGCCAGGTGCCGCTCGACCAGCAGGTAGCGTTGCGGGTCATAGCCGATGGGCTGGGGGAATGGGACCTGATCGGCGGGATCGCTGCTGACGCATAAGCGGAAGGTG
>Ga0207646_10007200_pt1 | contig 11354 bp, 11 predicted proteins | sample KBSK5502metaG_FD_184343 | JGI IMG/M metagenome (GOLD analysis project Ga0207646, IMG submission 184343) | Corn, switchgrass and miscanthus rhizosphere microbial communities from Kellogg Biological Station, Michigan, USA - KBS K5-50-2 metaG... | ecosystem: Host-associated > Plants > Roots >...
GGGCGGTTGGATCCCGGCCTTCGCCGGGACCTAGCGTCTGGGGCTAATGACAAATCGTAGGATGGGCTGAGCGCAGCGAAGCCCATCAATCGGAAATCCAGTTTCACCACGGAGACACGGAGCGCACGGAGCAAAGGGCTAAACTCCGTGTTCTCGGTGCCTCCGTGGTTGATCTTTCGACGGGCTTCGCGGCGCTCAGCCCATCCTACGGCTACTAAATCGGCGTCCCGGCGAAAGCCGGGACCCACCGATCGCGTGACGGAGCGGCTGAGGAGTGGGTCCCGGCTTTCGCCGGGACGCGTAACTTGGACGCCGTGGCGCGAAATTTCCCCGCCCAGCGCCTACTTGCGGAACATCAGCTGCAGGCGGTGGCCGTCGGGGTCCTGGAAATAGATGCAGTGATCGTCGCCGGGACGGCCGGAGACGCTGACGCCATGCGCTTCGAGCTCGGATTTGAGGCTGTCATAGGTGCCGCCCGCCACGTTCAGGGCGAGGTGGTTCATGTCGCCGCCCGTCGCGACCGGCGACCCGTCTGCTTTCTTGAACAGCGCGACACCCTGCGCACCGGCATGCAGGAAAACCTGCCGGTCGTTCTCGCGATACGGCGTCATGCCGAGCAGCTCGGTGTAGAATTGCTTCGACCGCTGCACATCGCTGACATGCAGCACGATGTGGTCGATCCCGCTGGCCTGGATCATCTCGTTCCTCCCGCGGCCGGGGCACGACTCGTGATGATCTGTCCTCCGGCTCGAACGAACAGAATGTCGCAGTAGACCCGCGCCCTCAAGCGCCATCGCGTCCCGCCGTGGGCAAAGGGAGTACGAGGAAATTCTCTTATTACGCGCAAGGAATTGTTGCCATTCTACAAAACGCGCGAGTTTGATGAAATAATCGACACGCAGCAACCAAGTAGCGTGAGGGGCGTTTTCCATTGGGTCTATCGACCGGAGGGTGGGATGTCGTTGCTCGGCATGACGACTGCGGTGCTTCTAGTGGCGAGTTCCGGCACCACCTCGCTCGGCACAAATCCCTCAACCGATGCCGCGCGCATCGCCACCAATGCCGGTTTTCTGTTGGGCAACGCGCATCGCTGCGGCATACCCACCGATCGCGTCGTGAAAGCGGGCCAGACGATCCGCCAATTGATCCAGGCCGCGTCGAAGGACACCAGGGAGCAGGAGGACGCGACCGAGCAGTTTGCCACGTTCTTTCTGGCGACCGCGTTGCCCGAAATGAGCGAGGGCAAGCTCGTCGCCTCATGCAGCAACGTCACCGCGGAATTCCAGAAATTGGAGCGTCACCGCATCGCGGGCGGCGCGTCGAACAAGGCGGTCGGCGGAACGGCCAGCCCGCGCTTTCGTCTCGGCGACGGCGAATAGGATTGCGCGTTTCAACGCCTTCGCTGCATTGCGAGCGAAGCGAAGCAATCTTCCTCCAGGCTCGCTTCATTCGGATGGGGATTGTTTCGCTGCGCTCGCAATGACAGCGGCCTTGGGTGTTAGCGGCGCGCGTCCGGGTTTAGCCAGCGGTCGCCGACCCAGCCTTGTTCGTCGTATTCGGCCATGCACTGGTCGACAAGCGCCGTCATGCGGTCGAGATTGCCGTTGCGCCGCGCCCCGGTCAGCGCCTGGATGCGGATGTCCTCGTGGTTGCCGGCATAGTTGCGCTCGTAGAGCTCGTGACGGCCGCCGAACTCGCTGCCGATCGCGTCCCACAACAGCTTCATGATCTTGATGCGCTCCTTGTAATCGATGCCGTTGGAGCCGCGGACATAGCGCTTCAAGAGCGGGTCGATTTCGGGGTTGCCGAAATCGCGCGCAGATGACGGCAGGAAGATCAAGGCCGAGGCGACGACCTTCTCGATGATCTCCTTGATCCGCGAATAGGCGTCGGGCGCGAAGACGCGATAGGCGGTCGCGGGCTGCAGATTGGGCAACAGCGCGTCGCCAACCCAGGGCTGCGGGTTCGACGCCATCGCATCCGACAGCGACCAGAACAGGTCGCGCCAGGCGACGATCTCGCCGAGCATCGCCTGGTTGCCGCGGAATTCGTCGCCGCCGGTGGCGCGCAGCGCGCGGGCGACAAGCCCGGCGATGAAATCGAGCTTGACCGCGTAGCGGGTGCAGCCCTGAAAGCAGAAGCCGTTCAGGAACCCGGAGCGCGGGTAGAAGCTGAGGATCTTGTCGGTGTCGCGGTGGACAAGGACGTTCTCCCAGGGGATCAGCACCTTGTCCAACACAAAGATCGCGTCGTTCTCGTCGAACCGCGACGACAGCGGATAATCGTAAGGCGTGCCGAGCTTGGTCGCGATCTCCTCGTAGGAGTTGCGGCAGATCAATTTCACCCCCGGCGCGTCCATCGGCAGGATGAACATGATCGCCATGTCGGGGTCGGTCGTCGCGGTCGCCGCGTTCTGTCCGAGGAAGTTGTAGTGAGTGATCGCCGCCGCGGTCGCGACCACTTTGGCGCCCGACACGATCACGCCCGCATCGGTTTCCTTCTCGATCGTGACGTAGACGTCCTTGACCTCGCTGGTCGGCCGCCCGCGATCGACCGGCGGGTTGACGATCGCATGGTTCATGAAGAGGACGGCTTCCTGCGCCCGCTTGTACCAGGCGCGCGCATTGCCGGCGAACTGGCCGTAATACTCGGCGTTGGCGCCCAATGTGTTCATCAGCGCCGCCTTGTAATCCGGCGTGCGGCCCATCCAGCCATAGGTCAGCCGCGCCCATTCGGCGATCGCCACCTGCTGCGCCTTCAATTCCCCGGGCGAGCGGGCAACCCGAAAATAGCGATGGGTGAAGCCGGCCGAGCCGGTGTCGGTCGGGCAGGTGAGCACCTCGCGCCGCTCCGGCTCGTTCAGCGCGTCGTAGAGGCGGGCCAGCGAGCGCACCGAATTGCGGAAGCCCGGATGTGTCGTGACGTCGCGCACCCGCTCGCCATTGATGTAGACCTCGCGACCGTCTTTCAGGCTGTCGATGTATTCGGCCCCGGTGAACGGGCGCGACGCATCGGCGATGTGCTGCTCGGGCGTCATTTTCTCTTCCCCCAGGAAGGTCCGGCTGCGGTAGGGGTTGGCGGGCTCTTTGGCGAGCGCTGCGAGGCGCGCCCGCACGGCGGCGGGGACCGGCTGCTCGCCGCTCAGATAGCGGTAGAGGGTGGTGCGGCCGATCGCGAGGCTGGCCGCCGCCGCGCTCTTCCACCGCCTTCCGTGCTCGGGCGCGAACAGGCGCCGGCAATCGGCCGCAAAATCGCCGTTCTGTTCCAATTGTTCCATGATCTACCGGAGCATATGGAACACAGTTTGTCGATGAGGTTTGTTGGGCGGGTGAGCGAAGCGTAACCCGCCATCGGCCAGCCGCGAGGAAAGGGGCGGGTTGCGCTGCGCTCCACCCGCCCTACGGTACTATCTCGATTCGAACGTCCCACATCGCGTCCCGGCCTTCCGAAAGCTGGGATCCATCGAGCAAGGGCGCGGCATCCGCCGCGCCCTTCTTCCTTGAAGGCCCCTCTCCCGCACCGCGGGAGAGGGAGGGACCCATCGCGCAGCGATGGGAGGGTGAAGGCGGGTAAGCACAGGCCCTCACCCGGCCTCCGCTTCGCGTCGGCCACCCTCTCCCGCAATGCGGGAGAGGGGCTCTTCTGCTACGCTCCGGCTCTTCGTCGAACATACGGAGCCCGCCGCATGCAGAGTGACCCTTCGCGCATCGCCCATGGCGGCAAGGGGCTGTACGGCTCACGCGTCGGCATCCTGATGCTCGAGACCAAATTCCCGCGCATCCCGGGCGATATGGGCAACGGCCAGACCTGGCCGTTTCCGGTGCTCTACAAGGTCGTGCCGGGCGCCACGCCGGACCGCGTTGTGCGCCACAAATCGGCGGGGCTGATCAACGCCTTCCTCGCCGCCGCCGCCGAGCTCGTGCAACTGGGCGCCGACGGCATCACGACGACCTGCGGGTTCCTGTCGCTCTATCAGCGCGAGCTCGCGGCGCATGTCCGCGTGCCGGTCGCCGCCTCGAGCCTGATGCAGATCCCGCTCGTCGAGCGCATCCTGCCGCCGGGCCAGCGGGTCGGCGTGCTGACGGTCAGCGCCGCGAGCCTGACGCCGGAACATTTCGTCGCCGCCGGCGCCGATCCGGCGACGCCGGTCGTCGGCACCGACAACGGCCGCGAATTCACCCGCGTCATGCTCGACGAGAAGCACACGCTCGACGCCGCGGCCGCCGAGCGTGACATCCTCGAGGCCGGCGAGGTGCTCGTCGCGCAGCATCCCGACATCGGCGCGGTGGTGCTCGAATGCACCAACATGACGCCCTATGCCCGCGCCCTCAGCGATCATCTGCTGCTGCCGGTCTACAGCATCTACACCTTTGTGACATGGTTTCAGGCCGGTCTCGCGCCGCGTGATTTCGGCCCGCCCGGCAGCGGACCGCGCGAATGGCGCGAGCGCTGATGCCGTCCATCACCGTCCGCTTCGCGACCGCGGATGATGTGCCGCTGCTGCTGCGGCTGATCCGCGAATTGGCGGTCTTCGAGAGGGCGCCCGACGCCGTCGTCGCGACCGAGGCCGATCTCCTGCGTCACGGCTTTGGTGCGGAGCGGAGTTTCGAGGCGATCCTCGCTTTTCTCGATGGCGCGCCCGCGGGGTGCGCCTTGTTCCACACGCGGTTCTCGACCTGGCTCGGCCGGCCCGGCCTCTATCTCGAAGACCTCTATGTCACCGAGCCGGCGCGCGGCAACGGGGTCGGCAAACGGCTGATGGCGCGGCTCGCGGCGATTGCCATCGAGCGCGGCTGGGGCCGCATGGATTTCCATGTGCTCGACTGGAACCCGGCCCGCGAGTTCTACCATCGGCTCGGCATGCACCATCACGCCGAATGGCTGCGCTACGGCGCCGATGAAACCGCCCTCAAGCGCCTCGCCGAAGAGGATGTGACCGACAGCTAAGGGGCTGCTCCTCCGCTGTCTCTGACCCCTTGGCCGGGCTTGTCCCGGCCATCCACGTCTTGAACCACGAAGGCACGAAGAACACGAAGCAAAAATTGTCATTGCGAGGAGCGCAGCGACGAAGCAATCCCCCTCCGCAGGAGTCTCAATCGGCAGGGAGATTGCTTCGCTGCGCTCGCAATGACGCCCTGATTCTTCGTGTCCTCCGTGCCTCCGTGGTGGAAGTTGTTTTGATCGGCTACTTCGCCGCCGCGGCGATGGCGGGTTCGCCGACGAAGGCCGGCATGATGTCGCGCGCGAAGCGGCGGATATTCTCGCGCGAGCCGCCGAAATTGATCATCACATATTCGACGCCGCCGGCGCGCAGCGCTTCGAGCTTCGTGGCGATGTCGTCCGGCGTGCCGAAGATCGCGGTGTCGTCGCACAGCCGGCGCACTGCCGCTTCGTCATGCTGCGCAAAGCGTTCGCGCGTGTCGCCGCCCGGCCGCTCGGAGAGCCGGTTGATCCGCATATGCCCCTGGAAGCGCCGTTCGAGCGCCGCTTTGAGGTCGTCCGTGTCGCGCGCGATGTGCACGGCGCGCGCGACCCCGACCTCCATCGCGTCGAAGACGCGCCCGCGGGCTTCGACATCCGCCTTGAATTGCCCGACGAAGCCGACGACGTCCTCGGCCAGATCGTATTGCCCGAGCAGCAGATTGTAACCGCGCCGCGCCACCTCGGCGACCGAGCGCTTGCTGCCGGCGCCCATCCAGAACGGTGGGTGCGGCCGCTGTGCCGGCGGCGGCTCGACGATGATGTTGTCGTACTGCCAGTAGCGGCCCCGGTGGCTGAACGGCGCGTTGCTGGTGAACGCCTCGGTGATGATTTCGAGCGACTCGTCGAACCGCGCATCGGCTTCTTCCATATCGACGCAGAAGCCGGCGAATTCGTTGTAGCGGTAGCCCTTGCCGACCCCGAAATCGAGCCGGCCGCCGGACAACAGATCCAAAGTCGCGGCCTGCTCGGCGAGCAGCACCGGGTTGTGCCACGGCAGCACCAGCACCGCCGTCCCGAGCCGCAGCGTCGAGGTCCGCGCCCCAAGCCAGGTCAACAGGTTGAGGCTCGCCGACACCTGCCCGAAACCGGTGAAATGGTGCTCGACGACAAAGGTGCTATGAAACCCCAGCGCCTCCGCCTCGACATTGTTCTCGATCCACTCGCGGAAGCCCTGGCTGCTGTCGGTCAACTCGGTCCCCGGCGTTGGCCGCCGCGCCTGCGCGCTGCCGAACAATCCAAACCGCATGACCTTTGTTCTCCGTCAGTGGAGTTGCGGGTGGCGTTTATGCCAGTCGGTCGCCTGCTGATAGGCATGCGCGATGCGCAGCACCAGCGCCTCGGCGAACGGCGCGGCGGCGATCTGCAACGACAGGGGCAGGCCCTCCGCCTTGCTGAAGCCGCACGGGATCGCCAGCGCCGGCAAACCGCCGACGCTGAACGGCATCGTGACGCTCGGCGCGCTGACCAGCCGATCCAAGGCGTTCGGATCGGCCCGGTCCGCGACAGTCAGCGCCGCGGCCGTGACGAACGCATCGACCCGCTGCAACACCTGCGCCTGCTCCTTCGCCAGCGCGGTGCGCCAGCGCAGCGCTTCGAGATAATCCTCGCCGCGGATCAGCGCGCCGGGCAGCACGCGGTTGCGCAGGATGCGCCCGAAATCCTGCGGCCTTGTGCGCAGATCGTGCTCGTGGATCGCGAACAGCTCGACCGACGAGATCGTCGTCTTGCAATCGGTGTAGTCGCGCAAGCTCGACAACTTCACCGGCTCGACCACCGCGCCGAGATCGCGCAATACCTCGACCGCCGCGTCGACCGCCGGCGCGACATCGGGGTGCGGCGCGTCGCGGTACCACTCTTCGACGACCCCGAGCCGCAACCCGCGCACGCCGTCGTTCAGCGACGCCGCGTAATCCGGTACCGGCACATCCTCGCTGCCCGGGTCGTCGGGGTCGAAGCCGGCGATCGCATGCAGGAACAGCGCGACGTCCTCGGCGCTGCGGCACAAGGGGCCGCAATGGTCCATCGTGAAGGTGTTGGGAAAGACGCCGCGCCGGCTGACCCTGCCATAGGTCGGCTTGATGCCGGCGATGCCGCACAGCGCCGCCGGCCCGCGCACCGAGCCGCCGGTGTCGGTGCCGACCGCGCCCGGCACGAAACCGGCCGCTACCGCCGCGCCTGCGCCGCTCGACGAGCCGCCCGGCAGATGATCGGGGTTCCACGGGTTGCACGCCGGCGGCCAGGGCAGGTCGAAGCTCGGCCCGCCGAGCGCGAACTCCCAGGTCGCGAGCTTGCCGAGCATGACGCCGCCGCCCGCCTTCAAGCGGATGACCAGTTCGGCGTCGGCCGTCGGCACATGATCCTGGCGCAGTTTCGAATGGCCGGTGGTCGGGATGCCGGCGGTTTCGATGATGTCCTTCAGCGCATACGGAATGCCGTGCATCGGCCCGCGGCTGGTGCCGGCCATCAGCTCGCGCTCGGCCGCTGCCGCCTCGGCCAACGCAACCTCCTCGGTCACCCGCAGAAAGCTGTGCAGTTGGCCGTCATGCGCGGCGATGCGCGCCAGCAAACCCTTGGTGACCTCGACCGGCGACAGCTCGCGGCTGCGATACAGCCGGTCCAGCTCGGCAATCGTCAAAAAAGCGACATCCATTTCCGGCATCCTCGACGGGTCGTCTCATTCAACCGCACCCGGATGCCGACGGCAACGCTGCTGCGGCGAAGGATTTGACGGCGCCGCGGGCTTCGGCGTCAAATGCCGCCAAATCCGCCGGCAAGGCTGGTCAGACAGACGGAGACCCCCGATGAACCGTCCCCGCGCCGCCGATGATTTCGCCACGATCCGCCAGCGCATGGACGAGCTGCGCCGCGAGCGCGAGGCGCCTGCGGCCGGTCAGAACGGCAAGGCGGCCAGGCGCGGCAACGGCCGGGAATCCGACTTCGAGCGCCGCCGCCGCGAACGCATCGAAGGCTGGCCGCCGCCCTGGGTCCCGACCATCTTCGTCCACCCGCCCCGCCGCTAATCTTCAATCGCGTCCCGGCGAAAGCCGGGACCCACCGTTCAGCCGTTTCGGGCGGATCAGCCACTTGCCCCTCACCCTGTCCCTCTCCCCGCTCGCGGGGAGAGGGAACGCAACGGCAATGACGAACGAAAAAGCCAGGTGCATTTCCACGGCACAGTATCGGCGGTACTCCCACGGCAGTAATGCAGCGCTCCCTCTCCCCGCTGGCGGGGAGAGGGCCGGGGTGAGGGGCACTTTCGCCTGTAAGCTGTAGGGCGGGTGGAGCGCAGCGCAACCCACCATCAATGGAATTCACAACGAGACAGCGAGGCAGTGAGAGTGCCGCGCCTCCGAAACCTCCGTGCCGCGCTGCCTCGTTGTGGAATCATTTTGGCGGGTTGCGCCCGGCTTTCGCCGGACTTCACCAGCGCGAGCGGTATCGCTCAGCGCGTCGGCACCGGCGGGTCGCTGCGGTAATCGTAGAAGCCGCGTTCGCTCTTGCGCCCGAGCCACCCGGCCTCGACGTATTTCACCAGAAGCGGGCAGGGCCGGTACTTGCTGTCGGCCAGCCCCTCATACAGCACCTGCATGATCGACAGGCAGGTGTCGAGCCCGATGAAATCGGCCAGTTCCAGCGGCCCCATCGGATGGTTGGTGCCGAGCTTCATCGCGGTGTCGATCGAAGCGACCGACCCGACGCCCTCATACAGCGTGTAGACCGCCTCGTTGATCATCGGCAGCAGGATGCGGTTGACGATAAAGGCCGGGAAATCCTCGGCTGCGACCGGCGTCTTGCCGAGCTTTACCGCGAGGTCGCGCGTCGCGGTAAAGGTTGCCTCGTCGGTGGCGATGCCGCGGATCAATTCGACCAGGCTCATCACCGGCACCGGGTTCATGAAATGCATGCCGATGAACTTGGCCGGCCGGTCGGTCGCCGAGGCGAGGCGGGTGATCGAGATCGACGAGGTGTTGCTGGCGATCAGCGCGTCCGGCTTCAGCACCGGCACCAGCTCCTTGAAGATCTCACGCTTGACCGCTTCCTTCTCGGTGGCCGCCTCGATGACCATGTCGCATTCGGCGAAATCCGCGTAGCCGCCTGCACTGCGGATGCGGCCGAGCGCTGCCGTCTTGTCTTCCTCGCGGATGCGGCCGCGCGCGACCTGCCGCGCCAGATTGCGGTCGATGATCTCACGCCCCCGCGCCAGCGCCGCGGCGCTGGCATCGCTCAGCACGATGTCCAACCCCGCCAGCGCGCAGACATGCGCAATTCCTTGCCCCATCTGCCCGGCGCCGACGATGCCGATATGGCGTATTTCGGCGGCCTGCGCTTTGGCCGGCGCGGCCGGATCGCTCACTTCTGGCGCTTCCCGAGCTCCTCGTCGAGCTCCGGCAGGATCTTGAACAGATCGCCGACGAGACCGTAATCGGCGATCTGGAAGATCGGCGCCTCCTCGTCCTTGTTGATCGCGACGATGACCTTGGAATCTTTCATCCCGGCGAGGTGCTGGATGGCGCCGGAGATGCCGACCGCGACATACAGCTCCGGCGCGACGATCTTGCCGGTCTGGCCGACCTGGTAGTCGTTCGGCACAAAGCCGGCATCGACCGCGGCGCGCGACGCGCCGACCGCCGCGCCGAGCTTATCGGCGACTTTCTCCAAAAGATGGAAATTGTCGCCCGACTGCATGCCGCGCCCGCCCGAGATGATGACCCGCGCGCTGGTCAGCTCCGGCCGCTCCGATTTGGACAATTCGGCGCGCACGAACTCGCTGAGCCCGGCCGCGCCGGTCGCCTCCGCCGCCTCGATCGGCGCGTTGGCGCCGGTCGCCGCCGCCGGCGCAAAGGCGGTCCCGCGCACCGTGATGATCTTGATCGGGTCCTTCGACTGCACCGTCGCCAGCGCGTTGCCGGCATAGATCGGCCGCACGAAGGTGTCGGCCAACTCGACCGCGCTGATGTCGGAGATCTGCATGACGTCGAGCAGCGCCGCGACCCGCGGCATCAAATTCTTGCCGAACGTCGTGGCGGGAGCGAGCACATGGCTATACCCGGCGGCTAATTTGACGAGCAGCGGCGCCCAATTCTCGGCGATGCCGTGATCGTAGGCGGTGTCGTCGGCCAGCAATACCTTGGCGGCGCCGGCGATCTGCGCCGCCGCCTCGGCCACCGGGCGGCAATCCTTGCCGGCGACCAGGATATGCACGTCGCTGCCCGCCGCCTTCGCGATCTCGGCGGCGGCAGTCATCGTGTTGAGGGTCGCGGGCTTCAGCGCCCGGTTGTCGTGTTCGGCAACAACGAGAACAGACATCAGATCACCCGCGCCTCGTCCTTGAGCTTGTTGACCAGCTCGGCGACCGAGCCGACCTTGACCCCGCCCTGCCGCTTCGCCGGCTCCTCGACCTTCAAGGTCACCAGCCGCGGCGTCACGTCGACCCCGAGCTGCTCCGGCGTCGTGACGTCGATCGGCTTTTTCTTCGCCTTCATGATGTTGGGCAGCGAGGCGTAGCGCGGCTCGTTGAGGCGCAGATCGGTGGTGACCACCGCCGGCAGTTTGAAGGCGACCGTCTCGAGCCCGCCATCGACCTCGCGCGTCACCTCGGCCCGGCCGTCATTGATGACGATCTTCGAGGCGAAGGTCGCCTGCGGCCATCCCAGCAATGCCGCCAGCATCTGTCCGGTCTGGTTGCAATCATCGTCGATCGCCTGCTTGCCGATGATGACGAGATCGGGCTGTTCCTTCTCGATCACCGCCTTGAGCAATTTGGCGACGGCGAGCGGCTGCAATTCGACATCGGTCTGCACCAGCACGCCGCGATCGGCGCCCATCGCCAGCGCGGTGCGGATCGTCTCCTGGCATTGCTGCACGCCGAGCGAAGCGGCGATGACCTCGGTGACGATGCCGGCCTCGCGCAGCCTGAGCGCCTCCTCGACGGCGATCTCGTCGAACGGGTTCATCGACATCTTGACGTTGGCGGTCTCGACCCCGGTCTTGTCCGCCTTGACGCGGACCTTGACGTTGTAGTCGACGACCCGCTTGACCGCGACCAGCGCTTTCATCTCGTCCTCACCGGGCCAAAACGCCGCGCTACGCGGCAGTGTGGCGCCGAAATTTGCACGCGCCCCCTATCAACGCAAGAGGGCCGAAGCCCTGGCCCCGTAGGGCGGGCGCAGCCCGCCACCAATTTGATTTACACAATGAGACGGCGAGGCAGTGAGATTCAGCGCCACGGCATCTCACTGCCTCACTGTCTCATTGTTCAAAAATCCTTTTGGCGGACCGCACTTCGCTTGCCCGCCCTACGTCGCCCTACAGCCGATCCTTGTGCTCGACGATCTTCCAGAAGGTGTTCTTGATAAACCACCCTGCCAGCG
>Ga0207646_10007201_pt1 | contig 11353 bp, 13 predicted proteins | sample KBSK5502metaG_FD_184343 | JGI IMG/M metagenome (GOLD analysis project Ga0207646, IMG submission 184343) | Corn, switchgrass and miscanthus rhizosphere microbial communities from Kellogg Biological Station, Michigan, USA - KBS K5-50-2 metaG... | ecosystem: Host-associated > Plants > Roots >...
TTGCCAGCGCAATTGCCGCCTGCAGCGCCTCGCCAGGAGGTACCAGGCGATTGGCGAGGCCCATCATGCGCGCCTCCTGTCCCGAGACGCCCCGGCCGGTGAGGATCAGGTCGAGCGCGTGACTGTGGCCGATGAGACGAGGCAAGCGGATCGTCCCCTCGTCGACGAGCGGTATTCCCCAGCGGCGGTTATACACACCGAAAACGGCATTCTCGGCAGCAACCCGCAGGTCGCACCAGAGCGCGAGTTCGAATCCCCCAGCAACAGCATAGCCCTCTACCGCTGCAATAACCGGCTTGCTAAGGAGCATGCGCGTGACGCCCAGTGGCCCTTCGCCATCCTCAGCAACGCGCAATCCCCGCGCTTGATCCTGCATAGCAGTGAGATCGAAGCCTGAACAAAAGGTGTTGCCCGCACCAGTGAGTATCGCAACGGAAAGCGCGGGATCTGCGTCGAAGGCGCGAAAGGCCTGTACCAGCGCGGCGGCTGTAGGGCCGTCGACGGCATTACGCGCCCGCGGTCGATCAATGGTAACGACAAGGACCGGACCGCTGCGCTCTGTTTTGACGGTGTTCACGTTGCCATTAGGTGATTCCGGGCCGCCAGGTTCGGTGGGCTGTTGACTTTGTTGCTCATAATTACTGCTCATACCAGATCCTCCTCTTGCATGGTATCGCTTCTGGGATTACACTCTACTTTTGTACAGTAGAATATTTCCCGGTGAAAAGCGATGTTGCCAGCTAACAGAAGACTCATGGTTCAATAAGCAGCTATCTCTCTCCTTCTACTCTTGTAGTTTGATTGTGAGTGCCGCCATAATTGGCTCGCTGTAGTGCGTGTCGAGGCGCTCCACGGCCTTCTGGAGATTGATGGCGCTATTGATGAGAGCGATATGCGTGAAGGCCTGTGGATAGTTTCCCACCGCTACGCTGTCGTGCGAGTCGATCTCCTCGGAAAAAAGACCTAAGCGCCCACCATAGGCTAGCAATCGCTCGAAGAGCGAGCCAGCCTCCGCCACACGCCCTTGCATGGCCAGGTTATCTACAAGCCAGAAAGTGCAGATCGTAAAGCTCGCCTCGCGACCGGCTAGCCCGTCACAGGAATGGTAGCGGTACACGAAACCATGCTCGTCGGTGAGTTGTTCGATGATGCGGTCTACTGTGGAGCGCATGCGGGGATCATCCGGGGGAATGAAGCCGACCAGCGGCAGCAAGAGCGTTGAGGCATCCAATGCCGTATCGTCGTATGACTGGGTGAAAGCCCCTATGGCGGTGTTATATCCATGTGTCAGGACATCAGCTCGAATCTGGTCGCGCACGCGGCACCAGCGGAGAAGATCGGCCTCCAGGTGCAGTTGCTGGGCCGCACGAATGCCACGGTCAAGCGCAACCCAGCACATGACCTTGGAGTACACGAAGTGACGTGGGTCGCCGCGCACCTCCCAGATGCCACGGTCAGGTTCCCGCCAGTGCGTGCACACATACTCGACCAGCGTGCGCATCATCTCCCACATGGGACCATCCAGCGCCTCGCCGTTCCGCTCAAAGCCTCCCTGGCGCCGGAAGCAATGCATGTAATCGAGCACTTCTCCGAAAACATCCAGTTGTTTCTGCTGTGAAGCTCCGTTTCCGATGCGTACCGGGCGCGAACCGCAATAACCGTCGAGGTGCGACAGCTCCCGCTCCTCCAGGTCGCGCTCTCCTCGAATACCGTACATAATCTGGAGGTCTTCGCCGCTTGTGTAATCGAGGCTTCGCAGCCAGTTCGTGAACGCGTGGGACTCCTGCGTATATCCAAGCACGCTCAGCGCATAGAGGGTGAAAGTGGCATCGCGCAGCCAGGTGTAGCGGTAATCCCAGTTACGTACTCCCCCGAACTCTTCAGGCAGAGAAGTAGTCGGCGCGGCTACAATTGCCCCTGTCGGTGCATAGGTCAGCATTTTCAGGACCAGCGCGCTGCGCTGCACCCATTCGGCATATGGGCCATGATAGGAGCACTGTGCCGCCCACATACGCCAGCAGACCAGCGTATGATTCAGTGCAGCCTCGCATTCAGCCTGGCACGAGGTGCACTCTGCAAGCGTTTGCGCTGCTTGAGCTGTAGGAGCCATACCCATAGCGAACAGCAGGCGGTCGCCCTTCTGAAGTGTTGCTTGCGCTATCAGAGTAGGGTTCATGTCTTCAGCTCCCTGCTCGACGGTCAGAGTAAATGAGGGTAATTGGTGCGTCCCCAGAATGGTCAGGCCCAGGTGTTGTTCCCCACCGGAAACGACAGCTCCGGTGTTCTGGGAAACAAGATAGGCCGTGCTTGAAGCGGCAGCATATTGCGGAGAGGCCTTTAGTGTCATGGTGACCGGCAGCTCGCCACGCGTGCACTCCACGATTCGTATCAAGCTATAGTGCGCGTTCTCCTCACCTGCACCGGTTGTACCTTTCATTTCCTGAAGCGGCAGAGCGCTCAGGGTCTCTACAGGCATGAAATCGGTCAGCGAGATTTCACCGAAGAGGCTGGTAAACCTGGTCTGAAGGATGTTACTCCCGGACAGGTAGTGCTGCGTGCCTGGAATTGAAGTATCGGAGGGGGCTATTTGAAAGTACCCCCCATGCTCTGCATCTAACAAACGACAGAAGATGGCCGGGCTATCAAAATCCGGCAGGCATCCCCAATCCACTGACCCGTCTGGTGCAACTAGCACGACAGAACGACAATCACCAATTACACCATAAGAATTGATCGGTTGGTATGTACGAAGGTCTGCATTAAAACTACTCATTATAATATATACTTTCTTGAATAATAGCTATTTTTAGAAATCTTATAAAATCTAGTTCATTTCGCGGGAGGGATACTTCTTCCACTGACTGAGCCCTCTCCACTGCTTTTCAGGTTCTTAACCTATAGTTAATTTATAGCTGAATATGGGTATAAATGCAGTCAAATAGCCAACACAAGTGATGTTAAATGCGTCACAGTGCCTCTCCGAAAAGCTTGACAAACAAGCCTCAAGGCGTGTATGATCTAGTTAGCTGGCTAAACGGAGGGACATGTGAATTACAAACCCGAATATGAGAGTATCAATTTCTTGCTCAACATGGTTTGTCGAGCGCAGCGCGGTACGATGAGTGATGCGTTGGCAGAAATAGGGCTGTATGCCGGGCAGGAAATGTTTTTGTGGCATCTTTGGCGGCAGGATGGGTTGACGCAATCGCAGATGGTGGAGCGAATGTGTGTGCAGCCCCCCACCGTCTCTAAAATGCTCGATCGCTTAGAAAGGACGGGTTTGGTGGAGCGTCGCCCTGATTCTGAAGACAGTCGTATCTCACGGGTGTACCTGACAGAGCAGGGTCACAGGAGCCAGCGCGCCGTGCGTGACATCTGGACTGACTTAGAACAGCGGATTGTGGCGGGTTTGAATGTTGAGGAACGGATTGTGCTGCGCCGCTTGCTCCTGCAGGTTCACGAGAATTTGACCCGAAATCCATAACTGGTCGAACACCAGGATGAGGCTGATACTTACAGATCACTGCCTCCTTTTTTTGCAAGCTGAATTAGCCGGCTAAGTAGGAAGCGATCATCAACCACGATGTACCTTGCACGATGGAAAAGAGGAACCATGCCAGATAACACCATGCGCACAGTCCATTTTTACGCCTACGGCGACCCTGAACAATTGGTCGTGGAGCAAGTACCACGCCCTGCACCCCAAGTAGGCGAAGTGCTCGTCCGCGTCCATGCCGCGGGTGTCAACCCAATTGATTGGAAGATCCGCAAGGGTTTATTCAAAGATGTCAGGCCAGTTCCCTTGCCTTTCACGCCGGGAAGTGAGCTTGCAGGAACCGTCGAACTGCTCGGCTCAGGCGTCACAGCCTTCGAGATAGGTCAGGCGGTCTACGGACGAGGGGCACAGGGAGCCTACGCGGACTATGCCGTGATCCCCGCCGACTCGCTGGCACCAAAGCCTTACAACATCAGCTTTGACCAGGCTGCCTCAGTCCCGGTCGGCGCACGCACTGCCTGGTTTGCACTGTTCAGCCTGGCCGATCTGCAAGCCGGGCAAGAGGTTCTGGTCCACGGGGCGGCGGGCGGCGTGGGCAACTACGCGGTCCAGCTTGCACGCTGGAAGGGCGCTCATGTGATCGGCACCGCGTCCTTCAATAACCTGGAGTTTGTTCGTTCGCTCGGAGCTGAGATCGTGATCGATTACCACACGACCCCCTTTGAGCAGGTGGCCCATGAGGTGGATGTCATCGTGGATACCATTGGCGGCGAGACGCAGGATCGGTCCTGGCCGCTGATCAAACGGGGCGGCATACTCGTTGCGATAGGCCATCCTCCAGCAGAGGAAATGGCGGCGAAGCACGGAGTGCGCACGGTCAGCACGGTCCTGGATCAACGTGTCCCTCCACGCATCTCGACTGAACCGCTCCAGGAGATTTCAGGTTTAATCGAGTCTGGCATGCTGCTTCCTCAACCAGGCAAAGTCTTTCCATTGGAGGAGGCGGCACAGGCACAGGCGCTGAGTGAAACAGGTCATGGGCGGGGTCGCATTGTTCTGCATATTGCTGATGAATAGCGAGTCTCTTCGCCAACACTTGACGGAACATCCCGATGGTTCCTCGCGCTTGCGCAGGGCCATCAGCAATGAAGAAAGGATAAACGAACTATGAGTGTTTTTACTGACAAGGAAATTGCGTATCTGCTGAGCCAACGTCTGGGGCGTTTAGCAACCGTTCGGCCTGACGGCAAACCGCAGGTCGCACCTGTTGGGTTCCGCTATGATGCCGATCAAGACAAGATCTACATTGGTGGACAGTATCTCAGTCGGAGCAAGAAGTTTCGCAACATCCTGGAGAACCCACATGTCTCTCTGGTGATTGATGATATACTTCCACCCTGGCAGCCGCGCGGTGTGGAGATCCGAGGGATCGCGGAAACCCTGGAGACAGGAGGAAACACCCTTTTTGGCGCCAATTATCCAGTGGATGAGGCGATGATTCGCATTACCCCGGTTCAAATTATTGGATGGGGTCTTGATCCCGAAGCCGGATGGTCGCTGAATCGGCGGGTCGAGCGCAAGTGAGTCGTTCTTGATCAAAAAGGGAATCGAAGTCAAGAATATGCGGGCAGGTCTGGTTGACCCGCTGGCAGAGGGCTCTGCAAGGTCCATCCACCGTCAACTACGAGGGTGTGCCCGGTCACATGGCGTGCCTCTGGTGAGGCCAGATACAAGGCGGCAGCCACGATATCCTCCACATACCCAACGCGCCCAACTGGCGTCACGCTGGCCCAATGCCTTTCATACTCCGGATCATCTCGCAGCGTGCGTTCGGTGAGGGTCGCCCCTGGGCTGATGGCGTTGGCCGTAATGCCATAGCTGCCCACTTCCAGCGCGATGCTTTTCGCCAGCATCCCAATGCCCGCTTTGGTGATCCCGTACCCTCCCAGGTTCACGTGTGCCTGGATGCCAGTCACAGAAGCCATTAAAATGATGCGTCCGGGGATGTGCATATCGATCATGATCCTGGCTGCGGCTTGCGCGGTGAAGAAACTTCCCCGCAGATTCACGCTCGTCAAGCGATCAAACGCTTCCGGCGTGTAGGTCAGGAAGGCGCCGTAATTCGTGATGCCAGCATTCGCGATGGCGATATCCAGTCTTCCTGCTGTGTCAACGAAGCGTTGACACATGGTCCGGACGGCTTCCACATCGGCGACGTCACACGCATACGGGTGGACCCGTGCAACGCCCAGGGTTCCATTGATCTGCTGGGCAGCCTTTTGGCAGAGCGTAGAATCGATATCGTTCAATGCCACCGTGGCTCCGGCACTGGCGAAGGCCTGGCAGAGCGCATAGCCAATCCCTGTTCCAGCCCCGGTGACGAGAACCGCTTTTCCAGCAAAGGTGCTCATGCGTTTCCTCCTCAAAGTGAATCACCAAAGGAAGGCGCGAATATCAGCGTCCCTCATACTCCTTTCGTCCTGCTTGAGTGCTCCGCGAATGTCCCCCGGACATTCTTGCTAGCTGCGAAGCAGCGTTAGCAGGACGGATAGGTGCCGAGATTTCTCTCCTTATGGCCTCCTCTGCGTCCGCCTTTGTGGCACACGTTGCGCAGCACCCCGGCGAGCTCGTATCCTTCGTGGCAGGTAGGGGAGCGCCAGATACACGCACAGCAAAATAATGGCCACGATGATGACCAGGCGAACAAGCGTGTCAAGATTTCCTGCGATCTCTATGCCAACCAGGACACCTACCAGAAAGAAGATGACTCCAAAGACAATCTGACGCTTCGTCATAGGTACGCTCCTCTCCGATTCTCATGCTGGTGATCCCCCAGCACCGGATACGCTGACAGCCGGTGACGCAACTCCTCAAGCATATCTCATTCTACCATGGAAAACAAGTGTTCTAGCGAGGCATCAATAGAGAACAGGTTCACTTATACTGGCTGGTAATATCGGTTTGCCGTCTCAGAGCAGGTCGAAAAGAATAGACCTGTGAAGAGCATTCTGTTGGAAAAAGAACAGCCTGTCAAAAAGAGTACGATAGAAGAAGTTTTTTTGCTTTTCCGTCTTGAAAAGACTGCCAAGCCAGGCTAGACCTGGGCAGAAGACCGAACCCCCGCGATTTGACACGTCCGACATTCCTTGATTTGAGAGCGAACAAATTGGTTTCTCTCCCCGCAGCTATTGGAGACCTCCCAAACCTTGAAAAATTAGATGCCCGATGGAACAAGCTCTCTTCTTTGCCTGAGTGGTTTCAACGACTTGAGCAGCGGGGATGTACTGTGTACATATAGCGACAGGAAACGGGAACAAGTTCCCATGATATAGTGTTCTCATTTACGGGAGAGAGAAAAAGAAGCCACTCTCATCCATGAAAAAAAGTGGGATATCATCTCCGTAATCAATTCACTTTATCCTCAAGAAATAGCATCATCCAAATGGAGATAAAACAGAAGTGAGGTAACACATGTCTCAGTTTGAGACCGCCACGCTTGCGGGAGGATGCTTCTGGTGTACAGAGGCAATTTTCAATCGACTCAAAGGCGTAACATCAGTTGTACCAGGGTATGCTGCATCCAACATACCCAATCCCTCGTATCAAGCGGTATGTACGGGGAGAACTGGCGCTGCGGAAGCGATTCAGATAACGTATGATCCATCCATCATTTCCTACGACAACCTGCTGGAAATCTTTTGGCATCTGCACGATCCCACGACACTGAACCGACAGGGGAATGATGTTGGACCCCAATATCGCTCAGCCATTTTCTATCATAATGATGAGCAAAAACGGATTGCTCTCGCCTCGGAAGAAGCGTTAGAAAAATCAGGTACGTATAAAAAGCCTGTTGTGACTGAGATTGCTCCATTCACCAACTTCTACCCGGCTGAGGACTATCACAAAGACTATTATGACAATAACCGCTCTCAGCCCTATTGTACGTTCATAATAGACCCCAAGGTACAGAAGTTGCTGAGGGAATACAGGAAAGAGCTAAAAGAAGAGTACGCCAGGTGATTTTATTCAATCACTTCACTGAAATACACCTTACTCAAATATGAGTGAGGCGTGAACTGGCTGCCTATTCAGGTCGAGGCCATTCCGGTGCTGCTCGCCGGGAAAGACGTGGTGGGACAGTCAGCTACGGGCTCGGGCAAGACGCTCGCCTATGGTATTCCCCTGGTGGGGCATCCAGGGGTGGTCTCTGCGCTGAGCTGGGCTCCGAGCGGGGAGAGGCCTATTAGTGGAGGCAGTGACGGCAGGCTGCGCTGGTGGGCGCTCTTCTCGGTGACAGGTGCATGACGGCGGTGAGCGTGCCGCCGGGACGTCTCATGGGGCAAGGTGCGCGAGCTTGGGCGCCAACGGCGGCGATACTCCTTCTACTGTGAGTTCGCTGCCTCTAGACAGCCATGTTTTTGCTGCTCTGCTTTGATCTGGTCGATTCTGTCTATAATTTCCTGCCGCTTGTGCTCGGTGGAGGTCTGCTTCAGCAGTTCCTCCAGCACTTTCAATTCACCTGCTAGCTGTTCGCAGTCAGTCATAGAGTTATTCCTCCCGTGTGTGGCAATCAATGCAACTAGAGGATGACCTTTTAGGGTATCAACTTGGCCATTTGTTCGCAGGATGCCGCACTGGCACGGCAGGCGTTGGCACAGTCGTTTTCGCCTATCTCGTCGCACACTTCAGCACAATGGTTGCAGACTTGCGCACATGGCTGGAAGAGAAAGCCGTACACGGGCGAGTTGCGTATCATGAAATGGGCGTTTGTTGCGCATATTTCGGAGCAATCGAGCAGAATGCGGACCGGGTCGGCATAGTTGTTGCCTTTTTGGAGCAGGCTCATGGCTGTATCCAGGCAGACAGCGTGGCTATTTAAGCAGTCCTGAATACAGTCTGCCATCTCGCTGCTCAGCATTGATTCATCTGAAGGTTGTTGGCTCATGCTTTGTCTCCTCTTTCTTTCGTACGAGGTAGCAAATAGGACATTACAAGACGTGTATTCATCGACTTTGAAGAGACGGAATACAATACAGTATGACACATTGAAACAGGAACAGGAAAGGACAGCAAGACAATGGCTCATTCGCCAGCATGGTGGCCACGACCTTGCTCACGAGCGAGCCAGGTCGTGGCAGCACATTTTCCTTATCTACCTTTCCAATGCCTCGCGATCCCAATGTGCCAGATTCGCTCCAGCTTCGTAGGTGCTTTGAAGAAAATCCATGAGCGTCTTTTCGGGCTCGCCTGAGTTCCGAACGTCATCATATCGTAATATGAACTCAGAAAATTCGGGACTATAAAATGCTTGACCGGGCCGAATAGAGGCTTCCTTCAGTCCAGGTGGCTCAGGATAGGTGTAGGAGTAGAAAGCAGGTACCGGGAAACCGTCATTGCCGGGCCAGAACCCACAACTGATCACTTCATGCGAGTAGGCTTCGCGCGTCATGCGATCGGCCCCTGGACGTTCGGGCGCGCGCCGTCCCGAAAAACGGGTCACCGCGAGGTCGAAGCTTCCCCAGAAAAATTGGACAGGGCTGCTCTTGCCGATAAATTGGGACCTGAATGCTTTAAAGACTTTGTCCGACTGCACCAGGATGCGCCAGAAGCGGTTAGCATATTCTGGATCATAAGAGGCATGCACAACATCTTCATCACAGCGGATGGGGTTTGTCACTTCACTTGGCAGCGTGTTGATGGTCACGTTGATATTGAGGGAGCGCAAAACTTCCATAAACTCGCGGTAAAAATCAGCGACCGAGCGTGGTATCAGTGGCATGGCCTTTGAAATGCCCTCGCTGGTGTGAATGAAGAGGTTATGATCGATGAAGTCAAAATCGACTTCAAAGGTGCCGCTTCGATACGGAATGGGAGACGTGGTCAGCCCACGTGCCGTGAGATAGAAGGTAACATTCCACCAGTGGTTCACAAGTGGGGTCAGCTCCATTTTGACTTTGCCAACGATCTGCGTCCACATATGAAGCGTATCCAGCGTCTCCTTCCATGCTTCGTATGGCAACTGTGGCCAGAGTTCTGCTGTTTCTCTTTCGCTTGTATTTTGTCTCGCGTCCATGTTCCTCTCCACCTGATTCTCTCTGCTATCTATTGTTCTTAGTCTGGGACAAGTAAACCCATCACTATACCACTGTGAGCACGCCAGGAAGGTGTGCTACTGCTAGGACCTGCCCGCTTCTTCGAGTGCAGCCAGCAGTGCTTCTTGCTTCCAGGACCCTGGATAGAGGACGCCGTTTATAAAGAACGTCGGCGTTCCACGCACACCGCTGCGTATGCCGCTCTGAAGATCCTCCTCGATACGGCTAATGTAGGGACGTTCTGCCATGTCCCGTGCGAACTGCTGCATGTCCAGGCCAACCGCCTCGGCAAATTGCTCCAGGTCGGAATCCTCAAGCGTATGCTGGTGGTGGAAGATGTAATCGTGCATTTCCCAGAACTTGCCCTGCGCTGCGGCGGCCTCGGCAGCGAAAGCCGCGTGCAGCGCGTGGGGATGGATTTCGGTGAGCGGGAAGTTGCGATAGACAAAGCGTAATTGTAACTGGTCCCCGAGTTGTTGCTGGATCGCTCTCACGATGGTCGTCGATTGGCGGGTGTAGGGGCATTCGTAGTCGCCATATTGTACCAGCGTTACAGCGGCTGTTGCAGGTCCTTGACTGTGGTCCCGCTCACTGACAGGTCCCACAAGATGTTTTCCCTGTGTCATCGTCATCTTTCCTTTTGGTTCTACCAAGTTAAGGGAGAGCGCTTCTCCAGCAAGGGCGACGCAAGCGTCCCCTCCCCACACCTCACCTCCCCCGCCCCTACGCGATACAGGCCACTCCATTAACCCCCGATATGTGGCAGAACTGTGCCTTTTCGAGGTATCTTCTTACTACAAGTGTCTCCGGAAGGTCAAGAATCGATCAAGCAGGCTCGAGCATCACCTGATCGATGTAACACCAGATCCAATCCTCTCCAGGCTCGAAGGACTGAATGATCGGGTGGTTGGTCGCGTGGAAATGCCTGGTGGCGTGCTTGTTCTTCGAATCGTCACAGCAGCCTACATGTCCACATATGAGACAGAGGCGCAGGTGGACCCAGGTATCTCCAATTTTCAAACAGTCCTCACATCCATTGGCGCTCGGTGTGACGTCTTGTATCTGATCAAGATGCGTACATCTCTTTGCCATGTTCTCTTCCTTTCTGATGCGTGCGTGCGTCCGACTCGGGCCAGCTCTCATCCTTCCTCCTGGATATGCCGGCGACACCTTTTTCTGGTCCGAACCCTTGCACATAGGGATGTATGACTCATCCGACATACCTATAGTATATGCATGTAGACGTGTCTATTACCAGTCACCTGGGGACGCTGCTGCATCACCAGACAGGTCTTGACGTCCCTCTCAGCTAAGGATACTATAGCATGGTATTCTCTCACTTGATAAGTAGGTACCTGAAAGTGCCTGAGAGAAATGAAGGAGGTGCATGAGATGGAGACGAAGCACTCCTCACACCCGACGGTGTTCGACGCGCAGTATGGTTCGCGGCAGGTGCTTGATCTGCTCGCTGAGAAGTGGACGACACTGGTTCTGTATGCCTTGGTGTTTGGGGTGAAACGGCACGGCGAACTCAAGCGTGAGATCGAGGGGATCTCCCAGAAAATGCTGACGCGAACCCTCCGCAATTTAGAACGTGATGGGCTGGTGAAGCGCACCGTCTACCCTGTGGTCCCACCGCGAGTGGAGTATGCCCTGACGCCATTAGGCGAGACATTGAGTGAGTTGCTGACGGAGATCTGCACGTGGGCTGAAACTCATTTTGCTGACATTGAGGATGCCCGGGTAGCGTATGACCACAAGG
>Ga0207646_10007202_pt1 | contig 11353 bp, 8 predicted proteins | sample KBSK5502metaG_FD_184343 | JGI IMG/M metagenome (GOLD analysis project Ga0207646, IMG submission 184343) | Corn, switchgrass and miscanthus rhizosphere microbial communities from Kellogg Biological Station, Michigan, USA - KBS K5-50-2 metaG... | ecosystem: Host-associated > Plants > Roots >...
GGCCATCGCGCGTTCGACGGCAGAACAGCAATATGAAAGTGAAAAGCGAAAACTCGACGTGGGACAGTCGACTGTGTTTTTGGTGCTCGAACGCCAGACCGCCCTGGCCACTGCGCGCGGCAACGAGCTGCGCGCCCAAACCGATCTCAACAAGGCCATCGCCGAATTGCAGCGCGCCACCGGAAACTCGCTCACGGCGAATAATGTGACTGTGACGGTCCGCTGAGCTGACTGCGGCAGAGAAATTATGCAGTGCGGCGACCCGTCGCCGCTTTTTCTTAGGCGCGACTAGTCGCGCCGCCCAAAGCGCTGACAAGTCAGCGCACTCCAAAAAGGATGATCCCCGCTTCGCCGCCGCACACTGCGGATCCCCTTCTCCCTTTGGGCGAGGGTCGGGGTGAGGGCTTGTGGCTTACCGTGGAGATTGGTTGATTTCATCTGAGGCCGCGCCTCTGGATGATGAGGTCAGTACCGGGAGCGATAGCGACCGGGTAAATGCCTTTTGCTCGCCTTGGCCTGATTAAGACAGTCGAGCGTATGATACCGAAACCTATTCACCAGGAGGCCTCCGGACTAATGACTTCGGAAAGGACATGCGAGCTTGATGGCACGATTCTCCGTCGCAAGAAGGTTCCGGTTAGTTATGGTCTGCCCGTACCCGACTCCGACGAAATGGAGGCGCGCACAAAACTATTCCCCGACTCAAAGAGCTACGTATTGGGCGGCTGCTGTGCCGGTTCGATAGGATGGGAATACGAAGATTGGGTTTGCATGAATGCCGTAAGGCCGAATCCAAGTGGAGAAGAAAAGCAAACTGGCGAGAGGAACCATGGCAACATTGGTCTGAGAAATAGGATCGAGACCATCTCCATTAGCCGCTTTCGTTTGCCTCAAACACTGCAAGCCCACCATCAGGCGTTCTCAGCTAGGCTTTCCGTTGGCAAAATCCATTACATTGAGGCAATATAAGTCCACCTCAGCACCGTCTTCGGGCTTACCTGCAAATTTAATAGTCAAGAGCCGGTCTGAATCATTTCAGAGCAATTGATCGCGTCACAACGAATGGCAGCCAAACAGAACGAGATCGAAAAAAGGCTTTGGGAGATTGCGGACGAGCTAAGAGCTAATTCGAAGCTGAAATCGTCTGAATACTCAGGCCCTGTTCTTGGGTTGATCTTCTTGCGCTACGCCGATCACCGGTTCACCGAAGCCGAAAAACAACTAGCCAAAAAGGAAACTGGCCGGCGTGAGATTGGGCCGACTGATTATCACGCAATGGGCGTGATGTATTTGCCGGACGCCAGCCGCTTTTCGAAACTGCTTGATTTGCCTGAAGGCTCAGACGTGGGTATGTGGATTAATAAGGCGATGGAGTTAATCGAGAACGAAAACGAAGAACTACGTGGCGTACTGCCGAAAACTTATCGGGCTTTCGATAACGACTTGCTCAAGACTCTGTTGAAGACTTTCGCCTCAATTCCGATGGATATTGAGGGCGATGTGTTCGGCAAGATTTACGAATACTTCCTCGGCGAATTCGCGAAGGCTGAAGGCTCAAAGGGCGGCGAGTTCTTTACGCCCACTTCGTTAGTGAAGCTCATCGTCGAAGTGATCGAGCCGTTTCATGGACGCATCTTCGATCCCGCCTGCGGTTCGGGCGGCATGTTCGTGCAGAGTGCACGCTTCGTTGAAAACCATCACAAGAACCCAACCGCTGAGATTACTGTTTTTGGACAAGAGAAGACCGACGAAACGGTGCGACTTTGCAAAATGAATCTTGCAGTGCACGGACTATCGGGCGATGTGCGCCAGGGCAATTCCTATTACGAAGACATTCATCAATGCACCGGTCGCTTCGACTTTGTGATGGCTAATCCTCCTTTCAATGTGGATCGCATCGACAAAGACCGAATCAAAGACGACCGCAAACGCTTTCCCTTCGGCATGCCGCGTGTCGATAACGGAAATTACATCTGGATTCAGATGTTCTACGGTGCTCTAAGCGTAAAGGGCCGCGCCGGATTCGTAATGGCAAGTTCGGCCAGTGATTCGCGCGGTTCGGAGTTGGAGATTCGCAAAAAGTTAATTCAGACTGACGCCGTCGACGTGATGATTGCCATCGGCTCGAACTTCTTCTACACGGTCACGCTCCCGTGCACGCTCTGGTTTTTCGATAGAGCAAAAGCCAGCACGTCACGCCAACACAAAGTACTTTTCATCGACGCACGTCACTTCTACAGGCAGGTCGATCGTGCTCATCGCGACTTCTCGCCCGATCAGCTTGAGTTGATTGCCAATATTTCGCGGCTCTATCGGGACGAAGAACCAGAGACCACTGACGGCAGTGAAAAGTTGTTGAGAGAGAAATTTCCCACATTGAAGTACACGGACGTTCCAGGACTTTGTAAGGTCGCAACCAAAGAAGAGATCGAAGCGCGGGGCTGGAGCCTCAATCCTGGACGCTACGTCGGCATAACAAAACGGCCGCCAGACGAATTTGATTTCTATGAGCGGTTGGAAGAATTAAACGAAGAACTCGAAGTGCTCAACGCGGAGGCACGAGAACTAGAGGAGCGAATTGCCGAGAATATCACACAGATAATGGAACTGGCATGACGATCGATTGGACAACCGCAAAGCTTGGAGAGCTGGTTTCTTTTAAGACGGGAAAGCTCGACTCGAACGCCGCAAGGCCGAAAGGTGCCTACCCGTTCTTCACTTGCTCACAACAGACCCTGCGAACGGATACTTACTCGTTCGACGCTGAGTGCGTGCTGCTAGCAGGTAACAATGCAAACGGCATATATCCGTTGAAGTACTACAACGGCAAGTTTGACGTTTATCAAAGGACTTATGTAATTCGCTCTCTCAATTCGGGTCGGCTTCTCAATCGGTTTCTGTATTACTCTCTGCGGCCAAAGCTTGGATTACTACAGAGTATTTCAACGGGAGTAGCAACGAAGTTCTTAACGATGACGCTCTTGAATGACCTTGAAATTGATCTCCCGGAGATTGAGACACAAGAGCGGATCGTCGGTGTACTTTCAGCCTACGACGACCTAATTGAAAACAACGTGCGGCGAATTCAGATTCTGGAGGAGACGACCCAAACGCTCTATCGTGATTGGTTCGTTCATTTCTGCTTTCCTGATCATGAAGAAATCGAACTCGTCGATTCGCGCTTAGGTAAGATTCCGAAAGGTTGGGAAGTAGTAAAGTTCACGGACCTATCGGACGTATTAAGTGGCGGCACGCCAAAGACTACCGTGGCCGAATACTGGGGCGGCTCGATTCCCTTCTTTTCGCCAGCAGATGCACCGTTGAGCTCTTACGTGATATCCACGGAGAAACAAGTTACGGAACTTGGATTATCGAAATGTAACAGTCGTCTTTATCCCAAAGACACCGTATTCATCACAGCCCGCGGAACCGTTGGGAGCACAGTGATGTCCGCTGGCGACATGGCGATGAATCAGTCTTGCTACGCACTTTTGGGGCGTGAAGGAATCACCCAACTTTATCTTTTTCTGTTGACACTTCACTCAGTGGATTACCTAAAGAAGAACACGGGTGGAGCGACCTTTCAAACAATCGTGATCGACACCTTTCGTCAGTTCGATGTCGCCAAACCGCCTTCTCCGATCATTGACCGGTTCACGGAGAAGGTGCGGCCGTTATTTGATAGCATCCTGAATTTGCTGCGAAGAAACTCTAATCTTCGCCGTGCCCGCGACCTGCTGCTGCCGAAGTTAGTTTCAGGCGAAATCAAGTTGGACAAGGAGCTTTGTGAATGAGCGTCTCTGACGAAACAATTAACGGTTGGGCACAAGGTCCGGGAACTACAGAGGATCAGAAGTGTCAGAATGCTGAACAGGCCGTCAAGAAGGCGATTGCTTCGAATTCTGCGTTGAACAGTATGGACGTATCGGTCTTCACTCAAGGCTCCTATAGAGCGCGAACGAACGTCCGTAAAGAAAGCGATGTCGATATCTGCGTGCGCCTGAATTCGACATTCTTCACTGATTACGCGCCTGGAAAGAAAAACGCCGACTATGGACTAGTTGACAGCGATTTCACTTTTGCTCGTTTTAAGGAGCTGGTCGGAAGCGCCCTCACAAAATATTTCGGCGCGGACTACGTGAAAAAAGGAAATAAAGCTTTCGATATTCACGAAAACTCCTACCGCGTAGATGCGGACGTCTTACCAGCGTTTCAGCATCGCCGATACCTCAAGGATGGATCAAACAGATACCATTTGGGGATCGCATTCAAAACTGATGATGGATACCGAATTGAGAACTGGCCTGAACAGAATTACCAGAACGGTGTAAGCAAGAACGATGCGACGTCTCGATATTACAAGCGTGTAGTTCGGATAATGAAGCGACTGCGATATCAAATGGAGGACGATGGAATTACCGCGGCGAAAGGGATTGCTTCTTATTTGATTGAGTGCCTGGTGTGGAATGTTCCGAACTCGGGATTTTTTCACACGACCTACAAAGACGATCTGCGATTCGCATTAGCGCACACATTCAACGCAACCATTGATGACGAGCAGTGTAAGGAATGGGGCGAAGTAAATGATCTTAAGTATTTATTTAGGCCGATTCAGAAGTGGACCCGCCAACAAGCGCATTCGTTTCTTTCAGCGGCTTGGGACTACGTTGGCTTCAAATGAAGAACATTAAGGCACAACGCTTTATTTGGATGCTGGTCTTTGCCTCGGCGGCAGCGTGGCTCGCAAGCGCACGGATTGCAGCGGTAAGATTTGCTGATGTCTGGTCGATGGTCAAACTCCTTCCCAACGTTGTGACCGCTGACGTCGTTCTTTTCGGAATCTTCGCGAAGTGGTTATGGAAGTGGCGATTGCTTCACGGGTGGTTAGTTCCCTTTCCCAATTTGAACGGCATTTGGATTGGCACAATTCGGCCCGTTTTGAAAGGCGCGGAGGCTGAGGAGAAAGCAATTCCTGCAGTGCTTGTGATTAGACAGTCCTTTCTTTCTGTGAGCTGTGTACTGCACACAGCTGAGATGACTAGTCATAGCTATTCCGCAGACTTCTTAGTAGATGAAGATGCCCAACTTCGAAAGCTTGTGTACACATATACTAGTCGACCCAATGTCGCGCTGATCGCGAGAAGCCCGATTCACGACGGGACGACAAGTCTCAATATTGATGGGCAGCCGCCAAAGAGACTTAATGGGGAGTATTGGAATTCGCGAAGAAGAGTGGGTCAAGTCGAGCTTAGTTTCCGAAGACGCAAAAAGCGTGGGGACATTCCGCAGGATCTACTACGAAACAATCCGCAATGAATCTTACGTACTCCGAAGACTCGCTCGTCGAACAACCTGCCATTGAGCTTTTCAAAGAACTCGGCTGGGAGACGGCGAACTGCTACCACGAGCGCTTCGGACCGAAAGGAACGCTCGAACGTGAGACTCAGGCTGAGGTAGTTCTAGTTTCACGGTTGCGGCCTGTGCTGGAGCGACTGAATCCTGACGCAGCAAGAGAAGCTATTCATGAGGCAATCGAACAACTCACCCGCGACCGGCACGCGATGTCTCCCGCTCAAGCAAATCGCGAAATCTATAAGCTGCTGAAGAACGGCGTGAAAGTCACGCTTCGCAGTGGTGACGATCCTGACGCTGCCACCGACGAACGTATTCGGGTTATTGACTGGGAGAAGCCTGAAAATAACGATTTCTTTCTCGCGTCGCAGTTCTGGATCACGGGCGATATGTACAAGCGGCGCACCGATCTGATCGGCTTCGTCAACGGCTTGCCGCTCGTTTTCATCGAGCTGAAGAAGTTGCGCATCGAACACGCTTTCAAACACAACCTGCGCGATTACAAGAACACCATTCCGCAGCTCTTCTGGTACAACTCGTTCATCATACTCTCGAACGGAAGCAAAGGCCGCATTGGCAGCATCACCGGCAACTGGGACCACTTTACTGATTGGAACAGAATTAGCGACGAAGAAGAGCCGGGCATCGTCAGCCTTGAGACGATGATTCGCGGCACCTGCGAGCCGCGCCGTTTGCTCGACCTCGTCGAAAACTTCGCGCTGTTCAGCGAACGCAAGGGCGGATTGCAAAAGCTCGTGGCGATGAATCACCAGTATCTGGGTGTGAACGCGGCCATCGAAGCGGTGCGACAGATTCGAGAGAACCAGGGGCGGCTCGGCGTCTTCTGGCACACGCAGGGAAGCGGTAAGAGCTTCTCGATGGTTTTCTTCTCGCAGAAGATTCTGCGCAAGTTGCAGGGCAATTGGACGTTTGTCATCGTCACCGACCGCGACGACCTCGACGATCAAATCTATAAGAACTTTGCGCGCTGTGGCGCAGTAACGGAACCTGAGAAGACTGTTCGAGCACAGAGCAGCGAACACCTAAGACAACTTCTCGGCGAGAACCACCGCTACGTCTTCACGCTCATTCAAAAGTTTCGCACTGACCGCGGCGAAGTCCATCCGATGGTCTCGGATCGCTCGGACATCATCGTCATTACGGACGAAGCTCATCGCAGCCAATACGATCAGTTGGCGTTGAATATGAGAAACGCTCTGCCGAATGCGGCGTTCATCGGCTTTACCGGCACGCCGCTGATGGCTGGTGAAGAAAGGACAAAGGAAGTCTTTGGCGATTACGTCAGCATCTACAACTTCAAACAATCGGTGGATGACCGCGCGACTGTGCCGCTCTTTTACGAGAACCGTATTCCCGAACTACAACTGGTCAACGAAAACCTTAACGATGAGATGGCGGAGCTGATCGAAGACGCCGGATTGAGCGAAGACCAGGAGAAGAAGCTGGAGCGCGAGTTTTCACGCGAGTATCACCTGATCACTCGCGACGAGCGGCTGGAGCGCATCGCCGAAGATATCGTTGAGCATTTCATAGGTCGGGGCTTTCAAGGTAAGGCGATGGTCATATCTATTGACAAGGCCACTGCTATTCGAATGTACGACAAGGTTCAGGAGTATTGGCAAAAGCATTTAGGCGAATTGGAAGCGAGGCTCGCGACGTGTGATGAAGCTGAACGAAGCGAGCTTGAAGACAAGATCAAGTTCATACGTGAAACCGATATGGCTGTGGTCGTCTCGCAATCGCAAAATGAGGTGGAGGATTTGGCAGCTAAAGGTGCGAACATCGTCTCTCACCGACGACGCATGAACAAGGAGGATCTTGACGAGAAATTCAAGGATGAGAAAGATCCGCTGCGAATCGCATTCGTCTGCGCGATGTGGATAACGGGCTTTGATGTCGAAAGCTGTTCCACCATCTATCTCGATAAGCCGATGAAAAACCACACTCTAATGCAGACAATCGCGCGTGCTAATCGCGTATTTCCTGACAAGGTCAACGGATTGATCGTTGATTACGTCGGCGTGTTCAGGAACCTCGAAAAGGCGCTGGCAATCTATGCGGGTTCGCCAAGCGGGCTTACGGATGGCGAAACACCCGTAAAGGACAAAGAGTCATTAATCGCATTGCTCCGAGGGGCGATCGCCGACGTGACGGATTTCTGTAAGGATCGCGGGGTTGATCCTCATACAATTGCGTTCGCGCCGGGATTCGGGCGGGTAAAACTAATCGATGATGCCGTCGAGGCAATTGTCGTAAACGACGAATCAAAACGGCGCTATCTGACGCTTGAGTCAAATGTGTCGACGCTTTACAAAGCCATTTTGCCTGACTTTCTTGCTAATCAGTTTTATCCGACGTGCGCTCTTTTCAAAACTATCGCTGACAAGATTAGAACTGAGACTCCGGAAATCGACATCTCAGAAATCATGAGTGGCGTTGACCAACTGCTTGATCGTTCGGTCGCCGCAGAAGCGTATGTAATTCACGAGGCGCCGCGGAAGGTCGACTTGAGCAAGATCGACTTTGACGCATTGCAGAAACGCTTTGCGAAAGGCCGGAAGAGAATTGAGGCCGAAAAGCTCAAGGCATCGTTGAGCGTTAAGCTCGCAAAGATGATTTTGGAAAACAGGACCCGAATGGATTTCCTGGAGAAGTTTCAGCGTATGATCGAAGAATACAACTCCGGCGCGATCAACGTCGAAGTGTTTTTCAGTGGACTGGTTGAATTTACAAAAGCACTCAATGAAGAGGACAAGCGAACGATTGCGGAGCAACTTTCCAATGAAGAACTGGCAATCTTTGACTTACTGACCAAGCCGGAGATGTCCCTAACCAAGAAGGAAACAGAAATGGTAAAGAAAGTCGCCCGCGAACTGTTGGCTACGCTTAAGCGCGAGAAGCTGGTGATCGATTGGCGGACAAAGCAACAGGCAAGAGCTTCCGTTCAATTGACGATTCAAGACTCACTTGACGAGTTGCCGCCATCGTACGCACGACCCGTGTATGCTCAGAAATGTGAGTTGGTTTACCAGCACGTTTATGATTCTTACTTTGGAAGCGGGCAGAGTGTTTATTCTCAAGCCACTTAGCTTTACGAAAGCCCGACTAAAGTTGGTACTCTGAAAACCCTTTAGCGTACAAGCGCACTCCCAAACGCAAGTTAACAGCTTGCGCTACAGTCCCTTTCGTATAACGAGAAGACACGATCGACGTGAACGTCGGGGTGCGCTAGAACTTAAACGGCTTTTTCAGAATGCGCCAGGTTGTTTTCAGCATCGCCGTAAGTTTGGGTTCCTTTTGATTGGCAGTGTCCGTGGATTCTGTTCGCAGCGCAGTCGGGGATCTGCTCGGCTGATTTCTGGCGGAGGCTGGTGACTGAAGTCGCGCCCGTGAGCGCGAAGCTGTCGCTGGCCGCCGTGCATTTGAGCTCAACGTGGAGCCCAACGTGGAGCGCGATGGGGAGGAAGATTTTTCCGTTCTCTTCGAATTGCTTAAGGCGGACGCTTGCGATGAAGTGGCCGGCGTTTTGATCTGTGCTGGAGGCTGAACTGAAGTCTGCGTTGGACCGACTGGACTGACTATTGAATTCTGCGAAGGTTGGTTCCCGGCAATCGACTTCGACTGATTTGCGGCATCGTAATAACCAATCAGGAGCGCGCTCGCTAACAAGGCCACCACCAATAAGCCGGTCAAGAACAGCGGCGACTTTAAGACGCGCCGAAAGCGCGATGGCGGCGGTGAGGCTCTCACGAATGAGGGCGGATGCTCCGGATCGTCAACAAGTTCAGCGCCGTCAAATTCGCACACGTTATAAAAGTCGGCAAAAGTAAAATCGCATTTCGGGCAGTGTTTCATAGGCCAGGCTCCTGTCGTAGGTAAGACTTTGAAATCGAGTTGCGGGGCGAGGGGCGGGAGGAGAATCCGCTAGTAAACGATACACAAATTACCGGGAAGGGACAAGGAAAAGTAGGTGCTGGTGCAGTTTGATGTGGCACGCGCATCCTGCGCGTGTATTCACGGGCGGGACGCCCGTGCCACTTTCTCAAACTGCACCAGTACCGGAAAAGTAAGTGGCGACCTAGAGTTGTGTTGCCCCGGGGCGTTAGCCCGACCGTAAGGGAGGGCTCCGTTATTCCACGCCCTCAATCTGAGCCCTCCCTTACGGTCGGGTTAATGCCTCAGGCGTTTACAGTCCCTGCGCCCATTCTTCCAGCGTGACGAATTTGTTCTTGGCGGTATCGAAAACCTCGATGGCGTAAACCGGGTGGACTTCCCAGACGGAGCGGCGCGGAAAACTATTTACTCCCGGTTGAGCCCCGCATTGACCGGCCGTGTGACTGCCGTCAAAGAAAAGTTGGCCCGTGATTCTGACCCGCAGATTTTTGATCGGAAGCGGGTTAGTGACGTGCGGAGAAGTACACGCGTTGGAATCGAATCGTTCCCACAAGGCCGGCCTGAAGTGCGGAATGATTTCGGCGGTCACGCTGGAACATTCGTCAGCCCCAGGGGTCTCGGTGAGAGCCACATGGATGTCATTCCATTCAAGGAGTGAGTTCTTACAGTTGACGCCTTCACCTTTGAAACCTTGCGGGCCATTGCCCTGAAGGTAAGTGTCATCGTGTTTGGCGTCGCGCACAAAACCTTCGAACGTGACCAGCTTGCCCTCGCCCAGTAGCACGGCATTGCCATTCACGTCCACGGTGGAAAGGTCGTGCAGCTTTGCGCGATCAGCCGGCGGTGGAGGTGACTGTCCATAACTGAAGCTGTGCTGCGCAACCAACTGATCGACAGCGGCCTGTAGCTTATCGATGGAAGTGGTGCTGATCTGAATCGCAGGTCCCACCGAGCAAAGATTATTCTTGATCCCGTTTTGGGCTTTGTCTCTATCTCTCGTAGCACAGCCTTCATTCGGACAATGCTGATCGATGTCATGACTTTGTCCACCGGCGAAGGGCAGGTTACAACCCACGACGAATGGCTGATCGATCGGGGGCGTGCAATTGGCAGGATTCGCGGGCGGAGGATCATCGCAATGTGGTCCTCGCGTGCCGGTCTTCCCGGCATCCGGAGTGGCCCCCGGGCTTGCGTTCGCACTGGCTGTCGGGCTGGCCGTGGGACTGGCTGTCGGACTGGGAGCATTCGTATTGGCGGGAGGCGAAGGTTGGCAGCTACTAACCAACACGATCAAGATCAAACTTAACGTTCCGATTAGAAGAGTTTGATACTTTCGATTCATGGGGGCACGCTCCTTTGCGGTAAGAGGTTTGAGAGTCGCAGATTGAACTGGCTAAATGCGCGCAAAGTCTATTCTTAGCCGTGCTAGCTGTCAATCGTTTTACCGATCTTGTCCTTAAGATCTGCGACGACTTGGAAATCCCCCGACCTTAGTAGTGGCGCCCTTAGAGTAAGACTCAACCACAGAGGACGCAGAGAAGGAATTTCGGATTGCGAATTGGCACCGTCCAGAGCGGAAAAGGATTCGAGACTCTAAAAACAATTGAGTGTATGATCCGGTCGCTACCGCTCCCGGTTCTGTACCCGCGTCCGGTTCTGTATGTCTAATCTCAAACCATCGCGCGCGGCTATCGTCTCTCCCGGCCACAACTCTTTGGCTTTGCTTTCAAGATCAATGCCGTCCCACTCGAGATAGAGATGCGTCAGGATTGTCTTGCGTGGTTCAGCCAAACGAGCGAGACGCATTGCCTCTGCCAATTCGAGATGTTTGGCCGTCGGCTTATTACGCCAGAAGGAACATTCCAATATCAGCAGATCAACGCGGCGCGCGAATGCCGCGAGGGCTTCGTCATACCCGGTGTCTGAAGAATAGACAACCGAAACGCCGGCGCGATCGGTCACGCGAATCGCCAGACTCTCGTTGGTGTGCCTGGTTGAGAAGCTGCGCGCGCGCAAGTCGGGAAGCATCTCAAAGTCAGCTTCGAGGGAAATTTCTCGCACTTCGATAGGGAAAGGTTGGTCGAAT
>Ga0207646_10007203_pt1 | contig 11352 bp, 8 predicted proteins | sample KBSK5502metaG_FD_184343 | JGI IMG/M metagenome (GOLD analysis project Ga0207646, IMG submission 184343) | Corn, switchgrass and miscanthus rhizosphere microbial communities from Kellogg Biological Station, Michigan, USA - KBS K5-50-2 metaG... | ecosystem: Host-associated > Plants > Roots >...
GCCTTTCCGTCTGATCAGACGGAAAGGCGCCTGTTTGTTGCTTCCGTGCTCATGGCGGCGCGCGTCCAGACCGTCGAGGGCCTCCGTGATCCTGGCGGGTTCACGACCGACGACCGGATCGCGTTGGTCCAATGGCTGTCAGAGCAGGCTTGTGCAGAGATCGCTCGGGTCGTCCCCCGCAATTCGTCCTTCTGGGATGCGTATGCGGCGACGGCCGGAGAGGGGGCCAATCTCCTCGCGGCGCGCTGGGAGCCCGATCCCGTCAACGGCCTGAATGACGAGCCGGAAGCACTTCTCGCCAGCCCCTTCTCGGCACCCATCAGGCTCTCGGCCCTGGCCGCCTTGGCGGCAGCCGACCGTTCCGAGGCCGGAGCACGGGTCGCGGAGATGCTCGACCAAATGGCCAACTCCTACCAGGTGATGGCCGACCTCGCGTCCATGCGGCACGATCTCGAGCTGGGTCGCACCTCTTACCCGATTGCGTTCATCGCGCGGGCGGCGGGCATCCTCCTTCGCCCGCGGGCCACGCCTGAGGTCATTCTGGGAGCGATGGTGATCACCGGCTCGCTGCGCCCCATCATGGAAGCGGCACTAGGTTCGCTGCGCTCGGCGCACGAGATCGCGATGGACCTGCAGCTGCCGACCTTTGCGGCTTTTCTGTCCGACGCGGAAGCCCATCTCGAGGCACGGTTGGCCAGCTGGACGGTTGGACAGCCTCGCGAAGGGTTAGCGTGGCCGGTGCCGCTGGTTCCGCAATCGACCCCGACCCTGCCCCACGCGCTCAGTATGGCCGGGGCCTTCCTGCTCGCCGATCCAACCCTTCGCGAGAGCTGGGAGACGCACCGCGAGGGCATGCTCGGCCGATCCGAGGTGGCCTCCCGGTTTCCGGCGGGCCTGATCCTCGAGATGCTGTGCAGGTGCGGGGTCGACGTTCGACAGGCCATCGACGAGTTCCTGGAATTCACGGTCGCGAACGGGTTCCGCTACTACGACCACCCTCGGTCGGGCGTCGATTCGGACACCATCGGCGTCTTCCTTCGGCTCGGCCCACACGCGACGGCTAGCCGCGATTACGACCGCGCCGCGACAGCGGTCCTCGAGTGTCTCGAGCGCAACGTGCAGGAGACCGGAGCCATCCCTGTGTGGATCACCGGATGCGCCGGTGCGGAGGGTTCGGAATCCGGGGTTATCGCGCTCGGTGAAGGCTGTGGAACCGTGGCTGCGCATCTCCTTCTTGGCCTCGCTCCCGTGGCTAATGAGCACGGGCCTACCGTCACCATCGGGGCACAAAACCTTCTCGACCGAATCGGCTCGGTAGGACTCGCGGCCAACGTCAACTACCCGCCCCTGTATGCCCTCGGCGTCTTCTTCCGGCTGCTGCAGCTGCTTGATGCGCCTGACGGCCCAGCCGCGACAAGGGGCATCGAAGACGCTCGCAGGGCGTTGACCACAGAGCTGGAGCGTGCGGTCTGGGCTGGCGCGCAGACGGCACAGGACGCGGCGCTGTTAATCCTGGCGTGCTACGACGCGCACCGCGAGGATTTAATCGATCCGGCCTGGCTCGTTCGGGTGCTCAAGCGGCAGCGATTTGACGGGAGTTGGATCGGGGAGCCCTTTGCCGCCGCACCCAATCGCGGGCGGTCTGTGAGCTGGTACTCGAGCACCCTCCTGACCACGGCACTGTGCTTCGACGCGCTCGCGCGAGAGGCGAACAGGTTGGCTGCTGCGACTGATTGACAGCCGGAGTCTGATAAGGCGGTGCCGCTCCCGGATCCGGATCGGATCAGCATCCTCTCCAGCTACCTGCCGCGGGCTGTCCTCGACTACGTCGCGTCGCTTTCGACATTGCCCTCGGAGCCTTCAGCGGAATCCTTTCCGGCGGCGCTGCTGCTCATCGACATCACCGGGTTCACCCAGATCACCTCGGCGGCGATCCGACGCGGAGCGGTCGGCACGGAGCAGCTCTCGCGCTCTCTGAACACGTACCTGGGGCAGATCGTCGACCTGATCACCGACCACGGCGGCGACATCGCCAAGATCGTGGGCGACGCGCTCATTCCGATCTGGCCCGCGACCGATGAGGATCTCGCGACCGTTACCCGGCGCGCCGCGGTCTGCGGACTGGAAATTGCCGAACGGCTTGGGGAGCTCGAGGTCGAGTCGAACCAGCGCCTCTCGCTGAAGGTGGGCCTGTGTGCGGGTGAGATCGACGCGACCCACGTCGGCGGCCTTGACGGCAAGTGGCTCTTCCTCATCACCGGGAGCGGCGTCGCGCAGCTGTCGGTCATCGAGGAGGTGCTCCAGACCGGGGACGTGATCGCATCGCCCGAGGCCTGGGACATCATCTCCGATCGATTCGTTGGCCAGCGTCTGGGCGCCGGTCACGTTCGACTGACCGCGAATCGCCACGAACCGTCCCTGCGGCCGCTCCGCCCTCTCTCGATTCCGGTCGAAAAGGAGCAATCGGTGCGGGCCTACGTGCCGGACGTCCTCCTCTCGAGGCTCGACGCTGGCCAGGCAGCGTGGCTCGCCGAGTTTCGGCGAACAACCGTGGTCTTTGCCAATGTCCACGGTATCGGCGATGTCACCGCCGATACCTTGCAGCTGTTGCAGGGGATCACCCAGCAGGCCCAGCGAGTCATCAGCCGCTACGGCGGCTGGCTCAAAGAGATCACCATGGACGACAAGGGGACGTCCCTGGTTGCCTGCTTCGGCGTCGCGCCCTTCACGCACGACGACGACCCAGCCAGGGCGGTGGACGCCGCGGTCGCGCTCCAGGCATCGTTCCGCGATCTGGGCGTCACCGCGGGTGTAGGCGTAGCGACCGGACCGACCTTCTGCGGGCCGGTTGGAAATGCGACCCGGCGCGACTTCGCGATGCTTGGTGGGCACGTCAACCTGGCCGCCCGCCTCATGCTGGCCTCCGGTGGCGACGCCGTGCTGTGTGACGCATCCACGAGTGAGACCGCACGCGGACGGCGCGAGTTCGAGCGGCTGCCTGCGTTCGTGCTCAAGGGCATGGCGAGCCCCACCGACGTCTACCGCGTGGCGACCGCCGCCGCCGCATCGGTCGAGCACGCGATTGTCGACCGCACCGCGGAGCGAGCGGCAGCGGGCAAGGCGATGGAGGCGTTGGCGGCGGGGGAGGGCGGCCTCGTGACGGTCGAGGGTGAGCCGGGCATCGGGAAATCGCGCCTGGCAGACGAGTGGTTGCGCCAGGCCCGCGAGCACGGAGTCACGACCCTCGTGGGCGCCGGCTCTGACATCGACGATTCGACGCCGTACCACGCCTGGCGGCCGATCTTCGCCGCTCTGCTCGGCCTCGACGCGATCAACGACCCGCCAACCCGCAAGGCCCGCCTGCTGGATCGGCTTGGTGCGAATGACGACGGTGTGCGGTTGTCGCCCCTGTTGGGCCCGATCCTTTCGGTTGACCTTCCGGACAACGACTCCACAGCCCAGATGACCGGCGTAGTCCGAGGGGACAACACCCGGGACCTGCTCACCGCGCTCATTGGCGAGGAGGCCTCCAAGGGACCGCTCATGCTGGTGATCGAGGATGCACACTGGCTCGACTCGGCATCGTCGTCTCTAGTGACCCAGGTTCGGCGCGAGGTTCCGTCGGTGCTGCTGCTGGTGACGATGCGCCCGACCGAGGAGATCCCAGCCGACCCTGAGGGGATCCTGTCCGCCGAGCCCACCAGGCTGCGTCTTGCTCCGCTCTCCCCGCAGGACGCGGTGACGCTGGCCGCCCAGCGGACCGGCGCCGTCGAGCTGGCAGCGCCCGTCGCCACGCTCGTCCGGGAGCGCGCCGAGGGCAACCCGCTTTTCATAGAACAGCTCACCTACGCGATGCGCGACGCCGGCCGGATCGTGGTCGATCATGGCTTGCTCCGCCCTGCGGCGGGGGCCGAGACGCTCGACAGCGCGCCCATTCCCGACACGGTCCAGCGGGTCATCACCGCACGGCTCGATCACCTGTCGCCCGGGCAGGCGATGACGCTCAAGGTCGCCAGCGTCATCGGTCCCCGGTTCGCCGTGCGCACGTTGCAGGACATCTACCCACTACCCGGGGAGGCGGATCGGCTCCTCGAGCATCTCCAGGCGCTGACTCGCCTTGACCTCGTCGCTCCAGTCAGCGCAGCGCCGGAACCCACCTACGAGTTCCGACACAAGATCACCCAGGAGGTCGCCTACGAGCTGATGCCGCCGGCCCAGTCAAAGGACCTGCATCGCGCTCTGGCTGAGTGGTATGAGCGGTCGTACGCCGACGACCTCTCGCCCTTCCACGCCTTTCTCGCATACCACTGGCGCAAAGCGGGCGTTCCCGCACGGGCCGTCGACCATCTGGAGCTGGCCGGCGTCCAGGCACTCCGGACGTTCGCCAACGACGAAGCCATCGGATTCCTCGAGCAAGCCATCTCCCTCGATGCGGAGACATCATCGGAGCCGGATACATCCCGGCAAGCGCGCTGGCACCTGCAGGCTGGGGACGCATTCGTCCAGCTCTCCAGGTATCGCGAGGGGCGCGATCATCTCGAGGTCGGCCTGCGACTGATGAGACGGACCGCGCCTGCGAGCGGCTGGCAGCAGATCGCCTCCCTGATCGCGGAGCTGGTGCGCCAAGGCCTGCGCCGAGCCGGCTTGATCCGACGAGTCCGAGCATTGACGGATGCGCAACGCGATGAGCTGGTGGCAGTCAGCCGCGCCTATGAGCGTCTGGCCGAAGCCGCCTTCTACGGCGGCGAGCCACTGCTCGCGCTCTACTGCGCGATCCACATCCTCAATGTGGCGGAGGCATCCGAAAGCCCAGCGGAGATCGCCCGCGGCCTCGCGGGGACCGGAGCGTTGCTCGGGCTCGTCCCGTGGCCGCGGGTCGCGGAGTCCTACGTGCGTCGCGCGATCGCGGAGCTGGACCGTGTCGAGGACCTGACGACCCATGAGATCGTGGGAATCGTGGTGGGGTTCTACTACGTCGGGGTCGGAACCTGGGACGCCGCGCGGGAGCAATTTCGAACGGTACGAAAGATCGCGCGACGACTCGGAGATCGACGACGGGTGGAGGACTCACTCTCCAATGGAATGGAGCTCGAGACCATGCAAGGGTCGTTTGCCGACGGAGCACATCTCGCAGAAGAGCTGATAGCGACCGCCATTGCGCGCAACGATCGTCGCTTCCACGCGGAAGGGCTGATGGGGAAGGGCTACTGCGCGCTTCAGATGGGGGACGCGGAGACTGCACTGCAGTCCTGCACGGACTTTCGACAGATCGTCGCGGACGAGTCCTATCTGACCGACGAGCTGCGCACCAAGTCCCAGGGTTTGCTGGCGCTCATCCACCTCAGCCGCGGCGATTGGGCGCAGGCGCGCGCCGCCTGCGACGAAGCCATGCGCTTGACCCAGGAGCGGCCGACGTATGCCGGCACGTTCATCGGCTATGTGGGCCCCGCGGAGGTCTACCTTGAAGCCTGGGAGCGCGATCAGCCCTTCCGCGATGAGCCCCGCCGCGCGGCCGAGGCTCTCGCGCGCTTGAAACGCTTCGCCGGCGTCTTTCCGGTGGGGCGTCCGCGCCGGGCCATCCTCGAGGGACGCCGCTCGTGGCTCGTGGGTCGCCGTGGTCGTGCCTTTCGCCTGTGGCGCCGCGCACTCGCGATGGCCATCAAGCTGGACATGCCTTACGAGCAGGGGCTGGCGCACTACGAGATCGGTCGCCATCTCGATGCGGATGACCTTGATCGGACGGTCCACCTGGAGGCGGCGCGCGAGGCCTTCGGCCGCATCCATGCGGTGCGCGCGCTAGGGACCGTCGATCGGGCCGCGGAGCGCGAACCGGCTATCGCTTGAGGGTCCGTGGATGATGCAGGCGGCGATCGACCCTGACCCCTACCCGGCTGAGCTCAAGGCGCTTACACGTGACGCGGCTGTGCGCCTGATCGCGCGGCTCAAGGGGAATGCGCCGGTCCTGGGGGAGAACGCTGACCGATGGATGCGAGCGCTCGCCGGAGGTGCTTCCCCCGAGCGCTATTTCCTGCATCCGCGGGCCTTTCCGGCGGTCCTGCTCCCCTGGTTCCTGGAGACGGCCATCCGTCGTAATCCGTCCCGCTCCTTCCAGCGCGACGTGGTCTATTCGACGGTCGCGGGCTACTACTTCGTGCGCCTGACCGATGACCTGATGGACGGCGAGCCGGTTGCCCCTCCGGTCGTGCCGCTGCTCATCGTGCTCCACGCGGAATTCGAGCAGACCTACCATCGCTATTTTCCGGCGGGTCACGCGTTCTGGGATGTCTTGAGGCGCAGCTCGTACCAGGCGGCTGAGACGGCCTCCCGGGACGCCGGCCAGCGGCGCATTACGCGCGAGCATTTCCTTGCCAGCAGCGCGCGCAAGGTGGCCGGCGCCAAGATCCCAATCGCGGCGGTGTGCAATCGGTACGACCGCTCGGACCTTGTCGCCCCCTGGTCTGCGTTCGTGGACGTGCTCGGGCGCTGGCACCAGATGCTGAACGACATGCTGGGTTGGAGCCGGGACCTGCGGCGAGAGACGCCGACCTACTTCCTGACCGAGGCGGCGGCGCGTGCGGGCCCCGACGGCTCGATCGCCGAATGGGTGGTCAGCGATGGCTACGAGTGGGGGATGGGCGAGCTGGCCCCGTGGATGGCCGATCTCCTGGCCGCCGCTCGCGAGCTGGACAGTCCGCCGCTCGTGACCTATCTCGAGGGCAGAGACCGCGCCCTCCTCGCGACCTGGGAGACGCTCCGCGGGGAGATGGAGTCGCTGCGGCGACTGGCCCGTTCCCTCGAGGACGCCGGCGTGGGCGCGTCAGCGGCGGGTGTCGAGCTGGGTGATCCAACCCCAGACGGTGATGGCCGCCAGCGCCACGCCCGGCAACGATAGCCACGGACCGTAGACCAGCCCCAGGCCGATCATGCTCGCCGCCGCGGCGGCCACCAGCGGCCACGTGCTGCCGACCGGGATCGGCTCGAGACCGGCCGCCAAGGGCTCCGCCCCGGCCGGGCCACGAGGCTCGGCGAATCCGACCAGCCGCGCCACCGCGAGACCGGCGCGACGCAGCGTCCCACCGCCGTTATCGGTCAGCGGCCCGCGCGTGGCGCGCACGACGAGGAAGAAGACCACCACCACCAGCCCGGTGGCGACCGCGACGAAGGCGAGCATCAAACTCCCGGCCCACTCGTAGCTGACGATCCAGTAGAGGATCCCGATCACCGCGGTGTAGGCCGCGGTGCGCAGGAAGAAGCGCAGCTCCTCAGCCACGGACCATCTCCTGGTCCGCCGAAGGGTCTGTCGGCACGGGCGGCTCGCCGCCAACCGGGCGAGAGGCGATGGCAGTCATGCGTGCGTCGAAGACCGGGCGCTCGGAGCGGATGGGCGGCAGGCTCGTGAAGTTGTGATGCGGAGGCGGCGAGCTGGTGGCCCACTCGAGCGAATAGCCGCCCCACGGATCATCGGGCGCCACTGCTCCGCGGCCCATGAACACCGACGCGATCACGTTCCAGGCAAGCACCACCACCGAGATCGCAAGGATCGCCGACCCGCCAGTGATGATCACGTTCAGCAACGTCCAATCGCCGTGGCTGGCGGGGTAGTCCGCGATCCGCCTGGGCATCCCCTCCAGCCCGAGCAGGTGCATCGGGAAGAAGGTCAGGTTCATGCCCGCCAGCGTCAGCCAGAAATGCGTCACGCCGAGCGGCTCGTTCAGCATCCTCCCGGTCATCTTGGGTAGCCAGAAGTAGAGCGCGGCGAACGCCGCGAAGACTGATCCACCAAACAGCACATAGTGGAAGTGGGCGACCACGAAGTAGGTATCGGTGACGTCGTAGTCGATCGCGGGTGACGCGAGGAATGGCCCGGTCAGGCCGCCGATCAGGAACATGAACAGGAACCCGATGCAGAAGAGCATCGGCGTCTGGAATCGCACCCGCCCTCGCCACATGGTGGCGATCCAGTTGAAGAACTTCACCCCGGTGGGGATGGCGATCAGCAGCGAGGTGATGGCGAAGAAGAGGTTGCTGACCACCCCGGTGGCGAACATGTGGTGCGCCCAGACGCTGTAGCTGAGCACCCCGATGAGCATGGTTGCAAAGATGAAGCCTCGGTAGCCGAAGACCGGCTTGCCGGAGAAGACCGGGATGATCTCGGTGACCACTCCGAAGAACGGCAGGATCAGGATGTAGACCTCGGGGTGGCCGAAGAACCAGAAGAGGTGCTGCCACAGGATGGCGCTGCCCCCCGCCGCGGGGTCGAAGAAGTGGCCACCCAGCGTGCGATCGATGAAGAGCATGGCCAGCGCGCCGGTGAGCACCGGGAAGGTGAGCATGATCAGCAGGCTGGTCACCAGCATGTTCCAGGTGAAGACCGGCATTCGGAACATGCTCATGCCCGGTGCCCGCATGCTGAAGATGGTGGCCACGAAGTTGATGGCCCCCAGGATCCCCGAGGTCCCCGCGAAGGCGAGACCGATGATCCACAGGTTCGAACCGTTGCCCGGCGAGAAGATCGCCCCGGAGAGCGGCGCGTAGCCGGTCCAGCCGAACGCAGCCGCCCCACCGACCAGGAAGCCGGAAAAGGCGATCAGCCCGCCGGCGAGCGCCAGCCAGTAGGTCAGCGCGTTGAGCCGCGGGAACGCCACGTCGGGTGCCCCAATCTGGAGCGGGATGAAATAGTTCGCCAGGCCAAAGACCACCGGCGACGCGAAGAAGAAGATCATCCCCGTCCCGTGCATGGTGAAGAGCTGGTTGTAGGTCGACTCGTCCAGGAACTGCAGGTCCGGGAAGGTGAGCTCGGCGCGCATGACAAGCGAGAGGGCTCCGCTTAGGAGGAAGAAGCCCAGCCCGGTGAACAGGTAGAGCAGCCCGATGCGCTTGTGGTCGGTCGTGGTCAGGTAGTCGACGATGCCCGTGCGTGTCCCGGCCACGGCCGGCCGAGGCGTACCCCGCTCCAGCTCGGCGGTGGTCACGGTGATGGCCTCTGCGACGCGAGCCAGGCTGCGAACTCTGAGGCGCTGACGGCGCGAATGCTGAAGAGCATCTGGTCGTGGAGCAGGCCGCAGAACTCGGCGCACTGGCCGGTGTAGGTGCCCTGCTGGTTGATCGTGAGCTCGAGGTGGTTATCGACCCCCGGAATCGTGTCGCGCTTCACGAGGAAGGAGGGGATGAAAAAGGAGTGGATGACGTCGTCCGAGACCAGCTCGAAGTCCACGGTCGTTCCGACGGGAAGGACGAGCTCAGGAGGCGACCCCGGTATGCCGGTGAGCTGGACCTTCGAGTCGAGGTAGGTGAAGCGCCACTGCCACTGGAAGCCCTCCACCTTCACCCGCAGGGGCGCCCCGGGGTGCTTCGCGTCGTTCGTGTTCAGGACGGCGGCGCTGGCCACGAAGAGGCCAATCACGAGCAGCGTTGGCAGCGCCCACCAGAGCAGCTCCAGCGCCAGGTTGGTGTTGGTCTGGACCGGCAGCGACTCGTCGCCTCGGGCCCGGTAACGGACGATGTTCCAGCCGATGAGCCCGGCGACCACTCCGAAGACCGCCGCCGCAGCGATCAGAAACAAGTTGTAGAGACCCTGGACCCGGTCAGCCTCAACAGTCGCGGGCGGCGCGGTGCAGGCGCCCAGCGCGAGGGCGACTGCGAGCAGGGCGACGACCGGGCGCCGATAGCCTCGATGCCGACCCATCGGTCACCATCCTACTCGGGCGATCCTCGCTACCATCACTGCCATGGTCAGCTATGACGAGCGGGCGGCGCTGATCGTGGCCGATATTCAGAACGACTTCGCCGACCCGGCGGGAAGCCTCGCGGTGCGCGGTGGTGATCGCATCGTGCCGCGGGTCAACGTCGAGATCCGGAACGCGATCGAGGGAGGGGCCTTCGTCGTGCTCACCCAGGACTGGCATCCGGAGTCGACTCCCCACTTCGCGAAGGACGGCGGGATATGGCCGGTGCACTGCGTGGCTGGGACCTGGGGCGCGGAGCTGTTTCCGGCGCTCGAGGCCCACGCGGACCTGCCGCGCGTCCGCAAGGGGAGCAACGGCGAGGATGGCTACTCGGGCTTCACGATGCGCGATCCGACCAGCGATGAGGAGATCGCCACCGAGCTCGACTCGCTGCTGCGCGCACGCCGGGTCGAGCGCGTTGTGATCTGCGGCCTGGCGACCGACTACTGCGTTCGCGCCACCGCCCTCGATGCGCTCCGTCTCGGGTATGGGACCACGGTGCTCGGCGACGCGATCGCCGCCGTTGACCTGCAAGAGGGCGATGGGGAGCGCGCCATCGGTGAGATGCAGGAGGCGGGAGCCGATCTGGCCTGAGGCTAGGCGCGCCGCCAACTCCAGGTTGCCAGCGCCACGCCGCCGACCGCGGTTACGATCCCGATCACGAACCACGTTCGATCGGCGGTCATGAAGCTTCGCGGGGCGAGCGGCAGGTTGAGGCCCTGAGCGACCCAGACAGCACCTGCCAGGGCGGCCAGGACGCCGATTGTCACACCCGCAATGCGCATGGTTGCAAGCATAGGGTGGAGTCTTGCAGCACGCGTCGCCGTGGGTATACTCCGCGCGTCGGGTTGCGGCTCGATGCCGGATAGCCTTCCCTCCCCTCCCACCACGTTCTCAACGGTCGGCTCCGGGGCAGCGGCAAGACCCCTGAGCGGCGTCGAAGGCGTGGATCGCCCGACGTGGAAACCTTTACTGGGAGGGGTCATCGTGACCTACACCGACAAGGTGCTGCAGTGTGCGGATTGTGGCGTTGACTTCGTCTTCTCCGCCTCCGAGCAGCAGTTCTTTGCGCAGAAGGGATTCGCCTCTGCGCCCAAGCGCTGCGCGTCGTGTCGCGCCCAACGTCGCGCCACGATGGGCGGCTCGAGCTACGGGAATGGCGGCGGAAGCAGCTACGCCCGCGGCCCGCGCGAGCTCTTCGACGCGACCTGCGCGCGTTGTGGCAAGGAGACGCAGGTGCCGTTCCGGCCCACCGGGGCACGCCCCGTCTACTGCAGCGACTGCTTCCGGCTGATGCGCGGCTGACCGTCCGCACAGCACGCCAACAGGCACCGAACCGGGTGGCTTCGCAGGAGCCCCCGGTTCTCGCTGTTGCTGGCGCTGGCAGGGTGGGCCACTGCCCTGCGAGTCGGCATGCGCGCTGCGCATGTCTGGCGATGGGCGCGAGGGCGGCAGAGGGAGCCCCAACGGGCCACGGGCTCTATTAGGACCCCAGCCGATCGCCCTCGTATCATGGAATCGGACACGAATGCCGCGCATCGGAGCCAGAGAGTGACGAACGACCACGACCAGTGGCGCGAGCTCGGGCAACAGCTCCGCGTCGACTCCATCCGCTCGAGCTCGGCGG
>Ga0207646_10007204_pt1 | contig 11351 bp, 19 predicted proteins | sample KBSK5502metaG_FD_184343 | JGI IMG/M metagenome (GOLD analysis project Ga0207646, IMG submission 184343) | Corn, switchgrass and miscanthus rhizosphere microbial communities from Kellogg Biological Station, Michigan, USA - KBS K5-50-2 metaG... | ecosystem: Host-associated > Plants > Roots >...
GCGCCGGGGGGTGCCCTCGAGCGAGGAGGAGCTGCTGGTGTTCGCCCGTCGCTTCAACGCGGAGATCCGGCGCCACGACGTGACGATCGCTCGGCTGTCCAAGGCGTCCAGCGTTTCGGTGCGCCACATCCGGCAGCTCCAAGACGGATCCTCGAGGCCGACGCTCGGGACCGCGCTGAAGTTGGCGAAGGCGCTCGCGATCCCCGCCGGTCGGCTGTTCAAGGAGGACCGGCGCCTCCGTCCGGAGAAGCGCGGCGTGAACCTGACGTAAACCAGCAACGGCCCCGAGGTGGTCTCGAGGCCGTCGTGTGTTGGTGGCGCTGGACGGCGCCACGAGGAGATCGACGATGTGGACACGTGTAGCAGATCGAGCGGCAGCCGTCAAGCGGCCCGCGGATTGCACGATCATCACGGTGGTGAACCCCGCAGTTCCCTCGAGGAGGCGCCATGGAATTGTTCTGCTGCCGCTGTCCGCACGAGCTCGAGGACCACGAGACCGATGATCCGGCGATGCCCTGCCTGGCGTGCGCCTGTCCGACGCTCACCTGCCAGTGCGGCCACGGCTCGGCCGAGCACACGGAAGAGCTCCCGATGGCCTGCACGGTGTGCCGCTGTGACCGGGTCCGGCTCGGTGACGCGCCAGACGAGGAGGCGGCCATGAGCGAGTGGATCAAGATGCACCACACGACGCCGCCCAAGTTCACGGTGTTCGGGCCGCTCCGCCTCGAGGCGCTCGGCCTGTACATGGCGATCAACCTCGCCTGCGATGCCGGGCAGACCGACGGCTGGGTGAGCCGCGAGATGGTCCAGTTGGCGGGCGCGCTGCTCGATCCCCCGCATGTCGAGAAGTTCGTGGAGGGATTCCTGCGGCATGGGCTCTTGGTGCACGGCGACAACGGCGGGTACGACGTGGTGGGCTACCTCGACGCCCAGCGGAGCGCCGAGCGGATCCGGGAGGAGGCGCGGGCCAGTACCGAGCGGAGCCGGAAGTTGCGAGCCAAGCAGAAGTCTGGTGGCAACGCCGTTGCGGACGCCGTTGCGGACGCCGTTGGCAACGCCGTGCGGGACGGAGCAGATGGAGATGGAGATGGAGAAGGAGATGGAGAAGGAAAGAAGCAGAACCGGTCGCGCCGGGCGGCGCTCCCGCCCGCCTCGCCTGACGGCGAGCCGCTCCCCGAATCGGCATGGAGTGGCTACAGCCGAGCCTTCGAGGCGCGCTACAGGACGCCCCCGCTCCGTAACGGCAAGATCAACGGGGTGCTGGCCCAGTTCGAGAAGCGCGTCCCGGTGTCCGACGCGGCCGCGGTCGCAGCGTACTACGTGCAGAGCGAGACCCGGCTGTACGTGAACGCCCGCCACCCGGTCGAGCTGCTCCTGCGCGATGCCGAGAAGCTGTGGTCGGAGTGGAAGACGGGCACGCGGACTGAGTCCGAGACGGCCGGGAAGCTGCTGGGGGCGACGAAGCAGACGGCCGGGAACCTGGATGCTGGGCGCCGCTGGCTCGAGATGCACGGGCAGCCCGGCCGGTCGGAGCTCGGATCGTGACGGCCGCCGATCGGCCGAGGTTCGTCGAGGCGCTGCAGGTGTTCGGGGAGGCGTACAACCGGGCGGTCTCGGGCCTCTTGATCGAGACGTACTGGGACGCGCTCGGCGATATGCCGCTTGAGGCACTGCAGGTGGCGGTGCGCCAGATTGTCCGGAGTGATGAGTTCTTCCCGACGGCGAGCCGGTGGCGGGCGGTCGTCGTGGAGCTCGTCCGGCAGCAGGCGGAGTCAGCGCGGCAGGCGCAGGCCGTGGTCCACATGCTCGAGCAGGACGTCGGGACGTGGGAGGAGAAGCGGGCCAAGGTCAAGACGATCATCGCGGGGCTGGCGGCCAAGATGGGCTGGACCCGCTCGGAGGAGCGCGCATGACGGGCGCGGAGCGATGACCCCGTGCCCGGGCTGCGCGTACCCGGTGAGCGGGCCGGTGTGTCGCCGCTGCCACTTCGTCCGGGCCGAGGCGACGACGGGCGTGGTCGCGGCGCCGAGGAGCAAAACGTCTGTACGCCGAATCTTAAGGACTTCCGGAGGTGGAGAAGTTCTAGGGTCTGGCCGACCGATGAGTGGAAAGGGTTGAAAGTGGACGCTATGTGCGCTGAGATGCGCTCGTGAGAAACGAGGAGCTCGCGGCCCAGTTCGGACGCCGCACGGATCAGTTGCGGCTGAAGGTCAAACCGCGACCCCTGTCGCATGCGGAGCTAGCGGCCGCCGCGGGGCTCAGCGCCGATTTCATCCGCCGTGTGCTCGGTGGCGAGCATGATGTCCGGATCAGTACCCTGCTCAAGCTCGGTCGGGCGCTCGGGCTCGAGCTGCGACGGACGAAGCGGGATCCGAAGACCGGCCAGGTGATCGAGCCGCAGTGCCTGTGCGCGCTCCTTGAGCCCGCTGATCGGGTGCCGATCGGCGATCGCGCCAAGAGCGCGCCGGTGATCCTCGACCGAATGCACGCCCTCGAGGCGAAGGAGACGCGCTGATGCTGAAGTTCGACGGCGAGAAGTTCACGAAGCAGCTCCGTGAAGACGTCCGCCAGTTGATCCTGAAGGGGATCACCGGGTTGAGCGAGCCGGACTACCGCGTGCTGGCCTGGAAGACGGCCGCGCTCGAGTCGCCGCCCACGGCCGGGGACGCGAACGTCAGCCCGATGCGCGACACGCGGATCGGCTTCTGGCGCTCGGAGCTGCTCAAGAAGCTCCGCAAGCTCGAGGCGCTGGAGAAGGCGTCGATGATCTCGCGGGTGCCCTGTCAGCAGGAGGAGAAGGCGCTGCTCGAGGCCGAGTGCGACGAGTTGGCCCAGCTGATCCTGGACGCCGAGGAGGAGCAGGCGCCGCCGATGCTGCCCTCCGGCAAGGGCGCGAGGCTGGAGTCCGTCGTGAAGCTCGAGGCCGAGCAGGGGATCTTCGACGGGGGCCGGATGACGGCGACCCGCTCGGAGGAGGAGCGGAAGCGCATCGAGAAGCTGCGGCGTCCCGAGCTGACGCGATGAGCTGGAAGATCTCCGCTGCGCAGGTGTCCGAGGACGAGCCGACCGATTCGCTCACCCTGATCCCGGTGGTGCCGGACGCCGCCGCGGTCGCTCGGGTGAATCAGTACACGCTGAAGCCGTTGCCCGCGGAGGAGATCTGCGTGATCGAAGCGGCGGCGAGCGACGATCAGGTGGATCGGGATGGCGAGGCCATGTCGATCGAGATCCTGCAGGACTTCGCCGATACTGCAGCCGGGAAGGCGTGGATGACCTCGCACAGCTGGGGCGAGCTCGGCGTCGGGCGGATCACGCGGGGCTGGCTCGAAGAGCAGGGCGACCGGACGGTGTTCATGGTCGAGGCGTACATGTTGCGCGCCGACCCGGAGGCGGCGGCGCTGATCCGGAAGATCGAGGCGGGCATCGCGCCATACACGTCGGTCGGCTTCTACGCGCCCGCCAAGGTGGCGGTGCGTGCCGTCGACGGCCGGGAGATCCACCAGTACGTCCGCGGAAATCAGGGCGAGCACGGCGAGCTGCTGGAGGTGAGCTCGGTGTTCCTGGGGTCCAACTTCAACGCGCAGATCACGGCGGCGAAGTCGGCCGGTGGCCGGTGTGACTGTGGTCGGGCCGCCGGTGCCTGCGAGGTGGACGCCGCAGTACTCGAGACGACGATCGCCGGGTTCAAGGGGCGCATCCGGCTGAAGCGGGAGGATCCGAGCCTGGTCGGCGAGAGCTTCGCGGAGCTGCATGCGCGGGTCGCTCGGCTCGAACGCGAGCGGGAGGCGATCGCGTGACGTCGCGTCTCGTCATCATCCTCTTCCAGGACGCGATGACCTCGGGCGCGGAAGTCAACCTTTTCAACGCCGCCATGCGCGCTGCGGCCCCACCATTTCAGGACGCCCCGGAGGAACCGCGATGAGCACGGTGCCCGTGAAGGAAGTCTCGATCGAGGACGCCGCGGAGCGCCGAGCTCAGCGACCTGGGCCGCAGGTGATCCCGGAGCGCGATGCGATCCTCGCGGGCAAGCAGCCGATGCCGGAGTCGCCGCGTTCGGACCCGCCGAAGGATCCGATGGTGCTCGAAGCGGAGCGCCGAGCGCTGCAGGACGCCGAGCGGGTGGAGCTTGCACGAGCCCGAGACGAGCGACGGCGTGAGCGTGGCCTGGCGCATGTGGCCGTGCTGTCGATCCAGGTCGCCGACCGGCGCGTGCGGCTGGAGCTAGATGACGCGGCGGCGCCCGAGCTCGGCCGGGCCCTCTTGGAGTTCGTCGATGCCGCCCGCGAGTGGAGCCGATGGAGCGAGGAGCTCGCGGAGCGGCAGCACCTGGTCGAGACGAAGCGCGAGTACATCGTCGTGGAGGATGGGAAGCGCAGTGTGCGGATCGCGCCCGCCGGAACGGAGCCGTTCCTGACGGAGCGCCGGGACCGGGTGGCGGTGCCGCTGGCCGAGGCCGAGCTCAGGCGGTGGGGCGGCGCGCTCGGGATGGCGCTGCAGAACCTCGTGGCCTGTGGAGGGCGTCCGTATCAGCCGGCGGTGAAGCTCGAGGCGGCGCTGGTCGCGGAGATCCGCCGGCAGCAGGAGGAGGAGACGAAGTCGTAGCGAACGCAGAGCTCGATGCCGCAATCGGGCGGCGTCGGGGAGGGCGCTCGGCCTCTTCACCGGGCGCACCTCGCCATCAGATGCAGCTCGGCCGTCGTGCGGTGAGGCACGCGGCCGGGTTGCTGAGGTGCTGGAGGACGAACGTACGCGTCTCGGCGCTGCGGGTGCGGCGTCGGGGGCCGCGGTGCGGGGAGCTCCGCGGCGCTCCAAGCAGCGCGGCCGCTCGGGACTGGCCGCTCGATCAGTGCAGCGCGAGCTGCCCAGGTCGGGTGCCTGAGCGGTCGGGCTGTGGAGTGATGGAGGGCACGTAGAACCAGCCCGGGCCTCGGAGCATGAACTCCGAGGCCCGGCGAAGCACGAAGGAGCTTGGGTGATGGCGATCGTAGCGGCGAGACGTCTCGGTGTCAAGCGTCCGGTAGTCCGGCGGTGGTCGGTGCGGGCGTTACTGAAGGCCGGCTGGGCGCCGGAGGTCGTGCTCCTGATCGCGCTGCGGCGGGATCTCGAGGCCGAGCGACGGCGCCGGCAGGGTGTGGCGTGAACGGCCCGGTCGGGGCCGCGCACTGGCGCTGGACGGGTTCGAGCGCGACGTACAGCGGCTGGCATCAGCGGCTGCGGAGGAAGCGCGGGCCGGCTCGCGCTCGACGGTGCGTGAGCTGTGGAGGGCAGGCGGCGCAGTGGAGCCTCCAGCCCAACGTCCCGGAGGCGTGGATCCAGACGGATGCGCGAGGCCGGCGGTGGGCGTGCATCGTGGCGGCCTACGCTCCCAGGTGCCAGCCGTGTCACCTCGGGCTTGACGCCACGGAGGTCTGGCGGCGCGGGCAGCCGCAGCTCGAGCAGCGCGCTCGCGGGTCGCAGCACGGGATGGCGAAGCTGACGGAGGAGGCGGTGCGGGCGATCCGAGCGGCGTGGACGGGTCGCCGCGGGCAGCTGGCGGAGCTGGCGCGGCAGTACGGGGTGTGGCCGGGGACGATCGAGTTCGTCGTCAAGAAGCAGACGTGGACCCACGTGGCCTGAGAGGGCCAGGAGGAAGAGACCGATGGCGATCGTGATGACCGTGGGCATGCAGGCGCTGGGGCGCGTCGAGCGGGTGCTCCCGCAGGGGGACCAGCCCGTGAACAAGAGTTTGACGGGCGTGCTGTACACGTCGGACAACGTCTCGGTGGCCACGATCGCGCCGAATCCGACCGACTCGGATCCGAACAACTTCATCGTGACCGCGGTGGCGCCGGGCATCACGATCGTGCGCGCCATCGACGGGAACAACGTGATTGGGATCGAGGCGATCCAGGTCGGCTCGCCGAGCGGCGCGTATCTGCCGCGCTTCCGGCTGCTTCGGACCGAGAGCAAGCAGGGCATCTAGCTCGTCGTGGCGACGCGGGCCGAGCGGAGCCTGATCGTGGGCGATGCCCGGGCGATCGCGGCGATCTACCGCCAGTCGCGGGCGCTGATCCGCTCGCTCAAGACGGGCGAGATGCCGGCGCCCGAGCCGGGCTGGCTGGACGTCGCGACGCCGGCGAAGTTCGTGTGCGCGGGGAGCGCCTGTGCCGGCGAGACGATGGTGATCGCGGTCAAGCCGAGGCAGCCCGATCCGGCCTGTCCACGGTGCGGTCGGCAGCTTCGCAGAGGGTCGTGGAGCAAGCGGTCGGAGCGAGCGGCGGCAGCGCGCCGGGTGAATTGCCCGCAAGTTGGTGCGGGTGTCAGCTCGGGAGGCGATTCACAAGCGTTGTGACGACGATTTCGTAAGTTCTTCCGGAATGTTCCACGTGGAAACATCCGGAACCGGCTGCGGTGAGCGTGACACGAACGCGGGGGTCTGAGGGGTGACGACGAAGCGCAACGAGCTCCTGGTCTCGAGGATCCGCCCTGTTGGACGACCGCCCGAACCCCCAGCGGAGCCACGTCCGTTCGACGTCCACACCGTGCTGGAGCTCCTGAGCGAGCTGGACGCCGCGGGGGCGACGATCCGGGCGACGGGCGAGGTCGCGGTCTCCAGTACGCCGCTGCGGCTCGGCGTGGAGGCAGCGCGGGGCCGTGGCGAGCTCTGGGGACAGTGCCTCGAGCTGGTCTCGCAGCTGCACGAGGCGCGCCGGTGGCAACGGCATCGCGGCGTGCCCGACAGCGTCGTCCGGGACGCGGCGCTGGGGAGGGTAAATGCGGTGGCGGATGCGCTCGGCGAGCCGGCGTCGGAGCTGCTGTCGATGTGGCTCGATGGCCGCTGGGAGTCGCCGCGGCGGTGTCCGTTCGCGTGGTGCCAGGGCCGTGATGGGCACCATGAGAGCGCGGGACGCAAAGGGAGCTGGCTGCCGTGAGGGCTCGACGGGCGATACCTGCCCCGGGTATCATGCTGAGCCATGAACGATCGTGTGGAGCTCGCCCGTGAGCCTGCCGGCCTCCTGGGACCGCAGCGCCACCTGCATCCGTGTCCCCGGTGCTCCCGCGCCGAGGAGCACGCGGATCCGCGCTGTCTCCGCCCCGCCTGGGCCGTCTGCTCGAGGTGTCGCGTCGAGATCGAGCGAGGCGCGCTGGACGACTGAGCTCGTGTCTGATGTCCGCCGCACGATGGGCGAGACTGCCCGGCTGGCGCAGGAGATCGCCGCGGTGAAGCAGCTCGCGGCCCGCATGGAGCGCGAGCTCGGCCAGGTGAAGACGACGCTGCGCGCCCTCGAGCTCCGCCTCGATCGGGAGCGGCCACGGTGAGCCTCTCGAGCCACGTGATGCGCTTCGAGCGGTTCCGGCGCGTGAACGGGCTGCCCGAGTTCAGGCGGCAGGACCCGGCGCAGCTGGTGGCGGTGCAGGCCGACCGACTGTTCTGGCCGAACGTCCAGCCCGAGGTCCGGCGGCACGCGTACGAGCGGCCGTTCCCGTCTGCGGCGGCCGAGGTGTGCTGGATGTGGGCCGGTCAGGTGGGCCACGTCGGCGCGCTCGTCTTCATCGGCCCGTCGCGCCTGGCGCTGCCCGCCGTCCTGCTCGCGTGGCGACTGTTGCGGCCGGACGAGCCGCCGCGATGGCTCGAGCGCCGATGCCCGACGAGGATCTGCGCGAACCCGTTCCACTACGAGCTCGGCGCGAGCCGGCGCTCGATCGAGAAAGGCTAGGCCGATGCCGATTATCGCCTTCGTCTCCGCGCTTCCGGTCACCGGCGGTGCTCAGCGTGTCATCGGGGTGCCGGCCAGCGGGGCGCGGATCGAAGCCGTGTATCTCCGTCCCGCCGGCGGGCCCGCTCCCTTAAATTTCAAAGTATTTTCGCGGCCGGTCAGCGGGGGAGCACAGACGCAGGTGGGCGCGACGGTGGCGGCGCCGACCGCCAGTGGAGCCCGGATCGACGTCAAAAGCCCGTGCGAGTGGCTCGAGGCGGTCTGTGATTCAGGTGGCGGTGGCTGTCTCGTCGACGTGCACGTGACGACGGGGCTCGAGAGCGAAGGGTCGTAGCCGGGCAGTGCCGGGCCCGCGGCCGCGCTCGCACCCGGAGATCGAGGAGTACGTCCGGCTCGTCCAGCTCGTCCGCGCTCGCGAGCGACGGGGCGAGGATCCGAATGGCGCGGCCGTCTCCGCAGAGGCCCTCGCCCGCGAGTTCAGCCGAGAGCTCGAGCGATGGTTGTTCGTCTACGCCCTGACCGGCCGCACCAGGTCCTGCCTGCGCAGGCACACGTTGACGCTCGAGACGCTGGGGCCGGTCCGCCAGCTCGGCCGGCTCGGGATCCGCTGTCGCCTGTGTCACCGCCGCCGCGCTCGAGCGTGGGCGCTGCAGCACCATGCGCGGTACGTCGAGGATCAGCGCCGCCGGCGCGAGCGACAGCGCGGGAGCCCGGCGCTGACGCACGAGCAGGTGAGCGTGCTCGGGCGCGCTGCGGCCGCTGATCGCTGGAGAGAGATCCGGTTGCTGAAGGAGCAGCTCGGCAACGCGCTCGAGCTCGTGTGACCCGCTCACCCGGCTGCTGATCGCCATTACCGAGGCCGTCGCGCCTCGTCAGCGAGCTTCTCCCGCCCTCCTGGCCCTCTCACCCTCGCCCGCGCTGCTCGAAACCCCTCAGCGAGCCCCCCTCGTCCATGGCCGTCCAGGCCCCGGAGCAAGAGATCGAAATCGGCACTGCACGTGCCGTTTTCACATCCTTCTTGCGTTTCAGGACAGCGCGAGCGGCGCCATGAAGGCGCCATTGCTTGCCGGGGCTGGAGCTACGTGGTGCTGGGGGGTGGAGCGATGAGCTTGACGAAGTCGGCGTCGATGATGCCAGCGTCCTTCAGGATGTCGCGGATCCACCTGTCCGCGAGGGGCCACGTCTGCTTTGGAACCATCAGTGGGGTGCTGCCTCCCTTCCGCATCGCCCAGTAGGCGAGGTCCTCCCCCCTGACGGACCATCCGTTGCGCTCGAGGGCGGATTTGACGTCGGCCCCTGTGACGGCCGGAATGGCGACCGCTGCAGGGGCCACGCGCTTGGGGTTATTTGGCTCCGGCAAACTCGAGCTCCATTCCGGATTCGTCGGGACCGGTCTGCCGCTCGCCCGAGATGCTTCTGATCGAGATGATCTCGACCGGCTTCACGGAGCCAGCAGGAATACGGCGGAAGCCGCGAGCCAGCAGGATGTCCCCGAACTGCCCCTCTCGGACAGCCGTCGCCAGGTACAGCGAGACGCACTTCTCCATCAAGCGTTCAGCCTCTTGCTGCGTCCGCCCCTGGGAATAGAGCTTGAGTGCGGGCACAAAGCCCAGGTATGTGTCCGTTGCCCCATCTTTCTCGATGTGCATGCGGAGCACGCCATCGAGGTCCTTGTCGCGCTCCGGCACGTGGGCGGCGAAACGCACAAGTTTGTACTCTTCCACGCTGTCCTCCTCCGCCGGGGGACCCGATCCCCTCCGCGTAGGGGTATCGTACTCCGGAATCTGTGGGCCGACCAAGCCCCGGATAACGCGTCGCGTCAGGTCCAACTCTGAGGGTTCCGCCACAAATTAATTTTCGTAAGTTGGGGCCTGGGGCGCTGGTACGACGTCCCGCAACCGCGCTGCCACCCCGGTCAGGCCGACTGCCTGTACGTTTTGCGAACGTGCCCAGGCCGGCTGCCCGAAAGCTCGGGCCCGCCGATTGCTTCCGCGTGCCCGGCGCGGGGCGCTGTCTAGTGCGGCGCTTGCTCTCTCTTCCTCGGAGGCACTTTGTTCGAGGAGGTGGAGATGGCGGACTCGAAGGAGGCGAAGGAGCCGGCGCGGACGGAGCACGGGCACTGGGTCGCGGAGGCCGTCAGCGCCTACCAGAAGCTGCTGCGCCGGGGCGATCTCGACGGCGCCCTGTACTTCGGCCTGCTCGTGTACCGGAAGGCGCCGGCGTACATCTGGCGCCGGACGCTGATTGCAGTCGCGGAAGACGTCGGGCTCGCCGACGTGGAGACCGTGATGCGCGTCGGCCAGCTCTTCCAGATGTGGGCGGGGGCGGCCGCGGGCAGCTGGTCGACGAGCCCGCACCACTTGTCGCTGGCGATCATGTTGATCCGCGCGGCGCCGAAGGACAGCCGCGTGGAGGACGCCCAGACGCTCATGCTCGAGCGGATCAAGGACGGCCAGGTGCGCCCGGTCCCCGACTTCGCGCTCGATGCTCACACCCGACGCGGGAAGGCCGCTGGGGCGTCGTGGCGCGACTGGTACGCCGATCGGATCAGGGCGGGCATGCCCAGGACAAACCCGTGGCTCGAGGAATTGTGGAGGCTTCGGCCGGAGTGGAAGCCCGAAGAGCTGGTGGGCGATCCATCCCCCTCCGAGCCTGGAAAACGTGAGCCATGAGCGCCGCAGCGAAGTCTCGAGCGCGGCGGCAGGCCGCTCCACACGTCCGGAAGTTCCGAGGCTGCGTGCTGAAGAAGATCGGCAGCGAGACGATCGTGATCGCGCTGCCCTCCGGTGAGGTGTGGGGTTGGGCCTCCGACTGGGCCCAGGCACGCAGAGTCGTGGTCTGGATCCAAGGACTGATGGAGGAGCGGCCATGACGACGGGGCGGATGGTGGCGATCTACTGCCGCGTGAGTACCGATCAGCAGAGCGTCGAGAATCAGCAGCGCGAGCTCGAGGCCGTCGCCCAGCGCCACGGCTGGGAGGTGGTCGGCATGTTCGCGGATGAAGGGGTCAGCGGTGCCAAGGCGCAGCGGCCGGCGTTCGACAAGCTGATGCACGCGGTCGCCCGGCGCGAGGTAGACCTGGTGGCGGCCTGGAGCGTCGATCGCCTAGGCCGATCGCTCCAGCACCTGCTGAGCTTCCTGGCGGAGCTCCAGGCGAAGGGCGTCGATCTCTATCTGCACCAGCAGGGCTTGGACACGCAGACTCCCGCGGGGAAGGCGATGTTCCAGATGTGCGGCGTGTTCGCGGAGTTCGAGCGGGCGATCATCGTGGAGCGGATCCGCGCCGGACTCGCTCGAGCGAAGGCGGCTGGGATCCGGATCGGCCGCCCGAGGGCGACCGTTGATGTGAGGAAGGCGGTGGTGCTGATGGCCGCGGGCAAGAGCTTGCGCCAGGTCGCCCGAGAGATGCAGGTCGCGCCGTCCACGTTGAGCGCGGCCGTCCGAAAAACTTCGCTGTCCGCCGCCGGGTAGTCCTGTGCACGCGCCAGGCTGGGGCAGCTCGACGTTGATCGACGCGGTGGCGAGGGCCGGCTCGCGATCGTCGATGTCTCGTCCCATTCCTTTTCTGCAGGTCGGCTATTGACAGGCTCGTGGGGGTTCGCTAGGATCGCTGGCGGTGGCGTACCGGAACCCGTGAGGCTTACGCCTCCCTCC
>Ga0207646_10007205_pt1 | contig 11351 bp, 7 predicted proteins | sample KBSK5502metaG_FD_184343 | JGI IMG/M metagenome (GOLD analysis project Ga0207646, IMG submission 184343) | Corn, switchgrass and miscanthus rhizosphere microbial communities from Kellogg Biological Station, Michigan, USA - KBS K5-50-2 metaG... | ecosystem: Host-associated > Plants > Roots >...
CGAAGCGCGTTCACCGTTTCGATCAGCGTTCCCGCCGTGTCGACCTCGTCGTCGACGATGATGGCCCGCTTGCCCTGGACCTCGCCGATGACGTTGAGCACCTCCGCCTTGTCGAGGTTGCCGACCCGGCGCTTCTCGATGATCGCCAGTGGCGCATCGAGCAGCTCCGCGAACGTCCGCGCCCGCTTGGCGAAGCCGAGGTCGGTCACGACGACCAGGTCCTCGATGTGCTTGTGCTTGAAGTAGTTCGACAGGATGTGGACGGCCGTCAGCTCGTCGACCGGGATGTTGAAGAAGCCCTGGATCTGGCCCTGGTGGAGGTCCATCGTCAGGACCCGGTCGGCGCCCGCGACGCTGATCATGTCGGCCACGAGGCGGGCGGTGATCGGGACCCGCGGCTGGTCCTTCTTGTCCGAGCGGCCGTAGGCGTAGTACGGCACCACCGCGGTGATCCGGCCGGCCGACGCCCGCTTGAACGCGTCGATCATGATCAGGAGCTCCATGATCGACAGGTTGACGTCGCCGCGGCCGTCGGCCGGGCTGCACGTCGGCTGAACGATGAACACGTCCTTCTCGCGGACGTTGTCCAGGATCTGGACGAAGATGTTCTCGTTCGCGAACTGGAACACGTTCACTGGCCCCGGTTCGATGCCGAGGTAGCGGCAGATCTTCCGGGCCAGGTCCGGGTTGGCGTTGCCGTGGTAGATCTGGAACTGGTCCGCGTACACCGGCGCGTCCTCCAGTCTGCCGAGCCCCAAATTCACAAGACTGCCAGGGAAGCGATCACGAGGCCCCGCCGACCGACGGTGCCCCGCCACCCGGACTCGCGTCCGGGCCGCCATTGTCGTCGCTGTCGCGCGCTTCCGCCAGCCCCGGCCGGAATGCGGCGATGCCGACGACCCGGTCGCCCTCGTTCAGGCGCATCACGATCACGCCGCGAGCGTTGGGCGAGTACCGGTTCACGGTGTCGAGCTCGGTCCGGACGACCTGGCCCTGGGCCGAGATCAGGACGAGCTCCTCGTCCATCTCGGTGACCTGCTGGACCGCCGCCACGACGCCGGTCTTGCGGCCCTCGAGCGAGATGAGCCGCACGCCCTGCCCGCCACGGTGCTTGATCCGGAAGTCGTCGATCGAGACGCGTTTGCCGTAGCCGGTCTCGGTGAGCACGAGGAGATCCGCGCCCGGCTGGACGACGCTCATCGCGACGACCTCGTCGCCTTCCTTCTTGAGCAGCCGGATGCCGATGACACCGCCGGCCTCGCGGCCCATCGCGCGGACCTCGCTCTCGTGGAACTTGGCGAGCATGCCCTCTGCCGTGGCGAGGATCACGTCGTCCTCGCCGGTCGAGACGTCGACCCAGGCGAGCTCGTCGTCCTCGTCGAGCGTGATCGCGCGGATGCCCGTGGAGCGCACACGCTCGAACTGCTCGAGCGAGGTCTTCTTGATGATCCCGCGCCGGGTTGCCATGACCAGGTACGAGCCCTCGGCGAACTCGGGCAGGGTGATCGTGGCCATCGGCACCTCGCCGGCCTCGACCTGGACGCCGGGCATGTTGATGATCGGCAGGCCCTTGGCCTGGCGACTCGCGTCCGGGATCGCGTGGACCTTCGCCGAGAACACGCGGCCGCGGTTCGTGAAGAACAGCGCCCAGTCGTGGGTGTTCGCGACGAGCAGGTGCTCGACCGCGTCCTCCTCGCGGGTGACGTGGCCGATGATCCCCTTGCCACCACGATGCTGACGCCGGTACGTGTCGACCGGCTGGCGCTTGATGTAGCCGCGGCCGCTGATCGTGACGACGACATCCTCGGAGGCGATCAGGTCTTCGTCGGTGAGCTCGCGCGAGGCGTCGTCCTGGACGCGCGTCCGGCGCTCGCCCGCGTAGCGCTTCTTCAGGTCGAGCAGCTCGTCCTTGATGATCGCCAGCACGCGCGCGGGATTGGCGAGGATGTCCTCGAGCTCGGCGATGAGCTGGATGACCTCGAGGTACTCGTCCTCGATCTTCTTGCGCTCGAGGGCGGCGAGCCGCGCCAGGCGCATGTCCAGGATGGCCTGCGCCTGCAGCTCGGAGAGCTTGAACCTGGTCATGAGGTTCGTGCGCGCGACGTCGGTGTCGGCGGACGCCCGAATGGTCTTGATGACCTCGTCGAGGTGGTCGAGCGCGGTCTTGAGGCCCTCGAGGATGTGGGCCCGGGCGCGCGCCTTGCCGAGGTCGTACTCGGTCCGGCGGCGGACGATCTCGCGTCGGTGGGAGACGTGGTGCTGCAGCACCGACTTGAGCGGCAGCGTCTGGGGCTGTCCGTCGACGAGGGCCAGCATGTTCATGTTGAACGCGGCCTGGAGCGCGGTGTGCTTGAACAGGTTGTTCAGGACGCTGCGCGGGTTCGCGTCGCGCTTGACCTCGATGAACATGCGCATGCCGTCGCGATCGGACTCGTCGCGCAGGTCGGCGATGCCGTCGATCCGCTTGTCCTTGACCAGGTCGGCGATCTTCTCGAGCAGGGCTGCCTTGTTGACCTGGTACGGCAGCTCGGTGACGACGATCGCCATCCGGTCGCCGCGGGTCTCCTCGAAGGCGACCTGCGCCTGCATCACGACCCGGCCGCGGCCGTGCGCGTACATCTGGCGGATCGCGTCGACTGTCTCCCACTCGCCCGTGATCGGGTTGCGCTGCTTCTCGAGGCGGAAGATCGTGCCGCCGGTCGGGAAGTCGGGGCCGGAGACGTACTGGCACAGCCCGTCCGAGGTGATCTCCGGGTCGTCGATCAGCGCGATCGTGGCATCGACGATCTCGCCGAGGTGGTGGGGCGGGATGTTCGTCGCCATCCCGACCGCGATCCCCGATGATCCGTTGATCAGGAGGTTGGGCAGCTTCGAGGGCAGGACGGTTGGCTGCTTCTGGGTGCCGTCGTAGTTGTCCTCGAAGTCGACGGTCTCCTTGTCGATGTCGGCGAGCAGCTCCGCCGAGACCGCGGTGAGCCGCGCCTCCGTGTAGCGCATCGCCGCGGGGGCATCGCCGTCGACGGAGCCGAAGTTGCCCTGGCCGTCGACCAGCGGATAGCGCATCGAGAAGTCCTGGGCGAGCCGGACGAGGGCGTCGTACAACGCGACATCGCCGTGCGGGTGGTACTTGCCCATCACCTCGCCGACGATCGCGGCGCATTTGCGATAGGAGCTCGTGGCCGAGAGCCCCATCTCGCCCATCGTGAACAGGATCCGGCGGTGGACAGGCTTCAGGCCGTCGCGAACGTCGGGCAGGGCGCGCGACACGATGACGCTCATCGCGTAGTCGAGATACGAGACCTTCATCTCGTCCTCGACACGGACCGAGCGGATGTTGCCCGGGTTATCGATCACGTGGCTCAGCTCCTGTGGTCACGATCTGATCAGGCGAGCGGTGGCTCGGGCATCCGGCGCCCGAGCCCCATGTCGGCGAAGCGGCTCGCGAGGTCCGAGGCCGCGGAGGTCGGCGGCGCTCCGGCCCGCCGGCGGACCTTCGACAGCCGATCGCGGATGCGCATGGCGTCGGCCGGCTCCAGCTTCGACAGGCTGTCACGCACGACCCACGCTCGATGCCCATCGTCGGTGGCCGCGGCGGTCTCGGCCTCGCGCCCGAGAGCGGCGGTCGTGGCTGGGAGGTCGACCAGGGCCATCGAGCGATAGGCCCACGACAACGACTTCTGGACGTCCGGCTCGGCGTCGCCGATCAGTGTCCCGAGCAGCGGCAGGGCATGTTCGGTGACCTCTGGCGCGCGCCCGAGGCGGCGGTTGACGTAGGGCATCGTCGCGATCGTGGAGCCGACCAGGCGCCGTTCCCAGCGCGACGGCGAGACCGTCAGCTGCTCCAGCTCTGCCCAGCGGTACGGCTCGGCGAGGATGCCCTTGCCATACGGATGCGCCAGGTCGTCCACGGTGATCCAGTCGTCCGCATCAGCCGCGGCCCGGCGCAGCAGCTGCCAGGTGCGCTCCGGCTCGGCCGAAATCGTGCGCTGGAGGGTCGAGATGGCGAACCAGCGGGCTTCGCGCTCCGGCTCGCGGAGGAGGCGATCTGAGACGAGCAGCAGCTCGGACGGCGACGCTCGGCGAGATGCCTTCTCGAACGCCCGACGCACGCCGACCTGGAGCGGCGTGCGTACGCCATGGGTCGGCCCGATGCCCGGCGCGACGTAGGCCTGGCCTGCGCGGTACTCCGGGTCGGCGAGCTCGACGAAGGCATCGTGCAGGCCTACGGCGAAGGCGGCCGCGTCACCGGTCAGGTCGCCGAGCGCGGCGCCGAGCTCCCCGGCGCGCAGCTCGCGTTCGCCGAGGACCGCCGCGGCGTGCTCGCCCGCGGTCGTGCCCGGCGCGACCGTCCACGGGCTCATCACCGGCCGCCGGTCCCTGGGGTTGCGTCCACCATTGCGGTGGTATCGGTCGCTTCGGCCAGGCGACGCATCCCGTAGCGCGCTTTGAGGCGCTCGACCTCGCTCGGCGGGACGGCGATGAACGTCGATTCGCCAGTCGCGAGCACCTCGCCGCTGCGTGCATCGATCACGCGCCCTTCGGCTCGATGCGCCCGCCGATTCTCATCAACCACCCAGCCTTCGGCGCGAACCGCGCTCCCGACCGGGATCGGTCGCCGGAACGTGACGTTGAGCCGCGCAGTCACGCCCCACGTGCCCCGGCCGATCACCGCCCAGGCCATGACCTCGTCGAGCAGCGTGCACACGATCCCGCCGTGGGCGACCGCCTCCCAGCCCTGGAACCGCGGCTCCAGCGTCGTCTCGGTCCAGGAGCCCCTCGGATCCGTGTGAATGGCGAGCTGGAGGCCCTGGTCATTGAGCTCGCCGCAGGCAAAGCAGCGATGCGGCTCGAACTCGAACGTACCGTCGCGATCCCGGCGGATGGGCGCCGCTCGTCCCGGCGGGCGCCGCGGTGCCGTCGCCGTCTCAGATGTCAAGGTTGCGGACCTTGCGCGCCTCGGCCTTGATGAAGTCCTTGCGCGGCTCGACCTTCTCGCCCATGAGCTTGGTGAAGATCGCGTCGGCCTCGCCGGCGTCCTCGATCTCGGCGCGGAGGAGGACCCGCGTCTCGGGGTTCATCGTGGTGTCCCAGAGCTGGTCGGCGTTCATCTCGCCGAGGCCCTTGAAGCGCTGGACCGAGACGTTCTTCTGGTTGAAGTCCTTGACGATGCGGTCGCGCTCGCGCTCGGACTGGGCGTATTTGGTGACCTTGCCGGTCGAGACGCGGTACAGCGGCGGCTGGGCGATGTACAGGTAGCCCTGCTCGATGACCTGGGGCATGTGCCGGTAGAAGAACGTCAGCAGCAGGGTCCGGATGTGGGCGCCGTCGACGTCGGCGTCGGTCATGATGATGATCCGGTGGTATCGCAGCTTCGTGATGTCGAAGCTGTCGTCGATGCCCTCGATCCCGGCGCCGAGGGCGATGATCAACGGGCGGACGTTCTCGCTCGCGACGATCTTGTCGAGGCGTGCCTTCTCCACGTTCAGGACCTTGCCGCGGAGCGGCAGCACGGCCTGGAAGCGGCGATCGCGACCCTGCTTGGCCGAGCCGCCCGCCGAGTCACCCTCGACGATGAACAGCTCGCTCCGGGCGGGATCCCGCTCCTGGCAGTCGGCGAGCTTGCCTGGCAGGGACAGCCCGTCGAGCGCGCCCTTGCGGATGACCAGGTCGCGCGCCTTGCGGGCCGCCTCCCGTGCGCGAGCCGCGGTCAGGCACTTCTCGATGATCCGCCGGCCGTCGCCGGGGTTCTCCTCAAGGTACTGCGTCAGGCTGTCGGTGAGCGCCGTCTGGACCTGCCCCTTGACCTCGGCGTTGCCGAGCTTGGCCTTCGTCTGGCCTTCGAACTGGGGGTCGGTGAGCTTGACGCTGATCACGGCCGTGAGGCCCTCGCGCACGTCGTCGCCCGAGAGATTCGTATCCGATCCCTTCAGCACTCCCGCCTTGCGCGCCCAGTCGTTCAGTGAGCTCGTCAGGGCGGCACGGAAGCCGGTCACGTGCGTGCCGCCGTCGACCGTGTTGATGTTGTTGGCGAAGGCGAGGACATTCTCCGTGTAGGTGTCGTTGTACTGGAGCGCGACCTCGACGAGCGTTGAGCCCTCTCGCCGCTCGACGTAGATCGGGCGGCTGTGCAGGGCCTCCTTGTTCCGGTTGAGGTGCCGGACGAAGGACTGCAGCCCGCCTTCGAAGTAAAACGACCGCTCGCGATCTTCCCGCTGGTCGACGAACGTGATCCACACGCCCTTCGTCAGATAGGCGGACTCGCGGAGGCGCTGGGCGATCGTGTCGAACGAGTACTCGATCGTCTCGAACATCTCCGGATCGGCGCGGAACTGCGTTCGCGTTCCGTGCCGGTCGCCTTGCGGCGCGATCTTCTTGACCGGCCCGAGGGGCTTGCCGCGCCGGTACTCCTGCGCATAGACGCCGCCATCACGAGCGGTCTCGACGCGCAGCCACTCCGACAGCGCGTTCACGACGCTCACGCCGACGCCGTGCAGGCCGCCGGAGACCTTGTAGCCGCCACCGCCGAACTTGCCGCCGGCGTGGAGGACCGTGTGCACCACCTCGAGGGCATCCTTGCCGGTCTGATGCTTCCCGACCGGTACGCCGCGACCGTCATCGATGACCTCGACGAGGCCGTCCGGGGCGATCGTGACCCGGATCTCTTTCGCGTGGCCGGCCATTGCCTCGTCGATCGAGTTGTCGACGACCTCCCAAACGAGGTGGTGGAGGCCGCGGACATCGGTCGAGCCGATGTACATGCCCGGCCGGCGTCTGACAGCCTCCAGGCCTTCCAGGACCTGGATGCTGGCAGCGGTGTAGTCGGAACCGGCTTTGCCTCGACGCCGACCCGCGCCGTTCCCGGCATCGGAACCGTTCGCGCCGCCCTTCACAGCGATGCTTGCGCGCGTGCTGCTCTTGGCGCGTGGCTCGGTCACGAGTCGCCTCCGACGAGTCGTTGGTACAGGCGCGCGAGCTCGTCGTCACCGAAGTACTCGATGACGATCCGTCCCCCGCGCCGAGTCCGCGTCAGCCGCACCTTGGTGCCGAGCGATCGGCGGAGGTCCTCCTCGACACGCTCGACGTCTGGATCCGACGCGGGCTGCGCCGCGACTTGGTCCGGCCGCGGCGTCCGTACGCGGCGGACCAGCTCCTCGGTCTGGCGCACCGAGAGATCGTCGGCAATGACGGTCGTGACTGCGGGTGCCTGCGCTTCCGGCGGGAGGCCGCCGAGCGCACGGGCGTGCCCCTCGGTGATGAGCGAGGCGGCGACTGCATCCTGCACCGCCGGATGGAGCTCGAGCAGGCGCAGCGTGTTCGCGACCGTCGACCGGGCGCGGCCAACTCGAGTTGCCAGGTCTTCCTGCGTGAACGAGAACTCCTCGATGAGCTGGCGGTAGGCGCGGGCGGCTTCCATCGGATCGAGGTCCTCGCGCTGGAGGTTCTCGACGAGCGCGAGCTCGAGCTGCTGTCGATCCGCGAGCTGCCGCACGATCGCGGGGATGCGCTCGAGCCCGGCGATTCGGGCGGCTCGAACGCGTCGCTCGCCGGCGACGAGCGTGTAGCCATCGATCGTCTCCGTGACGAGGATCGGCTGGATCACGCCGTGCTGGCGGATGCTGTCGGCAAGGCTGGCAAGCGCCTCGTTGTCCATCTGCAGGCGCGGCTGGCGCGGGTTCTCGCGGATGCGCGCGAGCGGGATCTCGATCGAGCCCCCCGCACTCGGGGCGCGCTGGGGAATGAGCGCGGCGAGGCCGCGCCCGAGACCCTGTGGGCGGTCGCTGCGGACCGTCATGCGAGCACCGCCTCCACCGGCACCGCGATGGACGCCGTCTGCTCCATTCGTGGGGGTCGCTCGTCGCGTGCGCGCATCTCGTCGGCGAGGTCGCGGTACGCCTCCGCGCCGCGGGATGCGGGTGCGTAGAGATGGATGGGCAGGCCGTGGCTTGGTGCCTCGGAAAGCCGCACCGACCGTGGAATGACCGTGTCGTAGACGCGCGAGCCAAGGTGTCGGCGCACCTCCTCACCGACCTCCGTGCTCAGGCGGGTTCGACCGTCGTGCATGGTCAACACGGCCCCTTTCACCTCCAGCCTCGGGTTGAGGTGGTCGGTGACCAGCCGGATCGTGGCGAGCAGCTGGCCGAGGCCCTCGAGGGCGAAGTACTCGCACTGGATCGGGATGAGCGTGGAGTCGGCCGCGGTCAGCGCGTTGATCGTCAGGAGGCCGAGCGATGGCGGGCAGTCGATCAGGATGTAGTCGTACTCGCCGCGGAGCGGGTCCACGAGCCCGGACAGTCGGCGCTCCCGCTGCTCGAGGGGCGTCAGCTCGACCTCGGCCCCGGCGAGGGAGATCGACGACGGAACGAGGGTGAGCCCGTCGACTTGCGTCGGGACGCTCAGCTCGCGGAGCTGGACATCGTCAATGACAGCGTCGTAGACCGATCGGTCACGGCTGCGGTCCACCCCGAGCGCGCTCGTTGCATTGCCCTGGGGATCCAGGTCGATGACGAGGACGCGGTCGCCGGCGATGGCCAGGTAGCTGGCCAGATTCACAACCGTCGTGGTCTTTCCGACGCCGCCCTTCTGGTTGGCACAGGCGATCGTCTCGCCCACTCAGGTGGTCATCCGGCGTTGGTTCACAGGACTCGATTCTAGCATCGGAGGGCCTTTCACTCCTTTCCCGGGCGGGCCCGATTCCACCCTCTCGGAGTGTGATTGAGGAGGCTTTGCCGGCGCTCATCTCGCGAGGGTGGCGCACCTGTGTTTCACGTGAAACAAGGAATACAGCCGCGCTCTGCGACGGCCTGTAGCCGGGTCTTGGGAGTCCCGTGGCAGCGGACGAAAGGCCCATCGATCCGGGACTCTTTCGTCACCCGTCACATTGCCCGAAACGGCGGGCGCATGGGATACTTCCCAAACGACGGGGCAAGGGCCGACCCCTCGTCGCCGCGAGGGCTCAGGTTCGCGCGCGACCCCTCAACTCGCCGAGGACCGATCGCCGATCCATGAGCCTCCTGTTCGCTGCGATCGGGGCGGTCATCACGGCTCTCGCCGAGGTGACATTCGGCCTTTATGACGCTGTCGGGAGCGCCACACCACATCCCGTCCTCGTGGGCGGGGTCATCTGGACCATCGCTGCTGGGATCGACCGCGGACTCACATGGGCATTCGTCGGAGGCCTCGTCCTTGACTCGCTCCTCGGTCGGCCCCTTGGTGTCTCCTCGTTCTCGCTGCTCATCGCAGTGGGCGGCGCCAGCCTCATCGCCCAGCCGTTTCCCCGCCTTCGGCTTGTCGCGCCGATCGTGGCTGTGCCGATCATGAGCTTCGTGTACTCGGCTTTGCTGCTGGGCATCACGGCTGCGGCGCAGCAGACGGGCATTCCCCATGATCCGTTGGCTCTGATCACGCCCGGCGCGCTGTACGACGGCGTTCTGGGGTTGTTCATCGGTCCGCTCGTCGTCACCCTCCGTGATCGGCGTGCCGCGACCGAACGCGTCGACTGGTAACGGCGCGCACGTGAGCTACGTCGTCGATCGGCCGCGGAGCGGGCCATCGCGCCTTCGATTCCTGGCCCTCGCCCTCGCCGTCGTGCTGTGCGCAGGCGCGCTGTCCGCGCGGCTCTTCGCGATCCAGGTTGGGGGCAACGGTCAATACACCGCGCTCGCGGCGACGACGCGGACCGTCCTCGAGCCACTGCCCTCGACCCGGGGCATGGTCTTCGATCGCAACGGACGGCCGCTCGTGGAGAACGTCGCGTCGTACAGCGTTCGAATCCGACCCGTGGATCTGCCAGAGTCCCGCCGCGACGAGGTGATCGACACGCTCGGCGCGCTGATCGGCGTCGATCCGGCGGACATCAACGCGGCCATCGACTCGAATCCCGGTTCTCGATACGACAGCGTGCGTGTGGCGCAGAACGTCGATCCCACGGTCGCGAGCTTCGTGTCAGAGGCAAAGGACGACCTGCCCGGCGTGGACGTCGTCGTCGAGACCCAGCGCCGGTACACCATGGGCTCCCTCTTCGCCCACATCCTCGGCTACCTCGGACCCGTCAGCAGCGACGAGCTCACGAATCTGCGTGACCAGGGCTACCTTCCGGACGACCTGATCGGACGCGCCGGGGTCGAGGCCACGTACGAGCAGCAGTTGCGCGGGAGCTACGGGCTCCAGGCGGTCGAGCGAGATGCTTCAGGCCGCGACATCCAGGTCCTGCGCACCGAGGTCCAGCCGACCGCCGGCAGCTCGCTCGAGCTCACGATCGACACGAAGATCCAGCAGGAGGCACAGAAAGCGCTCGCCTGGGGCATGCGCGCCGCCAACCTCAAGCGCGGCGTGATCATCGTGCTGAACCCGCAGAACGGCGAGATCCTGGCGATGGTCAGCGCCCCGTCGTACGACGACAACGAGTTCTCGGGCGGGATCAGCGCCAAGGACTACAAGCGGCTCCTGAACGACCCCAACAAGCCGCTCGTGAACCACGCGATCAGCGACCAATACCCGCCCGGCTCGACCTACAAGCTCGTGGCGGGCACCGGCACGTTGTCCGATGGCAAGCTCACGCCAAGGACGCAGCTCCGAACTGCGGCCTACCTGACGCTCGGCGGCGTCCGGTTCTACGACTACAACCACGCCGGCTATGGGATGTGCAACATCATCTGCGGGTACGAGCACTCGAGCGACACGTTCTTCTACCAGGCCGCAGCGTTGCTCGGGATCGATCGACTGGCGTACTGGGCCCATCACTTCGGCTTTGGCAAACCCACCCAGATCGACCTGCCGTCCGAGGTCGCCGGCACGGTCCCGAGCAACGCCTGGAAGCAGGACGTGTTCGGCCTGCCGATCTATCCGGGCGAGGTCTACCACGCCGGCATCGGCCAGGGCTACGACGCGGTCACGCCGCTCCAGCTGCTCAATGCCTACGCAGCGCTGGCCAACGGCGGCACGTTGTACCGACCCCATGTGGTCCGCGAGATCATCGGTCCCGACGGCACGGTCACACCGGTCGAGCCCCAGGCGATCGGCAAGGTCGGTGCGTCCGCCGCGGCGCTGCGCACGATGCGCAAGGGCGCGCGCATGGTCGTCGTGAGCCACCACACGTGGAACCTGATCGACGTACCCCTCGTGATCGCCGGCAAGACCGGCACAGCGGAGTTCGGCACGCCCAACGCGAATGGTGTGTACCCGTACCACAACTGGTTCGTGAGCTACCTGCCCAAGGACCCGCGGCCCAAGGCCTCCGATCCCAACGGCCTCAAGGCGGTCCAGCGCACCGACTCACAGCTCGCCGTGCTGGTCTTCTCGTACAACGCGGGCACCCTCGGCAACACCGCCACCGAGACGGTGAAGTACTTCTA
>Ga0207646_10007209_pt1 | contig 11342 bp, 10 predicted proteins | sample KBSK5502metaG_FD_184343 | JGI IMG/M metagenome (GOLD analysis project Ga0207646, IMG submission 184343) | Corn, switchgrass and miscanthus rhizosphere microbial communities from Kellogg Biological Station, Michigan, USA - KBS K5-50-2 metaG... | ecosystem: Host-associated > Plants > Roots >...
CGATGGGACCGCTTAGCAAGCGATACAGGTCAAAGGCGCAATCTTCCGGAATACGTGACCTACTCCGATAGCCAGCTCATCAGGCGACCTGCAGTTTCTCGCCCGTCTGATGCAATTCCTGAGAGTTCGCGTATGTGTTCAGCGTGACCGTGGCGCTGGCGTGGCCGAGGGCGCGCTGGACGGTCACCACGTCACACCCGGCCGCGAAACTGGTAGAGAGCAATATTCCAACCCTGCTGAATAGGTCAGCTCGGCGAACGGACGGTTGCGGCATCTGCCCTCGTCGCTGCGCTTTTTGGTTGTGCCTGCTGCATCATGCTGGTATCTGCTGCAACCCGACTGGCTGCAACATCGTCCGGCCTAGTGCAAGCGGATGATGACATCCCAGGTCACCCATGGTGCACCGGCCATCGTGACTCCGCGCTCGCCCGATGGCCGCACGCTGCGCCGCAGGTAGCACGCGTTCACGCGATCTGCCGAATATTGCATCAAATGCAACTCTGCTCATTTACAGCTGGGAGGCGCAGAAGTGCCGCAGCACGTGCGGTGTCAGCCTGCCCGTCCAAGCCGGGAGGTGGCGTTCGGCGGCCTCGGCCAGCGACCGGCGGAACACGTCCGCGGTCGCCCGCGAGCACGAGCCGTCCCGGCACTTGCGCTCAGAAGGAAACAGCGGGGCGCCGGGCCGGGTGTGGTCGGTATCGAACTGGCCCCACACGTCCTCGATGAACCAGCGCAGGTTGCGGTCCGCGCCGTTGATCAGCGGAACCAGCCGCGGTTTCGGCCCCCGCCGCCGCGAGCCCTTGCCGTGACGGACGTTGAGCTTGCCGAACCGGCCCAGCTCCCACCGCACATCGTCGAGGTCCAGCATGCGGGCCTCGTTGACCCGCAGCCCGACATCGGCGGCCAGCCGGGCTGCGGCGTAGTTTCGGGCGGCCGGGGCGAACTTGCGACATGTGGCCAGCTCCTCACGCCACCCCGCGAACAGCTGCTCGATCTCCCCCTCGGCGGGCGGCACGCGCAACTGCGGATCGACCGAGGCGCGCGGCCGGTTCATCTCATCCAAGGGGCACTCGGCCACGCGACCGGTGAGATTGTAGATCTCAACCTTGTGGCGCAGCTCCAGGAACTGGAAGTACACCGTCAACGCGGCCGCCCGGCCGGTGCGCGTCGACGGCTTCGCATCCCGCAGCACCTTGCCGAAGTAGGTATCCGCGTCGCCGGGCTGCATCTCCCACAGCGGCCGGCCGAACCAGTCCCGGATCAGCTCCAGGTGACCCGTGTCGTTACGGATCGTGCTGTCGGCCAGCCCCGCCGAGGCACGCGCCAGCACGAACCCGGCCAGCACGTCGGTCTCGAAATCTGCAAGCTCCTCCGCACTCGCCGGCACCCGATTCTCACGCAGGTCACGCACCAGCGCCAGAGCCAACCCACACCCCTCGACTTCGCCCAAGACGATAGACCATCGCTCCAGGCGAGATTATTTCACGGGGACTGAGGGAAGATCAGGACGACACGCCAACGGCAAGCCACCTTTCACAAGCCCTGGTCCAGGCCCGATCGAGATTAGAAGACGGGCACCGGCAAGCTCACGAACTCGGGGACTGTTGCGTAGTAAGGGCGCCGAATTGCATTGGGTGCGAGAACTCGTCGTAGTTTGGTATCGGCCGCCCGACCCGCCTCGTTGATGGTAGGGCACGGGACCCTCACCCGGCGTTCATCAGGCCCGGATCGGGGGTGTCGCGGGCGCTGCGGCCTGCGCCTCTGCTAGGTTTCCTGCGTCGGATGCACGATTCGTGTGCTGTGGGCTCGCGGAGGGGACGGTTCGTGGGCGGGTCGTGGAGCGTGCCGGGAGCGGCGCCGGGGCTGTTTGTACTGGGTGAGCAGCGGCTGCTGCGGCCGGATGAGCAGGTGTTCGAGGCGATGCTGGCGGGCTGGCGGGACCAGCAGCTCAGCCGCAACCTGGGCGAGGCGACGGTGCGGCGGCGGCTGGAGGGGGTGCGGCGGTTCCAGCGGTTCACCAACGACTGGCCGTGGCGGTGGCGGCCGGCAGATCTGGAGGAGTTCACCGCGCAGCTGCGCGGCGAGCGGCGGGCGCGCTCGACGATCCGGTCCTACCACGGTGATCTGCGCCTGTTCTGCGAGTACACCGCGGACCCGCGCTACCAGTGGATCGCGGTGTGCGAGCGCCTCTTCGGCGCGCACCCGGCGCAGATCTGCTTTGAGTGGAACACCGCGGTGCATGCCGCGGAGTACGAGGGCGATCCCGGGCGCCGTGCGCTGGCCAAGCGGGAGCTGCAGGACCTGTTCGACTACGCCGACGAGCGGGTCGCCCAGGCGCGGGAGCGCGGCCGCAAGGGCTGGCTGGCGGCGCTGCGGGATGCCACCGCGCTGAAGACCGCGTACGCGTTCGGCCTGCGCCGCCGCGAGCTGGTGATGCTCGACCTGGCGGACTTCGGCGCCAACCCGCATGCGCCGGAGTTCGGCGACTACGGGGTGGTGTATGTGCGGTGGGGCAAGGCCAGCAAGGGCAGCCCGCCGAAGCGGCGCAGCGTGCTGACGGTGTTCCCGTGGTCGGTGCGGGTCCTCCAGCAGTGGGTTGAGCAGTTCCGCGGCCTGTTCGACCAGGCCGCCCCCGGCGGTGGGGCGTTGTGGCCCAGCGAACGCTCGCCGCGGGTGTCGCTGGAGAAGATCAGCGCCCGGTTCGCCGACTACCGCGACGCGCTCGGCCTGCCAGACAGCGTGTCGCTGCACAGCCTGCGCCACTTTGTCCCCGCTTAGTTGCCGTGTGGCGATTAGGTCTCAGATGTCTTGCAGGCGGGGAGTTTCGCGTTGCGGCGGGTCGTGTGGTGTTTCTATGGTCTCGGCTCATGATCTTGAGCTTCTTCTCGTCCCGGGGCTGGGAGTCCTGGGATGTCGGGCACCGGCCGCTGATCCCGGAGCGCATGCCGGTCCTGGTCGATGACGACCTGCTGTTCGAGGACGGGCCGGGCGCGCCGCGGCCGGCGGTGGCGGTCAACCGGTGGCTGCGGGAGCTGCCCGCCAGCGGGGCGCCGGCGCCGAACACGTGGGAGGTGTATGCGCGAGCGGTCAAGGAGTGGACGGAGTTCCTCGCACAGCATGGCGTCGGGCTGTTCGAGTCGCGGGAGCGGCTGAAGCTGGCGTTGAGCCAGTATGCCGGGCACCGCGCGGCCGGGCCGGTCTGGCAGCGGTTTTCGGCCACGACGTGGGGCCAGCACATGAGCATCTTGTCGATGTTCTACCGGTGGGCGCTGGAGGAGGGCTACGCGCAGGCCGAGCCGTTCACCTACCGGACAGCGCGGGCGTTGTTCGGCGGCACGGGCCGCGAGGTCCGGATGAACCTGGCGGTGCGGCGGACTCCGAAACCGCACGTGGCGATCAAGTACCTGGAGCCGGACTTCACCAGACTGTTCCTCAACGGCCTGCGCGGATTGGTGCCGGACGGCGGCCTCGATACTGGCTACCGGGGCCGGGAACTGGCTCGCAACGCCGCTGTGGGCGGGCTGGCGCTGGCCACCGGGCTGCGCCTGCAGGAGTTCACCTATCTGCTGACTTATGAGATCCCTGGCCTGCCGTCCCGGGCCTCGGCGATCCCGATTCCGTTTGCGGTCCCGGGAGGGGTGACCAAGGGCCGGAAGTTCCGCACCACGTGGATCTCCTACGAGGCGCTGGCGGCTGTCCACCACTACCTGGAGCTGGACCGCGCCGCGACGGCGGACGGCTCGGTCTGGCGGCCGCCCCGGCAATGGGGGGAACCGCTGCTGGTGACCAGCCCGGACGCGCGAGGCGGCCGGGTCAACGGCGTCCGGCGGCGCTGGGAGACCCTCACCCCGGGCGAGCGGCGGCGGCTGGTCGCCCCGGACGGAGGTTCGTGCCTGCTGACGCTGCGGAACGGCGGCGGGCCGTTCACCGCCTGGGCCACGGTGTTCGAGCGCACCGCCGACCGGATCCGCGCCCGGTTCGAGCCGAGGTTCCCCCACGTTCATCCCCACCGGCTGCGGCACTCGTTCGCGATGCGGACGCTGGAGTACCTGGTGACCGGGCACTACCGGCAGGCCGCGAAGCTGGTCAAGGACACCGACGCCGACGCCGCGCTGGTGTTCTACCTGTCCAAGGCGGACCCGCTGCTGGTGCTGCGGGATCTCCTTGGTCATTCGTCCGTGCTGACGACGGAGAAGTACCTCAAACGCCTGGACACCACACGGATCTACCGCGACGCCTATGAAAACGCCGGCATCACCGATGGCCTGCTGACCGGGGCAGCCGCCGAACGGGAAGCCGGTGCGGAGTTCGCTGAGGATGACGAAAGCGGGCTGTCCTGATGCCGGCCACGCTGACCGAGGATCCATTGGGTATCGAGTGCGTGTTCAGCGATGGCTCTACCGCGCGGTTCGAGCTGGACGGCCTGCCCTGCCCTGAGCTGGCCCGCGACCTGCTCACCGGCCTGGCCGAGCTGATCCACCCGCACGGCGCCGTGGACTCAGCTGGGTCAGCCGGGCACTACGTGCAATCTGTGCGGCACATGACCCGCAAGCTGGCCGTGACAGGATTCACCGGCCGGGTGCCGGATCTGCGCCGCCCGCGGGTGGCCCAGTACTGGATGGCCGCCCCAGGGCCGAAAGAGGCGTGCACCCGCCGGATGCTGCTCGGGTTCCAGACGGCCGGCGGGCGCCTGGATGACAAGCTTGCCGAGCTGGCGGCCGGCCGGGCCTTCAATCCTCAGCGCAACCACCATCAGCTACCGCCTTACCCGGAGGCCGAGTGGGAACTGCTCACTCAAGCCTGCCGCAGGATCACCGACGAGTCGTTCGCCGCGCACAAGCGCGCCCTGGCTGCGGCCGGCCGGGGGCAGCATCCGCGCGAGCACGGGTGGAGCGAGGACAACCTGCGCTGGCTGCTGGCACGGACCGGCCCGGCGGGCATCGTCGCGTTCGGGCAGCATCTGGGCTGCTCGGGCAACGTGGTGCGCCAGCGCGGCGGGGTCCTGGAAGCCAGCCGGGACCTGTTCCCGTGCCTGGATGTGGTGATCGCCTACCGGCTGCTGTTCGGCATCTACTCCGGTATCGTCCCCGACGGCATCGATGACCTGGTCACCGGCGACATCGACTGGGCCGGCGATTCCACGATCCTGCTGTCGTATGTCAAAGGCCGGACCGCCGCCGAGAGCCTGAACCTGCCGCGGACGGCAGTCCGGCTGCTGGAGCAGTGGCTGGCGCACTCCGCTCTGCTGCGCGGCTACGCCGCGCCAGAACACCGCCGGCAGTTGTGGCTGCGGCTGAGCAAACCCGGCGGGACCGAAGTCTCGGCGAAAGCCGGGGCGGCCAGCCGGGTCGCGATCCAGCGCTGGGTGACCCGCCATGGAGTGACCGACGCGGACGGCAAGCCGCTGAAGATCCACCGGTCGAGGATCCGCACCACGTTCCAGTCCCTGCGGGACAAGAGCACCTGGGCTGGGCGCGGCCGGGCGACCATCGACCCTAACCACAGCCCCGGGGTGGAAGGCGATCGCTACCTGACCGCCACCACGCCGTCCCAGCGGCAGGCAGTTGAGGCGATCGTGGAGGATGCCCAGCATGACCTGCTCCGCAAGGCCCACCCGCCTACGGTCGTGACTGATGAGGACGCCGCGGCCCTCGCGCAGGACTACCCGCAGCTGATCAGCGCGCTGGCCCTTGAGGAGACGGTGATCGCCGAGCTCGCCGGCGGGCAGCGCGACGTGTTCACCGCGGCCTGCGCCGACCAGCTATCCGGACTGCACGGCCCGAAGGGCAAGCCCTGCCCGGCACGGCCGTGGGTCTGCCTGCTCTGCCCGCTGGCCGTGTTCGCGCCCAGGCACGCGGCGAACCTGCTGCGGCTGAAGGCGTTCTTCTCCCGGCAATGGCAGCAGATGCCCGCTGCCCAGTTCATGGCCGTGTTCGGCCCCTACTCCCAGCGGATCGGCCAGGTGCTGGACCGCTTCGACCCCGCTGTCCTGGCCGCGGCTGCCCGCGGTGTCGGCGACTGCGATGACGAGCTTCCCCTGCGCCCCGAGGAGTCAACCCGATGACGGCCATCACGCTTACCGCCGCCGGCCAGGACCGGTCGGTGTTCGCCGGTGCTGACATCTGCCATGAGGCCGGCCTCGCGCTGCCCGACGGGGCACGGCGCCCGGTGTTCGAAGACGACCTGTGGGACTTCACCGAGGTCATCGGCTTGCCCAACCAGATGTCCAAAGTCAGCCGCCGGTTCGACTTCACCGCGATCACCAACGCCGGCTGGAGGCTGGTTGCCAAGGAACAGATCGTGGCCATGCTCGCCCCCAGGCACGAGGCCGTGATGACCCTGCCGCGCGCCTACCGGACCCCGCTGCACCTGCTCACCGCGTCCGGACGGCTCGCCGAGCTGACCCGGTTCCTAAATTGGCTCGCCAGCCAGGGCGTCACCAGCCTCAGCGACCTCGGCACCCGCCACTGCGAGGCATACCTAGCCCACCGGCGCTACCTGCTCGGCGAGAACGGCCACGTGGCCGGCGAGCGCAGCCCCGCGACCCGCCGGGCCGCCGCCCAGACCGTCGTTGACCTGGTCAACCACCGGGAGCTATTCAGCCTCGACCGTGTCCCCGGGAACTTGCGCCCATGGGGAGGTGCCGCCCCGTCGGCCGTCGCCGAGATGCCCCGCGGGGCCGGGCAGAACAAGACCCCGCCGGTCGGGGACAGCGTCTTGCAGCCGATGCTGGCCGCCGCCCGCTACCTGGCAGATACGCTCGGCCCGCATGCGATCGAACTGATCAAGCAGGTCAGGGACGCCGACCGGAAGTGGTCGCATGCGCACGGGAACCACGTCTTCACCTCCAGGCTGCCTGCCGGGGAGATCACGCAGCTGTTGGCGGGCTATGAGCACCGGCGCGAGCCGCTGCCCCTGGCGGCCGAGCACACCATCCGGGACCGGCTGGCGGCCGGCTGGTCACCGGAGGATCCGCTGACTCCGATCTCCCTGGGGCTGCTGGCGCGCCAGGCCGGGTTCACCCAGTTCTGGCGGCAGTGGATCCCGCACCTGCGCGACCGGATCGAGGCCACCCTGAAGGTCGTCGGCGCGGAGAAACCCTTCGCCCGCAACGCATCCAGCATCGAGCGCGCCGACGGCGACGGGGTGATCACCTGGACACTGCCGCTGGACCGCCTGCAGGCCGTGGCCCTGGCCGGGATCGTCCGCACCGCCGCGATCACGCTCCTGGCTGCCGTGTCCGGGATGCGCTCCAGCGAGCTGATGGAGCTCGAAGCCGGCTGCTGCCGGCCACCCGAGTACTACGGCCCCGGGCTGGTCCGCTACCGGCTGGCCAGCAAAATCATCAAAGGACAGCAGCTGGGCGGTACTGCCGATGAGTGGGTCGTCATCGAACCCGCCTACCGGGCCGCCCAGCTGCTCGAACAGCTCCACGACAACCCCGAGGACGGGGTCCCGCTGCTCGGCCGGTTCGCGTTCGACGTCCGTTACACCTGGTTCCGCAATTGGGTCAACGGCCCTTCCGGGCAGCGTCTGGGGCTGGCCCCGATCCCCGGGACACCGGTCAGCCTCCGGGCTCTGCGCCGCACGCTGGCGATCGAGCTGGCCTACCGGCCCGGCGGGGTGCTCGCCGCGAAACTGCACCTCAAGCACATCGCCGTGGCCACCACCGAGGGCTACGCCTCCCGGCCGGGCGGAGCCCAGGCCGAGCTGCTGGCCGAGGTCAACAAGCATGAGGCCGAGCGCAACCTGGATCTGGTCTGGGCAGAGTTCCGCAACTACCAGCAGGGCATCATGCCCGCCGGGCCAGGCGCCCGCGAGCTCACCGAGTTCTTCGCCCACGTCGACGGCCAACTCGCGGTCACCGGCGCCGCGGCGCCGAAGACCCAGTGCAGCGACCGTGAAGTGCTCAACCTGCTCACCAAACGAACTCAGACGCTGCACCTGGGCGTCGCGAACTACTGCTGGTTCACCGACCCGTCCCGGGCGCTATGCCTGAAACTCGCCGGGACCCCGGACGCCAGCAAGCCGCTGGCCGGGATGTGCGACTCGGCCCGCTGCCCGCGGGCCACCCACCACCCCTGCCACCGGCCCGTCTGGGCCGAGCACGCCGAGCAGACAAAGGGCTTCCTCGCCAGCCTCGGCCCTGCCCGCAAGGCCGAGCGGGCCCGCCTGCAAGCCAGCCACGACCGGGCGCTGCGCGTCCTGGACGCCATCGACGCCGCCAGCCAGGTCATCGACGATCAGGAGCGGCATGCGGATCACCGCTGAGCAGCGCGCCGCCAACGAGAACCGCATCCGGGCCGCCATCGACCGGCTGCTGCGCGGCGACATCCCGCCCGGCGGCCGGTGCGACATCAAGACCCTCGCCCGTGAAGCCGGCGTCGACCGCACCGCCTTCTACGGCAGCCGCCCCTACGCGCACCTGCGCGCCGAGTTCGAGCAGCGGCTTCAGGCACTCCAGCAGGCCGGAGAACGACCCGACCCGCGTAACGCCCAGATCATCCGGCTCAAGGACGAGATCGCCGCACTGAAGGAACGCCTCGCCCAGTCAGCCAGCGCGATCAGCGAGCTCACCGGCTTCCGCGCCCAGGCCCTGGCCCGGCTCGCCGCCCAGCACGACGAAATAACCCGCTTGCGCGGCACGCTGAGCAGCCACAACAACATCCGCAGCCTGCCACGGCCAGAGCATGGCGGCCAAGCAGCGGCTACCCGTGCATGAACGCGCCCGTCATGATCAGCACGCCAGGCAGCCAGGATCTGCCGCTCTGCACGGGCACACCTGCCGGCGCGACGGCCGCCTCACCGGCCATCCCGCGCCAGCGGCCCGGATGTCTTCTGCCAGACCGAGACATGGCTCCTGCTGTCGCTGGTGAAGGGCTCACGCTTCCAGCCAGCCCAGCGCTCGCGCAAGGTCATCCCGGCGATCCGCGCCATCAGGTCCAGCTCGGACGGCCACACGTAACGGTGCGGCGTGGATCGCGTCTCAAGCCGCCCGTCCACCACCCAGTAGTGATGGGAGTACGCGACCTGCGAGGCAACGTCGTACTCCTCGAACCCCAGATGCGCCGGGGTCACGGTGAACGGGTAGACGGTCTCGCCCGGCGGCAGGCGCCGCAGCTCCGGGATGTAATTCTCGACGACGAAGCAGCCACCGGGCTCGAGATGCCCCGCCGCGTTGCGGAAGCACTCCACCTGCTCCTCTTGCGTCGTCAGGTTCGTGATCGTGTTACGCACCAGGTAGACGAGCCTGAACGTCCCGTCCACCCTGGTGGCAGCGAAGTCGCCGACGGTCACGCCGATGTTCTCCGCGCCCGGCTTCGCCCGCAGCTGCGCCACCATGGCCGGCGCCAGGTCAATGCCGTGCACACGGACACCCCGCCGGCTCAGCGGCAGCGCGATCCGGCCCGTGCCGATGCCGAACTCAAGCGCGGCACCGGGCCCGGCCAGGCCGGCGAGGAAGCTCACAGCCGGCTCAACGACCGCCGGATCGAACAATTCAGGCCACTTGGCCTCATACGTCTGCGCCACCCGCTCACCGAAGTAGTCCTCTGGCACAGAACCACTGTGGGCACGGACTTCGGACAGCCGCCACCCATTAACCTGCACAGCCACCGGGCCCGCGCCCGGCAACCCGGACGCCACCGGAGAACAGTGATGTCAGTCACACGCCGAATGAAGAAAAGCAACACCGGCTGCCATGCCGGTCGCCAGCCCCAGCGCCAGACGAAAGGCGCCACAATCACCACACGAACCAAGCCGCACACGCTGAGTGCGGACACAAGCCACTGCTATATCACGCACCTGATCGAGGACGGCTACGACCCGCTGTTCGTGCAGCAGCAGGTAGGCCATTCCTACGCCTCCACGACAGCGCTATACACGTCGGTGTCCTCAGACTTCCGCAACCGGACGCTGCGGGCGGCGCTGGACCGGTCCATCCAGGCCGCCCTCAGCGGCGGCACCGCCCGCGGGGAAGAGGAGCGGTGATGGCCCGCCGGAAGCTGGACTTCCACTGGAACCTGCGCCGGCTGATGGCCGCGCACGACATGTGGAAGACCACCGAGCTGGTCCCGCTGCTGCGCGAGCGGGGCGTGGACCTGTCCGCGTCACAGGTGTACCGGCTGGTCACCGACAAGCCGGAGCGGCTGTCGATGAAGGTGCTCATCGCGCTGTGCGACATTCTCGACTGCACCCCCGCCGACCTGATCGACCCCTACGCCGCGCCGGCCGCCCGCCGCCAGGCCGCGAGCGAGCCCGGCGCCGCGGTGGTGGAACTCAAGCCGGGCCTGCGGCCCGAACGAGCTCGCATCCTCGACCCGGAGTAAGGGCCGGCATGCCGCGGCCACGTCGCCGCCAGCCCGATCCCGCCCGGTTCCCGCCGTGCGCGCGCTGCGGCCAGTGTTACCCCGGCGGCGCCGACGGCTGGCCGGAGGGACGGGTCTGCAAGTACTGCTACCTGCAGGCTCGGCTGCGCACCGGCACCTGCGCCGGCTGCGGCGCCCTGACCTCGCTGCCGGGCCTGAACGCCACCGGCCAGCCAGCCTGCACCCGCTGTAGCGGCATCCCCGCCCGCTTCCGCTGCGGCTGCGGGCGCGAGGTCACCGCGGGGGAGCGCGGCCGCTGCTGGTGGTGCGTCCTTACCGAGCTAGTCACCGATGTCCTCGCCGGGCCCGGCGGCGAAGTGCCCGCCCACCTGCGGCCGCTGGCCGAGGGGCTGGCGTCGATGCGCCGCCCGCAAAGCGGGGTGGTCTGGCTGCGGCGGAGCGCGATCACGCGCCAGACCTTGCGGGACCTGGCCCAGGGCCGCATCCCCGGCAGCCACGCCGCCCTGGATGCCGCCGGGGCGGACCGCGCCGTCGAATACCTGCGCTTGCTGCTGGTCCGCTACGGTGTGCTGCCGCCCCGCGACCGGCGCCTGGCCGACTTCCAGCGCTGGGCCGCCGCTAAACTCGGCGCGGTCGACGATCCCGAGCACCGCCAGCTGCTCGAACGGTTCCTCCGGTGGCACCTGCTGCGGCACCTGCGATCCGCCAGCACCGCCACGGCGCCGCTCAGCCACGGCCCCTACCAGCGGGCCAAGCAGCGCCTCACCGTGGCGATCGCGTTCCTGGCCTGGCTGGCCAGCCGCGGACACCAGCTCGGCGAATGCACCCAGCGCGACCTTGATAGCTGGTTCGCGGCCGGGCCAAGTACGCGGCAGCACGCCCTCACCTTCTTGTCCTGGGCCCGCCGCCAGCGCATCCTCCGCGGCCTCGAGCTGCCCGTGATCCACACCGAGGCCGCCTCCCCGCCGCCGGCCCCCGCCGTGCGGCTGGCGGCGATCCGCCGGCTGCTGCTCG
>Ga0207646_10007210_pt1 | contig 11342 bp, 10 predicted proteins | sample KBSK5502metaG_FD_184343 | JGI IMG/M metagenome (GOLD analysis project Ga0207646, IMG submission 184343) | Corn, switchgrass and miscanthus rhizosphere microbial communities from Kellogg Biological Station, Michigan, USA - KBS K5-50-2 metaG... | ecosystem: Host-associated > Plants > Roots >...
GGTTTGTTGCAAGCCATCTTCCATTGTTGTCCATATTATTAACCTGAGATAGTTTCTTTATAAGATCTGGTGAAGACGCCACAGCAGACAAAGTCATGTGAGTGGTTCCAATGAAATTTGCACCTACTTCTTTCAACCCTTTCCATAGACCTAAAATTACATCAGCGTTGGGAATAAAATCTCGATTATCACATCCATAAAGCAACATCTCGTCTGATTGAAGCCAAATCGAGTCAAAACCGTATTTGAGATTTATTTTTGCTTCGGCCTGTAATCTCTCAAGTGGGATATCTTTCTTAGAACGCTTGTTAACGTCGCAGAAATCGCAGCCTCTTCCGCACCCACGCATGGCCTCTATCAATGAGTTTATAGTGGGGCCACGAATCATCGGAATGTTCTCGATATTTCTGACAAATGTGTGTAATAATTCTGGTGCATCGCCGGCCTCCAGATCATGGAACAGGTCAAGTGCAAGCTCGTCTGCTTCGCCAATAACGACTGTGTCAATACCGTGGATTTTCATTCTGTCAGGCTTGGCAAGCTCCCATGCACCGTTTCCGCCTACCGCCACTTTGAAGTTGTATTTCTTTTTAAGTTGGATAATCGATGCACACATCTTTTTGAATTTCATGGCGACATAAGACAGATTCTCCGGTGACATCGTAGTAGTGACTGGAGCCATCCCAAGTGGATCCATAACATTAATTCCGACAACCTTAGTGTCAGGCCCTACACATTTTTCAAGCATTCCTGGGTGTGCAAGGAAGATGTCTTCGGGGCTGTATTCTTTTAGGAGAGCGCCTTCAATCCTCCGTAAGCCGCATTGTGCAACCTTTACCCCGCCAGTATTTTTATCTGTTTCAACGCTTGGACAAAATAACTTGTCGAATACAAATTCTGGAACGAGCTCATAAGGCCCACAAGCTATAAAACCATAGAGAAAATTTCCTCTATAATTTGTCATTAAGCTTCTGTCAGCAGTTAAAACTATGCGCTTCCCGGCAACCATCTTGTTTTTTATCCTCCATAGTTCGGCCAATCTTAGGTATAAATCTATTACTGCAGATATACGAGTGGAGTGAGACGTGGCAATAGTGGTAGTAATAGCAACATTCTAATCGCGGACTTCAGGATTGACCCGCAATCAATAGAGACCTTTTCTGTGCCCTCTGATCAATATTGATATTAATTGTCTGTGGTTAAGCAGTGATAAGGCGTCTGAATATGTCACCCATTTAAAGCCCTCGTGTTCTTTTGATATTTTTATCAGTCTACTGAAGCTGTTTGCAAAATAAAACGTCACCTCTTTGTTGGATTTCATCCCATCTGACCTAAAATAGGAATAACGAATTCTTCCAATATATGACTGAATATCTATATTATCAATACCAGTCTCCTCTGCTACCTCTCTTTTTAGTGTCTCGATTTCGGTCTCGCCTTTCTCTTTGTGTCCTTGTGGAAAACCCCAGAAGCCTCTGCGATTTCTCAGCAGAAGAAACTCCGCCGATCCGTCACGATAAGTATCCTCCTCATTGCTCGGTGACTGATATTTTATCACTGCTCCGATAGACCGCTCAAGTGTCACTGCGTATACCAATAATGAAGAGAAACGCCCTTAATTATATGATATCATCATGGCGAGCGCCATCATTATGAGATCTGGAAGCCGATCGCCAGTTGCCAATTTTTGATAGAATTTATAACGTTTGGACGATTAAACAAGGTTGCGTCTTTAGTTATTACTAATAATATTGCTTATCTAGTATTTAATGTCTGCAACTCGTTAAACGTATTAATATTAATATCATACAAGAGGATTGTCGAGACGCTGAAGGGCCGGTCGTCTAGTCCGGTAGGATGCGGCATTGGCATTGCCGAGGTCGTGGGTTCGAATCCCACCCGGTCCACTTTTGATTCATTATTACTCAGACGATAACAACGCTCATAATGCTAACAATCGAAAAAATCCTATGCAACTACAGTCATGTAGTGGTTCCGACCCGACTGCTTGTGAGTCTATTCACGAATATTATCTGAGGGCGGGCATGTGTCAAATGCCCTAAGAAATATTTTCTAGATTATTTTTGATTATTCGTTGCACCGGAATTACTCATGAAAATCTTTTAACCCGCTACCCCCCCAAATTATGCTAAGAATGAATGAAACGTGGAATTGTAGATGCTGAGCAATTGCGTAGAACCAGTAAGACAGATGAGGTACTAGTATTTGATGGACACAACAAGATACGAGTATACATTACTGCCGGAAGAGATTGACTCTTCATGGGAGTGGAAGAATAACAGAAGAAAAGATTTAGTGCTACCCTCACGATATCTATCTAGAAACCTACTCTAAACACCGATATCGTCACGAAGCCCTCCAAGCTATCGTATTGTCCTGATGCCTTAACATATAGGTGGCGAAGTTTACATATTATTTGAAGCAATAACTCGTAGATTTCAATTCTGGTTTAAGGATTCCAAAGTATACTTCTAACGGTGAACGGAGTACAACTGAAGAAGAGAGAGACGCTGGGTTTAATTTATACAGAAAAAACCTTGTGGTGGTACTTCTCCTCATACTAATCAGTTAACTTGCACGCATGTTAAAGTCAACTCGTTAAAGGTCGGTTAGATTACGATGATTGCTTGATGCCAAGAGTTATCGCACTCTTGTTCTATTTGCGTAGACGATTAGAGTCTTGATAGATAGCTGCTCTTGTTCTCTCTGATTTCCTCAGAAATATACCAGATAATGTAGAAGATGAATTTCGTAGAGTAATACATCCTAATTGATACCAAAAGCTGTAATAAAAAAAATCCTACTTTTACCATCTATTTTTTTGAGTTGTTCGTAGCGTTCAAATCATCCAATTTTGGCAATACATGTATGATCAAAAAGCTTGACGAAAAAACGCAATTACAACAAAAGAAACATAGAGTTCAAAAAAAATCAATAGCCGGTTCAATCTCGATCAGTTGCTAGTACCACCGTTCATGTAGCGGCAATACGAAAAGGATACCGATTAGGACTAATCCGACTACCATCCCTATGACACAAATGTTTGATTTGATTTTTGATTTCCACATATGTTAGGGTTTGTTTTACCAGTATTAGTATTGTGCTCAGCCGCGTTAGTGAGAAATCAAAGAACATCAGTAGAATGATAGGATAAAAAAGCTAACATCTATGCTCACAGGATATCAATTTCACGAAACCGCGCGTATCATTAAATGGTTTTACATATAATTAGGGGCGCTTGCTCAAAAAAAGCTTCTCGCTTTCTTCATCGTCCGAGATTCTACCATTCTCAGGCGCTCATGACCGTATTAGTTAACAGGAAGCTCTTAGCAGTTTGGATTATTTGCGTTGTGTTTGGCAATTTTATGAGTCCAGACAAAGGAGTCAGAAAATTTTAGAGAACGACTCAATATGCTGGCCGTACCCGGTTAGAAAAAAGAATGAAAGATGGAATGAAAAAAGGATTCTCTTCCTACTATGACGTGATTAGCGTAGGGAATTTGCCCACCACTTTTAGTACTGATTTCTTTCTTCCTCTCCTTAATCTATCGTATATTTCAAGTAGGGCCAGGGTTGGTATAAAGCCCGAGGCCACCCATAGGCTTGATTCAAGTATTTCCATGACTTTGGTTGTACGCATTTATTAGATTAAGTCTTGTCACTGTCTTGTATTATAAATCAACCATCTCTATGATAACTCAGCTTTCCAATTGTGGCTACTCTACATCAGTATATTTCAGATTGTCAAATTCGTCAAGATGTTAACGATATTGAACTTAAAGTTTGGTTGCTGATATTCTCTAGGGGCTATGGTAATAGATGGGTTGATTATCCGCTGTGATAAATCATAAACGAACTTTACAGTGAGTTATACATAAGCAAGTTAATTGATAATTGATGACTAATGCTTTGAACGCAAGAATTGATAGGAGAATGGAATAGAGATGGCTTTAAGAAGAAAGAAAGCTAGAATCGAGTCTCTTGAGCTACTGAGGCCAACGAAGATCACTAGAAATGCAGCTGTAACAATCGCAATTGGAGTTATTGTCGCAGTAGTCATAGCTGGAATTGGCCTTCCTACTATATTGACTACAACATTAGGTCATCCAAATACTGTTTCTTCAAAGCAATGTGGCACTGCACCTACAAAGATGTTTGATGAGGAAAGTGTGCCAAAATATATTATTGGTCCTGGCTACAAAGTTATTCCAGTAAATCCAACGACTACTGAGGTTATGGTTACCAGCTGTACTTAATAAACAAACTCCATTCTGAATCTGGACTTCGAAGTTGACTGTCGATGGTAGCGCTACACGCAAATGTATTTTACTGGGTATCTTGAATAAGCAGGCCAATGACACCACTAGAACAGTCGGATAGATTCCACCGTCAACGCAACGAAGCTCCTTGCTAATATAACTATCAACGTATTGAATTTAATCTGTCTCTCTATAGGTGGATGAGCTACTCTACTCGGTTTTGTCTCCCTAACCATAATAAAATTCCGAGAAGATCGACACGACTAAGGACCAAAACAAGGTTAAATAGTTGCCTCTTGACAATAGAAATGATGACTTCGAATGAGCCAGGAAAAGTGGACCAGACTGAAGCTCATAATGGTGCAAGAGAGACAAGTAAAGACCTTCTAGAGCTGCGGGCACTAAAAGTACAGAAGGATAAGATAGAGGAAGCGTATCATCAAATTTTTCCCAAAGTCGATCCTTTTCTGGTACACGAGTTGTATTTGCGAATGCAAGAAGACCCGACGTATAAGGATGTTGGACCGATGTTTTCCGTGGAAGTATTTACAAAAGAGGGAACAGACTCGGAAGCATCTAGGAAGCATATACTAGCCACAACTGGTATGGCCCCAGGTATATATGACAATGGTACTCACTACGTAACACATATGAGGTTGACTCCTGAAATTCTGAAGAAACTCAACGATTTTGAACATGTTCTAGAAATAATGGGTACTTATACTGGCACCGACGCATCCCAAGGCCCTAGCCATAGTTTGGGAGATTTTCGAAAAAGATACCAGGATGATAGTAGACAGAAAGATATATCGTAATAAATTAATCGAACCATCTTCGTTAAGGCGTCCTCAACGAGTCTCAAGACATAATTATTGAAAAGAAAAAGATAGCTCTTTGTATTTATCATGTAAAATCCTAATACATTCTGGAAATCGACCAGGAACTAACCAATAGATGTCTACATAACTTTTCATATCACCGTAAATTTGGCATTTAAGATAACAGCTTCTAAGATATGATGTAGTAAGACGCGATATGAATAACGCTGGAAGAATACCCGTAACATAGTGACTACAGGACGAACCAGCAGGAGAATCTATCTATTCTTTTAATTCTCATAAATGGTGTTTAGATGACTTAAAGTATGATGACTACAATACAACAATTATGGACATTTTTGCATGTTCAGAGTTTGGTTTAGTACTCCTAGCTTATGCGGCGAAGCATGATTTGGAGATGAGTAAGAAAGGATGAGGACACACATAAGAAAAGAGGTCAAGGCGAATGCATGGTAACAGACTAAATGGTGCTCTCTTCAAATTTAAAGCTCAATCAATCATAGCAGTCATGATAGCAATTTGTATTTCATGTGGAAGCCTAGTAACTCTGCAGCATGTATATGCCGGCAACCCAGTAAATGTAATAGCGCAGCCACCATTTGCAGGCTCTGATGGTAAAATTAACGTTGTAGGTGTCGTTAAGAACAATGGCAGCATACCAATTGAGGTTGTTCTTGGACTGAATGTTCTCGCCAAAAGCGTTAATGGTGGTCTCTCTACAACCATTAAAGAACCAACCTACGGAAGAATTATTTACCCTGCTAGTGTTTCTCCCTTTAAGTTTGCACTTGAACCTGCTTGGTCTTCGTCAGGAGCTCCATTTATCCTGAATGCAAAGCAGGTTTTAACGCCTTACTATAAACCTCTAAATTTGAGTTATTCCAATATGCCAGCTGGAAGCGACAGGGCTCTTGTTGGAACCGCAAAGAACATCAGTCCTTTTGATCTTCATAATGTAACTATTTTGGCATCTGTTCATGATGCGAAGGGAACACAGATCGATTCCGTCAAAAGTAAGTTATTTCCTTTGATAAGGCCTGGTCAGATTGTAGCATTTACTGCTCTTCCTGATCCAGCGATCAAGGCACATATAGCGTACTTCAGTTGTGCAGATATTTCAGTTGGCAATAATCCTGCGTTGAACACTTTAGGCATAGGTAACGGTCAGTTCATAGCATATCAGATGTACGGCGTAGTGCAGATTAGTCAGTTAAAATATGATAATACGACTGATAGTCTAGTGTTTGGAATAAAACATTATGATCCAGCCGGCGGGCCTTTTAGCTTAAAGATGCCTGAAACGTCAAAAAATCCTGTATCTGTCATAATGGATGGAAAGTTGTACTCAGCTTCAGTACAAATGGATGGAAAGACAGTAACTGTAAACTTTTTTGTTCCACCAGATAATCATGAAGTACAGATTAAAGGAATTAGGAATGTTACCTAATTGCATTGGTAGACAATGCTGCCCACAGATTTGCGTCTTTGGCACTAGTCTCGTGCCATAGTCCGTAGGAAGCCTGTGTTTGGTCGATACACTGAAAGAAAAATGGTTCCGAAGATTTTGATTTGTGGCTGGTCGAGGTGTTTGCTTATTTTATAGAACGAAAGGAGGTTACTTACTATTACACAAGATATATAGAAATTCATTTTTTTCAGTTTGCTTGTCCGATACAGATGACGAAGGAGTAGGCTCAGTTTGGAAATACGCCGCGTTCAAAAAGAGCATGTCATGCCTGATCAGTTGTCGGCGGCATGTTTGCCGCACTACTACAGTCTACTGCAAAGTAGTTTTTTGTTATGATAAATCACAAATGAACTTAACAGTGAGTTATAGATAAGCAAGCCAATTAATAATTTATGAGCAATCGCTTGAACCCAAGAATTTATAGCAGGGTCATCATGGATTCTCTTGAATCACAAAGACGAACGAAGATAAGTAAAGCTGTAATAGTTATTATTGAAGCTGTAATAGTTGCAACAGTAGTTATAGCTGGAATCGGTGTTGTTACTGCATTAACCACATCTCCAGCTCATGCGAATAGTGTTTCTTCTACCTATTCAACTCCAAGTACTGCGCCTCCAGCCCCTGTTACAATGCCGCCAATGACATCAACACAGACAATACGGTCGTCATCATGCCCTACAATGTCTTCAAGGAGTACAGATGACATGAACAAGATGACTCCAATAATTCAAAATGCAACTACTGCAGATTACAGAATTGAACTTGGGATTGGCCCTACAGCTAATATGCTCATGATGTGTCAGGTCACAAGTTCAGCAACATCAGGCGAGGTGATGGTAGCTGGTCAGATGAGTCCTATGAGCATGACAGGAAACACATACCATCTTGAACTACATGTCTATAATATCAAGACAGGTGCAGCTGAGGTTGTTCCAATTGATTCAGTCGGTATAACAGTAACAAACCCCTCAGGTACCAAGACTACCATACCAATTGCAGAGATGTTCGATATTAGTCAAGGACCAACAGACTTTCATTACGGAAACAATGTCCAGCTGACAGCAGGAAGCTATACGGTAGATACTAACATTGGAAGTGAGAAGGCATTATTTAATGTCATAATAAGTGCGATGTTATCTGGCATGTCATCCGGTATGTCAATGAAATAGTTTTCGTTAACTCCGGGATATCCTGACGTGATGAATGGCAAGCAAGGCTGACTTTAGAGCACATTGATCAATTTGTGAGAGAACAGCTAACCATATATCTGCCTACACATGATCCTCTTTCAGCATAGCGAGTAAGCGAGAAAGAGTGACAAGTGCAACCGGCCGTCCTGGTTTAAAACTTTCTGAATAGACAGGTTAAGCATGGTAATAGAATGCATTTACCTCACATTTACCTCATTTTCCTCTACGTCTAGCTACATAGCCACGTTGCGCCCTTATTATGAAAGCTATAACAATGAAGCGATGAGTGTCCATAGCCTAAAATTAATAAACGGTCAAGAAATACTAAATACAACTCATAACTTAAGCCTTAAATTAGAGTGGCCTGCGCTTTAGATGTAATTCCGTTATTTTTAAAAAGCAAAATCCCAAATTGACTACAGTCCTGTAGTGGTTCCGACCCGAACCACCTTTCTATTATTATTACACATCTAACATTCGTCTTATTCCTTAAACGCGAGGATGACTTTCGAATCTATACTTGAAGTAAAATATTCCCTGATCTGAATGGCGACTTTTCCGCGGTGAATAATATGATATACTCTGAAAATCGAATCGGATTTCGAATTGTAGCCTATTTTAATTATTTTTCTGAACGTCTCCAATTCATGGCCTATGATAATATTTCCTATGCCTAGGTCCTTTCTCCTAACCTGATTTATTATGTCTCTAGGTAGATTGGCTAGAAAAAAGTGAGACTGTGCATTGACTAGTGTTTCCCCATCCTTCTTGCTAACTATGCAAACATCTCGTATTATGAGTTCACGATCCTCTGTTTGTTTTAAAATATTCACCCCAGTTTCTGAATTCGTCAATATACTCAAGATCTGTTCAACGGTACCCGTCTCAGCCAAAAGAATTTTTTTCGCAACAGGTAATTTGAGATCCGACTTCTTTTCGAGTTCAGAAATCTTTTGTAACATGTGACTTCCAAAATCCCTTACCCCAACAAAAATTATGACCATGCACGCACACCCTCTCTACTCTCCTAAAATAATGAGAAACTAGTTCTAATATTAAGAAACGACTTAAACTGTGACCCTAAGCAAGATCACAACAAAAGAAGCTGCTATTGTTCCTAAACTAATTAGTTTGAGATAGACTTCCAGTCTTTTGGCTCGTGGCTCGTTTAAGCTCTTTCTCCTTAGTTCTTTGTAGGGCCTAGATATTTTAATATGCATGTAGCTGACCAGGGCCGCGCCCACAGACACTATTAACGGCAATGTTCCGACACCATTCGTCTGCATTATGTATCCTCCTAGTACGGGAAGCGATCCCCACGAAAACACAAATGTGAGATCATTATGCAAGAATCCTTTAAATAATTCAAAGTTATATGCAAAAACGAAAAAACCTTCAAGGACAGCAATTACTAAAAGCAAGGGGACATGAAATATTATATAATAAACTCCGATCGAATATGCTATGGCTAAACTCAAGATTAATAACAGCCATAACTCACTTCGGCTAAAGTAATTACCCCAAGGCTTATTTTTTTTTGAACCTAAAGAATCCGCAGCATGAGCCGAGACGCCCAAAGCCAATCCGTAAATTAGCGTTATGGCAGCGACCCTCTCCCAATCAATTGTAGGCGCTAACATCGCACCTATTATCGTAAATGATATACACATTCCAGTATAGGGTAGAAATAGTAAACCAATGAAGACTCGGAACTTTAATGAACCAAATTTAGGTACGAACCATTCGTTCAAACGAGAGTCTTCGTTCATGGCTTTTCAGCCGAAACAATGGCAGATGTTTTCATGGTATAGAATTTGAATGATATATTCTTAAACCCGGTACCTTCTAGCGCTTGTATAGTTTGTCCTGGCCAGTTACTCATTTTTATAACCTGATCCAACTCTTGAAAAACTGGCGCCCAGGAGCTAATCGCTTTGGCAGCCGATCGCAAAATCCTAAAATAGCCTTTCCAGAGAGTTCTTGCCCACGAGTTTGATGGATAAGTAAAGTCGTGGAAAACCACGACACCTCCACGTTTAAGGACACGCCAACACTCGCTTACTACTCTTTCAATATCGACATATTTGGCTAGGTAAGACGATGTGATCGAGTCGAAAGCCTGCTCTCTGTAAGGCAACAACTGTGCTGTTCCGTTTGTTAGCTTCCCGGTGTTGAACTTTTTTTTTGCTATTTGCAAGTAGCCAAATGTAAAATCAAGGCCAACCACAATTCTTGTTCTTCCTCGTCCTTGGTTTCCACGCCGCTCTATCAGCGAAGATAATATTCCTGTTCCAGATGCAAGGTCCAGACACATATGTGATTGAAGAACGCCGGAAGAAAGAGAGGAGGAAGATGAAGAGGGAGTAAAACATGAGCAAGATAGAAGGTGTTTATCGAGAACATCCAGAATCTGCCTTTTCCATATGTAGTCCTGACCAAACGTAGCAAAACTTACGAGGGCATCATAACTAGAGGCATTCATAGACGTGAAGAATCTTGAGGCCCATTTGTGTTCGTCATGTAGTTGTGACGCCATGACTCCCTTCGATAGAGGTGTTATATTGTTCGATATTTTAAGTATTGAAACTTATACATGCAAGCATTCACATCTAATATTAGAATAGTTGTATTTCGTAAACTGGCAGAGAGACGTATCAATTCAACGGTTAGGCGGGCGGATGGTAGTCATAAAGAAAAACAAATCAACAAAAGACTTTCATGAATACCTTTTGGCGGCCACATATAGTGTAATGTCAGTTCTGATGGCACATCCTTCTGCACCCCCACCTGCAGGCAAGATAACATTGGGGAATGAGGGGAACGCTATGAGGGATAACTTGAAAAGGCTAGGAATTCCTACCCCCTCTCTCATCTCGATATCAGACGACACAATTATTGAAGAATACGTGGAAGGGGGTAATCTGTACAAGGCATTTGCCGGCGAGGACAACAAGAAAAATATTATATGCTCTCTAGCTTTCCAAGCCGGAGCCCTAACGGGAAAGATGCATAAAGCCGGGTACGTATTTACAGATAATAAATCGCAGAACTATCTGGTAAATTTTGATAACTCGATAGTGCGAACAGATCTGGGATTTATTAACAAAACTAATTCCATATTTGCAAAGAGCATGGACATAGCATCATTTCTGGCAAGCGTAATTGACTTTGATCAATCCCAATACGATATGATAGAGGAAGGATTCCGTGAGGGTTACATATCAGTAGTTAGACGCAATTTTCCCTATTTGTACCTACTCTTGCGTAACATACTTTCACTAGGTTTTGCGTCAGATCAATCCGCAATGATCCAAAACATGACGAAAGGGTACCGTGTATAGTAGAATAAGAACTATATTGGCGGTAACTCGGTTTTTCTGTCAAAACCGCCGGACCCGAATTTGCAGTAGAAGCATTGGTCAGATTGCATATACGGTATTTGTTGTATGACCACTGCACCGATCTTGAGTGCGATTTTTGTCATCACTCTATATTTAAATGGCATTGCAGGAATAACTTCGTGAAAATACACTTTATAGTGATCAGGACATAACTTGAGAGTAAC
>Ga0207646_10007211_pt1 | contig 11342 bp, 10 predicted proteins | sample KBSK5502metaG_FD_184343 | JGI IMG/M metagenome (GOLD analysis project Ga0207646, IMG submission 184343) | Corn, switchgrass and miscanthus rhizosphere microbial communities from Kellogg Biological Station, Michigan, USA - KBS K5-50-2 metaG... | ecosystem: Host-associated > Plants > Roots >...
CGACAGGTAGTCGGTGAAGAGCGGGTTGTGCCCCAGGCTCAGCTCATGAGGCAGCCAGCCGAGGTACCAGACGAAGAGCTTCGGGTCTTTGGGTGTTCCGATCAAGGATCCGGCCGGGTCGATCCAGGTGCTGGAAAAGAGCGCGACCGCGATCAAGAAGTAGATGAAGAGGGCGCGCTTCAAATGCCGGGCGTTGAGGCGACGACCAATCCGTCCGGCGTGCGTCGAACGCCGCGTATTCCGGGCACCAGCATGATCAACACGCTCGGCACGGCCAGGAGGATGGCCGCGGCGACGAGCGAGGTCGGGATCCCGATGTAGTCGGCCACCGGACCGCAGATCGCGAATCCGGCCGGCATCGCTATCAACGAGAGCAGCCAGTCGAACGAGTTGGCGCGGGCCAGCACCTCGGCTGGGAGCAGCTGCGGAACGGTCGCGAACCAGACCTCGTTCAAGAACGTCAGGCCCGCGAACCCGAGCACGCCGGTCGCCATGATCACCACGAGAGGCGAAGGCCCCACCAAGGCGAGCGCCTCCAGGGACGTCAGCGTGAGGGCCAGGTTAGCGGCGACCAGCGGACGCCTCGGCATCACCCGCAACGCGACAAGGCCGCCGAAGACTGAGCCTGCGCCCATCGACGCCCCGATCAGGCCCCATGCCGACGCGCCGCCGAGGTGTTGCTTGGCCACGATCGGTCCGAGGACGAAGACCGCCGCGATCGCGAAGTTCCAGAGGGCGTGAGAACAGAGGTTGATCAGGTACCAGGTCCGGCTCGTAACGGCGCGCCAACCGGCAGCCAGCTCCGCGAAGAAGCTGGCTTGCTCCTTGGGAGGCATTGCGGGCACCCGCAGCATCGCGAGCGACAGGGCGCTGACGACGTAGGTCGCTGCGTCGATCGCAAACACCCAGCCCGGACCGACGACGGCAACCAGGATCCCGGACACGGCTGGCCCGATCACAGATGTCGTGCTTCGCGTGAGGCCCATGAGCGCGTTCGCTTGCTGCAGATGCGTCGCGCTCACGGTTTGAGGCACAAGCGCGCCGGATGCCGGCATGAAGAAAGCCGACGCGGCCCCATCTGCGACGACCAGCACGGCGATCATCCAGAGCTGGGCATGACCCGAGAGGAGCAGCACGGCAAGAGTCAGCTCGGCCGCCGCGCGGATGCTGTCCGACGAGAGCATCACGAGCTGGCGGGGCAGCCGGTCCGCCCACACGCCGCCGACCGGGAGCATCACGACGCGCCCGGTGGTCGATGCGGCCAGGACCAGGCCAAGCGCGCTCGCCGAATGGGCGATCTGCAGCGTGGCGAAGGCAAGCGCGACCGGGGTCAGAGCGTCGCCCATCGCAGAGACCGCCTGGCCGGTCCAGAGGTATCGAAAGTTGCGCTCGGCCAGCGGCGTCAGCGCCTTCGGCAGCTTCACGTGCGGATTCTCTCCGGTTCGGGCGGCGGAAGGCTTGACAGGCGTGCGAGCGTATGCATACTACGCATGCATACTGAGTATGTGTAGACCGGATCTTGTCGCTTAAGTACGGCTTGCTGGGACTCCTCGTCGAGGAGCCTCTGCATGGCTATGAGGTGAAGAACCGTTTTGAGGCGATGCTGGGCGGGACCTGGGAAGTCAATATCGGCCAGGTCTATACGACGCTCCAGCGGCTGGAGCGCGACGGGCTCGTGCGGCCGGCCGGCGAACGAGGCGACAGGGGCAAGCTGTTGTACGAAGTCTCCGACGCCGGCCGAAAAGCGCTCAACGAGTGGCTCGCTCAACCGGAGTCGGGCCCACAGGAGCTGCGCGAGGACATCTACGTGAAGCTCCTCCTTGCCGCGCGAGTGGCAAACGGCAACCTGGGCCCGCTTCTCAGCCGTCAGAAGCGGGCGTACCTGCAGCGGCTGCGGGATCTCAATCAACTCGAGGCGCGTGCGAAGAAAGAAGGACGCACCGACCTCGCGCGTCTCGTGCGCGGCGCACTACTTCACACGGAGGCTGACATCAAATGGATAGACGAGCTTTCAGAAACGGGCATCTCTGGGGAGTCGAAGTGACCGAGCTCGTGCGGTTGACCGACATCACGAAGGTGTATCAGGGCGGCATGACGGGCGCTTTGAACGGCGTCTCAATGGCCGTCGAAGAGGGCGAGTTCACGGCCGTGATGGGGCCCTCAGGCAGTGGGAAGTCCACGCTGTTGAACCTCATCGCAGGTCTCGACCAGCCGACTACCGGCAGCGTCATGGTCGGCGGCTCGGATCTGGGGAAGATGGGCGAGGCGCCGCTTGCGCGCTTCCGTCGCGACAGCATCGGCTTCGTATTCCAGTTCTTTCACCTGCTTCCCAACCTGACGGTGCTCGAGAACGTGCTCATCCCGGCGCAGCTGAAGGGCACTGCCGGCGCCGAGGCCCGAGGCCGTGACCTGCTCGAGCAGCTACGGATCGCGGAAGTCGCCGATCGATACCCGGCCAATCTGAGCGGGGGTCAACAACAGCGGGTGGCGATTGCACGCGCCCTCATCAACCAGCCCTCGCTGCTCCTGGCCGACGAGCCGACGGGCGCCCTAGACACGCGAAGCGGCGACCAGGTCATGGAGTTGCTCATGCAGCTGCACGCGAGCGGGCAGACGATCCTGCTCGTGACACACGACGCCAAGCTCGCGACGCGGCACGCGGCGCGGGTGATCAGCGTGATGGACGGCAGGATCGTCGACGACGCGCGCCTCGAAAGCCCGGAGCGGGCCCCGTCGGAGGTCATACGCGTCCGCAGCGAGGAGGCCCTCTGATGAAGGCGGTCGTCGTCAAGGCGCTGGCAGACCTGCGCCGGCGCCGCCTTCAGGCTGCCGTGATCTTCGTCACCACGCTGCTCGCGGCCGCAACCGGCACGATGGCGCTGATGATCGTGTCGCAGACGAGCGACCCTTTCAAAACCGCTTTTCAGGGGCAGAAGGGCGCGCACCTGCAGGTCTTCTTCGACCCGGGCACGGATCCCGTCTCACTGGCCGGCACGCCATCGCTAATCGGGGCTTCCGCTTATGGCGGTCCGTATCGCGTGACCGACCTCCAGTTTCAGTCAGGGGGGCAAAAGTACGTCGTGACCACGATCGGGCGCGACAATCCGAACGGCGACGTCGAACAGCTCCGCATCACGGCCGGCCGCTGGCCCGCTGCCGATAACGAGATCGTGTTGACCAGATCCTTTGCCGACCTGAACCATTTCTCCATCGGCGACCGGCTGAAGGTTGTCAGCGTGCCGCAGGAACCGGTGCTGACGGTGGCCGCCCTGGTGGTGGACATCGACGAGCCCCAGGCAAGCATCGGCGGCCAGCACGCGTGGGTCCTCGCGTCGGCCATTGCGAGCTTGTCCGCGAAGGAGACATCCGCCTACCTGATCGACTATCGCTTCGCAAGCGATCCCACGACCACACAGCTGAGCGCGGACCTGCAAACGCTCCGGGCCGCGCTTCCCCCGGGGAGCATCACCAGCTCAGTCAACTACCTGTTCATCCGCTCCATCTTCAACATCACGAACCAAGTCCTCACCAGCATCCTCATCGCCTTCAGCGTTTTCGCGCTTGCGGCGACTGTGGCGATCGTGGCCAACCTCGTGACGGGAATCGTGATCGCCTCCTACCGGGAGATCGGCATCATGAAGGCCGTCGGTTTTGCTCCGGTGCAGGTCGTTGGGGTGTTCGTGGTCCAGGTCATCGTTCCGGCAGCCGCAGCCTGCGTCGTTGGGATTCCCGCCGGCACAATCTTGAGCCAGCCAATCCTGGCGAGCAGCTCTCAGGGGTTGGGTCTCGCCTACCAGCCGAGCTTCTCGCCCGCCCTCGACTTGCTGGCCTTGGCCGGCGCGCTGGTGATCGTGACCGCCGCCGCGCTGCTCCCGGCGCTGCGAGCCGGACTCCTCAAGCCGATCGTCGTGATCACCAACTCCGGCGCGCCGCGGGGGCGGAGCGGGCGCTGGCTCCGCGGCCTGGCGACGCGGGCGGGGCTGCCCCGGCCTGTGGTGCTTGGGCTCGGCGAAGCGATATCACGGCCGATGCGTGCGCTCCTGACGTTGGTCGCCGTCTTCGTCGGCATCGCGACGATCGTCGTCGCTCTGGGCGAGACCCGCAGCTTTACGGGCATATACGACTACGAGTCCCACGCGGGCAGCGTGGACGTGACGATCACCAGAAGTCCCGCCCTTGCGGATGCGGATGCCACCCAGTTGATCAACTCCCAGCCGGAGACGGCGCGCGTGGTTGGCCAGGCGTCGGCGAACGTCAACGTTGCCGGGCTGGCCGATCCGGTGCTCACCTTCATCCTGCGCGGGGATTCGGCGAAGTTGGGCTATTTGACCGTTGCGGGCAGATGGATAAGCGGTCCGGGTGAGGTGGTCGCGCCGAGAGGACTGCTGCAGGACGCGCACCTCAAGATCGGCGACTCCTTCATCGCGACGTTCCGGGGCGCCGCTGTGAAGCTGCGGGTCGTCGGCGAGCTCTATGACTTCCTGGGCGGTCCTGGCGGCCACGAGCTCATCGTCGACTGGTCGACGATCGCGGCAGCGGACCCGAATATCGCGCCGTTCACCTACCTGGTCGCCCTCAAGCCCGGTTCGAACGTCGATGCCTACGTGAAGCGCCTTTCCGCCGCGCAGCCTGACCTGCTCGACGTCCATGCCATTCAGACAAGCGCGGCATCGACTCAAACAGCGACCGGTGTGATCGGCGGCGTTCTTTTCCTGATCGCCGGCGTGCTCGCTCTGATGGCGGTCGCCGGGATTTTCAACACGCTGCTCCTCAATACGCGCGAGCACGTGCGCGACACCGCCACCCTCAAGGCTCTGGGCATGAGCCCGAGGCAGGTGATCGCGATGGTGGTCACCTCGGCTGGTTTCCTCGCGCTGGTCGGCGGTGTGGCCGCCGTGCCTGGGGGCGTGGCTCTCAGCAGGATCCTGTTCGACCTGGTCGGCGGCCTGGGAGGCGACGACGTGCCGTCCGCGGCTTACGGCGCCTACGCTATCTGGGAGCTGGTAGTCATCCTGGTGGGCGGCGTGCTCGTGGCGGTCGCCGCGGCGACGATCCCCGGGCGCTGGGCGGCGCGCACGAACGTGGTCGAGGTGCTGCACTCGGAGTAGGCAAGTTCCACCCCCGTCCACTGTTAGGAAGGGCATGGATTCCCATGACGGCGGATCATGGAAATCGACGATGCCAGAGAGCATTGCCAGGCTCTACTTTGTAAGTTGGGGAAATGACTGGAAAAGCGCAAGGGCGCCCCATCAGGCCGGTGCTGGAGAGGCCGGGCAACCCGGGCCAAACCGTCGAGGTCGTCAAGATCAGTCGCGACCTTGGGAGTCGGGGCGACGATCTCGTCCGGATCGTGGCCAAGCTGACGAGCGACCTTGAACGGTTCGACGCCCTCTTGATCCGCCATCGCAAGATGCTCGAACACCCGACGGCCGGCGGGAGCGAGATGCTCACTCGGCAGTCGGAGCAATTGAGCCAGGAGGCGGCCAACATGGTGGCATCCGTCCAGGAGGCGCTGAAACAGCTGCGCAAGCTATCCCAGGCAACCAAGCCCGGGTCCAGGGGTTAGATCGAGCTGGACCTCGGTTGGTGCACTTCCTCGAGCGATCTATTTAGTCGCTGGAGAGCGTCAGCCGGTAGCGGCGCCTCTTCCAACCAGACAAAGATCGCATCCGCGATCTGCCGCCACGCGTTTATCTGCCGTGTCATCGCGCTTCCAAAGTAAGATTTGGACCAGGCCGCCGCCGCAAGCCAACCCGCCACGACACAACAAAAAGCACCTGTGGCCACTTCCAGCAAGCCCAGCCATCCATCCGGGCGCAGGTCGCCCAAGATCACGAGACCGAGCCCAAGGTTGACAACCACCGCCAGCGGCAGGAACACCCTGTAAAAAAGACGTCCGGACGATCCTGTGAACATGCGATCCACCCCCACGAGGACGCTTATCTCATCCCGCTTTCCAACGGAGGGTCGCACGATGGGGTGCCGGGCACCAATGGGACGAATGTCCCGGCATCCGGGAGAAACGTGGAGATAAGCGTTTTACTTATCGGCGCCTCAGATTGCCTTATGATGCGGAACGTCGTTTTGGGGAAGAAGCGGCACGCCTCGTCGGCGCCTGGAGGTTAGGGGCACATCGCAGCGGCAGGTCATCGACGGTCGGCGATACGAATTGGCATCGTCGACGATCATCCCATTTTCAGGTTGGGCCTCAAGCGCGCGCTCGAGCGTGAGTCCGATCTGGATATTCCGTGGGACTTGGGCTCCGCGGCCAACCTTGATTCGGTCATGCGCAAAACTCCAGTCGACGTGATTCTCATGGATGTCTACATGGGACCGGGCAAGGACGGCATCGCCGTGACTCGTGAGGTCACGGAAAAGTGGCCCGACGTGAAGGTGGCCGTGATAAGCGCGAGCCTCGACGAAAGGGTCGGGCCCGCGAGCAAGCGCGCCGGCGCCGACATGTTCCTGCCCAAGGCAATGCCTGTCGCGGAGATGGTGAGCTCGATCCGGCGTCTGGCGGCCGGCGCTTCGTCCCGATCACGCGGCAGCGCAAAGCCGGCTCCGCGCGCCGGCGTCAACGGCCGTGTCGGGGGACTCAGCCCCCGTCAGCGGCAGGTGCTCGAGCATCTGCGCCTAGGACGAACGAACCGGGAGATCGCGACTCGGCTCAGCATTTCGATCGCGACTGTCAACAAACACGTGCATGAAGTCTTGACCGTGCTCAAGGTGCGCAATCGCACTCAGGCCGCCGCGGTCGCCCGCCAGGACATGAGCGACTGACCCCGCCTTAGTCCTTCTACGACGGCTGGGTTAAGCACGATTAAGAAAAATGGTCAGTTCTGCCCATTGACTTGGGATTTCCCGCGCGAGTTAATCCTTGTAGCGGACTTTAGTGGGAAAAAGACCCGCTGCGGGCGTCAATTGCTTGGGTTTTCGGACGCTCGGATCGTGACACCGTAATCATTCGTCCAGGGAAGGGAAAGGAGAAGTGTGGGTTCGCCACCGATAGTTGGCGATTCGGCGCGTGCCAGCGACACGACAAGCTCGGACGAGATCCGATTGATGCTCGCTCGCGAGCTTCACGATCGGGTGGCGCAAACGCTCACTACGATGTTGATCGAGCTCGAGAACTTCAAGGTCGAGCAGACTGGCAGGCAGAGCGCTTTGCGCCAGCTCGATGAGCTGCAAGAGTCGACTCGGGACGTTTTGACCAACCTGCGTCGCGTGCTGTACGACCTGCGCGATGAGACCGGTATCGAGGAGGGATTCGTAGACGCCATACGCGGCCTGCTCGCCCGATTTCAAGAGCGGACCCACGTCAGTGTTCGCTTCTCGGTCTCCCCGTCGTGGCCGTCACGGCTCCGGTCACAAGCGGCGCTGAACATCATGAGGATCATCGAAGAAGCCCTCACCAACGTAAGGCTGCACAGCGGTGCCGGCCTGGTCGAAGTTGCGCTTGGACCGAGCGTAGGCCGCTATCTGGCCGTCGAGGTCAAAGACGACGGCAGGGGCACAGAGTCTGGCGCGGGCGGACGCGCGCCGGGGATGGGTGTGCTCGGGATGCAAGAACGCGCGATGCTCCTGGGTGGCCGGATCGAAGTCGAAACCATAGCCGGCGGTGGGACCACCGTCCGAGCAATTCTGCCCAAGGAGCAACTGATTTGAGTACCGCAACGCAACTGCCTACAGAAACTCCGACCATCACCCGCATTGCTCGGGTGCTGATCGCGGATGATCAAACGCTTTTCAGGTCTGGCCTGGCCCGGCTTCTGGACGTCGATGATCGTGTGTCGGTCGTCGGGGAGGCCGTGGATGGCGCCGACGCGGTCAGGCTGGCCCTGTCCCTGAAGCCCGACGTCGTCTTGATGGACATCAAGATGCCGAACTTGGACGGTATCGAGGCGACTCGCCGGATCATCAGCGAGAACCCGAAGATCAAAGTCCTGATGCTGACCACGTTCGAGGCCGACAATCACGTGATCCAGGCCCTGAAAGCCGGAGCGAGCGGATACGTGCTCAAGGACTCGCAAGCGGGCGCGATCGTGTCCAGCATCCTGGCTGTGGTCGCCGGCGAGCGCGTGATGGCGAGCGCGGTCGCCAACCGCGTGCTCGAGATGCTGACCGGCGCCACCACGCCAAAGGAGTTCTACGACGGTCTGACGGCGCGTGAGGTCGAGATCCTCAAGATGCTCGCGACCGGCATGGCCAACAAGCAGATCGCGTACAAGCTTGGGATCAGCGAAAAGACCGTGCGCAATCACGTCAGCAACATGTACGAAAAGCTGGGCATCTATGACCGTGCCCAGGCGGTTCTTTACGCGGTTCGCAAAGGCCTGGTCGAGATCTAAGCCCGCACAAGAGTCCCGGGACACCAGACCCACTCCGCCTACGAACTAGTACGACGATCCCATTACGCCTATGGGTTCTGACACCTACATTCCGGAACACAGTGGTAGTGGTTCCGGGCCGCAATGTTGGGATGGGCGGCGCAAGTGAGCCCGATGCCGGCCGTGGCCCGAACCTGCTGCTGATCGACCGTCAGCCGCTTTTTCTGGCGGCATTGGGTAGCTTGCTTACCGCGCCCCCGGTCCGGGCAAACGTTCAGGTGGCGCATGACACGGAAGGTGGTCTGGAGATCGCCCTCCGCGGCGATGTGCAGCTGGTCTTCTGCGAGATCAGATCCGAGCCAATCCCTTCCATCGACCTGGTAGAGCGCCTTTCGCAGCTCACTCCCCGGATCCCCGTGATTCTGCTCGGGGATGTGGAGGACGAGCGGCTCATGGCTGCGGCCCTGCATACGAGCGTGGCCGGCCTCTTCACCAAAGACGCCAGGTTGGACGAGTTCCTGGTCGGGGTGCAGACAGTCCTTTCAGGCCACCGCGCCGTAGGTTCCAACCTCATGGGCATGGTGCTTGCGCGTCTCAGCGATACCATGCCCCACAGCAGTCGGGCCGCCAGCCAGCTTTCTCCAACGGAACTGGAGATCTTGACGATGATCGGCCAAGCGAAATCGATACCCGTTATTGCGGCAGCCCGCGGCATCAGCCACAAGACGGTGCGCAACCACCTCGCCAACATCTACCGCAAGCTCGAGCTTCGGAGCCGAACCGAAGCCATGCTGTGCGCCGCTCGGATGGGCCTTACAGCCAACTAGGCGCGCCCAGGGATGTCCGTCGCAGAACCGGGACAAACGACCCAGCCGGGCGGGCAAATCCCATTCTCAAAGCGGAAGCGCAAACGCAACATGGGCGCGATGGCTTCTAATCGCACGCAGGCGTTGCCGCCTGCCCGGGAAACGGCTCCACGTCTGGGCGAGCGCCTGCTGGCCGGAAAGCTGATCAACGAAGGACAGCTGCGGCGCGCCCTCGACATGCAGCCGACGAGCTCTAGCCCGATAGGCAGGATCTTGATCGAGCTGGGCGCGGTCGACGAGGACCGGCTCACCGTGGTGCTCGGCGAGCACCTCGACATCCAGGTGGCGGACCTGCGCCGCGAAGTTGTTGATCCCGAAGTGGCTCAGCTGGTCCCCGAGGACTTTGCGCGGCGTCGCGTCGTCCTGCCGTTCCGGCGCGAATCCGGAGGCATCGCCGTGGCGATGGCCGACCCCGCGGACCTCCATCTGGTCAATGACCTCCGCCTGATCACCGGGCTGGGGATCGTGCCGTACCTCGCCGGGTCGTCCGACATCATCGCCAACCTCAGCCGCGTCCACAGCATGCGGCCGAGAATCCACGAGGCTGCCCGCGAGCTGAAAGACAGCCGGCCCCAATTCACCTCCGGCAGCCGCTCGATGGTATTTGAGCTGTCGGCCATCACTGCAACCTCGCCCGCGGTCGAGATCGTGAACATGCTGATCACACAGGGGCTGAGAGATCGAGCCTCAGACGTCCACATCGAACCCCAGAAAGACTTTCTCCGTATCCGGTTCCGGATCGATGGCGTGCTCCAGGACGTCGCGCATCTGCCGAGTGCTACTGGAGCCGCTCTTGCTTCGCGAATCAAGATCATGGCGGACATGAACATCGTCGAGCGCCGACGGGCTCAGGACGGACAGATCAGCCTCACAGTGGATGGCCGCGAGCTCGACATTCGGGTGGCCACCATCGAAACGATCTGGGGCGAGAAGATGGTGCTGCGGCTGCTCGACCGAGGTCGTTCCCTGATACCGCTCAAGCAGCTTGGCTTCTCGCCCGGGGCATACCAGCGATTCCACGGCATGCTGCACTCGCCGTACGGGATGATCATCGTTTCAGGGCCGACCGGCAGCGGCAAGACGACCACCCTGTACGCGGCGATTCACGAACTCGATCAGCAGGTCCGCAACATCATGACGATCGAGGACCCGGTCGAATACACCTTTGAGAACATCAACCAGAGCCAGATCAACAAGCTGGCCGACATCAGTTTTGCCAACGGCCTGCGCGCGATTCTGCGCCAGGATCCGGACATCATCCTGGTCGGCGAGATCCGCGATCGCGAGACCGCTGAGATCGCCGTGCAGTCGGCGCTGACCGGTCACCTGGTGCTCTCTTCGCTACACGCGACCGACACGGGGAGCGCCCTGCTTCGCTTCATCGACATGGGCATCGAAGGCTTTTTGATCGCCTCTTCGGTGATCGCGATCGTTGCTCAGCGCCTCGTGCGTAAGGTCTGTGACGGCTGCAGGATGCCTCACACTCCGACAACCGAGGAAGCGGAGTTCGCCACGTCGTTGGGATTTGCGGTCCCGAAGCAGCTTTACCAAGGGCAGGGCTGCGGGCGGTGCAATCAGACCGGCTACTACGACCGCATCGGAGTTTTTGAAGTGCTGACCATGACCGAGGAGCTCAAGCGCCTGGTCATTGCCCGCGCCGGCCACCGGGAGATCATGGACACCGCCGTTGCGGGCGGTTTGGTCCCCCTCCGTCTGGACGCCTGGGACAAGGTGGCGGCCGGTGTCACCACCGTGTCCGAAGTCTTGCGCAGCGTCTACACAATCTGATGGAGGCATAGCGATCGCCACCAAATACCAGTACCGAGCATATACACCGAACGGAACGCTAGAAGACAAGCTCATCGACGGCGAGTCGGCTTCGATCGTTCATCGCAACCTCACCCTACGCGGCTATCGGGTGGTGTCTCTGCGCCCGGCGAAGCGCGGGGGATGGAGCTGGTTCTATCGGCAGATGCCGACCTTTTTCGGGGTCAGCACCTCCGATCTAGTCCTGTTCTCTCGTCAGCTGGCGACTTTCCTGAAGGTCGGCGTGCCGATCACAGACGCGATCTCGTTGCTGCGAACAGGAACGCGCTCGGGCGCGTTCAAGACTGCCCTTGATGAAGTGAACGACGACCTCGATGACGGC
>Ga0207646_10007213_pt1 | contig 11340 bp, 16 predicted proteins | sample KBSK5502metaG_FD_184343 | JGI IMG/M metagenome (GOLD analysis project Ga0207646, IMG submission 184343) | Corn, switchgrass and miscanthus rhizosphere microbial communities from Kellogg Biological Station, Michigan, USA - KBS K5-50-2 metaG... | ecosystem: Host-associated > Plants > Roots >...
ACCAGCACGTATGCCGGTTGGGTCCGCCCTTTTCCGGCTCCTGAGTAAACCCCTGATTCAGGCGATCACGTATCTTCGACCAGGGGATAAGCGGCGCACCGTAGCCATCAAGATTGTGCTCAGACTTTGGCTCGATCTTCATAGGTGCCATTCTGGTTCTCCTTTGCTTTGCTTGTACTGCGTTGGTCCTTGCTCCTGTAGAGAAACGTTTCCTCCCCACAATCGTCTCAGCTTCCACCTGGAAAAACTGCTCCGATCTTGCTTCCTTCCAGATAGAGCGCCCAGAAGCAGGATGGAGCATAGCCCCTCACATGAAATGTGTTGGAAAGACCATACTATGGTTCGCTTTGCCTCAAAGAGAGACAAGCGAGAAGGGGTGTGTGTGAACATCTATGCGCTGGTGACCCTGGTCATGGTGGTGCTGTAGCCACCACCACCAGGAAAGACCCAGGCCCCAGTGCAGGTGTTGCCGTCGGGGCTAAACGTCCCCTTGAAAAAGGCTGGAGAACCTTTCTCCCCACCCCAGATCATGAAGGTATTCTCGCTTCCGTTCATACACGTAGTCCAGGGTATCGCCAGTCGAGCTATAGAAACGCGACTTGATATCCGAGCTTTGCTCTTCTCCAAAGGGTCTGAGATGTCCAATGACCTCCAGGCCCTTGATATGATTGCCAGCGTGCTCCATATCCACCTGTTGCAGCAGGAAAAAGCCCCCTTCCATCCATTCGGAGGTAATCTGGCCGTGTGTCTCGCCGGAGAGGTTCCACATCCCAACCAACTTCTCCAAACTTTTCAAATCAGGATGAGGCGATGCTGCTTGGTATGCAGCAGATCGGTTCGTCTGCTCTGTCAGAGTTCTTTCTCCTTTCAATGTGCGCCAAGTGGCCAGACCATCGGGCTTTTCCCGGATCTCTATGCCTTTGAGTGGAGAGGATGGGAAGGGGAACCTCTCTTGGCACGTGTTTTTATCTGGCGCAGCGACTTACGCCAGAACGGAAGGCAAACACCATCCAGTTCGAAAAGTGCTCAAGCACCTATTCTCACACAGTCATCAGAAAGTGGAAATGATGCAAAGGCAAGCAGTGTCAAGGCCGATGCAATCACGAGCCGATTGAGAATTGGCCGCCCAGATAAAACGAACTCCAAAGAACGAACATCGACTTTTCGCCGGCGACCAAACGCCGACAGCACTGCGCCAGGATCACCTGACCCCAACGCCGACGTGGGAACGCCGCTTACCGAACGCCGGTAGCCTGCGCGCCCATGGGACTGAGAGCCACCTCAAGTTGAGCGTCAGGGCTCATACGATCGGCCTGGCGTTCTTTCATGCGGTAACTACGGCCGTTAATGGAGATCACCTCCGCATGATGAAGCAGCCTGTCGAGCAGCGCCGTGGCAAGGACCTCATCTCCTCCGAGGAGATTTCCCCACCCTGCGAAGCTGGTGTTGGAAGTCAAAATGATCGAGCCATGCTCATAGCGAGCAGCGACCAGCTCGAAGAAGTGATGAGCTTGCTCCTGCGAGAGCCTGGTGTAGCCCACTTCGTCGATGACCAGCAGACTGGGGGCGATGTAGCGGCGCAGGCGCTGGCGCAGAAGGCCGGGATGGGAAGCGCTCTCCAAGGTTTGTGCCAGTTCGGCCAACGTCGTAAACACCACCGCATGGCCCGCGGTGTGCGCCCGGTCCGCAAGTGCCAGACTCAGATGCGTTTTCCCTGTTCCTGCAGGACCAAGGAACACGATATTGGTGCAGGTCCGCACAAACGAGAGATCCGCCAGTTCCCGCAGTCTGCGCTCCGAGAGCGTCGGTTGGAACGAGAAATCGAAGCCATCCAGCGTCTTTTTGCTGGGGATGTGCGCGGCCTTGAGACGTCGAGCCATGGCCTTCTGTTCGCGTCCCTCCAACTCCGCAGCCAGTGCCCGTTGCAGGAACGTTTCATACGTCCACTGCTCGCGCTGGGCTGCCTGCACCATCTGTGGCAAGGCTGCTTCCAAGTGGGTCAAGTTCAGTTGTTTGTAGGCTCCTTTCTTCATGCGAACACCTCCGACCTCGTCGCCACTCCACAATACTGGTCATACTCCTGTAAGGGGCGGCTTTCGACCTCAGGGGCCGGCTGTAAGTGGCGAAGCTTCGTTGGCCCACGGCGCGTGCTCGCTGTGGATGCAACGGTCTTCCACTGCTCAGCATGGGGCACGCTGTCCTGAGAACGAGGACGCTTTGCGATCTCACACACCTGGTGGCCTGTAGACCAGACGCTCAACACTCCCTTGCGCTCACGCACCTGGACCTGTTTGCCAGCCAGTTGAAAGGAACCAGGCAGTCCATAGAGCACGCCATCGTAAGAGACGTAGCCATCCCAGGTCACGGATGCCGTTCCTCGGTGGCGAAGCGTTCCCAGGCAAAGGCTTCGGGCAAGGGCAGCAGCTGCTCCTCGGCCAGACGATCCACAGGCCGTGCATGGGTCGTACGATGCACTCGGGAGTTGATGCGCTCGCACCAGGCATGCGCCTGGCGATTGAGATCATCGAGGTCGGTGAACCTGATTCCTGCCCAGAAGCTCTTCTTGACATGGCTCACCGTGCGCTCCACTTTTCCCTGCGTTTGTGGCGTATATGCCTTGCACACGCGCGCGGCCACCCCAATGGAGACCATGAAATCGGCAAAACGCGGGTTCCACCGGGGCTTGTTCTCCTCCATTTCCAGCAACACGCTCTTCATCCGATCCGTGAGCGCGGTCTTGGTCAGGCCCCCAAAGTACTCAAATGCCTCCATCAAACACCGAATCAGCGTGGGAGTAGCGCAGCGTTTGACAAAGGTGACAAACCGCATGCGCGCATAGCCGAGAATCGCCGTAAACCCGTAGAATTTGCGCATCTGGCCTTCGTGTTCGTACACAAACTCGCCCCAGTCAAATTGGACCTGCTCTCCTGGTTTGGTCTCATAGCGCTGCACTGGCGCGTGACCAGCCACCGCAGGCCGCAAGGGGTGGACGTATTCCTTGAGGATGCTGATCCCTCCCGTGTAACCCAGTTGCCGTAAGCGCAGGAAGAGCACTTCGCAATTGGTGCAATGGTCTTCTGTGACCCACTTCTTGATCTGCTCTGTGTACGGATCGAGCTTGCAGGGCCGCGGTGGGCGTGGTGTGCGGATGACTGCCTCCGGATGCTTGAGGTATTTGCGGACGGTCGTGCGTGAGATGCTCAATTCCTGAGCAATTTCCTGCACGGTCTTCCCCTCGACCTGAAGATTGTGTATGGTTAGCACTGTCTGACTCCTAAGCATGGCTGTTCTCCTGAGGATCTGATTTTGATATTCCTCAGCTTACAGCCTTCTTGGGGGTCGGTCAATTCTCCCCCGGCTCGAGTATACACCGTCTTTAATACTTCGAGACAACTTTGCTTGTCATGTGGCTATGCATACGTATCACCAAAAACCTTAGCAATGTAACGAGAGTGAAGGAGGCGCTGAAAATACTCTCGTCCTGCCAGCAGATTCTCGCTCATGCCTCACGCTTGACGTACAGGATCACGCGGATAGCTGGTAGGTGCGTCGCTCTAGCTTTATCCTCCTGCGGCGTAATCGTTTACAGATAAGTGGACGCTTCATTTCCTGTGGCTGAATGACAGCGTGAGAAAGATCATGCTGACAAAGCCCATGTTCCCACAGGACCTTTCGAGCAGGATATTGCTGTTCCAGCTCGCGCTCAGCATGCTCAAAACGCCAAGTCGCGTGTGCTTTCTCAACTGCACCGCGCGGGTGAGAAAGGCTTCCCCATGGAGCAGAAAGAGCACAGCGTCAAGATCAGACCACCACTCATATGCCTGCTGACTTGCTCTGCATGGCGAGAGCAACAGTGCAGCATACTCTTCCAGATCGAGATCCGCTCCAGGAAGAGCAAGGCAGCGCGGGAAATGCATCATATGCATGACCACCTTCTGCCTGTGTCCTGCTTCTCCTGTACTCCTTTTGCTCAAACAATTGGAGGGCAGGTCAATGGTTGGGTTCGTCCAACTGTTATGCTACTCAGCCAGTCATACCTGAAGCGGCAAACACCAGTCCAATCCTTACGAGGGTGCTCTTTTGAGAGAGCAAGCCTGACCTGGGCGTTGCTCTTCCTCACGTGACCTGCTCCTTGTGTCGCCTTTCGCATCAAAGCGATACAGAGAAGAGATTGGCCCTCCTGCACACCATGCCCCTGTTCCCCTTGCTGCGGAGATGCGTCCTCTACAGCTCAATGGTATAGCGATGCAGACGCTCCAGCAGATACACCATCATATCGTAGGGAATCTGCTTCGGCTCGCCCACTCCTCGTGCAGTGAGCTTGCGGTACAAGCTGAAACTGTCGAACGCTGTTCCCCCTCTTCTTGCCTTCACGATGATTTCTTCCAGGCAACTGTGGGCAGTCAGTGGATCTCGATAGGCCCCGATAAAATGGCATGGTCCATCCAGGATCATCCAGATCTGCCAGCACTGGGTCTCCGGATGTTTGACGATCCCTGCCGCCAACTGGCCCAGCCCTCGTGGCATCTCGGCTTTGACAGGCGTAAAGGGTTGGAAGAATGCTGCGTAGTCTCCCTTTGCCTTCAGACCGTTCTGGAGATCTTGCAGCGTCTCTTCCAGCGTATACGGATACGCGGGACCCGGCGTATAGTACCCGGCCTGCCAGAGCTGCAGGGTCGTATTGGCCATGCTCATCACACTTTCCTCAGCAAGGCTAGATTTCCCGGTTACGAGCTCCTGGGTATAGAGGGCAAGCAGCATTTGTGCTGCTCCAGGACCCAGTTGCGTTTCCGTAATGACAGGAAGCGCTTTCTTTTCGGCACGGCGCATGTACCCAGCGAGTTCCTCCGGTTCCATCTCAATGGTTCGCGGCTTTGACTCCTGCTGGTGCGTCCTCCGGTGTACGTCTCCGCCGATCCTGTTCTTTCGTTTCTTCATGTCTGACTGTTTCCCTCCATCACGCAAAAACCTTCGCTGCTCGCTCCCATCACGAAAGTGCTAGATGGGTGTCTTGTGAGTATCATCCGGTACTTCTTCGACTAACTCCCCCGGTGACACCCCTAACGCTTTCGCCAGCTTTCCAAGCGTCTCGGTGGTTATCACATGGTAGGGATTTTTATACATGCGCTTGACCGTGTTATAGGCGACATCAGCATCCCTCTGTAGTTTTCCCATGCTGAACCCTTTCTGCCTGGCAACTTCTTTCACCCGTAAACGTAGTGCCATTGGCCACTGCCTCCATCTATGCTCAAGTGGATTGTAGCAGCCCTTGCTTCCTGACAACACTAGGCAGCTAATGTCTCACTTGCGTATGGGGTCCTCGATGTCTATGCTCCGAGGGCAATATCGATGCATGCTCAACTGCTCTACCACACAAGATGAGCATCTCTGAACATCACCCTGTCATGAAAAAAAGAACCAGCTATGCTTGCTTATACGAGAGATATTCGAACGTTGCCTCTTTCTGCCCAGTAACATCGCAATGAAAACCGATGCTGTTCCTACCTCATGGAACAATCATACGAGCCTTTCGCTCAGCTCAACGTATGTGCATCACCACCAATGAGAAATGGGGAAATTGCACCATTGAGCACGGCAAAATTTGTCCTTTTGTCTCTGTGACAAAAAGTGTTTCGGTTCTTGTTGTATGCTCTCCTCTCTTTCTTCCCTCTCGGGTGGATGAACGCAGCATGCCGTGGAACTGCAAACCATTGCAGCATGGCATTGTGTTTCCTTGCCTGACAGCATGGGATCTCAGTGTTCCAAGAGATGTATGAGAACACCTCTGGATAGCATGCATAGAGTTATGCTGCTCTTTGGATCGTTCCGTTGAGGAGCATTTCCTGCTACAATCTCGTCACATTACAAATGAGAAGACAGGCTTGCCAGTACGTTTTCAGGGCCAACTCGTTCGCAGGGAGAAAAGCATGTTGTTTGTGACTCTTCCACTGCATCCTCAGGGCCTCAAGCGAGAGGGCCAAACCATCCATAGGGATTATAACAAGCATATTCAAGTCTTATAAAGGAATCTTACTAAATAGATAATTACTCAGCAAGCATATCTATTTGGTTAAATTTACACCAAGGTATAGATACTTCTATCATGCCAACATGAAAGATGGCATTGATATCCCAAATCTCCCAGGCTATGTTTCGATCAAAGAAGCTGCTGATCTCTTGGGCGTCTCAGACAAGCGCGTGTATCAGTACGTGAGGGCAGGGCGCCTGCCTGCACAGCGCATAGGCCATATCCTGATCTTGCCGATAGAAGAGGTCAAACGATTCAAGCCAAGCCCCTCTGGACGCGTGCGAACAAAGGCGCCTTCCTGGCATGCCTACCGGAGTCGGGGAACACTGTTCGTGACTGATATTCACGTCCCGGTACGTGCGGGTCAGCAGGCCGCCCTGGTGAAGAAGTTGAAGACGATTCAGAAATTCGACAGACACACCTTCCCTGGAACAGTCGCGCGCTACGTTGTCAGAAGCGATGAGGCGCTGACATCGCTACACATTTTGTTGATCTGGAAAAGCACTGAAATGCCCGATGAGGCGACTCGCAAGCACGACCTTGCGCTCTTTCAAGAGGAACTGGCAGGCGTGCTTGAATGGGAAATGGCTCACTACAGCACCAATGAGGCTATTATTCACACATGATATACGACTATGTGCGCCGGCATATCTTCGCACCCGCCGAAATGCTCCATTGCAATTTCTTCCGCCTGGAGGTGGTCAATGTCGATGTCGCCGAGGGATGTGATCCGCTCCGTGATGAGCATGGTGCTCTTGTCGCTTGGAAGAAAAATATCTGTGCTTTTCCACCCATCGGATCGCCCGATAGTGGTGCAAACGTCACCGCCGCTGATCTGGACCGGTTTCTCCGGAAGGTGAAAGCAGGCACCTTGCTCTCTGCGCAAACGACGGCAGCATTCTTCACTCCCCAGGTGCTCCACCACCCACGAATTGCGCAACGAGGTTGGGCAACTCTCAGCAGAGCCAGATCACGGAGCGGGCTGAAGAGGAAGGAAAAGATCGGGGAGAGTTAGTAGACTCTTTCTCCAAGAACAGCTTCTGGGCTATCTGGGCAGATGAGGATGCAATCGCCACTCGTATCGGGCGTTCCCAGGAGCAGGACTTCTGATAGGACCTTGCCTATGTGTTTCGGGGGCAGGTTGACCACCCCGATAAGCAATTTCCCCAGTAATTGGTCATGGGAGTAGTTTGTTAACCGGGCACAAGAGATCTTGACGCCTATTTGAGCGCCAAAGTCAACGGTGAGTTGGTGCGTAGCGTAGTGCGGGTTAGGGAGGTCTTCGACGAGAATGATCTTTCCAACCCGAATCTCCAGCTTGTTAAAGTCTGCAAAAGTAATCATCGCCCCCATATTGTAGCACACAGATCGCAGCCTGGGCTTGACCAGAGTGAGCTTGACCGGTTGAGAAGCGCACGGCCTGAGGATGGCGCAACCCCCTGACAGAGAACTCTTGCAAGGGAAAAGGGTGGGCAAGCAGACAGCAGGCTTTCCTCACAGAAGCATCCGTTTCCGAGGAGAGGTCAAGCAAGCGGCTGGCGACTGGCTTGACTTAGGTGATCGTCAGGCCCAGAAAAGCGGCGAAGGCTGCTGGGACGCCGAACAGGCTGATCGTCACCCGACCAGCCGTTGGAGTGCGGGCATTGCGCGCCAGCCGTTCGTGAAAGCTAAGGCGATAATGCGCCCGCTGCGCACGAGACAGGGGCGCAGGCGAGATACTCGGGCGAGCGGAACTGCCGGACTCCATCTGCACCTCCACCCGTTGCTGACGCAGCAGTTGGATGCACTCCCGCCGATGAAGCCTCCGGCTCCAATCCCTCCAGAGCACAGGGGCAGGACCAACGACGAGGGGATGCAAGAGCACACTGACCTGGCGCGGCTTAACAGTGGCGCTGCCCTGCCATTGACACTGTTCCCGCAGAGGACAGGGGCGGCAACTGCGGATGCTGGCCGCATACACCACGCGCAGGCTCCCATCGATTTCTCTGCGCCGCTCATGCGCCACCAGCGATTGGCCTGCTGGACAGTGAAGCGTGCCATCTGGTTGAAGAGCAAAATCTTGCCCCGAGAAACGGCCCGCTTTCCAGGGCTGCGCTACTTCTGCCGACCCATATCCCTGAACAGGAGCCTGCAGATGGGCTTCCTGTTTGCGCGGAGGCGCGATGGCCGGAGCAAATTCCGTCGTGCGCACGGGGTCAGGATGAAGCTGATGGCCCAATTCGAGACGCAGGTTCCAGAGCCATTGGGAGACGATCTGCCAGCACTCCTGGCCCGTTGCCGTATGGCTGGCCCAACGGTCTGGGTCTTGTTCCTGGTCTTCATCGGCTAAAGCATTTTCAAAGGCGCCACGATGCAGATACAATGCCACGACGTCACTGGCGGTAAACGCGCTTTGAGGCAGGACCGTTAAGAAAAGTTCATAGACGACGCCCGAACGGGTGACCCCGATCCGACTCCTGGCGGCCCCGGCCTGATGCGTCGCTACGACGAGCCGACACCGTATTCCCTCTGGTCCCAAAGGCAGATCAGGACAGTCGTAGAGGGCGCGCAGCACCCCACTTTCCGGGTGGGTCAGATGCTGATCGGGAGGCAGTTTGAGGCGAGCCTGAACCTCGGCTCGCTTCAAGATCTGATATTATGAGGCACTAATTCTTCCAAGGAGACCTTGACCAACGGAGCAAAGGAGCGCTCTTTCTTTCCCATCATATGCATCACCTCTCCAAGAGCTACCATGAAATGGCATACGATAGTAACGTTTGCGTTGCTAGATGTCCGTGTCAGGTTTTCTCTCGTGGCCGCTCTGGCCTAACCACAACGAGACGTGCGTCGGCTGCATGGTTTCCTGAACGACATTGAGCAAGTGTTCCCGTAACTGGTTCAGATCGACTTCACTGCGCAGCGTGACACTGAATGCCTCCAAGGTCTTGGTTGCATCGTACTTGCGACGGTAAAAGCGCCGGTCGATGATCCTCTGGAGACGCCTGCGTAGTGGCTGGAAGAGAGCAGCCATGGCCAATGTGGAGATGACGATGGCCACGCTGTTGTCCTGGCTGATGATACCACGCAAGAGCGCTTGCAGGCCGATGACCAGGCCGAAGTAGACTAGCGCCAACGTCACTGTCAGGCTGCTATACACCAGCGTGCGGTTGATGATGAGATCGATATCGTAGAGGCGATAGCGGAAAATGGCGAGGCCGAGGGAGAGTGCGATGAGGAGGACGGCCAAGAGATCTGCAGGCCCGCTGACGAACAACCGGTAGAACGAGCCCGTCTGACCGGTCAACGGCAAGATCAGATTAGGCACATCCAGCACGATCACCAGGACGGCCGCCAGACACGCAACCCAGACGACCCACTTGATTTGCTGGCGCTGTGTCGGGCTGGAGGCGTACCGATAGCGATAGATTTGAGCAAGCAGGGCGCAGGACAGCCCACTTACCAATGCCAACAAATTGTAAGCGAAAGGCACCTGGTGCAAAAAAGTATAGAAGAGCAGACTCCAGATGATCCACCCAACCGCGATCCAGCCTGACCAGCGAGGGATGAACTTCCCATTGGGAAAGAGGGCGGCGAAGAGGAACAACACTCCATGTCCAAAAACGTTCGAGACAATGGCGAGCCACTGCCAGGAGGCATGACTCTCCAGCAGCGCATAGGTGACAAAAAGCGTGCCAGAGGTCACCTCAGTGAGCGCGACAAGGAGCGCCATCCAGTCATTGGACTTGCGCCAGAAGATCACACCACTGACCAGGAAACAGACCACGGCTGTGACCAGAGTCAGCGTCAGTGTGAAGGTGGCATAGCTGCTGATAGATAGACCAAGCTGCTGCATAGCCTGGACGCTCTCAGAGGTGGGTTGCACAAGAGCACACGTTGGACTGCTGCACACGGTCTGGAGTTGTGCAAAGTACGACGGCAGGAGGACGACGAAGATAGCCAGCGTCAGAAGAACCAGGCTCACCCATGTCCCCCTACCAATGAGGAGCCAGCGGCCAGCAAGCCGTGTATCAGCTTCGTGATAGCGGTCACGGTTCACTCGGATGGGGGTCGCCGTATGGGGCAGGTTCATCGCTATCCTCCTTGCGCTCCTCTTGCAGCAACCAGTGAGGCTCGCACATGCACAGCAGCAAGAAACGACGGTGAGGAGACGTTTTCGTCTTCCTTGAAAGCATTGTACCATACGTCCGTCTCGAAAGCGTTACGGACAGGGTTAAGTAGAGGTCTTGCCCCCCTCAATAACAGAGTAGCAGATATCCGTCTTGAGATCGTTACGAAAAACGTTACGAACTGTGGAGACTGAACGATCTGTGAGGCGATTAGTTCTCAAAGCAAATGGAGGTTAACGCATCAAAACTCCATTGTAACCCCTTTTTTCAACAGGCTGGTCCGTTTGTTATACTCATCAATTCAACTCTCTGGACCTCCTTGTGGAAGACCAAAACGCTGTTCATATTGCCATCCGTAAATCAACGTAGAAAAACTTGCGCGATGAGATGAGTTATTGTACTATTAGCCCATCAAATACAGCGCAAGGGAGAGAACCACGATGAAAATCGGGTATATCAGAGTGTCCAGAGACAAGCAAACGACGGCGTTGCAGGAAGACGCCATGAATAAGGAACACTGTGATCGAGTGTTTACGGACAAAATGAGCGGGAAACGCTTTGATCGACCAGAGTTCTTAAAAATGCTCGATATGGCCCGTACAGGAGATGTGATTGTGGTCTGGAGGCTCGACCGCTTAGGCCGCTCCCTCAAGCAGCTGATCGAAACCGTGACCATGTTGGGAGAGCGGGGCATTGAGTTACGAAGTCTCAAGGAGAATATCGATACCACGACCTCGACAGGGAAACTGATGTTTCATATTATCGGGGCGATGGCGGAGTTTGAGCGGGATGTCATCAGTGAGCGGACTCAGGCAGGGTTAGATGCGGCTCGCGCACGCGGCAGACGCGGCGGCAGACCAAAAGCGATTGAGAAAATAGAACCACGAAACCTGGCACGCGCCAAAGAACTCTATGCTGCCAAGAACAACACGATTGCCGAAATCATGCAGATGACCGGTTTCAGAAGCAGAAATACCTTTTATAAATACGTGGTCAACGCTTAGCGGGGAGCTTCTGGAGCAACAGCAGCCCCACAGATCCTTAGCGGGGATTTTGGGGGGTAAAAATGTCGGGACCCCTGATAGGGCGACATCAGGTGTCTCCTTTCAGGATCTCAGAATATAATTTATTGAAAGTCGTAAAAAACGGTTCATTCAATAAATTATATTCCGTTTCCGTCCCAGAATCCTGGAATCACCCTGGTGA
>Ga0207646_10007215_pt1 | contig 11339 bp, 11 predicted proteins | sample KBSK5502metaG_FD_184343 | JGI IMG/M metagenome (GOLD analysis project Ga0207646, IMG submission 184343) | Corn, switchgrass and miscanthus rhizosphere microbial communities from Kellogg Biological Station, Michigan, USA - KBS K5-50-2 metaG... | ecosystem: Host-associated > Plants > Roots >...
TCGTGAGCGCGGTACAGACCTGGCTGCGGTGATCGGTCCCGTGGTGGATCACCTGCGCGATGCGGATCCCCAGCGGCGCGTGGCTCTCGGAGCCGTCGTCCCGACGGCGGACGACCATGCGGTCAGCGTCGAGCTCCCCCGTCACGAACGCCTCCCAGGCAGGGCCATTCGCCTCCATCACCGCCCGCATCGCGGCCAGGTCGAGGCCCTCCTCGTCGATGTCGTCCAGCGCGCCGCCGCTCAGCAGCGACAGGTACGAGCGGTCCGCGGCGACGAGGTGGCGCATCGTGTCGAGGATCGGGCCGTACGTGCCGGGGACGGTGCTGGCCAGCTGCTCCTCGGAGAGCGGCATACAAGCGTCGATGAGGCGGATCGTCGCCCAGCTGTGGTGGGCGAAGGCGTCGGACAGCGAGGACCGGCTCATGCCGCCACCGTACCATCCGTCCATGAGCCGCGAGGCTCATCGCCTCACCGATGAGGTTTCGCGGCGCCCGACGTTACACACCGCAGACGGTCGGCAACATCCCGCCCGATCGCCACACGGAGGCTCCGAACGTGGACTGGACACTCGAGCTCATCGTCGTTCCCGTCGCCGATGTCGATCGCGCCAAGGCGTTCTACGTCGACCAGGTCGGGTTCGGCCTCGACGTCGATCACAGCGCCGGTGAGGACTTCCGGGTCGTCCAGATGACCCCACCGGGCTCCTCGTGCTCGATCGCGCTCCTGAAGAACCAGCAGATGGCGCCGGGCTCCCTGCACGGCCTCCACCTCTGTGTCGCCGACATCGAGGCGGCCCGGGCCCAGCTCGTCGAGCGGGGCGTGGACGTGAGCGAGCCGTTCCACTTCACCGACGGCGGCCAGCAGCCCGGGCTGGATCCCCAGCGCCAGAGCTACAACAGCTTCCTGACGTTCAACGACCCCGACGGGAACACCTGGCTGGTCCAGGAGAAGCGAGCCGCAGCGTGACGACGGTCGATCGCGTCGCGGAGATCGCGGAGGTCGCGGACGTCGCGGACGTCGCGGGGTTCGGCGCCGACACGCTCGGTGCGGAGACCGCCTTCGCCGGCCTCACCGAGCGCCACCGGCGAGAGCTCCACATCCATTGCTACCGGATGCTCGCGTCATTCGAAGAGGCCGAGGATGCTGTCCAGGAGACGATGCTCCGGGCGTGGCGCAGCCGCGACACCTTCGACGGCGGCTCCCAGCTCCGGGCCTGGCTCTATCGGATCGCGACGAACGTCTGCCTCGATGCGATCCGGAGCCGCAGCCGGCGGGTGACCGTGGTACATGCCCGGCCCGAGGTGCCCTGGCTCCAGCCCTACCCCGACGTTCTCCTCGACGAAGCGGCTCCCAGCGCCGACCAGCCCGACGCGCAGGTCGTCGAGCGCGAGACGATCGAGCTGGCGTTCCTCGCCGCGATGCAGGTCCTGCCGCCCCGGCAGCGCGCCGCGCTGATCGCCCGGGACGTGCTCGGCTGGCCGGCCAGCGACACCGCGACCCTCCTCGAGACGAGCGTCGCCGCCACGAACAGCGCCCTCCAGCGGGCACGCTCGACGATGCAGGAGCACCTGCCCGCACGACGCGCCGACTGGTCCGCCGGCGAGCCGACCGACGAGGAGCGGGCCCTGCTCGCGGGGTTCATCGACGCCCACGAGCGGGGCGACGCCGCGGCCGCCGTGGCGATCGCGGCCCAGGATCTCCGGATCACGATGCCGCCGTTCCCGTATCTCTACGAGGGGATCGAGGTCATCGGCCCGCTCCTCGAGCGCGCGTTCGCGGACGGCAGCGAGTGGCGTCTCCTCCCGACGCGGGCCAACCGGATGCCGACCGCGGCGAGCTACCAGCGCCTGCCCGGCGACACCGAGTTCCGGGGCTTCAAGCTCGACGTCCTGCGGATCGTCGATGGGCGGATCGCCGAGATCACGACCTTCGGTTCGGCCCAGTTCCCGGACTTCGGCCTGCCGACGACGCTCGGGCCGGAGGTCACCGCACGGCAGGTGGGGTAGGCGCCGGCGCGCCACGAGCCGCGCCGGTGACGCAGCGAGGAGCGGCTAGCCGGGGACGGCCTCGCCGCGGACCGTTTCACCACGCAGCTCCGCGACCCATTCGCGCAGTCTCGGGAGATGCTCTGCGTAATGCTCCGCGCCGGACTTGCGGACCCAGCGGTCGGCCGGCTCGGAGCGGACGGCGAGGTGCATCCACGCGCCGAGCATCAACGGCCGGGCCGCGAGCATCTGGTTCCAGCACGTCGTCCACGTCTGGTCGCGCATCGCCGCCAGGAACTCTGCGTTCATGGCGTCGACGTCGAGCGGCTCGTCGACGTAGGTCCCGACGTCGATCCGGAACAGCTGGATCTCGGCCTCGGCGAGCCACGTCCCGATGTGGGCGACCAGATCCTTGACGGTCCAGTCGGGATCCCGGAAGTAGCCGGGAACCAGGACCTCGTCCGCGTCCAGGAGCCGGCACAGGCGCAGCAGCTCATCCCAGAGGATCCGCTCGTTCTCGATCTCGGGCAGGTAGGGCTGGGCGCGCTGCTCCATCGGGACATGATCGCGCGGAAGCCCGACGCGCGCTTGACGCGGCGCGTGTCTCCGTCGCCGGGAGGCCCCCCGGCCGTCCGATGTCGGGGACAATGGCCGGGTGATCGCCCGATTGAACTTCGCCTTCCGCTTCCTGCTCGAGCTGGCCGGGGTCGTGGCGCTCGGCTGGTGGGGGTTCCACGCGAGCGGCAACGCGTTGATCGCGATCCTCTTCGGGATCGGCGCGCCCGTCGTCCTGATCGTGGTCTGGGCCCTGTTCGTCGCGCCGCGGGCCATCTATCCGCAGGAGCCACGGACGCGGCTGGTCGTCGGCACGATCCTGCTCGAGGTCACCGCCGTCGCCCTCGCGATCAGCGGGCCCGTGCTCCTGGCCGCGATTCTCGCTGTGCTCATCGCCCTGAACGCCGCCGCGCTCGTCGTGACGGGTGCGGAGGACCCGCGCTGACCCGGCCGCTCCGGGTCGGCATCCAGCTGCCCGAGGTCGAGCGCGAGGTCCGCTGGCCGGAGCTCCTCGACATGGCCAAGGCGATCGAGGACCTCGGCTACGACGCGATCTGGGTGGGCGAGCACCTCCTCTACCGCCCGCCGGACCGTGAGCCCCGCGGTCCGTGGGAGGCGTGGACGCTGATGGCGGCGCTCGCCGCGGCGACCAGCCGGGTGACGATCGGGCCGCTCGTCGCCTGCACCGCGTTCCACAATCCGGCGCTCCTCGCCAAGCAGGCGGCCACGATCGACGAGATCGCCGCGGGTCGCTTCGTCCTCGGTCTCGGGGCCGGCTGGAACGAGACGGAGTTCCGGGCGTTCGGCTTCCCGTTCGACCATCGGATCGCCCGGTTCGAGGAGGCCTTCACGATCATCCGGACGCTCCTCCGCGAAGGAGCGATCGACTTCGCAGGCACCTGGTACCAGGCCCGCGACTGCGAGCTCTTGCCGCGCCCGCGGCCGGGCGGCCCGAAGCTGCTGATCGGCTCGAACGGACCGAGGATGCTCCGGATCGCGGCACCCCACGTCGACGCCTGGAACAGCTGGTACGCCGACACCGAGAACCGGCCTGCCGGCGTCGTCCCGCTCCAGGCTACGGTCGACGACGCTTGCCGCGACGTGGGTCGCGATCCCGCCGCGATCGAGCGCAGCGTCGCGGTCCAGGTCCGACTGCCGGGCGGTCACGGCCGGACGGCCGGCGACAGGTCGTCGGCCGACCGGATTCGGCCGCTCGCGGGCGATCCCGAGACGATGGCGGCGGAGCTGCGGGCCTACGCGGCCGCCGGCATCGACGAGGTCCAGCTCGTCCTCGACCCGATCGATCGGGCCGCGATCGAGCGATTCGCACCCGTCCTCGCGATCCTGGATCGCGAGTGACGCAGCACGAATGGCGCACCGGGGTACTTCTGTCAGGGGTTCAATCGGTGCGAAGACCGTGCTAGCATCCCGCCGGCGATGCGACATTCGAATCACGCGATCCGGGGGAACGGGCAGCCGGAGGCGGCTGCCCGCCGGCGTCGTCCGACCGTGGGGCTCATCGGCCTGGCGCTGCTGGTGCTGATCGCCGGCTGCGGTCCGAGCGCGGTCGGGACGCCGTCGGCGGCGCCAGCCGCCACCCCGGTTCCGACGCCGGACCCCCATCTCCATGCCCCGGTCACGGCGGACCAGATCTACCTCGCAATCGCGTCGGCGCATCTCAGCCTCTACTCGAACAACGCCCTGCTCGACCAGGGCACGATCGTGAAGCGGATCAACGCGGACCTCGACGGCTGGCCCCTCCGGATCACCGCCTACGCCTCGGTCGCGGACCTCCTGAAGGCGCGGACGTGGAAGGTCGGCGATGCGCCGGGTCGGGGCGAGGCGCCGTACACCTTCGAGGCTCTCAACATCACGATCGAGTACGGGCCAATCACGGGCGCCATGCCGGTCGAGCCCGACTCGGCTCACCAGGCGACGGCGGCGACGATCGTGGGGATCCTCGATCCGCTGCTCTGGCCGATCGAGCAACATTCGGTCATGGCGATCGCTTCGCGGACGATCCCGCCGCCGTCGGCGACGCCGGCCCCCAGCAAGCCGCCGAAGACCCCGAGCCCGAAGCCGACGAAGAAGCCATGACGACCCCGCGAACGCGCCCGAGCGGCCGGCCGGGCGAGGACGTCTCCGACCTCGACAAGCGGATCATCGAGCACCTCCAGCAGGACGGCCGCCGGCCGTTCACCCAGATCGCGGCCGATCTCGGGGTGTCGGAGGCCGCGGTCCGGGCGCGCACGAACCGCCTGGTCGAGCGCGGGATCCTGCAGGTCGTCGGGGTGACCGACCCGCTCAAGCTCGGCTTCCAGCAGATGGCGATGATCGGGATCCGCTGCGAGGCCGACCGACTGATGGAGGTCGCCGCCCGCTGCGCCGAGATGCCGGAGGTCGACTACGTCGTCATCACCGCCGGGACGTACGACATCCTGATCGAGACCGTCTGCGAGGACAACGAGGGACTCCTCCGATTCCTCGCCGAGCGCCTCCGGACGATCGAGGGTGTCCGTGACACCGAGACGTTCGTGTACCTCCGGATGGTCAAGCAGTCGTACCAGTGGGGCACCCGCTAGGGCGTCTGCGGAGCGTCAGGCCGGTGCACGGCCGCACCCGATTTCGAACGGTACCTTTGGCCGCGGCGGGTACCCCATGCGTCCATCCCGCCCGTGACGGACTACCATCTGGCCAGCGGGACGCGCCGTCCCGACACGCCTGATGAGGTCCGAGCGTGCCGGTTGAACCGGTCCAATCGCTGATCCTGCTCGCGGTCGTCGCCAACCTCGCCGTCATGGCGGGCGTGGTGATCCCGCCGCTGCTCGGCCGGCGGAGCGCCCTCTCCGGGTCGGTCTCGCCCGACGACGCCGCGGATCGCCGGACCGCGGAGCTCGCGGCCCTCGTCACCGATCCCACCGTCGATCTCGGCGACACCGGCACGGTCCCGCCCGGTGCGTACGATCGCGTCGTCCGGATTGTGTCCTGGGTGTTCATCCTCGCGACGTCGACGATCGTCGCGGTGACCGGCCTCTGGCGGGACTCCCAGGCGCCGATCTTCGCCCTGCTCGCCGCCGCGGGCATCTTCGTCCTCGTCGTGCACGACCTGCTGCCGCCGAGGGCCCTCGGAACGGCCAAGTTCGTGCTCGAGGGCAGCGTCGCGATCACGTTCGCCACGCTGCTGGTCGTGCTGACCGGCCGCGACCAGAGCCCGTTCTTCTTCACGTTCCCGCTGATCGTCGGCGGCGCCGCCCTCGTCGTGAGCCCGCGGGTCACCCTGGCCCTCGCGTCCGCTGCGTGCCTCGCCTACATCGTCGCGATCGCGCCGCCCGGCACCGGCGGGATCCCGCCGCAGACGGCCGCCATCGTCGGGATCAACATCACCGCGCTGGTCCTCCTCGCCTATGTCGCGATGGTCATCGCCCGAGAGCAGCGCCGGGCGCGGGATGCGGCGATCCGCCTGTCGACGATCGACCCGCTCACCGGGCTGTTCAACCGCACGTTCTTCTTCGCGGCCGTCGAGCGCGAGATCGCCCGCAGCGCCCGGTCGGGACGCGGCTTCTGCCTCCTGATGATGGATCTCGACGAGCTCAAGCTGATCAACGACCGCCACGGTCACTTCTTCGGCGACCGGGTCCTGCGCGGCGTCGGTGAGGTCATCCGGGCCGGTGGCCGGCGGATCGACACGGCCGCCCGCTACGGCGGTGACGAGTTCGTCGTCCTCCTGCCCGAGACGGACCCGACCGGGGCCTACGTCCTCGCCGAGAAGATCCGGATCGGCGTGGCCGAGCTCAAGGTCGACGTCGCCGGCACGGTGCTCCAGCCGTCGGTGTCGATCGGCGTCGTGAGCTTCCCCGACGACGGCCGGACGAGCGACGAGCTGATGATCACGGCCGACTCCTCGATGTACCACTCGAAGCGCGCCGGCAAGAACCGCGTGACCGGCGTCCCCGTCATGGCCCCAAACGAGCCCCTCCCGGACGAGCCGATCCGGGACGAGCCGGTCCCGGTGGTCGAGCCGGCGCTCCCGGCGGCCACGCGCCGGAGGTCACGGGAGCGAGCCGACAAGTCGGTGTAGGATCGGCCGGATGGCCGATCACGAGGAACCGCGCACGCGCGCCGGCGACGTCACGCCGCGGGGCTTCACGACCCGGGCAATCCGGGCGGCCCATCGCCTCCCGGTCGTCGACCAGCAGCCCACCTCGGTCCCGATCTACCAGACGGTGACCTTCGCGGCCGCCGACGCCGAGGAGCTCGGGGCCGTTCTCAACCGCCAGGTCCCGGGCTATGCCTACGGCCGCCTGGACAACCCCACGGTCGTCGCGTTCGCCGACGCGGTGGCCGAGCTCGAGGGCGCCGAGGCCGGGTTCGCCTTCGCCTCGGGGATGGCCGCGATCCACGCCACGCTCGGGACCCTCCTCTCGAGCGGCGACCGGATTGTCGCGACGACTGCCTCGTACGGCACGACCCGGGCGCTCATCGACAACACGTTCCGGCGGATGGGCGTGCTCGTCGAATTCGTCGACATCACCGATCTTCCAGCCGTCGCGGCCGCCCTGGCCGCTGCGCCGACCCGGATCCTGTACGCGGAGACGATCGCCAACCCGACGATCACGGTCGCCGACCACGTCGCCCTGGCCGGGCTCGCCCATCGCCACGGCGCGCTGTACGTGGTCGACAACACATTCGCGTCGCCCTATCTCTGCCGGCCGATCGAGCAGGGGGCCGACCTCGTGATCGAATCGGCCACGAAGTATCTGTCGGGCCACAGCGACGTCATGGCCGGGGTCGTCAGCGGCTCGGCCGAGCTCGTCCACCGGATCCGCGATTTCCAGGTCGACACGGGCGGCAGCCTCGATCCGCATGCGGCGTTCCTCGCGATGCGCGGACTTTCGACGCTCGCGATCCGCCTCGAGCGCCACTCGGCGACGGCGGCGGCGCTGGCGGCGTGGCTCGAGCGCCAGGCCGGTGTGACGCGGGTCTGGTATCCGTCGCTGGCGAGCCATCCTCAGCACGAGATCGCCGGGCGGCAGATGCCCCTCGGTGGCGGTATGCTCGCCTTCGAGCTCGCCGGCGGCCGCGCGGCGGGCGGCGCGTTCATCGATCGCCTCCGGATCCCCGCCAGGACCGCGTCGCTCGGGAGCGTCTTCTCGATCGTCTCGCATCCGCCGTCGACGACCCACCGCCAGCTCGACGATCCCGCCCTCGCGGCCGCGGGCATCACCGCCGGCCTGCTCCGCTGCTCGGTCGGGCTCGAGGATCTCGAGGACCTCATCGCCGACTTCACGCAGGCGCTCGAGGCGGCGCGCGCCGCCGGCGACGCCACGGCGGCCGAGGTCCCGCCGGCCGGAGTTCCGACCACCGCGACGTCCGTCTGACCCGGGAGGACCGCGCGATCGCCAGCCCCGCCACGACGTGGGTCGAATCGGCCCGGCCGCCACAGCCCGACGTCTTCGAACGGATCGGCCGGACCGTGCTGCACCTGTTCACGTCGGTCAACTTCGCGGTCGTCCAGATCATGGCCCTCTCGCTGCTCGCGGTCGTCGGCATGACGATCCGGCAGCTGCCGGGCTTCGCGTTCCGCTCGACCGGCGATTACGCCAACGCGATGGCCGACCTCCACGCCCGCTACGACCCGGTGTTCGGGGCCGGCATCGTCGCCGCGATGGAGCGGCTCCAGGTGTTCCACATCTTCTCCTCGACCTGGTTCACCCTCGGCCTGATCGTCCTGGTGATCTCGATCATCATCTGCACGCTCGACCGGACGCCGAAGCTGTGGCGCCAATCGGCCGAGATCCGAGTCATCCAGCCCGACGAGTTCTACGACCCGGAGCTGCCCGATCGCGCCGCGATGAGCGGCGTCGACGCAGCCGTCGTGCGGGCCGCCCTCCGCCGCCAGCGGTTCGCGGTCCGCGAGGCCGAGCTCAACGGCGTGCGGTATCTCTACGGCGACCGCCACCGCTGGACGAAGCTCGCCACGCTGATCAGCCACCTCGGGTTGATCCTGTTCCTCGTCGCGGCCGTGGTGACGTGGCGGTTCGGCGACGAGCAGGGCCTCGTCGTCGCGGAGGGCGACTCGCTGACGGTCCAACCGATCGGGACGCCCGGCTTGCTGATCGTGAAGAACTACGACTTCGAGGCGCCGGGCTTCCTCGAGACGGGCCAGGCCACCGACTTCACGACCGACCTCGGCGTGTTCCAGGACGGCCGCGAGGTGGCCCGCAAGACGATCCGCGTCAACGACCCGCTCGCGGTCGCCGGGTACACGTTCCACCAGAACGGCTTCGGGCCGGCGCCCGACCTCCTGATCAGCGACACGGCCGGCAAGCCGTTGTGGGACGGGCCCGTGCCGCTGACGGACCAGGCGGCCGGCTTCCCGTACGGGACGCTCTCGGTGCCGGGCCGGGACATCGGGCTCCAGCTCCTGCTGCAGCGCGCGTCGGACGGCACGGGCGTCGTGCTGGTCGTCCCGTACCGGATCGTCGGGGAGGAGAGCGACGGGACGCCGAAGGTCGAGAACCTGAGCCCGATCGCGGTCGGTGCGGGCGAGGCCCAGGTCCCACCCGGCCTCGATTTCTCGGTCGGCGTGCGGCGCTTCTCCGACTACACCCTGATCATCGCGAAGAAGGACCCGGGGCAGGGGATCGTCTGGACCGCGTTCGCCTCGCTGATCGTCGGTCTGGCGATCACGTTCTACCTCCCCCGGCGCCGGATCTGGGCAAAGCTGTCACCGACCGGGGAGCTGGCCCTCGTCGCCCGGTCCGACCGCTACGTCGATCTCGAGCGGGAGTTCGGGCGGTTCCTCGACGACCTCGTCCGTGCCCGAACCGTCGTTGGTCGAGGACCACCGGGAGCGGCGACCGCCCCGCCATCCGGCGCGAACGGCTGACGCTGGCCATGGCCACGCTCGACGAGCTCCGCGCGGCCGTCCTCCCGAGCGCCCGTCCGGTGGACATGGGTGGCGGCTCCAGCCCGCGGATCGTTGGCTCGCGGGACCTCGCCTGGGTCCGGTTGATGCGGGCCCGGGTGCCGGCCTTCGACGCCCTCGAGCCGGGCGATGTCGCGATCGTCCCGCTGGCGGCCCTGGCCGTCGTCGCCCCGGATCGCGACGGGGTCACAGCGCTCGTCCGCGGGTGCGTCGAGGCCGAGATCGCCGGGCTGATCGTCGTGGGTGACGCCACCGGCGGGCCGTCGGCCGCGGCGGGGTTGCGCGAGATCGCGGCCACGGCCGGGCTGCCGGTTCTCGACGCCGGCGTGGGCGATCCGGGCGCGATCGAACGCAGCGTGATCGGCTTCCTGGTGAACCACCGCGCCGAGCTCGAGCGCCAAGCGACGCTGCTCGAGAGCCGCCTGGAGCAGGTCGCCCTCGGTGGTGGCGGACCGGATGGGCTGGCCGCGGCGATCGCCGGGTTCCTCGGGCGGGCGATCGCCATCGAGGGACGGCGCGGCGCGACCCTCGCCGTCCACGCGCCACCCGGCGTTGCCGACGCCGCCGCGGCGGCGGCCGCGTATCACGGTCGGCGGCGAACCGCATCGGCCCGGGTGACCCTGCCGATGCCCGGCGGCGAGCCCGACGCCGCGGGCGCGCTGGCGCTGCTCGGAGACCGGCCGGCGACCGAGCTCGAGCGGGTCGCCACGGCCCGGATCGCCGGGTTCGTCGCCCTCGAGCTTGCTCGTGACGAGGCCCTCGGCAGGGCGATCGAGGGAGCGCGACGCGAGGTGCTCCCGGCGGATGGGCCGCCCTGGGTCGTGATCGTTGCCCGCCAGGCCCCACCCGATCCGGAGGAGGTGATCGCCGCCTCGGTTCCGGGGAGCGACGCCGCTCGTCGCGAGGCCGACCGCCGGGAGGCGCTTCGCCGCGATCTCCGCTCGCTGGCCCCGGCTCGCCGGCTGAGCCTCCGCGGCGACGTCCAGAGCGTCGAGCTCCGGGTCGTCGCCGCGCTCGACGCCGCGGACCCCGACGGCGTCGCCCTCGCCGGGCGGATCGGCGGGCTGCTCGGCCGCATCGTCGCGGTCTCCCGCCCGTTCGCGGAGGCCGGCGGCCGGTCGGCCGCGGAGGCTGACGCCCGGGCCACGCTCGAGGCCGCGGAGGCGCTCAACGAGCCGCCGGCGGTTGCCCGCGCCGGCCGTCTGCCGGCTTATCGGCTGCTGGGCAACCTGCACAACTTGCCGGACGGCGCCCGCCAGGCACGGGCCCTCCTGGCGCCGTTGCTGCGCGGCCGCCCCGACGTCCGGCGCGAGCGCCTGGCCACGCTCCGGGCGGTGCTGGACCAGCCCGGGTTGGCCGAGGCAGCCGACGAGCTCGGCGTCCACCGCAACACCGTCGCGTACCGCGTCCGCCGGATCGAGGAGGTGACCGGCTGGCGGCTCGCCGATCCCGAGCTCCGGTTGCCGCTCGCCCTCGCCCTTAGACTTGTGCAAGATGAATAACTTCAACCCACCGTCGCAACCTTCACCGCCGTCGACCTCCGCGGTATCCTGACGACACCCCGTCCGGCGACCGGGACTCGTGCGTCACGCACAAGACCGGCCGCGAATGACCGTCAGGACGCCCGACAGGACCGAGGAGGCACGATCGGTGGTGATCGCGCGCGAGGAAGTCGACGGAGCCGAGAAGATCGCCGCGGCGCGGGAGAGCGGCATCCGGTTCGTCCAGCTCCAGTTCACCGACATCCTCGGCCTCGTCAAGGCGGTCACGATCCCGATCCACCAGCTCGAGGGCTCGGTTCGCCACGGGACGTGGTTCGACGGCAGCTCGATCGAGGGCTTCACCCGGATCGCCGAGAGCGACCAGTACCT